>OHEK01000507.1_pt1 | contig 13399 bp, 10 predicted proteins | sample 1567301 | NCBI WGS metagenome assembly OHEK01 (sample SAMEA3879554, study PRJEB24766) | human gut metagenome | biome: human-associated habitat; feature: feces | place: USA | collected 1985/1987
ACAAATGTAATACATTTCTTTTTTATCTGGCAGCATTTTCACACAAATCTTGATTTTGCAAAGTTCTGGCACCACGACTCTTTCATTTATGTAGCTCCTTCTAACTCCTGACTATAAGGAATGCAGGTTAAATCAAAGAACCGTATGCTTGACTTTGAACTTTAGCCTCAATCTTTAGCTATTCCCGTTTCAATCATTAACAGAAAACATTCAAACTATTAAAGAAAAACTTTCGAAGGGAGAAAAAAGTGCTCTTCAGTCTTGGTCTGTCTATCCCAAGCCTTGGGATAGACAGACCAAACCCTGGGATACATGTCTGCAGGCTGGGGATAAACTTTGTGTAATATAACTCCTGAATAGGGATTGTGCAGGCTGTGTTATTCATAATTGGAGGAAAAGAAGTTTCATTGCCTTCCCCGATAAATAGGGCGATACAGAAAAAAGGTGAAGGATGTGCAGGCTGACAGCAGAAAGATTATTTCAGAGAACATAGTTGCCGACAGGTCAAAGCTAAAGATTATTTGTGTATTTTTGCACCGAATTTATTTCGGTAGGATACCTTATGAGAGGCAATACCGGGGGAAAAAGCGCAAAGCAATGAATATAACTGAACTGCAACAATCTTATGCTTCCCATCCCAATGTAGAGGGGGTGTGCAGGCTTCTGAAAGATAACTCTGTCCGTCACCTATATTGCGGAGGTTTATATGCCTCTGCCGCTTCTTTGTTTTCGTCTGTATTGGTTCAGCGGGCTACTTGTCCGCTCGTTTTCATTCTGGGCGATATGGAGGAAGCCGGTTATTTCTATCATGATTTGACGCAGATATTGGGGACAGAGCAGGTATTGTTTTTTCCTTCTTCGTTCCGCCGCGCCATCAAGTACGGGCAGAAGGATGCGGCAAACGAAATACTCCGTACAGAAGTGCTGAGTCGCCTGCAAAAAGGAGAAGAGGGGCTTTGCGTGGTGACCTATCCGGATGCGCTGGCCGAAAAGGTGGTCTCTCGTAAGGAACTGGGAGAGAATACACTGAAACTGCATGCAGGCGAGAGGGTGGATATGAACTTCGTGACGGACGTATTGCGCAGCTACGGTTTCGAATATGTGGACTACGTCTACGAGCCGGGGCAGTATGCCGTTCGTGGCAGTATTATCGACGTCTTTTCCTTCTCTTCCGAATATCCCTTCCGTATAGACTTTTTCGGCGATGAGGTGGAAAGCGTCCGTACCTTCGAGGTGGAAACACAGCTCTCGAAGGAGAAGAAAGAAAGCATCGTGATAGTTCCCGACTTGAGCCATAGCCTGGAAAAAAAGGGAAGCGGCGGCATGGTGTCGTTCCTCGATTTCCTTCCGTCGGACAGCTTGCTTGCCATGCGCGATTTTCTCTGGCTACGCGAACGCATCCAGACCGTGCACGACGAATCGCTCACCCCACAGGCCATCGCCGCCCGTGAGTCGGAGGAGAATGGAGCCATCACGCTGGAAGGCAAGCTGATTGATGGTGGCGAGTTCACCCTGCGCGCCCTCGATTTCCGCCGGATGGAGTTCGGTAACAAGCCAACCGGAACGCCGGATGCTACCGTCTCGTTCCATACTACGGTACAGCCTATCTTCCATAAAAACTTCGACATGGTGGCAGAGAGTTTCCGCGAATACCTCTCCCGTCACTACACCATCTACATATGCAGCGACAGCCTGAAACAGACCGACCGCATCCGTGCCATCTTTGAGGACCGTGGAGACAACATATCCTTTACCGCCGTGGAACGGACGCTGCACGAAGGCTTTGCCGACGACACTTTGCGTATCTGCGTCTTTACCGACCATCAGCTGTTCGACCGCTTTCACAAGTATAACTTGAAGAGCGACAAGGCACGCAGCGGCAAGGTGGCCTTGAGCCTGAAGGAGCTGAACCAATTCACCCCCGGCGACTATGTGGTGCATACCGACCACGGTGTGGGGCGTTTTGCCGGACTGGTACGTATCCCCAACGGTGATACCACGCAGGAGGTGATGAAGATTGTCTATCAGAACGAAGATGTGGTGTTTGTCTCCATCCACTCTCTGCACAAGGTTTCCAAGTACAAGGGAAAGGAGGGTGAAGCGCCTCGCCTCAACAAGCTCGGCACCGGAGCTTGGGAGAAGCTGAAAGACCGCACCAAGACGAAGATAAAGGATATTGCCCGCGACTTGATAAAACTCTACTCGCAACGCCGCGAGGAGAAGGGGTTTCAATACAGTCCCGACAGCTTCCTGCAACGGGAGTTGGAAGCCTCCTTCATCTATGAGGATACCCCCGACCAAAGCAAGGCTACTTCCGACGTGAAGGCCGACATGGAGAGTGCCCGTCCGATGGACCGCCTGGTGTGCGGTGACGTGGGCTTTGGCAAGACGGAGGTGGCTGTTCGTGCCGCTTTCAAGGCTGTGTCGGACAATAAGCAGGTGGCTGTACTGGTGCCCACTACCGTACTTGCCTATCAGCATTTCCAGACCTTCAAGGAGCGCTTGAAAGGCTTGCCTTGCCGGGTGGAGTATCTGAGTCGTGCCCGCACCGCTGCTCAGGCAAAGGCTGTAGTGAAAGGGCTTGCCGAAGGGGAAGTGAATATTCTTATCGGTACCCACCGTATCCTGGGAAAAGACGTTAAGTTCAAAGACCTTGGTTTGTTGATTATTGATGAGGAGCAGAAGTTCGGCGTCTCCGTCAAGGAGAAACTCCGCCAATTGAAGGTGAATGTGGATACGCTGACCATGACGGCTACACCCATTCCCCGTACCTTGCAGTTTTCGCTGATGGGTGCGCGCGACTTGAGCGTCATCCAGACACCGCCGCCTAACCGCTATCCCATCCAGACGGAAGTGCACACCTTCAACGAGGAAATCATTGCCGACGCCGTCAATTTTGAGATGAGCCGTAACGGGCAGGTATTCTTCGTGAATAACCGTATTTCCAATCTGTTTGAGTTGAAGGCCATGATAGAGCGGCACATTCCCGACTGCCGTGTCTGTATCGGACACGGACAGATGGAGCCTGCCGAACTGGAGAAGATAATCTTTGATTTCGTCAATTACGATTACGACGTGCTGCTTGCCACTACCATCATCGAAAGTGGCATCGACATACCCAATGCCAATACCATTATCATCAACCAGGCGCAGAACTTCGGCCTCAGTGACTTGCACCAGATGCGCGGACGTGTGGGGCGGAGCAATAAAAAAGCTTTCTGTTACCTGCTGGCACCGCCTTTGTCCTCCCTTACTCCCGAAGCAAAACGACGCCTGCAAGCCATCGAGAACTTCTCCGACCTGGGCAGTGGCATCCACATTGCCATGCAGGACCTTGACATCCGTGGCGCAGGCAATATGCTCGGTGCCGAACAGAGTGGTTTCATTGCCGACCTAGGCTACGAGACGTATCAAAAGATTCTCTCCGAAGCTGTGCACGAACTGAAGACCGACGAGTTTACCGACCTTTATGCCGAAGAACTGAAAGCAGACGGAGGCGTCATCAGTGGAGAACAGTTTGTCGACGAATGCCAGGTGGAAAGTGACCTCGAACTTCTGTTGCCTGCCGATTACGTGACCGGCAGCAGCGAACGTATGTTGCTTTATCGCGAGTTGGACGGATTGACACTCGACAAGGATGTGGATGCTTTCCGTACCCGCCTCGAAGACCGCTTCGGTCCGATTCCTCCTGAAACGGAAGAGTTGCTGCGCATCGTTCCCTTGCGCCGCCTGGCTGCTCGGCTCGGGGTGGAAAAAGTCTTTCTGAAAGGTGGGCGCATGTCCCTGTTCTTCGTCTCCAATCCGGATAGCCCGTATTATCAGAGCCAGGCATTCGGCAAGGTCATTGCCTACATGATGAAGTACACCCGGCGTTGTGACCTGCGCGAACAGAACAACAAACGGAGTATGCTGGTGAAGGATGTCAGGACGGTGGAAGAAGCTGTCTGTGTGTTGCAGGAGGTAGTGGCAATGCAGGTGGAGGAGTAACTGTTGCCACTCCTGCCACTAACGTCCGAACTGCAAGGCGAATCCCAAATTGAAGAAAGTGATGTTGTTTTTGAACCAGCTATGGTCTACTCCGTCATCATAGCCGTCCGTGTTGTAAAGTCGTGCATCGGGGTTGGCAAACCAGTCTGCTGTCAGGAAATCACAGCGAATCATGCCCGAGAGTTTACGGCTGATGCGGAACTCATAGCCTGCTGCGAAAGTTATTCCACAATATCCTTTATGGAAAAGGTGTCCGTTCCGTTCACCGCGTTTATATGTCCGTTCCTGATAGTTCATATACCCGATGCCGAACGAGAGGAACAGTCCTTGATTCCCGTTGCTCCACAAGGGCCGGTATGTGATGTTGGGGCGTATGCAGTGCAGATGTGCCTTATCCGGCAGGCGTGCCATGCGTAGATAGTCATATTGAAGTCCTGCGGCAAATAGGGGCGTGATGTAGTAGCGGCCTTCTGTCATCAGGTCATATCCCACCCGGTTGCCATTCTTGCTGAAGAAGTCGTTACGGTTTCCCTCTACATGAGGTAAGGATACACCGCCACCGAAGATGATACTGTAATTTTGCGGCAGGCATTCGCTTTGTGCCAGCAGACCTGTCGCTCCAATGGGGAGTAGGGATAGGCAGAGGAGGAGGAATCGTTTCATGCAGTTGCTGTGAGTTTCTTGGAAATATCGTATTTTTATCGTTTCCCGTATAGCTTGTCTATCAAATCCGTCCGTCCTATCCGGCGCAGTTCGTTTATGATGTTCCTGCGCTCTTCGGGTTTGTACCAGAAGAAGAATTGGCGTTGAGCCAGTTTCTCGCGCTGCGTTTTGGCACTGAATACCGGTTCCAGCGTATAAGGATGGAAGCCCGTGTACCATGCTTCGGTGGCAACGGTCATGGGAGTAGGGGTAAAGTCTTGCACTTGTTCCAGATGGAAGTCCAGTCGCTTGGTGATGACGGCAAGTTCTGCCATATCTTCCTCCTTGCATCCGGGATGGCTGCTGATGAAATAAGGAATAAGCTGCTGGCGTAGTCCTTCTTCATGGTTAATCCTGTCGAATATCTTCTTGAACTCACCGAACTGGCTGAACGGAGGCTTGCGCATGATGTTGAGCACGCGGTCTGACGTATGCTCCGGTGCTACCTTCAGGCGACCGCTGACATGGCGGGCAATGAGCTCGCGGGTATATTCCTGCGTACTTTTGTTAGTGTTCGGGTCCTTGCTCTGGTGCAGCAGCAGGTCATAGCGTACACCGCTGCCAATGAAGGACTTCTTGATGCCGGGCAGGGCATCTACGGCATGATAGATGTCGAGCAGCGGACGGTGGTCCGTATTCAGGTTGGGGCATACCTTGGGGTAGATGCACGACGGGCGTTTGCATTTCCTGCAGACGGCCTCATCCCGTCCCTTCATGCGGTACATATTGGCCGACGGGCCTCCTAAATCGCTCAAATAACCCTTGAAGTCTGGCAGCTCCGTGATGGCTTTCACCTCTTTCAGAATGCTCTCCTTGCTGCGGCTTACGATGAATTTGCCCTGGTGTGCGGAGATGGTGCAGAAGGCACATCCTCCGAAACATCCGCGATGCAGGTTGACGGAGAACTTTATCATGTCGTATGCCGGAATACGTTTTCCCTTGTATTTGGGATGGGGCAGGCGCGTGTATGGCAAGTCGAAAGAACGGTCGAGTTCAGCTTCCGTCAAAGGGGGATAGGGAGGATTGACTACTACCGTCAGCTTGCCGCTCTTTTGCAAGATGCGGGATGCTGTATATTTGTTGCTTTCCTCCTCGATATGACGGAAGTTGGCAGCTTCTTTCTTTTTATCTTTCAGACATTCTTCATGGGAAAAGAGGGTGATATCCCCTTCTTGTACCACTACTTCCTTGTCAAGGTAAACCATTTGGGGAATATCGGCGATGAGCTTTTTGAAGCTTGGGGCGTCCATCTGTGTCTGTTGGCGTTTCAGCCTTTCCGCAAGTTCCACCACCGGTTTCTCTCCCATACCGTAGATGAGTGAGTCGGCTCCGCTGTCGAGGAGGATGCTGGGGCGTACACGGTCCTGCCAATAGTCATAGTGCGTCAGGCGGCGCATGCTTGCCTCGATGCCGCCCAGTACGACGGGGACATCGGGGAATAGCTTCTTTAATATCTGGGTATATACAATGGAAGGGTACTCCGGACGCATATCCGGACGTGCATCCGGGGTATAGGCGTCATCACTGCGCAAGCGTTTGTTGGCAGTATATTTGTTGACCATCGAATCCATACAGCCGGGACTGATGCCGAAGAACAGACGGGGACGTCCCAGTTTTTTGAAGTCGCGCAAGTCGTCGCGCCAGTTGGGTTGGGGGATGATGGCTACGCGCAATCCTTCTGCTTCGAGGATGCGGCCTATGACGGCGGCTCCAAAAGAAGGGTGATCCACGTAGGCGTCACCGCTGAAAAGTATTACATCCAATTCGTCCCAACCACGCAGTTCCACTTCTTTCTTGGTAGTAGGAAGCCAGTCTGTAAGGCGATATTCTTTCATTTGCACATTAAAAACTGTAATGTCATCCGTTCTCCGTCGTAAATCTCACGGAAGCCTATCTGCTGCTCGGAAAGATACTCTTTCATGTCATTGAAGGCAGCAGCGTCGTCCATGATGATTTCCAGCTTCTCGCCTTTTCCGGCCTCGCACATGGCTTTGATGGCAGGGATTAAAGGGCTGTAATGCTGTTGTCCGCAGGTGTCGATGGTTTTCATTTATTCTTCTTCTATGGTGTCTTGTTGGGAAAGCCATTGCAGATAGAGCTTGATGAGCTGTTGTAGTCCGAAGGCCTTCATGTTGTTGTGATAGATAACGTCGATACAGAGGTCGAGCAGGTCTTTGCTGTCTTCCTCTTGCGCGGCGATGAGGGAGCGGATGTTCAGTTTCAACTTGTCGAGCACGGTTTCGTCCACAATACCGTTGCTGTCGATGAGATGGCGGAAGAGGCCGTATTTCTCGATGGTGGCAAGATTCTCTTCAGAAACTTCTAAACTACGGGTTCCGCTGGGGTTGGCTTGTATAGTGTACATGATGTTTAATGTTTAGTGGTTAATGTTTAATGATTAATGGAAGCAAAGATAGTTTTTTCACTACAGATTACACAGATTTTCACAGATTATTTATAGGGATTGCTATTTTGTCTGTGTTAATCTGTGTAATCTGTGGTGAGAAAGCGGAGTATGGATGCCATAATTACATTTCTGGATGTTTCTTCCCGGATGCTTTCAAAAGGGAATCCCATGACAAAAGTGCGATAATCACTGCCTTGATAGGCTACGGCGGCGGGTGTGTTGCCGATGGCATAGGTCATGACTGGAAAAGCGGGAGACATGGGCAGGATGCAATCAGGGGAAGTGACCGGATAGCTTTGCTCATTCGGCAGGCGGGGAAGGGATGCCCCAGTCCCCGGACAGCGATTTTGTCCCCGTCTGTTTTCAGAGAGTTGCCATGCCGGTACTTCAAGATATTCTGAATAAATTCTTTATTGCCCTGCGAGCTGTCCATATCGCTGCCTACATAGGCACCGCTGACCAGGAGATGACCTCCCGACTGGCAATAGGAAGTCAGTATGCGCTGCATGGGCGAGGAGAATGTTTTGTAGTAGGTATTGCGTGCCGGATTGCTGGAATTGTCTTCTTTCTCAAGTCCGAGGATATAGTCCACTATCGGATAATCCTCTAATGAGAGGATGCCCTTTTCCACAGCCTCGTCGCTGCATGAGACGAAGCTGTAATTTCCGGCTGCCTGGATGGCTTTGCCATGTACGAAGGGGTAATCGAAAGTGTTTCCGATGATTTTCATGCCTTCGTATTCGTCACTGCTCTCTCCCAGACGTCGTCCTGCTTCCTTCCGGCTAAAATTCTGCTGGGCGCCGCAGAGGGAGATGTCATAGAGATAGGGTACGCCGGGATCTTGTGACAAGTCGAAGCCTGCCGCATCGGGGGTGTCTATAACGGCAGGCCCGCTGATGCGGTCGAATCCGTTGACGATAAGTATCTGTCCTTTTTCACGCTTTGCCTTGTAGGCGGCAAGAATTTCCGAAGGGAAGCTTTCGCCACCCCGGTTTACGGCGGTTACTTTAAAGGAATAGACGATGCCCGGTTCTATTTTTACGGTGTGGGATGAGGAGCTGACGCGTACGCCATTGTCAAATCCTCCACGACCGATACGTGTATATACAATGTATTCACGTGGTTTGGCAGTCGGCTCCAACGGGTCTTCCTCTCCTTGCCAGGAAAGCTCTAAAGTATTCTTCTTTTGACCGAAGCGGATGGCAAAGTGGCTGACGGGAAGGGGTTGGACAACGTAGTCTCTGCCGTGCTGGCTGCATATGTATTGCAGAATGGCTTTATAGAGCGCACGCCCGACGGTGAACTTGAAGTTAGGGTCATGTCCCAAGCGCATATCTGCGAAGTTCTGGTGCGACAACAGTTCTACGATGGTGGAAGGGACGGCGGGCAGGCGTGTTTCACTGTAGTTGCGGTTCCATAGGCTGCGGCGTGTCCAGTCTACGTTGAAGGTAGAGCGGATATCACGCTGCAACTGCGTTAGCAGAATGTCCGAAAGGTCACGGGAGGCATGGCGGTCTGTACCGGCATGCAGTCGGCCGTTGTTGAAGTTGGTGGTATAAATGCCGAGAGTGCCTATAATCTCATCTTCCTTACTGAAACCGGCATCGCTATGCAGGGCCATACTCATTTCAAAGGGGATGCCCAAACCTTCTTCCGTCGGGTTGAATAGTGATTTTCCTGCAAGGTAATTCACTGTACGGGAACGTACGTTGATGTCGTCGTTCATATCATTCTTTCCCTCATAGCCTCCATAGACGGGATAGGGCATGCCTGCCCATTGGGCAAAGTAGCGTGCGCCTTCCAGGTATCTGGGCAAGCCGCTGGTTTGTCCTCCGCGGGCAATGTTGCCCATGCCTCCTCCAAAGCGGACGGCATCGGCACAGACCACGCCTTTCTCTTTGCTTTCGTTGCTCAATACCACCATGCCATAGTCATTCCGGCCTTTGTCGAAAGTGAATGTGCCGAGGTACACCCATGTGCCGCCTCCTATTTGCTGGTTCACCTTGAACTCCGTGACGCCTCCATTGTGAAATACAAGATATTTGGCATCGCTTACGCTGCCCGGCAGTGTTTGGTAAGATACGTATACAGCATATTCTCCCGTTTCCGGAATATCGGGTACCCATTCGGCAAAAGCCTTGTCTTTCTTCTTTTCAGTTTTGGCAAAGCGTGCCGTGCCGGAGAGGAAAGGGTTTTCATTGTCCTGATAGATTCGTTTCCGTTGGGCAAATCCGGGTCGGGAGGTCTGTTCCCAACGTGCTTTCCGGCTTTTCACGTCCAGATAAAGGGAACCTTGTCCTCCATGTCCGCTCAGGCTACCGTCATTGTCTACGATGACTTCCTGCTTCTGCGTGTCCCTTTCGCGGGGAGTGAATACATTGGCTCCTGCATTCTCTAGCATGGGCAGGAGGTAGGGCAGGATGAAGGATTGGGTGAACTGGTCTTCTGTAGTGCAGAACAGCCTCGGGCGTTGCCATCCCCATTTGTCCTTGTCATTGATATAATATTTCCCGTGGCTTTGCCAAAGGGCGATGTGGCGTCCTTCCAGTCCGCGGGTGATGTCGTAGGGGCGCGAGGTACGGGTTACCCAGGGGGTACCTTTGTATTCCAGGTGGCTGAACAGACGTGCCTTGTCTTTCTTCCCTTTCCGGTAGAGGTTGGGGATAAGCTCTTCGATGCTCTTCCCGTCAGCAAAGACGGTGAGGTCGAAATAGTTCACCGGTCCTGGCAGGATTTGTCCCAGATGGCGGTAAATGGCATCAACGGTTTCAGGCCGTAGAGGCTGGTAGGCAAAGCGCTCGTTTGTATAGACAAGCAATTTCTTCTTCCGGAAGTCAATGCGGAAACTATCCAGCTTGCAGGTACCGATGTTGGCCGTATGGGTGGTGTATTCCCTAAAGAATGTCTGGAGGCGTTCTTCCACATTCTGCTCTAGTTCTTGTGCCGGAAGGAGGAATCCACACAAGAGCCATATGCCGGTTAGGATAAGTTTTTTCATACTGATGAAATATTGAAGTTGCCAATATCTGCTTTTACCAGACGGTGGTGCGTGCAAAAGTACATAAAAGAAAGCTTCACTGATGAGCGGGTTACTTTCTTTTTATTATTTTGCAGACATATAAGTAAGTCTTAAGAATTAAAAAGCATTAATCGGCAATCTTTTTCAGTTCTGTCAGTTCCGTAACTTTGTCCGGATAGAGGATGGCGTTGTGCGCAGCCATTTGAGCTGCTTTCTTATGGATTGGGTCCATTCCTTCGGGAGAATATGGGTTTTCTGTTACATTCCGATGGGTCAATGCCTCAAACCATGTGCAGGCAGCTGTATATCTGCCTATGGTTAAGTCAAGGTGGTATCCGTCCCTATTCATATGGTCGCCGATAAAGGAGGTACGTGCATTTTGTATGGCGGTTCCCGAAGGGATAATTTTCTTGATACCCACCAGGTTGGCGGCTTTCTTTACTGCATCCACAATGCTGGTGTACATTTTCATTTGGTTCTGGTCATAGTTTTTGAATCCGGTGTGGTTGGCATTGGTAGCATAAGCCCATGTCTGGTGCATCATTAATACGGTTTCCTTTCCAATTCGTTCCCTAATATAGTTAACCAATTCAGGTAGGGAAGCTTTGTAGCTGTCATAGATACCAGACAAAGGGCTGGCCTGCTGAACACTGATATAGTCCCATTTCTCATCGGCCAGTGCTTTCTCAATAGTCATTGACCGGGTTTCTGTTTTTTCCCCGTCTTTCTCTACTTTGCGATAGGCATAGGCCGGAGCGTTGTTGCGTATGTTTTGTACGTGCCGTTCCAGTGAACATCCTCCGATAAACATATTGCCGATAATCATGGTGATACCTTCAGCTTCTCCCAGTTCGTGCAAATATTGCTCTACTGCATCTTGTGAAAAGCTGTTGCCTATTGCCAATACTTTGATGGTGTCGTTATTGGCATGGCATCCATTTGCAAACAATGTAAATGGTGTGAGTAGGAATAAAATGACAAGGATGTTGATAGCATACTTTTTCATAATGGGGTTTGTTTTTAAGTTTTGTCGTTTCGATAAATAAGTAACAAAATTATTTGATTGTTTTTATATCTGCAAATATTCTTTGGGAATATAAGAAGGCTGAGACATGAAAAAATGAGATGCATTGCCGGAGCAATACATCTCATCCTATTGTTAATATTTTATCCGTTTATAGCGGAATGTATTCCACAAAGGCTTCCATCGCCTCATAGGAAGCAAGTCCGAGGCTGTCATACAAGGCAGCTGTTCCGCGGTTACGGTCCTCGCTGCGTTGCCAGAACAGACGTTCGTCATTGCCCAGGAACGGTGCGCTTTCCATCTGCGATTGATGCTTCAGGATAGAGTTACGCTTGGCACGCAGTTCTTCCGGGCTGATGGGCACAGCCATCTCGATGTTTTCGATTTCCCATTCGGCCCATGCACCGCGGTACATCCAGATGCGGCATTCCTTCAACCATTTGGCACCTTCTTCTTTTTCCAAGTCAATGGCGGCAAATACGGCGTCCGTACAAACACGGTGTGTGCCGTGCGGGTCGGCCAGGTCGCCGGCAACGAAAATCTGATGGGGTTTCACTTCACGCAATAGGTTGCGTACAATTTCCACGTCTGCTTCGCTGATAGGATTCTTCTGTATCTTGCCCGTTTCGTAGAATGGCAGGTCAAGGAAATGACAGTGATCCAGAGGGATATTATTGTATGTACATGCAGTGCGTGCCTCGCCACGGCGAATCAGTCCCTTGATGGTCAAGATGTCGCGTGTATCCATGTCACCGTCTTTCTTCTCCTTCAAGTATTTACGGATTTCAGTATATTTGTCATTGATGACCTGGTCTTCGCTGTTGTTGAAGATTTGGTTGAACCCGTTGATGAAGTGCAGGAAGCGGATAACTTCTTCATCGCCTACGGCAATGTTACCGGAAGTTTCGTAAGCCACATGCACGTCATGTTTCTGCTCTACCAGACGACGGATGGTGCCTCCCATGGAGATAACGTCATCATCGGGATGCGGAGAAAATACGACCACACGTTTTGGATAGGGCTTTGCACGCTCAGGACGATAGGTGTCGTCAGCATTCGGCTTGCCGCCCGGCCATCCGGTGATGGTATGTTGCAGGTCATTGAATATCTTAATGTTCACGTTATAGGCTGAGCCGAACAATGCCAGCAGTTCGCTCAGACCGTTTTCGTTGTAGTCCTTGTTGGTCAGTTTCAGAATGGGTTTTCCGGTGAGTTGGCACAACCAGACGATGGCACTGCGGATGAGCTTGTCGTTCCATTCGCAGGAGGTTACCAGCCAGGGGCGTTGGATACGCGTCAAATTGGCGGCGGCAGACAAGTCGATAGCTACATGTGCATTGTTGTGAGTCTGCAGATAAGATGCAGGGATAGTATCTGTTACCGGACCTTCAACGCATTCTTTCACCTTTTGCGCTTTCTCCTCACCCCATGCCAGCAGATATATTTTCTTTGCCGAGAGGATGGTGGCTACTCCCATGGTGATGGAGCTGATGGGGGTATTTTCAATGCTACCGAACATCTTGGAAGCTTCATTGCGGGAGTCGTTGTCCAGCAATATCAGACGAGTGGTAGAGTTCAGGCGTGAACCCGGTTCATTGAAACCTATATTACCTACACGGCCAATGCCCAGCAAAGCGATGTCTAAGCCACCGAAACTTTCAATGCGCTGCTCGTAAAGACGGCAATATTCAAAGATGGCGTCTTTGGCGATGGTGCTGTCGGGGGTGAAAACATTCTGTTTGTCAATGTCCACATGGTCTATCAGCATTTCCTTCAATGCGTTGAAGTTGCTGTTGATGGCATTGGGAGCTAATGGATAATATTCGTAGAGGTTGAATATGACTACGTTGCGGAAACTTAATCCCTCTTCCTGGTGCATACGTACCAAGTCTGCATATACATTGCGCGGAGAGTTACCGCCTGCCAGTGCCAAGACACAGAAACGTCCCGCCTTTTGCTTGTCACGGATTAACTGTGCAATGTCAAGGGCAATCTGGTTGGCGCCTTCTTCCGCAGACTCATAAATATCTGTCGGGATTTTTTCCAGTCGGGTCAATACCGACCGTTCAAATGCATTCTCCGGTCTGTAGTATCTGGGGGAGACCCTGTTGAGAGTGATTTGAGAACTTAAGTTTGTTTTCATAAATTCTTTAATTAAGTTATGTTAGATTCAAGTCGTGCGACTGTTTTTCTGAACGACAAAGATACAAAAGAAGTCTATATAATTAACTACCGAGTTCTAGGTATTGTTGCTACATGA
>OHEK01000511.1_pt1 | contig 13346 bp, 5 predicted proteins | sample 1567301 | NCBI WGS metagenome assembly OHEK01 (sample SAMEA3879554, study PRJEB24766) | human gut metagenome | biome: human-associated habitat; feature: feces | place: USA | collected 1985/1987
ACAGAAAAGACTATCCTAAACTGATTAAGGAAGGGCACGATCCTTCATATATCAATTGTGCTACTGTAAAAAGATATTCTAAGAAAAGGATTCTTTCAGAGAAAAAGTATTTAGGTAAGCTAAAGGAAACGGATATAAAGGGAATAATATCTGTCATTGAAAAAAGTAAGCAACTTACTCCTAAGATTAAAAAGAAATATGGTTTTGAAGATAAATCAAGATAATTAAATTGAAAAGCCGCTACAACTGCCAATCACAGTGTAGCGGCTTTTCTTTTAGAGTTTAAAGCCTTTGGGCTTGTTGGTATGTGCGGTGTCCGGGTCGTCCTTGTTGCCGGGCTTGGGGATGCCGCCGATGACGAGTTTGCTGCCTAACGAGTTCATGGCATCTTTGATGCTGAAACTGACGGGGGGCTGGTTCAGGTGCGGGGGCTTCTTTTCCGGAGGGGCGGAAAGGAAGTCGGGCGGCTGGTGGACGTAGGGCTTGCCGTCGGATGCGGGGCCTTGGCTCTCGTTCTTGCTGTTGCTGTCTTCATTCTGTTTGACGGGTTTGAGGGAGAGTTGGATTTTGCGGTCGAGGGCGGCAAGGTCGGATTTGAGCTGTTTGAGCTGGTCTTCCTTTTTCCATGTTTCTTTGACGACTTCCTGAAGGATGGGGATGTCCTTGGAAATCTGTTCCACTTCTTTTTGGTATTTCTCCAGAAGAGGGGGAACGGTTTCGAAGGTGCGGAGGAACATCTGGGCGGCAATGTTGGGGTCTTTTGCCAGTCTGCCGCCGTTGAAGTTGTACAGGATGTTGCCTTCGCCACGGACGAAGAAGCGGTTTTCGATGAAGTCGAAGCCGTCTTTCATGCTGGCTTCGGTCTTTACCAAAAGGTCGAAGCCGTAGAGCTTGCCGATGGGCTGGGATGTGCCGTGGGTACGGGATTTGTCCTCTATCTCGGCGAGCTTTTTGGCGATGAGTTTGGGGTCGTTGCCTTTGACACCGTCCAGTTCGATAAGATTGAGGGGGTTGCCTTGGCCGTCGCGCTGGACGCGCTGCTGGAAGTGCTGTATGTCCGTGCTGATACGGGCGATCAGGTCGCCGTTCTTGGTGACGGTCTGCATGATGTTTTCCAGTTTGGCTTCGGCGGAGGATTTGCCACGGTGGAAGGATTTGCGCTCGCTTTCGAGGGAGGCAATCTGTTTCTCCAACTTGGCTTTGTCCAACAGGTCGGTGTTGCCGGAGAGGATGGCAACGTACTCGGAGAAGTTCATGCCGCCCTGCTCGTCCATGCTGCCCTCGTCGATGGTACGGGCGCCCATCGTGCCTTTTTTGAGCTGGGTGATGAACAACTGTTTGTTGTGAAGCAGGTTGAATTTGTAGCTGTCGAGGGATTTCTCGACGGCGTAGTTGATAATATCGACTTTGTTGTCGGCAAAGAGTTTGGCTATCTCGTTGCCTTTTCTTACACCACGGCCGTTGCGCTGCTCCAAATCTTTGGGCGTCCAGGGAATGTCGAGCTGATGGATGGCGACGCACTTGTGCTGGGCATTTACGCCGGTGCCGAGCATGTCGGTGGAACCGAAGAGGACGCGGATTTTGCCTTCTTTCATGGCATTAATCATTGCCATGCGCGATTTTTCGGTCTTGGCTTCCTGAATGAAGCGTACCTGGTCTGCCGGGATGCCGTAGTCGTCCACCAATTTGCGCTTGATTTCGCTGTATGTGTTCCACTGACCGGGTTTGTAGGTGCCCAAGTCCGAAAAGACGAACTGGGTGCCTTTGTGTTCGTCGTACTTCTGATAATATTGGTTTATCAGGGCGGCGCAATGGGTGGCTTTGTTATCTATGTGGTCGTCGTATTTGTCCTCGTCGATAAGGCGCATGTCGAGGGACATCTTGCGGGCATAGTTGGTGGCAATGAGCATCTTGGCTTTTTCTTCCCGGCGGCTTAACGGGGGACGTCCGAGGACGGTGGCGTTGCCGGACTTGGCAAATGCTACCAATCGCTGGATGAAATCCTGCTGGTCGGGCGTGGGCGGGATATTGTGCAATATCTCGTTTTTCTTGGGGCGGTCGATACCAATGTCTTCGGCGGTACGGAAATCGGTGATTTCGTTGTACATGGCGGCAAGCTCCGGGACTTTGATGAAGTAACGAAATCGCTCCTTCTGGATGATTTCGTTGGTGACGGAGAACTCGTAGTCGATGGACTTTTTGGCAAAGACCGCCGCCCATGCGTCGAAGGTGTTGATGCCCTGACGTTCCAGTTCCTTGGGACGGAGGTATTTAAAAAGCAGATATAACTCGGTCAGGCTGTTGGAGATGGTGGTGCCGGACAGGAAGGTGGCTCCCAAATCCTTGCCGGTACGCTCCTGAATGGTGCGGAGGGCAAAAAGCATGTTCAGGGCACGCTGGCTGCCTTCGCTGTTGCCCAGACCGGCTACACGGTCGTGGCGGGTGGTGAACATCAAGTTCTTGAATTTGTGGCTCTCGTCCACGAGCAGGTGGTCGATGCCCATGAGCTTGAAGTCCACGACGTCGTCTTTGCGGTTCTCGATGTCGAAAGTGAGTGCCTTGATTTTGGCTTCGAGGTTCGCCTTGCGTTTTTCCACGCCCTTGAGCATACCGTTGGAAACGTCTTCGCCTTGCTGGGTGAGGACTTCGAGGTTCTCTTCCACGCTGTCCAGTTCCTGCTGCAAGATTTGTTTCTGTATCTCCGGGGATTGGGGGATCATGCCGAACTGTTCGTGGGAAAGGATGATGGCGTCCCAATCGTTGTTCTGCATCTCACGCATGATGCGGACACGGTTTTCGGGGGTGAAATCTTCTTTGCCGGGATAGAGGACACGGGCGTTGGGATAGGCGGTCTTGAAGGTCTGGGCTATCTCGTGGATATTGGCTTTCAGACCGATAATCATCGGTTTGTTCGCCAATCCCAAACGCTTCATCTCGTAGGCGGCGGCACACATAATCAGGGTTTTGCCGCCGCCGACTTCGTGGTCGATGATGCCGCCGCCGTTGATTTTGGTCATCCAGATGGCATCTTTCTGACTGGCGTAGAGGTCAGGGATGCCCAATGCTTTGAGGTCAAGGTCGGGAAAGGACTGCATGGAGCCGTCGTACTTGGGCTTGACGGAGTTGTTGAACTTGCGGTTGTACATGTCGGTGAGCCGCTGTTTGAACTCCGGGGACTGTTCTTTCAGCCATTCGCTGAAGCCGTTGCGGATTTCGTCTATCTTGCTGTTGGCAAGCTGGATGGCTTCGGTGTCGCGGACTTTGACTACATCGTCGCCTACCAATACTTTTTTGGTGATGTCGGGCGAGGTGTTCTGAATGGCGTGTTTCATCAGGTTGAGTCCGTCGTAACGGCGGCTCTCGGCCTTGACGCAATATTGTTCGCGGATGCGGACGTTGCCACGGGCGGATGCGTTGACGCTGAACTCGTCGCGGCTGGCGGCGTAGGTAATCTTGACGTCGGTATCGAAAAGACGGGAGGCGTATTTCTCGTAGATGCCCATTGGTATCCAGCGTTCGCCGAAATTGAAGTCGAGTTCTTCAAACGGGATGGGTACGGGAAAGGCGGCACGCAGGGCATCGAGCGACTGTGAGGCACGGTCGTTGCCGGGGTGGTTCGCGATGTAGTCCTCTATCATTTCGGCTTTGGAAATGACGTTGCCGGCTATGAATTTGTCGGCTATCTCGTAACCTTTGATAAGAGGATTGAAGAATACACGCCCTTTGAGGTCGTCGAGCAGGGCGTCTTCGGTCTTGCCGGTGAGCCTTGCCATGTATTCGAGGTTGACATTGCCGTATTTGTTGAGCGAGGCGGAAAGGGCTTCGTCCGAGGTATCGACGTGGGTCAGCTCGTTCTTGTTGAAGGCTACGGGGTGGTCGAAGATGTCGGCTTTGAGTGCCTGACCGTCTTTGTAGCGTTCCAGTGAGAGGATTGTCCGGTTGTCGTTGTCCATACGGATCAGGTCTATGTTCTTCGGACTGTTCAGGTTGCCGAACTGACGGATGAAATCATCGTACAGCGTATTGAGCTGGTCACGCCGGACGGTGTTTTCTTTGCGTTCGGTGGCTTCGCTGTTGTAGAGGTCGTGATAGGTATCACGTATTTCTACATAGAGCGAGAGTTTGCGGAGCTGTCGGTCGGGCAGTTCGAGGGGGTGGAATATCGGGGCAAATTGGGTGTCGCGGATATAGCCGATGCCCTTGTCCAGAACTACTAATGAGCCGTCTTTGTAATGGGACGGGATTTCATTGGGGTATGGACGGGGCTGCATCCGCTGTTTGCGTTCCTCTTCGGCGGCGATTCTTGCTGCTTCTGTTGCTGCCTGGTCTTCGATTTTGGTTTCTGTCCGAAACGGGATTTTATTATCACCGGTGGGGACATTGGAAACTGTCGGGGTAACGGTGGGTTTCACTACGGACTTTCCTTTGGGCTTCTTGCCGGTGGGTTGGGTTGTACCGGGAGCCGGTTCGCCGAAAAGGTTGCCTTGTACGGGCTGTTTTCGGGAGGAGGATGCGGAACGGTGTTTGCCACGTTTCGGGGTTATCTGGGTACGCTCTTCTGCTGTGAACTCAAAGAGGTCGTATAGGCTCAATACCGGGGGAGAGAAAAGGGAAAGTTCGATTTCTTCTTTCGGTTCGGGTGTGCTGACTACCGGAGAGGTTGATACATCAGTGGGCACCGATTCAGGTGAAGCGGTACCGGAATTGAACAAAGTCGCTTCGGGTTCGGATGAAACGGTCTTTGGTTCGATTAGGGCAGGCTCCGGTGCTTTAGTTGTTGTCGGTGTTTGCTCCGGTACTGGTTTCGGTGCCGGTGCTTGCTCCACTTCTTTGATCTGTTCCGGTGCTTCATTCAACCGTATGGGCTGGGTATGTTGGAGGAATTGTTGATAGAGGGGGACGTTCAACCGGCGGTAGAAGTCATTGCGAAGCAAGCTCCGTAGCTGGGAAGTGATACCGGGCAAACCACCTTCGTGGATGTAAACCATTGCGGGATGCCCGTAGGGGTCGGTATCTACACAGGCTTTGGTATGGATGATGGGGATATTCCGGAAGATGTAGTCATTCGTACTGAACCCCTCCGGTCGCGGGCTGGAAGCGATGAACGCATGTTCGTCATCGGTAAGCGGCTCTGTCTTATCGGATTTCTTTTGAAGGATAATCAGGTCACTGCCTACTTCGGTGCCTGCACCGTCTGTAAAGAGGTTGTTGGGCAGACGGATGGCGGACACCAAATGGGAATGTTGCATGAGCTGGTAGCGGATGTTTTCATTCGCCGGGGAGTCCAGTACGCCCTGCGAGGTGATAAAAGCTAATATGCCCCCTTCGCGAATGTTGTCCAGTCCCTTCAGGAAGAAATAGTTGTGCAGGCTCTTGGCGGCGTGCTGACGGACAAGGCTCTTGCTCTTGGTGAATGAGGGGTCGAAAACCGCCACATCGCCAAAGGGAATGTTGGAAGCGGTGATGTCGAAACGGTTCAGGTAACGAAGCCCGCTATCCTCGAAACCGGTAATTTCTACTTTGGCTTCGGGGTGAAGGTGAGAGAGAATTTTGCCGGTCAGGAGGTCTTTTTCAAAGCAGACTATTTCGGGACGGGATAATCCGGCTGGGGATAATCCGGTGCGAGAGGGCTGCTGTTCGGATGAGTGTTGTTCAGATGACTGCTGTTCAGATGACTGCTGTTTGGCGGACTGCTGTTCAGATAGCTGTTGTTGTGCGGAATGTTGTTGGAAAGCATCGACAAATACTCCGGTTCCGCTCGACGGGTCGAGGAAACGGGACGGGGCAATTCCGTAGTTGCCCAATTCGGAAGCAAGAACTGATACAATGTCCTGCGGCGTGTAGAACGCCGTCAGGACAGAGTTTTTCAAACTGGAAAAGTAACGCTTGTATTCCGCTTCGTCTTTTGAATGGCTGCGGATGACGCTGTGGAGCTGGGAAACAAGTGGGAACAACTCGCGGTCGCTCTTTGTCCAACGGGCAACGTCGGCAAGGCTGGAAGCGGGATTGAGCACTGCCTTGATCCCACCGAAACCGGAATAGGCACGCAAGACTGCCTGTTCTTCGGGGGTGGCGGTGCGCCCTTCACGCTCCAACGCAAATGCCAGTTTGATTGCTTCGATATTGTCTTTCAGGTGCGCTTTCTTATTGTATGCCATTCTCGTCCAACCAGATTAAGATGGTACCTGTGATTTCCGTATAGAGGTTGTCGAAAGCAGGCTCGAACTGAAAATCATCGGAAAGGGGGTATTTGGCAAACACTTCTTCACAAACCGGAAGGAGCTGCACGGCAAGGGTCTTGGCACTGCCCTGCGGCACTTCATCGCTGAACTCGTTCCAAAGGACGGTGACGATCACATCGTACTTTGAAAAGTGAAGACCGGCAAACAAAACCTGATTGGCGGCTTCGGAGGCGGCATCGTGGGTAGAGCCGGAACGGACAGATTCGCTATACTCTTCGGCGGCACTGTCGGCACGGGCGGCGATAAAGTCGCTGTCACCGGCTAATTCGGGATGGGATTCTTTGAGGAAAGAAAGCAATAATAAACGGTAATAGGACAATTCCTGCGGTTGTTGTCCGGGGTGTTTCTGCTGCTGTTGCTGCTGCTTTCCTTGTTGCTGGAACTGTTGTCTGTTCTTATTTTTCTTATTCTTATTCTTATTCTTATTCATTACTTGGATTTTTTAGAGGTTGGAAAGGAAAAGGTAACATTGAACTGTGCATCGAAGGCAAGGGCGGCATCGAATGATTTGCCGCTCTTGCCCTGCAAGCCTTTGATAACACCGGTTTTGCCTTTGGTTACGAGTTCGGTGATCTGTTTGTCGGTCAGTTGCTTGTTACAGATGCCGCGGAACACTTTCAGGGTGCAGTCCACATTGCTGCATTTGGCTATCTTGTTGAAGAACAGCACATGCCCCTGCTTGCATTTGGGGCAAACGGGACTGTCCGTTGCGGACGCTATGGAGATAGTGGCATTGAGCAATTCGGTGGTTATCTGGGCGGTATAGACTTCTATCCCCCGGTGGAAGGTGTCGGAATCCATCCCGCCGGTTTCGATCTTGGCAAGGGCACTCTCCCAACTGCCGGTCATGGAGATGTCGGCTATCTTCTTGTCCCGGACAATGGAATGGACGGCCAGCCCTTTTTCAGTCGGGACGAGGGATTTTTTCTCACGGCGGATGTAGTCACGGCTAAACAATGTCTCAATAATGGCGGCGCCGATGCCCGCCTCTTTCATTGCCTGACGTTCTTCTTCGTTCTCCAACTCCCTGCCTGCGCTTTCCATTGCGGCAAGCAGGGTGCTTTCGGTATGCAGCGGGCGGGGCTTGGTCTGTTTCTCCAATGCTTCGCTATTATATATAGGTAAGGAGTCGCCCTGGTGAAGTTCGGGCAGGGTGGCATTGTCCTCTTCGTCTTCATCGGGAAGGTTGAGCACGGAACGCCAGCCGGGAACCCGGATGATGCTGCCACGCACGGAGAAGGTGATACCGGCAGACTGCAAGGTGACGGCTGTCCGCTCCATCAGGCATTTGGCGGAGAAGGATTCGAGTACGCGGGCGGCTATCATCTCGTAGATGGTGCGCTCGTCCGGTGAGAGGTCGCCGGGGAGATTCTCGGTGACAAGCAACGCATGGTGGTCGGTGACCTTGGCGGCATTGACGCTGCGGGAGTTGAGCGGCTGACCGTCCAATGTAGCGGCATAGGCTGCAAAACGGGGGTATGAGGTCAAGAGGCGGATGCGATCCGGGATAATCTCAAATACATCGTCGGAGATATAGCGGCTGCCGGTACGGGGGTACGAGGTGACTTTTTTCTCGTATAGGCTCTGTGCTATGGAGAGGGTCTTGTCGGCGGAAAAGCCGTGCCGGACGTTGGCTTCTTTCTGGAGGGCGGTCAGGTCGTAGAGCAATGGAGGCTCCTGCGACGCTTCTTTTTTCTCGGCGGCGGTCACTTGCAGGGTGCCGGAGGACTGGATTTGCTGCAAGTGTGCGGCGGCTTCGTCCTGACGGTCATACTTAGCTGCGGAGAGGGCGGAAAAGGTGATGCTGCCGGTGCCGGACTGCACCCGTAGCTGCCAGTATTTCTGCGGGGTGAAGTTCTTGTTCTCCATGTAGCGGTTGCATATCATCATCAGGGTGGGTGTCTGCACCCTGCCGAGGGAGAAGACGCCACGCCCGGCGGAGAGGCAAAGGGCTTGGGAGGCATTGATGCCGACGAGCCAGTCGGCTTCGCTGCGTGCCTTGGCACTGCGGTAGAGGTTGTCATATTCTCTGCCGTCTTTCAGATTGTCCATGCCCTGACGGATCGCCTTGTCGGTAAGGCTGCTGATCCAAAGACGGGAAAAGGGCTTGGTACAACCGAGGTAATGGTAGATGTAGCGGAAGATCAACTCGCCCTCGCGCCCGGCATCGGTGGCTACGATAATGCTTTCGGACTTGTCAAACAGTGACCGGATAACGGCCAGTTGTTTGACTGCTCCGGGGTCGTCCTTGTACTGCTTGCCGTCCTTCACCTGACGGGGGACAAGCTGGAAACGCTCCGGAAAGATGGGGAGATTCTCCCGGCGGAAGCCTTCGAAGCCGTAGGCTTCGGGCATTGCCAATCCCACCAGATGACCGAATCCCCATGTAACGGTGTAGCCGTTACCTTCCATGTATCCGTCCTTGCGCTCTTTAGCGCCCACAATGAGGGCAATATCCCGTGCCACACTCGGTTTCTCTGCAATAATGACTTTCATAACTTTACTTTTTTAGGTTTTACGTTTTTATAATTTTCTTCCTTTGCCGCTCTTTTTCTTCACTTCTTTCTTCCCCTCCTGCTTGGCGGCTTCGACTTGCGCCGGTTGTGCCGCCGCCGGTTTCAGCGGTCGTTGCACATGCCTGGTGGCTTCGTCGGTTGCACCGTTGTTCACCGCTACCTGTGTCTTGTGGTCGGCTGTGGGGGTGATTTCCCTTGCCTGACTTTTGGCTTTGTCGGGATTGTAGCGGAAGAAGTCGGGCTTGCCCCGGTCGAGGTTCATGCGGACATAGGCATTGAACGGTTGCCCGTCGCGGTCTTTCATGCCGGTGACGTAGATAGTCTCCATCTTGCCGAATTTCTCCTGCTGTTCGGGGGTGAGTTCCTTGCCGAGCAGCCTTTTGGGGACAAAGAATTTGGCGGCGGTCTGTGCATCGTCCTGTGACGGCGCATTGCCTTGCGACTGTGCGGCGGATGCCTTTTGCTGCTGTTCCATTTTCTTGTAGCGGTTCCTGTCCAGCCCGTCGAAGTTGTAGTCGAATTTTTCTTTGGCTACGTTGTACTGCATGTAGGCGTCGAACTTGCTTTTCCACTGCGAGTCCATGCCCTCTATCAGTACTTTGCCGCCTTCGGAGAGCTGGCGGTGCTGCTCCGGGGTGAGGGTGACGCCCTTGATCTCCATCGGGATAAGGATGTCGTCCACCGGAACGGCGACGAGGTTGTTGGTCAACTTGTCCAGTGAAACGAGGCAGGGCTTGGGGGCGGCGCCGTCCAACGGGAGAAGGACGGGATGACCGGCGTTGCCGGTGGCGAGGATATTGTCCCTTGTTTCCTTGTCCAACAGTATGCCGTGGAACGGCAGGTCGAGAGCGGGTTCGCGACGGTAGCAGTCGATCTTCAAGTCCAGTTTGCCGTCCGCGCCTTCCTGAAAATGGATGCGTCCCTGCGTGGTGATGGGGATGCCCTCTATCTCGGTGGAGATGGTGACCAGACCGGACTTGCCACCGGAGAGGACGGCTGACAAGTCGCCGCTCTGTTCCAACGACTGGTGCGTGATGCCCAGACGGGCGAGCTGTTCCCAATCCACGCGGTTCTCAAAGCCCAACGGTTGTGCCTGCTGTTCTGTTACCGGTTGCTGTCCGTCGGTGGGTTGCTGTCCGGTTACGGACTGTTCCCCTGCTGCGGATTGTCCGGTGGAGGAACCGATAACGGACTGTTGCGCCGTTTCGGAAGGAGATTCCTGCTCCTGCGCCAGTATCGGATAATCATTCGGATTGATCTTGTACAGGTCGATGAAAGCCTTGTTGTCTTCGGGATGCCGGAGCATGTCGGTAAACACGTCCAGCGTATCCAACAGGGAGGCGGGAATACGGTAGAAAGGAAAGTCGGTGGGCTGCTGGAACTGATGCCTGAAATTGAGAAAAAAGTCCTCTAAGATGGAGGATTGCTTGTTCACTTTCAAAAAGTCATCGAGATTTTCCATCGAGGGCAGTAGCAAACGCCATATCCCTTCCTTTGCAGCGGACTTGTCCACTGCCTTGAGTTTGCTGTCGTCGTCCTTGTCGGCCACGAGCAATACTTCTTCTTCATTCTGATTTTCTTCCATTGTCTTTTGTTTTATGAAACTTGCATCAATCGTAATGCACGGCGAAAGTAGATGCAAGCTGTTGTAGTACAATGGATTTACATAGGGGGTGGCACTGAGTGGCACTCAAGTGGAAGCAAGTGGCACCGACGGAATAAAATTGATTTTCACCGGGTATTTATTTCTCCCGTGATTAATTTTATCTTAATTTTGCCAAAGGTTGTGTTGTGTGACACGACGCTAAAACGGAAATTGTGAATAAAATTTATTACTACATGCTCTTTTTTGCCTGCTTCGTATTAGCGGGCAACCTGCCCACCGGCACGATGGCAGCGGAAAGAGGAACCGAAAAAACGGAAGTGTTGCCGGACAGCCTGCTGACCGACGACTACGTTTATGAATATACCTTCTCGGACTTCGACAAGGCGGTGCGGATCATCAAGGAACTGCGCAAGCGGAACAGCTATTCATCCTACCGGCTGGACGTGACCGAAGGCGACCTGTATTTCAATACGGGACGCTACCTGCAAGCACTGAAATACTACAAACGGGTACTGGAAAGCGACACGGTGCGAAACAGCGACAAGGAATATATGGAGCAGGTACACCGCATGATTTCCTGTTACGACTGCCTGCACGACGAGGCAAAGAAAGCGGGCTATGTACGGCTGCTGTTGCAGAAGGCGGAGCAGTGCGGCAATATGGAGATGAAGTCCATCGCCCTGTTCAATATGGGAAAGATGATCTATTACCAGGAGGACAAGCCACGGGGCTACGAAATGATAAAGGAAGCCATCGCCCTGATGAAGCAGACGGACTATACCTATAAATATGACAACCTGCGGTACGATTACAATTCGCTGTTCATCATGCAGCAACGGGACAAGCACTACGAGGATGCGCTGCAAACACTGGAAGAGCTGGAAAAGGTGGTGACGGAGGCAACCGACGGGGCACCGGACATCGGCAATCTGGCGGAGAAAGAGCGGAAAACGCTGTATGCGCACCGTGCGGTGGTATTCTCGCGATTAGGACGGATCAGCGAAGCGGACGAAGCCTACCGGAAATGGGAAGCCATCGGTGAGGCATATACCAAAGACGATTATCTGATTATCCCTTATCTGATGGACAGAAAACGGTACGACAAGGTGATAGAGATGTACACGCCGCGCGAAGCCTTCCTCTATGCCAACAAAGATACCATCAACTACCACATGATGACGGCGAAACGCTCGCTGGCGAAAGCCTACGAGGGCAAAGGGAACCACAAGTTAGCATCGCGCTATTATGAAGCCCTCGCCATCCTGACGGACAGCCTGAAAGTACGGGAGCAGCAAAGCTCCGCCATCGAACTGGCGACCATCTACGAAACGCACGAAAAGGAAGCGGCACTACAGGAACAGACGGAACGGGTGAAAAGACGCACCACGCTGCTGCTCTCTTCCGGGGTGGTTCTTGTTATCTTAGTGATGCTGTTCGTATTCTATGTGCGGCATACCCGTACCATCCACCGGAAGAACACGGCCATGGTGAAAACGATTGATGACCTGCTAAGTTATAAGGATGAGTTGGAAGAAACCAAAGAGAAACTGCGCAAAGTGACAGAAAATAACGATACTGCCGATTTGCCAAATAATCGCATCGTACCGGATAACGATGCGATAGCGGATACGGAGAAAATAACGGGTGCGGAGGATGCAGAAGAAGCAGACGGACGGACAGATGAACCGTGCCCGGAGGAATGTGAAGAAACGGTAACCGACACGGAAGAGGAAGAGAAAAACCGGATGCTGTTTGAAAAGCTGGACGATACGGTCACACGTGGCAAATTATATCTGAACCCGGACTTGTCACGGGAGGATTTTGTAAAGCTCACAGGGGTGAACAAAACCAGAGTGGGAAAGATCGTGCAACAGAATACGGGACTGAACACAACGGGGTATATCAATAAAAAACGGCTGGAATACGCTGCCAAATTATTAAAAAATAATCCCGATGACACTATCCCAACCATTGCGGACGCCTGCGGATTGCCCAATGTCCCTACCTTCAACCGGCTGTTCCGGAGCAAATTCGGCATGACACCCAGTGAATACCGGAAAATAATGTAAATAACTGAAAATAAGACAAATAAAAAGAAAATCGAACAAAACGAAAATGGCGTGTGCCAAAGTGGTATATATTTGTGCCAAAGTGATACATGCCGAATCCTTTTTTTCTTGGATGATATTCCCATAAGGGCTACCTTTGAACTGACTATTAATTTTAGCCAGTATTGTTCAAACGAAGCAAAGGTAATGAAACAAAGGTGTGCGGATATATTTAACTCTTTTTATTTGGCTGTTAGAAATAATTTTCTAACACACACACACACACACAGGAGCAGACGCATATAAACAAAGTTCGTGCGCGCGTAATATACCTGATAACAAACAAATTGCAATACCTGCCCACAAAGAGAATATCTTTTCTTTTTGTGGCTTTTTTATGTTCCTATCCCTCCTTCGGGAGTATGTGAAATCAATCCATAAAGAGACTATGATAAGAAGAATGAAACGAACAGGATTTACCCTCTTGCTCGCATTGCTTGCGTTGGCAGGTAAGGCACAGGACAAGGCGGCGGTTGCGGGTTCGGCAGAGCCGGACGGCGACCGGGCAACGGCAACAACAGCAACGGCGGATACCGCCTTTGTGTTCCGCTTTGTGCCGCAGAAAGATGTATTCTATGTGCCCTACGCCGACAACCAGACGGAGCTGAACCGCCTTTGCGCCGTGTTGCAAGCCCACATCGACCACCTGCGTGCGGGGCGGATGTACATCTCGGTGAGCAGTTACGCCGCCACGGCTGGCAGCCGGACAACAGCGCAACGGATGGCATATCTGCGTAGCAGCCGGGTAAAATCGGAACTGATACAGCGCGTGGGCATCACCGAAGAGATGTTTGTCACCGACCGCCGCATTGCCGCCCCATACGCCGACAGCCTGCGGGAAGTGGTGGTGGTTGCCTTCCCCGCCGGTGTGGAA
>OHEK01000517.1_pt1 | contig 13188 bp, 15 predicted proteins | sample 1567301 | NCBI WGS metagenome assembly OHEK01 (sample SAMEA3879554, study PRJEB24766) | human gut metagenome | biome: human-associated habitat; feature: feces | place: USA | collected 1985/1987
TCAATAGCTCCCACAACGCGGTGAGGTAGGTAGGGTTCCTCCAGATAGGCGATATCCTCCGCCGTCAGCTTTACTGCCAATGCGCCCACAGCATCATCCAGATACCGTGCCTTAGTTGCGCCGATGATAGGAGAAGCGACGCCCTTTGCCCAATGCCATGCCAGCGCGATCTGCTGCATCTTCACGCCGTACCGCTCCGCCAGTTCCTGTACCCGCAGGACGATCTGCATATCCTGCTCCTCAGTGCGGTCATACTTACCCATAGCCACCCGGTCGGTTTGGCTGCGCAGGGTATCTGTCCACTGGGGGCGGGTCAGATGTCCCGCCGCCAACGGGCTGTAGGGCATGAGGGAGACGCCCATTTGCTTACAAATGGGAATCAATTCCCGCTCGTCCTCCCGGTAGAGCAGATTGTAGTGATTCTCCATGGTCTGAAACTGCGCCCAGCCGTGGTCACGGGCGGCGAGCTGCATATTGTAGAACTGATAACCGTACATGGCGGAGGCACCCAACGCACGCACCTTACCGGCTTTGACCAGATCGTTCAGGGCTTCCATGGTTTCTTCGATGGGCGTGTCATAGTCAAAGCGGTGGATGATATACAGATCGAGATAATCCGTTCCCAGCCGCTTCAAAGTCCCGTCGATCTCCCGGTGAATTGCCCCGGCGGACAGCCTGCCGGGATTGAAATAGACCTTGGAGGCAATGACCACCTTGTCGCGGGCGATGTTCTTTTTCAATGCCCGTCCCAGATATTCCTCGCTGGTTCCGGCAGAGTAGCCGTTGGCAGTATCAAAAAAGTTGATGCCCAGAGAAAGTGCGTGTTTGGTCACTTTCTCTGTTTCTGTTTCATCCAGCGTCCAGTCGTGCATGGTCCCTGCCTTGCCGAAGCTCATGCAACCAACACACAGCTTGGAGATTTGAATATCCGTATTTCCTAAAGTTGTATATTCCATTGCAAAAACTCCTTCAGAGCTTTTCTTTCTGTTACCATTTCATTGCAGCTTCTACCATTGCCGGGTTTTCAGGATTTCCGATCATAGGTGTAGCCGTGTCCATGTTAGCAAGGCGCTCCATTTCGCCTACCGTGAGCGCAAAATCAAACAGTTCAAAGTTTTCTTTGATGCGTTCAGTATGGACTGATTTCGGAATGACGATCACACCGCTCTGCATGAGATACCGCAGTGCGATCTGAGCCGCGGTTTTACCATGTGTTTTTGCAATCTCCACCAAATCGGGATTTTCGAACATTTCATTCTTTCTCCCCTGACCCAGCGGAGCGTAAGCCATATGCTGAACATGATATTTTTCCAACCATTCATGTTCGGCACGGCGCTGGCAGAGCAGATGGGTTTCAATCTGATTGACAACGGGTACCACCTCATTGAATTCAATCAGGTCGATCAGACGGCCCGGATCAAAGTTGGAAACGCCGATCGCCCGGATTTTTCCTTCGTGGTACATCTTTTCCAGCTCACGCCATGCCGCATAGTAATTGCCAAAGGGCCAGTGCAGCAAAACAAGGTCGAGATAGCTGGTTTTCAGCTTGTTCAGGGATGCTTCCACGGTTTCACGGGTATTTTCATAAGAACGGAAATTCACTTTCGTCACGAGAAACAATTCCTCGCGGGGAATACCGCTTTTCACGATTGCGCTTCCAACGGCCTCCTCATTCCCGTAAGCCTGCGCCGCATCAATCATGCGGTAGCCGCTTCGGATGGCAGCCAGAACGCTTTCCTCACATTCGGAGCCGCCCATCAGAAATGTTCCGAAGCCGAGCATAGGCATTTGAATGTTAACCTGTCACCATTTTTCCGCCGCATTTACTGCAACACTTATCCATTTTCCTGCCTCCATAGATTTTCTCTCGTCATATAACTTAACAGTTATGCCTTTTCTTTTCTGAAAGTAACAACAAACGCACCTTTTATCTGTGTGGATGTTGCCATATAATCGTATGTTACAAGCTCCCAGCCGTCAGAAGCTCTCTCGTTTATCAGCTTATCCAGCATCAAAATGTCCTCTGCATTTGCTTTGTCCGAAAACCATTTTGTGCTGACCGTTAAAATCTCTGTTTTGTAAGTATACATAATTATCTTCTCCTTTTGAAACTGTTGTGATGTTAGGTATTTTTCGTTTCGTTTTCCTTGTCCGGCGTTGCCCGATATGCGTGATCCTCCACATATATCATCATACGGTTGCGCAGTACCATATAGAAAATTATGGCAAGCATACTGCCGATTGTACCCAGAAGCGGATATGCATCGCTTCCTCGTAATTTCAGCGCTGTCCATATTATAATACCTATCCACGCCACAATACACAGGGCGATAGTTGAGATATGTTCGTGCAACCATTTCTTCTTAAAAAACGCTATCTTTTCTTTCAGCGTAAATGTACTGTTATCCAGTGCAGTCACAAGATTACTGTCGGCAGCTTTCTTGAAGTCCTCTGTGGCAAGCCGTTCTCCGCTTACAAGTTCGTTGATGCTGACACCGAATTCTTTTGACAGCAGCGACAGCATTTCGACATCAGGCATATAGTTACCGTTCTCCCAACGGGAAATGGTTTTGTTGGTCACGCCGAGCTTTTCTCCGAGCTGCTCTTGCGTCAAACCTTTCTCTTTTCGCAGGGCGGCTATGAATTTTCCGATTTTGATTTGATCCATTTTTATATCCCTCCGAAGAAAAGTATAGCACAGTTTTCTTGAGAATGCTTCCCCACAAACAGCGAATTTCGCTTGACAAACTGGAATTTACCGATGAATATACATTCTTGTCATATGGTCTTCGCCGTCCCCCTGTGCCATGCACAGGAACTCCCAACCGTATCTTTCATAAAAAGAGGTATGGTCGGTAACCAGATAAATCGGGGTAATTCCTTTGGACTTCATATCTTCCACGACCATACCGAGCAGATGCCCCGCAATTCCTTTGCAACGATAGTCCTTTTCCGTATAGACGGCGCAGACATTTGGTGTCAGGTCTTTTCGGTTGTGAAAATCGTTTTCAATGACACCCATACCGCCTATAATCTTGTCATTATCCAAGCAAAGATACCAACCGTATTCTGTTTCTTCCGCGAGATAGGCGTTCATACAGTCGAGATACGCCTTAGTCGGAACGCCCCATTTGCTGTGAAACCACTCTGCGGCGGTTTGTTTTAGTTCTGGACGCTCTCTCAATTTGATATATGTATAGTTTTCCATAGTTCTCTCCGCAAATTGCTTAGCTCTGTTTCCTATGCTCCAGCTCCGCACCGTAACGAACAACCATAGCGATTAAAATAAGGCAAATGCCCAGCGTAATGCTGCCTGCACCGTCAAATCTGTTCCAATCAGAAAGATTGATTTTATCGTAGATACCATCTGTAATTGCCGCAGATACGACTGCCAATACAATTTGAATAATTCCGAGCTGCTTTATTCTGTCTGCACCTGCGCTTGTAAAAGGTGTTCCTTCTTTTAGTTCCGCTGTAAAGTAGCGATAAACAAATGCCGTAAAGATGCCGCCGAACAGCAAAGAGGCAGCCGCAGCAAGTAAAGTTCCTACAAGCTGTCCCTTGGTTATTTCAGCCGCAGCGGACAGAAAATGAAGAAACTGATTTTCCGTGTTTAACACATCAGACGCCACAAGGATTGCCCCGACCGATGTCAAAACCAGTCCCACGATTGCAAGTATTAAAATGATTTTTGAGAGTATTTGTAACACTCTCATTACTTTTTGGATTTTCTCTAAATTGCTCATTCTTTACTTTTCCTTTCTCCGCTATTATTTTTCTTCAAAAGCCCTTCCGCAGTCTTATTCCTTGCAAGTACGGCAATCGGCGTGATTACCAGATACAGAACGGTCAAAATCACAAAAAAACCTATATCCGCATCCAAAAACACATAAAGGATATTAAAGCCAAAGTGTAGCAATACCGAATAGAGCAGGTTATTATACCGCTCCAGAAAAATATTCATCAGGATAGTGATGGATGTAATCACAACGATATTGGAAATGATATATGGAATCGCTCTCCAGTCGGTAAAATCAGAATCCACTATCCATAACAGAGTATGCCAGAAACACCACACCATGCCCTGACAGACAGAGGATTTCAAAAAGCCGTACTTTTTATTAAATTCCTCCCGCATAAAACCACGCCACCCCAATTCCTCGCCTGTCGGTCCCGAAGTCAAAGAGAGAAAAATACTGAGCGGCAATGCTGTCGTTCCCAGATTGATGTAGGACAGCATTGGCTTTCTCATCATAATGGAATAGAGGAACAGCGACAACACGCTGATTCCAAAGGTAAGGGTAAAAGAGAGTAGCAACGGAAAAATCTTTATTTTCCCAGAAAAGCATCGCTTCACAAAAGCTGTCCTTGTTTCGTCAGGTCTGAAATATTTCCACCCAAGTAAAAGCAGGTAGGTTGGTGACCATGCGATAAGATTTCGCACGATCCACATAATGACAGGCGGTGCATGGAATACCAGACTGGCTGTGCCTGCTACGAAAATAATGAGTGTCCAGACAAGAATATAGGAGCTGATGATATATTTTTTCAGGTAATTTGTTTTCATCTCGTCAGCCCCTGTTCCTATTTGTGCAAATGACAAGTTCACTTTTAATACCGTTCAGCTCAATGATATTTTCTGCGTCGGGCGTGTCAAACCGTTCCGTTTGCCGCCCATCTTTCTCATAAGATATGCTTGTTCCGATACCCTTTGTAACGGCTGTAAACACGGTATCCTTTGGGATGTAAATTTTTGAGGTTGCGGATACTTGGTTAATGTCTACCTCGCCATTTAAGGAGTGGCAGACCACTTCCATATCAAGATTACAATTTATTTCCACCGTGCCTGAAACATCCTCCAAAGCAATATGTGGGGTCTTTGCATCAAGCTCTACGCAGTCGCATTCCAAAGAACGGATTTCTACGGTTTCGGCATTGACGGCACATTCAATTTTCCCGATATAGGGAGAGGGAATTTGGACAAATATGCTGACCTCTTCCTTCGCTGTTGCCTCAGATACGCCGTTTCTACGGTTTACATCCACATCAATTCTTTTTCTAATATCATCAATTTTGACCTTAAAATCATTCTGAAGCGTGGAAAAAGTATTCGATGCAAGACGGACACGGATTTTCTCACTCTTACTGCCCGATAACACAAACTGCTTTGCCTATCTGGATTCCCTGCATATTTCATGGATCGTCTGCGGTGAAACGCATATTAATCTACATAAAGCCGTTGAAATTCTGTATACCGAGTTTGGCGTGGAACGCATGGCGATTGTCGGTGGAGGTACGATCAACGCTGCTTTCCTCAATGCCGGACTACTGGATGAAGTCAGCATTCTACTCGGTCCCGGAATTGATGGTCGAAAAGGTATGACTGCTACTTTTGACGGTTTACCATTAGACACAGAACCCGTCAATTTGAAGCTCCTAAGCGTACAGCCCAATAACAATGGCTCTGTCTGGCTTCGGTATGCTCTGCACTGATTGTTCTGCAAGTAAATCGTAATTTCACGTAAAAAGCAAAATCGGCAACATGGATTCTTTTCCTGTTGCCGATTTTGCTGATTTTTAGCCATCCAAAGGCTTTACCAAAGTATTAAATCATCCCAAAATACTCAAATGCTTCCATAATTGCCTTCTCTTTTTCCGGCGGACACTGGGGTTGTCTGGAATCCTCGGATTTCGGCAGATTGTAGTTCTTGCCAACCCCAATCCCACATTTTCGCTTAATTTGTGAGATATAAAGATTGGATACCTTTAATCCGCTATGCTCCAGCACATAGTCCTTAATCTGCGTGTAGGTTGCCCCATCCTGAAATTCGGACATATCCATATCTTCCAAAGAGAACTCAACCCGAATCTTTTTCGAGTCGACTTCGCCCTTGGAAAGCAAGACAACCGTCTCCACATGGGCGCACCTCGGGAATAAGTCCGCCGCGGCGGCGGTTTTCAGGGTGTAGCCCTGCTCTTTCAGCAGCGCCACGTCCCGCGCCAGCGTTGCGGGGTCACAGGAGACGTAGACGATGCGCCGGGGGGACATGCGGTGAAGGGCTTCGATGGTGTCCGCGTTCAGGCCCTTTCTCGGCGGATCAACGACCACCACGTCCGGCCTGACGCCGCTTTTTTCCAGCTCCAGCGCCGCCTGACCGGCGTCGCCGCAGAAAAATTCCGCGTTCGTGATGCCGTTCCGCGCCGCGTTGTCCCGGGCGTCCGCTACCGCCTGAGGGACGACCTCTACACCGATGACCTTCCCCGCCGCGCCAGCCATGGCCAGCGTGATGGTGCCGACGCCGCAGTATAGGTCAAGCACCGTGTCCGTCTTCGTGATTCCCGCCTGGGCAATGGCCATTTGGTAAAGGCGCTGCGCCTGATGGTGGTTCACCTGATAAAATGACCGGGGGGACAGCCGGAAGCTCAGGCCGCAGAGGGTGTCCTCAATATAGCCGGGGCCGTGGAGGGTGAGAAAGCGGTCGCCCAGTACGGCGTTGCCACGCTTCGTGTTCACGGACAGCACCAGCGTGGTAAAGCCGGGGATCCCGCTCAGCCGCTGGATGAGCGCCTCCGGCCGGGGGATTTTTTCGCCGTTCACCGCGAGACATACCAGAATCTGCCCGGACACCGCGCCCCGGCGGACGTAAATATGCCGCAGAAGTCCCTTGCCGGTGGCCTCGTCGTAGACGCTGACCCGGCATTGGTTTACATAATCAATCACCGCATCCTTCGCGGCGTCGATCTCCTCCGGGAGAATGCGGCAGCGGGCGTTTTCCACCACGTCGTGGGTACCCGCCCGGTAGAATCCGGCGTAGGCGCGCCCCTTCTTCACCGCCACCGGATACTGCGCCTTGTTGCGGTAGCCGTGGCAGTCGGGGGCGGCGAGAATGGGGACTTCCGCCAGATTTTCGCCGCCGATACGGTTCAGGCAGTTTTTCACTCGCTCGGCTTTCAGGCGGGTCTCCTCGGCGTAGTCCATGTGCCAGAAATCGCAGCCGCCGCAGAGCTTGGCGACCTCGCACTCCCGGTTGACCCGGTGGGGGGACTTTTCCAGAATCTCCACAATTTTCCCCGCCGCCCAGGTCTTCTGCGCCTTCTCCACCCGGACGCGCACCTTTTCCCCGGCGACGGCGTTGGGGATGAATACGGCGCAGCCCTCGATATGGGCGACGCCCTGTCCTTCGGCGGTGTAGTCCGTGATTTCGGCTTCGTAAATCTGGTTCTTGACTAGCATGGCATTCCTCACAAAATGGTTTCCATGTGGATGTTCCGGGGTTTCAGCCCCTGTTTTTCGTAGAAGTGCATGGCGCTGTCGTTGCCGCACCATACGTTCAGTGTCACCGTGCGGCAGCCGATCTCCCGGGCATAGGCCACGGTGTGGTCGTACAGCGCCTGCCCCACGTGCTTGCCCCGGCAGGCTTCGTCCACGCACAGGTCGTCAATGTACAGTGTGCGGTCGTCTAAGAGCACCGGGTCGTTTTCCCGAACCTGCAAAATGCAGAAGCAGTAGCCCAGCACCTTCCCGTCCTCGACGGCCACGAAAATGGGACGGGTGTCATCGGTGAGCATCCGGGTGAGGGTCTGCTCGTCGTATTTCTGCGCGCCTGCCCGGAACAGGTCGGGACGGATGCGGTGGTGGACTTCCCCCACCTGAAGCAGCAAGTTGATCATACCGGGAATGTCCCGGTTTTCGGCAAATCGGATTTCCATTGCAATTACCCCTTTCTGAAAGCTGTTTGCGAGGGGTGCAGACAGTAGATTCTTCTTTGTAGTTTACCACATTTTCTCCCGCCGGTAAAGTCCGGGGTTGAGAAAAGGCGAAAAAACTGATATGATACCCCCAAAGGATGGGATGCGTATGGATTATGTAAACTGCAATCTCTGCCCCCGGCGGTGCGGCGTGGACAGGACGGCGGGACAGCGGGGCTTCTGCGGCTGTCCGGATACCGCCCTCGTGGCCAAGGCCATGCTCCACAAATGGGAGGAACCGGCGCTGGCAGGGGCTGGGGGAAGCGGCGCGGTTTTCTTCGGCGGCTGCACGCTCCGGTGCCGCTACTGCCAGAACGCCGCCATCAGCGGCGGCGCGGTAGGGAAGGCCACGGACTCCGCCGGACTCAGGCAGCTGTTTGAAGACCTCATTGCCCAAGGGACGGAAAACATCGATCTTGTGACCCCCACCCACTTTCTGCCCACGATCCTCCCGGCGCTATGGCCAAAGCTGCCTGTGCCGGTGGTGTACAACTGCGGCGGATATGAGCGGGTGGAGACGCTGCGGGCGCTGGAGGGGTGCGTTGACATTTACCTTCCCGACTTCAAGTACGCGGACGCCCGTCTGGCGGGGCAGCTGTCCGGGGCGGCGGACTACTTTCCCGTGGCTGCCGACGCCATCCGGGAGATGGTGCGGCAGGTGGGCGCGGTGCGCTGGGAGGGGGAGAAGGTCACCCGGGGCGTCATCATCCGCCACCTGATCCTGCCCGGAAATGTGGAGAATTCCCTGCGGGTGCTGGACTGGATCGGGGAGAATTTCACCCCCGGGGAGGTGCTGGTGAGCCTGATGCGCCAGTACACGCCCATGGGCGGCCTGCCCGCCCCATTCGACCGCCGGGTCACCGATGAGGAATACGACGCGGTGCTCAGTTGGATGTATCTGAATGAATTGGAAGGCTTCACGCAGGAGGCCGAGGCGGCGGATACCGGGTTCATTCCGGATTTTCTGGCCGATTGATACAGGAAACAGGCCGTTGGTGTCCACAAAAGTGGCTACCAACGGCCTGAATTTGCTGCTTTCACTTCTTCAGCTCATAAAATTCTTTTACCGGTTTCGTGATACACGCGATTACTTTCGCTCTGCATATATCCAAACATACCGTCTGTATAATATTCTCCTTTTTCGTCGTGGCATGTCTTTAAATCATCTTGAAGCGCAAGCGTTTTCCCCCTTAATAATCGACATATTTCATCAAGTTTGGATTTTTCTACCTCAAATGATGCGATACCGTTCTTTTCCAATCTTAATTGGGCAGCAAGGCAGTTAAAAAGATAATAAACATCATAAACATTACACTTATCGCTTTTTAATTTTGAAAGAATTTCTTCCACAAATAACCTGTCCAATTCAAGTTGAGGGCATTTAGCGGCAAGTTTATTATAACATTCTATGCTGAAATTAAAGGCGTGAAGGGAAGTAACATCTCTGGGATCACTATGAATTTTATACACCCCAGCACCTTCGAGATAATCAATCACTTTGTTATAATAAATTGCTATTTTTAATCTCTGTTGAGCTGCATAAACTAAATTCATGAATCTTCACTTCCCCTTCCATCGCAATACAGCAAACGCTTTACCACTCTCCGCAGCGAATCAGTTCCTCAAACACCGGCAGACTCTTCTGAATCATTTCCAGACTCACGCAGTAGCAGATGCGGAAATATCCCGGGCAGCCGAAGCCGTCGCCGGGGACGACCAGCAGGTCTTTCTTCTTCGCCGCGTCGGAAAATGCGTTGGCGTCGCCGCCGGGAGCTTTGATGAACAGATAGAACGCGCCGTTGGGTTTCGCCATTTCGTAGCCCATCCGGGTCAGCCCCTCGTACAGCGCCTTGCGGTTGCGGTCGTAGCTCTCCAAGTCCGGGCGGAGATGGGCGCATCGGGCGATGACCTTCTGCCACAGGCTGGGGGCGCAGACGTGGCCGCCCGCCCGGGCAGCCCCCGCAACGGCGGAATACAGCGCCTTGCCGTCCGTGGCCTTCTGGGGCACATACACATAGCCGATTCGTTCGCCAGGGAGGGACAGAGACTTGGAATAGGAATAGCAGATGACGGTATCCCGGTAAATTTCCGGCAGGAACGGCACTTCGACCCCATAGGCCAGCTCCCGGTAAGGCTCGTCGGAGACGATGTAAATGGGGTGGCCGTACTCCGCGGCCTTTTTGTTAAGGATTGCTGCCAGCTTTTGGTATGTCTCCCGGGTGTAGACGACGCCGGAGGGGTTATTGGGGGAGTTGAGGATGACCGCCTGCGTGCTGGGCGTGATCATCTGCTCCATGGCGGTCAGATTGATCTGGAAGGAGGGGATGTCCGCCGGGACGACCTTAAATTCCAGCCCCGCCTCCTGGGCGAAGGGCTTGTACTCCGGGAAATAGGGCGCGACCGCCAGAATTTCCGCCCCCGGGACTGCCAGCGCCCGGAACACGCTCACCAACTCCGGCGCCGCGCCGCAGCCGATGAAGAATTCCTCCGGAACGGTGGACACGCCGTAGCGGGCGTTCAGGTCGTCGGAAATGGCCTTCCGGGTGGCGTAATCGCCTACAGCGGAGGTGTAGCCGTGAATCAGCAGGGAATCGGTGTCGTCGAGGATCTGGCGCACCGTCTCGTCCACCTCCTTCGGCGAGGGGATGGAGGGGTTGCCCAGGGAATAGTCGTAGACGTTCTCCCGTCCCACAACGGCGGCGCGCCGGCAGCCGTATTCAAACAGGTCCCGGATGCAGGAGCGGTTGGCCCCCAGAGCATAGGCGGATGGATTCAGCATATTGTTACCTCCTGTGGTGAAATCATTTTGCGTTCTGATAGGAAAGCATGATATGGCTCGGCGCAAACAATACCGCGGCAATGGTCAGGAGAATCGACCGGCTCATAATCCCGCTGAACAGGAACAGAACGGAGGGGATGATGGACAGCGCCAACGCTCTGAAAACGCTGCTTTTCCGGAAACAAACCGCCCAGATCACACAGTAAAGCGTGACCAGCACGGCATCTACGACCAGATATACGGCAAACGCTTCGTCAGACCACCACCCGAACCAGGTTCCCGGAATTTTGATGATCATAAATCCAAAGCAGCCGAACCTGCCGATTTGTTCCACGGTTTCCACAGATTTGTTGTTCCATTTGTTCACGAATCCGTCCTTGCACTTCATCGCAAACAGAATATTGGGTATCATGATGACTGCCACCATGACCAGCCCGAAAACATTCAGCCATTCCATAGGGGTACTACGCCTCGTACAGCGGCTTCACGGGATTATAGGGCTGGGGCTTATAAGTAATGGAGCTGATGGGCTTGCCCTCGATGCCGTATTTGGGGTTGTAGCCAAAAAGGTTTACATAACGCTCCAAATCGTTCTTTTCCTTCTCCATTTCCTCCATCACCGCCACGGTGGCCAGCACATCGTCCACCGCCCGGTGGGAATTGACCACCTTGCCGGACAGGCCGTAGACCTCAATGGCACTGCACAGCCGGTGGGGGTAGCTGTGGCGGTCGCGGTAGACCGTGAGCAGGTCCAGCTTGTCCTTGCCCTTGAGCACGGCCGGGTCGCCGTCCCGGAGAAGCATGTAAAACAGGAAGCTCAGGTCAAAATGGGCGTTGTAGGCCAGCAGCAGGGTGTTGCCCTGAATCATCTCCGCGATGTCCCGGCAGACTCTGGTCTTGGGCAGTCCCCGTTCCCGCAGGTCTTGGGTAGAGATGCCGGTCAGCTCCTGAATTTTCGGCGGCACAAACCCGCCGGGGGACAGGGCAACCAGCTGGTCATACTCCTGCACCACCTTGGGCGTTCCGTCCACCCGCTCCAGCACCACGGCGGCAAACTCAATGATCTCGTCCCGGTTGTAGGCTAGGCCGGTGGTCTCGGTGTCGAACAGCACCAGACGGTCGTATTTGGAAAACAGCGTCTCAAATTTGGGCATATTTCTCTCTCCTGTATGTCCTTAATGCAGCAGCTCCATGGCTCGCTGCGCCTTGCTTTTGGGTTCCGGGGTCAGGTTGAATTCCTGCGCCAGAGCTTCGGCAAAGGCAGTCGCGGCGGCTTCTTCGCCGGATTTCAGTTCCACTTCTATTTCGGCAAAGGGAAGCGTCTTCCCGCCGCCCATCAGCGTGCCCTCGTCCAGCGCCAGCTCCACGGTGCAGCGTTCCAGCGTGAGCCGCTTTGCCAGCCGGGTGAACCGGGCAGAGCAGGCTTCCGTCAGGCCGCTTGCCGTCAGGGGCAGCAGGTCTTCCGGCGCGCCGAGTTTACATAACTCTTTCGCTGCCAACCCGATATCGTCACATGGGGTTTCCCACTCTCCCCGGCTGCCGTCAGGGAGGGGCGTTTTCAGGGTGCAGACGGAGGTGCCGTTTTCGTACCGGCGTCTGAGCATCCAGCGCCGGCGGCTCAGGGCGGCGTCCAAAGTGTCATAATAGACCGTTTCCATCCGGATTTCGGAAAAGTCCCCGAAGGACGCCCGGATGGCGGCGATAATCCCGGAATCCGCCCGGTATTTCAGTTCAAATTCTCTTCCCATGGCCGTCATTGATTCCCTTCCAGCTTCCTTAATTACAGGTCATTATACACCCATCCCGCCCCCGATGCAAGGGAAACTCTGATTAAATTGCCTGCGGCTGGACAGCGGATCTTTTGCCCCCGGTCTTCAGCACGAAAAATGGGAAATACATACAGTATTCCTCCATTTTCCGTGCTTTGCCCGGAGCCAAAATCTCTCGCTGCCAGCTCTTGTCAATTTAACCAGAGCTTCCTAAGAAACTTTCTCACCATTGCGAATCCGACAGCATAATTTTTCTCGGCGTGATAGGATTTTCCCATCACTAAGGAAAGGCTGTGGTGGAAATGATTGCATCCATGGAAACGTATCTGCGGCGGGGGCGGCGAACGTGTCAAAGGCTGCTGCTGAACCCCAAAATCCGCACGGGAGGGGTCGTCCTTCTGTGCGGCGGCAGCGGATTTCTGCTCAGCGCGGCCAGTCTGGGCAATTACCCTCAGCCGCTTGCGATGGGGCTGATTTTAGCCATGAGCGGCTGGCACGCGGCGGTCATGAGCCTGGGCGCCATGCTGGGCTACTGGGTCTTCTGGGGCATCGCGGGATTGCAGGGGCTGGTGTGGTCGGCCTCCGGCGGACTGCTGGCGCTGCTCCTTGCCCGGCACATTCCGGAGGAACAGCCGCTGATCTTCCCTGCCATTTCCGCGTTTCTGACGGCGCTGACCGGACTGCTGTTCCAGCTGGTGCTGCGGGATACCGTGCCGGTGCCGGTCTATTTCCTGCGGATTGTCCTCGCCGCCGGGGCGGGACTGCTGTTCCCCGTGGCGCTGCGCAGACGCACCGCCGTCACCGACTGGCTGGTGAGCGGCGTGGCGGTGCTGGCGCTGGCGCAGGCTTCACCGACGCCTTATCTTGGATTGGGGTATCTCGCGGCAGGCG
>OHEK01000518.1_pt1 | contig 13187 bp, 9 predicted proteins | sample 1567301 | NCBI WGS metagenome assembly OHEK01 (sample SAMEA3879554, study PRJEB24766) | human gut metagenome | biome: human-associated habitat; feature: feces | place: USA | collected 1985/1987
CTATATTTCAATAATTTCAAAGAACTATTTATCAACTTTTACGGGACAGTAGTGATCCTATTTTATTTTTTGCAAAGATTAGAAAAAAGGAAGAAAGAAACAAATACATGGATATAAAATATATACATATATTCCGTCCGCCAATATGCAAATCCATCATCTGCAGACAACGACTTGACCTGTCAGCCAAATACCGCCCCTGCATTCAAACAAGGGCAAGCCTTGGGCGAAGTCCCGGGCAGATCGCGATGACCACAGACTACAGCCTGGGGAAAGAGGCGCCGCAGGCGGACAAAGAGATCTGCCAGGCGTTCGGTCTGCGCCGGCGTACGGGTATCGGCAGGACGTCCCTGAGCGTCGAGTCCACCTTCGTAGCAGATACCGATAGAGCAGCGGTTGTATGGACGGCAGTGAGCACCCACCTCCAGCAGGCCGCGATGTTGGGTCAGGCTACCGTCGCGGCGGATGTAGAAGTGATAGCCCACGGTGCGGAAACCACGGGCACGATGGTCGTGCAGAAGCTGTTCGGCAGTGTAATCCTGCGTACAGCGGGTGGCAGAACAGTGAAGGACGAGGTAGCGGACGCTGTCTGGTCCGCCCATCAGCTCGCCGTCCTCCACACGGGCGAGGAGGGCCTGTTCGCCCGGCACCTCCTCGCCACCAACAGTCAGGGGATAACGGTCGTCGGTCATGCCAGGAAAGGAATAAAAGGTGTACAACTGGTAATACCGAGTGCCGTCAGAGCAGCAATGGCTGCCTGGATAATGGCCTTCACAATAGAGGCCCAGGTGATTTTCGAAGAATTGGAAGTTGTGTTCATGTTGATAACAGATTAGAAGTTAATAATGAATTACGGTGAAAGTATAAGGACTTTAAAGCGGACTGCCTCCCTCTTCTTCGCCCCCTTGGTCCGCACCGCCCGAAGTATCGTCCTCGCCGGCTGATACGGTTGTACCGGTATACTTCACGAGGCTGATCTTGTCGGGAATAAGGTCGTAGATACGGCTGTTGTTCACCATCGTGAACGAGGGACGGAAGCCGGGCACAAGCGCTTTCACCAGCGCAGCGGTCGCATCCTTCTCTGCACTGACGCTCTTGCCGTTGACAAAACGCAGGTAAAGTTTGCCGAAACCCAGGAGTTCAATGGCATAACCTTTCTTCAGGTTCTCGGACACATAATAGGCATAGCGGTCGAGTACGTTCTTCACGTCGCCGGGACTGGCGGTGGACTCGGCGGCAATCTGGCGAGCCACGTCGTCGGTAGTCAACGTGCCATAGCACACAGGAGCCACGTTGTAGACGGTCTCCCCCTTACGGTCACCCAACTGGATGACGCGTTTCATTACTTTGTAAGCAGTTGGCATAGTTTTTTTACTTTTAGCAGGTTAATACGCAGATAAATTCTCAGCGGTAAACGGGGAGGGCGCCTCTCCCCTTTTCCTGCTACAAAGTTAGCACGCCCGCCCAAGTCCATGGGCGATGCGTGTCGATAAGGGACGGTAATGAAAGGAGTAAAAAGAAAGGAGTGTATCAGACTGAGAGATGAACTTCTGTTTCAGTCTGACACACTCCTTTTTCCAGGCGGAAAGCATTCCTAATGTTCCAGCAGATCAACGATCTGACTGACACTGCCATCGCATGGCGCAGGGTCAATCCCTAGCAGATGGGCCAGGAGCGGATAGATGCAGGTATTGTCGAACAGCTCAGTGCGTACATATCCGTGCTTGAAGTCAGGACCTTCGGCACGGAAGGGCACGCAGAGGTCCGAAGCCGTGGGATCGAAGCCGTGGTTACCAAGCTTCACCCGTCCGTCCTCGGACACCAGCCAACCATTGTCAGGCAGCGCCACGATGGGAGCCACATTCGGATTGGATCCGTAACGCAGGTAGGCAGGCACGTCCTCCCGACGCCACACGCGCAGATGGGGCACCCCTTCCAGAGCTTTCAGAATGTCGTCCTCGTGTCCGGCCTTGGGGAAAATCAAGGTGGGCAGGTCGGCCAACACACGTTCGCACCAGTCGGGTTGCAGATAGTCCGAGAGGCGGATGATACGTTGGGGCGAAGTGGGAGCCATGCCGTGGTCCGAAGTGACGATGAAATTGATGTCCCCACCTCCGGGCAAGGCACGCAGCCGAGCATAAAAACCGGCCAGCAGCGAGTCCAGTTCCTCGACGGCACGACGGGTCTCATGAGAGGCCGGACCATAAACGTGCCCGCTATAATCGGGTTCTTCGAAGTAGACCATGATAAGCTGCGGACGCAGGCTGTCGGGCAAAGTCAGCAACCGTTCGGCTTCGTCGAAGCGTTGTTCAAAGGTCAGCAAGGGCTTCTTGGCATAGTCCTGATAATAGTCGGGATACTGTCCCCGGATGGCTACATCGGAACCGGGCCAATAGACTACACCCACCTTGACACCTTGCCGGCGAGCTGTCAGCCAGATGGGCTCGCCGCCGTAGAACGAACCATCCTTACCCGTCACCTTGTCACCGATACTAAAAGTGCGGCCCGAGGCTACGTCGTAAAACTTGTTGGCGATGATGCCGTGATGGTCGGGGACGAGGCCGGTGGCCAGCGTGTAGTGGTTGGGGAACGTTTTTGAGGGGAACGAAGGACGCATCACCGCGCGAACACCGCGACGACCCAGGGAGTCGAGAAACGGCGTGTCGTACATCTGCGGATAATCCCAGCGGAAGCCGTCGAGCGACACGATGACCGTCGTATGCCCGCCGGCATACAGGCCGAGGGCGACAAACAGGAATATAAACAGTACAAATTTTCTCATGGGGCAAAGATATAAAAAGAAAGAAAGAGCGGCAAACCGGCCCCTTTTTCTCATCCAGGTATGCCGGCCTTGCCGCCCTCTTTTCAATTCTCAATTATCAATTTTCCATTCTCCATTAATTGAAGTAGTACTTCACACCGATCTGCATCTTCCAGCACTGGTCGTAGTTGCGGTTGAACGTCCAGCTGGTGAGCGGCGTGCCGTCGCTGTTCTTGAACATGGAGAAGTAGGGCGTGCCGTTCTCCACCTTGTCCACCTTCAGGATGGCGCCACCGTTGCAGTTGCTCATGTTCTTCTCTACGCCCCACTTGGAGTTGAAGAGATTGCCCACGTTCATGATGTCCACGCTCAGCTGCAGCTTGTTCGTGGTCTTGCCCAGCTTCAGGTCGAAGTCGTGTGCCCAGCGGAAGTCGAAGCGGTGTACCCAAGGAGCGAAGGCGCTGTAGGCCTCGGCATACCCACCCTTGTGGTTCTTCAGGTAGCTGTCCTGTTCCACGAAGTCCCAGAAGAGCTGGCGGTCGCTCTCGTTGGTGAAGTGGATTTCGCTGTCGTCCTTGGGGATGTACATCAGGTCGGTGTTGTTGCCGTCGCCGTTGAGGTCGCTCGAATAGACGAAGCTATAGCCTGCACCACGGTAACCGGTGTAGAACAGGCTGAAGTGGTCCTTATGATAGGTGTAGCTGACGGAAGCAATCACGCGGTCGGGGATGACGTAACGCGAGTTCTGCAGCTCCACGTTGTTCGGGCCGTTCACCGAGTAGAGTCCCGACCAGGCCGAAGAGGCGTTGCTGCCCGGCATGCCGGACATTTCCTTCATCACCGTGTGGGTATAGGCGGCCATCAGGTGCAGGTCCTTCACCGGTTCGGCTGTGGCCGTCAGATTCAGAGTCCAGCCGTAGCCCTTATGCGTGTTGGTCAGCACGCAGGCGTTGCTGAAGTTGTTGTAGTAGCGGTAGTCGCTCGGATAAATGTAACGGTTGTCGGCACCCTGCAACTGTTCCCAGCTGGAATCGATGGGCTTGATGTTGTAGTTGTCCAGAATGACAGCATTCACGTTCTTCGTATAGGTGAACTCACCGGTCAGGGTCAACGGGAAGGTCACAGGAAGCTGGTAGTCAACGGCCAGCGACGACTTCCATACCTGCGGCATCTTGAAGTTCTTGTCCACACCGGCAATCTCGCTGGGCACCGTACCCTGGTCGGGGCTGATCGATTCGGGCGCACCGAGCAGCTCGCGGATCTTGTTGACATCCGTCACCAGTCCGCCGGCAAAATTCTGCAAACGAGGGTCAGACGAGGTCACAACACCATTCGACGAATAAGAATAATAAGTATCGGCATGCACCAGGTTCTGCACCATACCCGAATTAGTCGGCATGTTGGTGAAGAATACCAACGGCAGACGACCGGCAAAAAGTCCCGTACCGCCGCGCACCTTCAGGCTCTTGTCGCCGAAGACGTCCCAGGTGAAACCGATACGCGGAGAAATCTGTACGTTGCCGTCGGGCCAAACGCCGGTATCAATGTGGCGGCCACCGAAGTCCAGGTCATAGATGGCGTTGTTGCGCATCAGGTCGTCGTCGTTGAAGGCAATCATGTCGAAGCGGATACCGCCCGTCAGCTTCAGGTTCTCCAGGATGTTCCATTCGTCCTGAGCATAGAGGCCGTACTGGTTGAACACGACTTCAGCATTCGGGTTGGTCTCGCCGTTGTAACCATAAGCCAGACCGACAGTCTCGGGAGCGGCTCCATTCAGGAAATCGTCCAGCGAACGGTAGCGGTAGTAACCCGTACCGCCACGCATGTAGGAATTGTTGGCCAGCTGGTGTTCGAAGCTGAAGCCCGCCGTAATCTTGTGCGCACCGGCATAGTAAGTGAAGTTGTCGATAACGGTCGTTACCTTGTTCTGTACACGGTTATTATAAGAGAACAGCTCGTAACCGAGACTCATGTAAGGAGTCAGGCTCTGAGTCACCGTACCGTCGGCTGCCGTCTCGTACCCACCCATAATGTCGATGAAGGGGAAGGGTGAAGAATTGGTGCCGCGCGCATCCTCGATGTTCGTATAGGTGAAAAGCAACTGATTGGAAATGTTGTTGCCAAAGCGACTGTTCAAGTCGGCCGAAACGGTGCTCACCTTATTGTCCATGGAGTACATGGAGTTGGCAAAAGACATGGAGTACTGCGACAAGCGGTCCATGTTACGCAGGCGGTAACCGGTATCGCAGGAATTACCGTTCACGGGATTCCAGGCCGTATTCTTCGTATAGTTGTAGCGTACGGCCAGACGGTGGTCGTCGTTGATGTTCCAGTCGATGCGTCCCAGCAACTTCAGGTTGCTCTCGTCGGCAGGGAAGTCGGTGTACGAACCCGTGTCGTAACCATAACGCTCCATCATGAAGTCGCGCACCCGCTGCAGGTCGGCCACGGTCGTACGCGAAATGTAGTTGTCGGGATCGGCCACGCCGTCTTCCGACGCACGCCAGCGGTTGATGACCGACGGGATCTTGGGATACTCGGCATTAGCGAAGAAGAAGAGCTTGTTCTTCACGATCGGGCCACCCAAGGTGAAACCGTAGGTCGTATTGCGGTTCGTACCGCGTTCGCCCAGGTCGGCATTGTCGATGCGGTTACCGTGCATGTTCTCGTTGTTGTGATAGACGTAGGCCGTACCCTTGAAGGTGTTCGTACCGGACTTGGTCACGGCGTTGATACCGCCGCCGATGAAGTTGGTCTGGCGCACGTCGAACGGAGTCACCACCACCTGCACCTCGTCGATGGCATCCATCGAGATAGGCGTGCCGCCACCGGGCAGGCTGGACGAAAGTCCGAAGTTATTGTTCAGGTTGGCGCCGTCCAGTGTGAAGTTGGTCGAACGGCCGTCACCTCCGGCAAAACCCATACCGTTGGCATAAGGCGAGAGGCGCACGATGTCCGAGATGCTGCGGTTCACGGTAGGCAGGGCCGTCAGCTGTGTGTTCGAGATGTTGGTCGTCGCGCCGGTTTTTTCGGCGGCAAACTTGGAACGGGTACCCGTTACGACCACCTCGCCCAGTTCGGTCACGTCTTCCGTCATAGTGACGTTGAGGTTGCAGGTCTCACCCAGCAGGAGGGTGATGTCCTCGATAACCCTGTCGGCAAATCCGACATAGGTAATTTTCACTTCGTAAGGTCCGCCCACACGCATACCCTGGATAGCCCACCGGCCATCCACGTTGGTCACAGCGTTGTACGTCGTTCCCGAAGGTTTGTGAACAACCCGTACGAGGGCACTGATAATGTCCTCACCCTGCTTGTCGGCCACGTGTCCGGCCATTGCTGAAGTGGTAACTTGGGCGTTCACTGTCGCTGCCACAATCATCAAAAGGGCAACAAGAAAGAATAATCGCATCTGTTTTACCATAACATTTGTTTTAAAAAATACCTAATATTTTGAAAACCGGGCGCAAAAGTGATAAAAAAGTTAAAAACGCATGTTACAAACAGGTTAAAGATTTAAGTGCGCGCCGTCACATGACATGTCCCCTCCCCCACAGCACGCCACCATACAGTCCGACGAAGTGCTGCCTTACAGGACAACGCAGCACTTCCTGAGACTGTCACGAAGCACAGCATGACACCCCCAGGAAGCACTGCGTCAAGGGATAACGAAGCACGGCGTCACGACAGAAAAGATACGTACTTGGACAAACGGATGAAACAACTCTTCCCCAAAACAGGACGTCATACCATTTCCATAAAAAAACAATGAAGAAATACACTAAAAAGAATATTATTTATAAAACCTTTTAACTACTTTTGTTGGCAGAATAGAACGAGCACAACGTTTATTGCCCCACGTTTTGTGCGATGTACAAGTATAAAAAAATGTCTTTTAGGAGGGCTGAAAAGACTATAAGAACTACAATGAAAAATTTATCTACTGTTTCCGGTACGCTTCAGAAAAGCATGCTAACTTGTATTTTTACGCTGACCCTTGCATGAGCCGGCCCACAGGCGGTTTGTGCACAAGACATACCTTCCGACAATCTGGAATGCAACGAAGACACGCTGCTGATGCCTACGGACGACAACGACGCCTACCAACTTGACAAAGAAGAGAAACGCCAGGAAGCCGTCTGGAACGACCGGAGCAGATACTTCCACTTCGGCTACCTGAACCAGACGCTGACCCACCAGAACGTACCCGGCCTGAACTGGAAAAGCGATTTCGGATTCTCGATCGGGGCAGGACGTACCTTCTACCTGCATAAGAAGCCACTGTTCAACATGCTGAAATTCGGGCTGGACGCCACCTGGTTCGACCTCTCCTATGCGAAATATGGCGATGCCGAAGGATGGGTGAAACTGCCCTCCGAACCGGTATATCCCGACGAAGGCTATGAAGAAGAAGAGATTGACTTGGGTGTACACCAGTTGGAACTGGGAATGCATGTAGGGCCTTCCATCACGCTCAACCCTGTGGACCATCTCAAATTAAGCGGATATTTCCATTTCATCCCTTCGGCATCGGTTGTCATCATGAATGACGAAGCCAACGTCAATTATGTATCCAACTTCGCAGTGGGCGGTGCCATAGCCTATAAGGTCATCTCATTGGGCATCGAATCGCGCTGGGGAAAAGCCAAATACAACTCGTTCTCCATTGACGAGGAAGGAGATGACAGCGATTGGGAAGGAGATACAGACATAGACGACGTATTAAAATCCAGCAAAAACCGACTGAAAACCAAATCAATCCGTTTCTTCCTCATTTTCAGATACTAAATCCGTCTAGGGTTCGCCCAGATACTCCATGATGAGACGGGCCTCGCGAACGGTAAGGTAGCGACGCTTGTCGAAAGGAGTACCGTCGCGCGTCAGCTCGGCATAGAGCGGACGGCAGCGGCGGATCCAGGAGGTGAGACGGCGAACAGCCTGCTCGGGCTCGGCATCGGGGAAATACTGGCAGGCCAGGGAACGGCGGGTGTAAGTAATGGTTTTCATAATTGAAAATTGATAATGGATAATTAATAATGAAGAGGATGTAACATCCCCCGTAGGGACGCACCATGGTGCGTCCGCGGGATTCTCACCCGAACGCGGAGGGAACGGACGCACCATGGTGCGTCCCTACAGGTGTGTAATGTTTTCAGCCCCGCGGAAGATGCGGAAGATGCTTTTATAAACTTTTGGAGTTTACGTAAATAAATGAACTGCCTTTAAAGGCAGACTATTTATTTATTTTTCCCGCGTAATGTTTGCAAAACACCTACCGCATCTTCCGCGAAAGACTTATTTATCTATTAATCAACATCTTGGCGTGGGGAGATATTTTCAGTATCTCCAGACATTGGTTCGGGCAAAACGCTGTTCATCTCCTCGGCACTACGGTCAACAACAATCCAAAAGCTGCCGGAATGAATCTTTACCTGTTCGAACCCCAGCTCCTTCATTGCCCGCCCCACCTGCACAGGGCTGAGCCGCATCGACGCGAAGCGGGCACAGATCTGCGAAGCCGTCAGGTAGCGGCCCTTCTCGAGCGACGAGGGGCGGCGGTAGTGGGCCAGGATGAGCTCGCGGGCGGGGTTGGGCGCCTCGAAGCGGCGGTTGCGGCGATTGAGCGCCTCCACCTCGTCGCCCTGGAACCAGTAGCGGAAACCGCCGTCGAGCAGGGCCTTGGCCTGGGCGTAGACACCCTCGTAGTCGATGGGCGTGGTCCAGGGATTCTCGATGTGCTCCACCTCGAAGGGCAGCCAGCGGCGGTTGCCGGTGTCGTCGGTGAGGAACTGGAGGTTGTTGCCCGTGGCGCAGAACGAGGCCACGTGGGGCAGCCGCACCTTGTTGCGCCCGTAGGCCGGACGCTCGTTGATGTAGAGCGTGGTGGTCATGGCCTTCAGCTGGTTCAGTTCGGGACGCTGCATGGAGTCTATCTCCTCAAAGTTCACCAGCAGGTTCTCGGTCATGGTGAAGAGGTCGTCCTTGGTGAGGCGCTGCGAGTTGGTCTTCGTGGTGTAGTAGCGGCGCAGGCAGGGCGGCAGCAGGTTCTCGAGGAAGGAGCTCTTGAACGAGCCTTGCGGGCCGAGGAGGACGAGGATTTCGTGGTTCACCACGCCGTCGTCCAGCGCGGCGGCCAGCATGCCCACCAGCCAACGGCGGAAGTAGTAGTCGAACTCGGCGGCCGACGTGCCGCGGCACACCACCATTCGGGCTAGACGACCGATGTAGTCGGTCGTGCCATCCCAGGGCGGCAGCGTGTCGAGGTAGCGGCGTAGGGGGTGGTACGTGGGCACAAAGTCGCTCTGCAGCAGCGTGCGCAGGCGAAAGAGGTCGGCGTCCAGCCCCTCGTGCTGCATGGCGCGCCACAGGGAGTTCTCCAGCGCATCGGTCATCAGCTGCCAGCGGGGCTCCTCCTCCCCTGCCCCTTCGCAAAGTCGCACCTCCAGCTGGTGGATGAGGAGGTTGCGGCGCAGCTGGCACCAGCGGCCGATGAAGTCCTCCATCTGCTCTACCGACACGCGGGGCGCACGGCTGCCACCGCCGCCCGACTTATCTTTAGAGGTACGCGCACGCGCGTAGCGCGCGAGGCGACACGTGGCGTGTTCGGCGGTCAGGACGTAGCAGCTGCGCACGGTGGCCGCAACGGAATGTTCGGCTGCGTCGTAGTCGGCAAATTCACTGAGGGCCCACGCCTCGGCATCGGCCTCGCTCACGCCGAAGCGGTTCATCCAGTAGAGGCAGCGGCAGATGTAAGCGTTGTGGCTGCCGGGAGCGTAAAGGATGCCGTCGTCCTCCACCAGGCGGCGCACGGTGGGGGCGGCACTCACGGCCCGCACGGGTCGGCCCCTCGAGGCACGGGAACGCGCTGGGGCCTCAGGCTCCACTGCCAAGGCCTCGGCCTCGGGACGGTAGCAGACCTCCGGGTCGTGGCAGAGGACGGACATGCGGGTGGCGTTCTTGCACTGGGCATCCACCGTCACGCCCAGCAGGCGGGAGTAGTAGTCGTTCACCGTCTGCCAGGCGCGGGCAAAGGTGCGGGCATCGGTCGGCGCAGGCTCCACACGGGCCACCACCCGCAGGCCACGGCCCGAGAGAGTGACGTAGGCCAGAAACGTATGCGGGTCGGCTTTCACCCGCGCGACCAGCGTGTCCAGGCTTTTGCCGTTCAAATCATCAATATCGACCATCGCCTTGTCGGAGTAGCCGCGGACATGCTGCTGGCTACGTCCTCCCTCAAGGGTGACGGAACAGACAAAGGCCGCCTGCGAAGTCTTCAGGGAAACTTTGCGGCGCTTCAGCTCTTCGACGGAAGCAATGTCGCCCGCAGCTTCGGCTTCAGCCAGGCGGACACAAGTCTCGCGGTAAAGACGAGTGACAGTGAGATGACGTCCTCCACGGATTTCTTCCACCAGCTCGCCCCACGTGGTGGGTACGGGCACGGTGTCGCGCAGGGAGGCAAAGCGCGAGGGCCGGAAAGAGATTTCATTTTTCATTGACATATTCATCGCGGTTTACTTGTTTATTTGGATCAAATTCATTATATTTGGACATACGATCTTTCCAAGTTTTTTCGGCAAAGGTAGTCAATGACGGATAGCGGATGCTGTACTCATGGATACAGCATTTTTCAGGCTCTTTTACAGATTTAACTTCTTTTATGCCGTTCATGGTTTGGCCGCCGGCCGCGGTCTAATCCTCTGGGCCATGAATGAAAAGAAGCTAAGAAAGAAAGCCAATTTGTGGATAGCCACGGCCGCAAATGAATTGAACGAGATCCGAAGAAGGTGGCACCTAACCTCCAACCGCCAGTTTGCCCGCGCAGTCGGCATGAACGAGCGCACCATAGCCAAGCTGAATCCGAAACAACCGGACAGCTCGTTGTCGCTCGAGACTGTGGACCGCATCTACAGCGCGCTCATAGCCTTGCGTTGTGTGTACATCACGGACGAAGAAATGGAAGAGGAGTACCGCCGGCTGATGGAGTCGAGGATACGCATCGCTATGAGCGTAGCCCCGCTGCCACAGGCCGTAAAGGACGCTGTAGCAGACGAACTCCAAAGTCGCGGGAAGCAGACCGGAAAATGTTGAAACGGACCCGTCCGAACCGCTGTGCTGATGGTGATAAGGCCGGCGGGGAAGCAGTCGTACAGAAGGTGTAAAAAGGGAAACCTCCGCACTGTCGCCCTCCTCCTGGGCAAAGAGCAAGCGACTGAAAAGATGTGCGGCAAGAAGGCAGAGGCAAGAGGAGACTGAAGCCCGCAACTTCTACCAAGGCCATGACGACCACTCCGCAACGACAAGCGAAAGAGAAATCCCGGGGGGAACAAGCCATGACTGCCCGCCGGGATTTTGTCTGTAATCTGTATACCAGTCGGGAACGGCTCTACGACGCGTTGGCCCCAAAAGAAAAAAGGGGGGATGTGTGTCCCAACACATCCCCCTTATCTGATAAAATTTCATGAAACAAACTGCGGAGAGAACGAGATTCGAACTCGTGATACCCTTTAGGGGTATACACGCTTTCCAGGCGTGCCTCTTCAACCACTCGAGCACCTCTCCTTCTGATTTCGGGGTGCAAAGATACGGGAAGTTTGCGAGATTTCCAAATCCAGAAGAAAAGAGTTTACCCCAAAAGAGGATTGTCTGGCTTCGCACCAAATGCAAGACGAGAGAATCGTTCGAAATAGAGGATGAGCCTATCTCCTTTCGTAATTTGAGCAAGCATATGCATCTCCCCCATATCTGTCGGTATGCTTTTTCAACAGGAGACACTGCTCAGAGCTGTTATCGTACCAAGAACAAAGGACACAAGCTTTTTCTTCATTCTTTGAAATTTCTTCTGCCGAGGGTATCGCAGAAGATGTCGCAGTTCCAAGCATCTCTGGAACAGAAGCAAAAACAGCCTTCACGACAATCACCAATATCACCACAAATAAATAAAAAATACCGGCAATGGCAGCCGTCAAATAGCTCACACTGAAAATAAGGACAAGTCCAACAGCCGACAGGACAGCCTTTTCCACCCCTTTTCCACTTTTAATGTCATCCCAGAAAGCTCCAACCACATTTCCTAAAAACAGGAATAACAGGAATAAATTCGGAATGACACATAAATAGGGTTGAAGACCATAAGAAGCGTCTGGGAACCACAATGCGCCAACATTGTTTACCCAGTTGGGGTTGTCGTTGCAGTAGGCTACGAAAATGAGAATAAAATTCCAAATACCCAACATAACACCCAATCCCATGGTATTGTTCTGAACAGAAGTAGATTTGTACATGAAACCGGTTATAATCATGGGAAGCGAAATAATGATTACCAGGATAAGAATAGCCAACAAGACCTTCCACCATTGAGCAGTAAAAAGCAGTTTCAAAAAACCGCTCATCACATACTCGGAAAAGAAGATACCGGCATTGAACAAACGCGGAATGAAAGATTCATCCGCTGTGGTCTGATACACATGGGCACTATAGGCAATTCCCCCCTTTATCAATGCTAAGACACCCGCTTTTCTATCCCGCAACAGCCTCTCACCTTGATGCCAGTTTTCCCAAGCCTTCTGATAATATTGTTCGGCCATGAGGGAATCTTCCAGAACATGAGTCCGCAGAAATCTGCTGTTATAATAATCCCCCATGTCATAATAACTATCAGGATTATTATATTTGATGCCGATTTGGGCCCATTTGAACAAGATATCATTCCGTCGGTCTTCATACTCCTCATCACTCATCTTGGGATGTGGTTTACGAAAATCAGCCCATTCTTGAAGCCAAGCATCTGTAATGATCGCGTCATTTCCTGATTCGATCAACACTTGCCGATATCGTTCAAAAGAATCGAGGGGCACTACATCCTTAAAATCAGCATAATGCCTTACAACAGCAAACATCGCATTCTTATCTTCCTTTTGCGCCGCCTGATAAACATTCTCCAAGTCGCTCTCCCACGGAGAACACGAACCGAGCAAGAGGCATAAAACGATAGAAATGACTAACAATATTTTTTTTCGAACATGATCCATATATTTCATTACATATCAATTTTTATTCAACCAATCGGGAAGAAAAGGTAGCCAGTACTAAGATAGCACCAGCTTATACATCTACTGAATTTTTCCATAGACCAGTTCTGATTGACTACTACCATATTCCTCAAATCACCGTTTACTTTGAAACGGTGAACGCATCCTTCACAGAGATGAATCCACCGTTTACAAAACCAGCCTAACCAATACTCATGAGTTTCATTATTTTATTTACTCCATTCTCAAAGTACTTCATCGGACCTTAAAATATGGGTCAAGAACAATTAATAAAATCAACCCTATAATTTGCCCGACTTCGTTCTTTATCCATTCAGTTTACAAAAAAACAATTATTTTAATTGAAAATTTGTCACCCAAAATAGTGATTTTATCTC
>OHEK01000534.1_pt1 | contig 12980 bp, 11 predicted proteins | sample 1567301 | NCBI WGS metagenome assembly OHEK01 (sample SAMEA3879554, study PRJEB24766) | human gut metagenome | biome: human-associated habitat; feature: feces | place: USA | collected 1985/1987
AAAGTCCGAACCATCTGTTATATGTGATTCGGACTTTCGAAAAAGATTATCTTTAGATCTCAAATTACTTCTATCGAAGAGGAAGGCACCCACCCTACTTTACCATCTTCTAAACGTATTTCTTTCCATTCACGCATACTATTATCCTTAATCTCTACCTTACGCCCTTCATGTAGAACAAAGAGGCTGGTACCACTCTCACTTGGAGTGCTACGTACTGTCACGCTTGGTGATAAAATAATAGCATCATTACGATTGGTCAAATAACTTTTTTGCTGTGATGCGAATAGATTGGAAAGGACTGTTACTATTAAAAATAATATTGCAGCAGAAAATCCTATTTTTTTCCACTTAATATGTTGGGTAAAGAAAAAGATAGCAAGGGATACTAACAATAGTAAAAAAGAAACAATACCCGTTCTTGCCCATGCATCAGAACTCTGAGAATTGACTAATGACTTAATCCATGTTATAAAAAAGATCTCAGGCACAGGCGTAACTTTATCAATAGCTTTAGAACGAGCTATTTCCAAATTGGCACGTATATCAGCATTTCCAGGACTTAATAATAAAGCACGTTCATAATTGAGGATGGCACGTGCAATATCATCCGTTTTATAATAGCAGTTACCTAAATTATAATATATTTCCGGTGCTTCTCCTTGTTGCAACAAGCTCTCATAAATTTGTATGGCAGACGCAAAGTCATTCTTAATGTATGCACTGTCTCCTTCAGCTTTAGTTGCATTTACAATCTGTTTAGCTGCAGAAAAAGCAGAAGCATCTGACTTCGTCAAAGAATCTGAGCTGACAGAATCATTGAGGACGGCATCTCGACCAAACAATGTTACCGATGCCATTAATATAATAGTTAAAACCCATATTTTTTTCATGCTATATATTCTCCTCTTTTTAATGTTTGATTGAATTTTCCATTTTACTGATCACTTCAAATGATTCTGTATAGACCTTATCCATAGCCTGATTGGCATCTCCTGGAGCAAAGCGTGCAAATTCACAGCTGTTCAATGCATTGAGGAATTCCTTTATCAAATCATCAGATACGCCATATTTGAGCAATTCTTCTTCAATGTTGTCTTTAGACAAGCGCGAAACTGGAATATTAAGCTTATCACTGATATAACCCCACAAAGCTTTCAGTACCTCATCATAGAATTCATCCTTTTTATTAGCGGCAAGCAATTTTTCAGCTTGTTTCATGCGTTTCACTGCCACTTTATTGGCTTTCTTCGTACGAACTCTTGCCACATTGGCGTTTGCTGCAATCTGCTTACGGTAAAGGACAAAACAAGTGATAAACAAAATGCCAGGAATAAGATAGAATAACCAATAGGTTGTCGAGCCATAGAAATATTCTCCTTTGGGCATTAGTTTCACATCATTCTGCTTGATAAAGCGGATATCCTCATTCAGTACTTTCAGATCTTCCTTATTGGTAAAGTTTGCAATAGTCTGCGTTGCATTTCCTGCACCTTTAGCTACTTGAACGACATATTCTTCAGTGGTCAAAGTCTTGTACGAACGTGACTTGATATCAAAATAGCTAAACTTGATAGGAGGAATCTTATAGGTTCCTGCATTACGTGGAATGGCCAAGTATTCTATCACTTTATTTCCGGACAGGCCGGCATTGGTCAGACGGAACTTGTTGTCAACTTTTGGATCATATACTTCAAAATCTTCGGGAAACTTGACTTCCGGATCTGATACCAACTTCAGATTTCCTGTTCCAGAAATGACAAGCTTTATCGTAATGGCATCGTTCGTCTTCACATCCGTGCTGTTGATAGAAGAAGATATAGTAAACTCTCCTACTCCTCCGCTAAAGTCTGTCGGTTTACCAGCCGGCAAAGATTTGACATCAACCGTCAGTTTGGGAGTCATCAAAGTTTTCTTTATCTGTATACTTCCGCCACCTCCATTGAAGAAAGCTTCAAATGGATCAACGACTTCTTCCATTTTCTCAACCGAAGCATCAAATCGAGCTGCATCAATAGTCAATTTTCCGGACTGTTGTGGGAAAAGCACAAACTGACGATAGATTGTTGAGTGATAATTGCGGCCTTTATAATGTTCTAATCCCCACCGTCTGTCATTGGGTAATTCTACCTCTTGAGAATGAAATCCTTTAAAATCAGGGAGCTTTACATTATCAAATCCACGAAGATCAACTACTGTATATATTTTATATGTCAACAGAATGGCTTCCTGTTCATAAACATTAGTCTTGCTAAGTGTAGCCGTAATGAACAAATCGTTATTGGAAATAGAAGTACCGCTTGATGAAGATGAGCTTCTTCCTCCTTGTCCACTTCCTGCACCTTGTGCATTCGACGATTGGTCAGCTGGCAACACTTTGATCTTCACAGAATTGGATAAGTATTGATCCTTTCCCACCGAAAGTGTAGCACCAGGAATCGTATATTCGCCCTCTGCCTTGGCCAATAAAATATAAGTATAGGTAAGATTTTCCGTAACATTACCATTAAAATTTTGTCTGCTATAGGAACGGCTAGGTCCCATCAGTACATCAAATCCTTTGATAGACGGAACTCGAAAATCTTTCACCTTTTGCGTGTTTACTGTATATGATAGCCTGAGTTGATCTCCCACAGCTACAACATCAGGAGCTGCTGATGCTGTGAATGTCACTTTGTCATCGGCATAACTGCACAAAGCCGTGGCAAACAATGCCATCCATAAGAAAACAATTTTTCTCATATATTATTTGTTGTTATTTAATTTACCAATCTTTCTCCAAGCGATTACCTTTGATAACCTGCTGTTGTTTTTTCACTTTATCTTGTACGTCTTTCTCATCCTGCATTACGGAGTTCAACAACTGTTCAGCATTCTCCTTAGACATCTGATTATCCTGTTTCTGTTGCTGAGGAGGTTCCTGCTGTTGATCATTATTTTGATTCTGTTGCTGATCTTGCTTCTCTTCCTGCTTCTGTTGGTTTTGCTGATTATCCTGATTTTGCTGATCTTGTTGTTGATCTTTCAGCAATTTCTGCGCCAAAGCCAGATTATAACGTGTCTCATCATCCTTCGGATTATTACGAAGCGATTCTTTATATGCCTCTATTGCCTTTGCATAATCTTTCTGTGATTGGAAAATGACACCCATATTATGGTAAATCTGTGCCAGATTAGGTTTCTCTTTTTCCACTTTGGCTGCACCGGCAAATTGCTCCATAGCCTCCTGCAGTTTATTCTGTTGCATCAGTGTATTTGCCAAATTGTACATGGCAACAGTTGATTTCGGATTAATCTCCAAAGCTTTCCTGTAATTAACTTCAGCATTTTCATACACACTGTCGTTATACATACGATTCCCTTTTCGTATGAGATCACGCTCTGCTTTTTGTGCATGTACGGTCGTAGCTGCTATTAACAGAAAAAACAAACCTATATATTTCTGATAACTCATACTCATTGCTCCTTTTTCTTGGTTGAAAATAAATGGATATTGCGGAACAGTGGATTCTTACGTTCCAATATCAGCATTTCAGCCAACAGAAGAATTAAGATAATCCATGCCACTGCTTGAAACTGTTCATTATACTCAGTGTAAACCTTGGTTTCCACATCCGCCTTGGCCATCTTATCTATTTCACTGATAATTGCTTTTTGCGCATTATTCGTATTATCCACACGAACATAAATGCCATTACCCGTCTTGGCTATTTCTTGACACATCTGTTCGTTCAGACGCGTCACGATAACATTACCTTCACGGTCGCGGCGATAGTCATTGGTTCCTTCTACAGGAATAGGAGCTCCATCTGGTAAGCCAACTCCCAACACATTGACCTGAATACCTTTTTCCGTAGCAGCCTTAACAGCTTCCATGGCCCCACCCTCATGGTTCTCACCATCAGTAATCAAAATAATGGCACGACCTACCCCTTCCTGCGGTGTAAAACTGCGAGTGGCCAAATTGATTGCAGCTCCAATAGCAGTTCCTTGCTTGGATATTAATGAAGGATCAATTGTTTCCAAAAACATCTTGGCCGAAATATAATCATTCGTGATAGGAAGTTGAGTAAAGGCATCACCTGCAAACACAATCATCCCCACTTTGTCATTCTGCATCTTGTCCACGAGTCGAGCCATCAATCGTTTAGCCTTTTCCAATCGGCTAGGCTGCACGTCTTGTGCCAACATTGAATTTGAGATATCCAACGCTACCATCACTTCTACGCCTTGTCTCTTGACTGTTTCAAGTTTTGATCCGAACTGAGGGCGGGCCAGCAATACAGAAAAAAAGCCAATAGCAGCCCATACAAACCAAAACTTTACATCAGGACGGTATCGTGAAACATCCGGCATTAACTGGGCCATCAATATCGGATCGCCAAACTTCTGGATCGCCTTACGTCTGCGATAGTTGGAATACAAATAAAATGCAACCAACAATGGCAACAGTATCAGCAAATATAAATATGCAGGTTCTTCAAAGCGAAACATATCTTTATATACTATAATTACAAATTATACTTCATATACACTTGCTGTTCCCTTCCAACTATTATGGAATTTTTTTCAGAATAGTATTGCGTAACAGCACTTCAAGCAATACACACAAGAATGCACCTAGAGCAAACCAGCGATATTCTTCCTGTCGCTTACTGAACTCCTTGACACTGAGTTTGGTTTTCTCCAATTTGTCGATTTCTTCATATACCTCTTTCAGCTTGGAATTGCTTGTAGCACGAAAATAGTTACCGTCTGTAGTGCCTGCTATTTGCGTCAAAGTCTTCTCGTCTATCTCTACAGGCATATTGACATACTGTACCGTACCTCCTACCGGATAAGGATAGGGAGCCATTCCGTTTGTACCCACACCAATGGTATAAACGCGAATACCGAAGCTCTTGGCTATCTCGGCTGCCGTCAGAGGCGAGATGTCTCCCCTGTTGTTCGTTCCATCAGTAAGAAGGATGATGACTTTGGACTTAGCCTTGCTGTCTTTCAGTCGGGTAACCGCATTGGCTATACCCATGCCCACAGCTGTACCATCCTCAATCACACCACATTTGATGTCCTTTATCAAATTCAGCAATACTGCATGATCTACTGTCAGCGGACATTGTGTGAAACTCTCACCTGCAAAGAGTGTGATACCGATATTATCATTGGGGCGACCATTGATAAACTGAGCAGCCACATCTTTCGCTGCCTCCAATCGGTTAGGTTTCAAATCTTCTGCCAGCATACTGGTAGAAACGTCGACAGCCATCATGATGTCTATACCTTCTATCTCACTATTTTGCCAGCTGTCCGTAGTCTGAGGACGTGCCAATACCAAAATAAGCAGTACCAAACTGATGATACGCAGAACAAACGGTGCATGAAGCAGATAGTTCTTATAACTTTTAGGAGTATGGGCATAAACACGTGCATCAGAAATCTGAAGGGTTGCCTCGTTATTTCTGCGCTTCATAATATACCATACTATATAAGGTATAAGCAAAAGCAATAGAAATAGATATTCAATATTAGCAAAAACCATTGTTTCTACGTTTTAAGCAAAGTAATTATACAACTCTTTACATATATAGACTACTGCCCAAATAAAGGCTGCAACAGCCAGGACAGCTCCCACTCCCAATAAAATTTTAGTTTGCAGGGAACGCTTCTCTACAATCGTTATTTCGGTAGGTTGCGGTTTGGCGTTTTCGTCTTCTTTCTCTTTGGTCTCATTAATGAAATCTACCGCATTAATCAGGTTGGCATCATTTTCATTCATCAGCGGATTGTGTTTGGCAAATTTCACCAAATCGGCTGTCTGAAATAATGTGCGCAGATCAGATAATGCCTCTTTATCATTTGTTTCCAACAACTTTTCGATAATCTCAGTGGAAGTCATTTCTAACGCATTGAAACCAAAACGCTCTTTGATATAGGTGCGAAGAGTGTCTGTTAATTCCGTATAGTACTCCTTCGGTTGTCCTTTCTGCCATACTTTCTCTTGTTTGATGCGCTCAATTTTCTGCATAGCTACTTGGTGTGGCGGTAACTTGGGCTCCACTTTCACTTTACGGATAATGGGCTTGTTATCGCGAATTCGCTTCACCAGATAGATGGCAGCCAACAAGAAGGGAGCCAGCAACAGTACGCAAGCTATAAACAAATACCAGTCTGCCCACACAAAAGGAGCGTTCATCACTGTTTTAGGACCAAAAAACTGGTCAGGATGCAACGTATCCACAGGAATAGAATAGACTTTCAGTGCCAATGCCTTTGACCGGTAGGGTTTATTGTCTACCAAGACTTCCATTGGTGGAAGATAATAAAGTGCCGAATCGAAAGACGTGATGGTATATTCCTGAGTAATCAGGGTACGCTTCCCGTCGTTCAACAGCTGTGTATCGGGTTTTGCCACATCAACGATTTCCACTCCACGTACCAGCGTATCTCTGTATGCCGGAAATATGGCCCGTTTATTGGCGTCAAGCGACACTTCCAGTTTAATTTTTGCCTGCTCACCAATCAATATTTGCAAAGAGTCGATACTCGCATCCACCGTTACGGATTGAGCATACCCTTTACCCATAAAAATCAGTGCCAGAGCTATAGAAAACAAATATCTTTTCATCATTCAAACGATCTTTTCTTTACGACATCAGTTCCTCTTTGCAAACAGTGTCATCAAGGCTTTCACATAGTCTTGGTCGGTACGCACTGAAACATTGTCCACATTACTTTTAGTAAATGTTTCATTCAGTTCAGCCTGCTTATTCACCCACCATTCGTGATGGGCTTTGCGCACTGCACGCGATGACGTATCTATCCACTGCTCGTGCCCCGTTTCAGCATCCTTTATTTTCATCAGGCCGATGGCCGGAAGTTCTTCCACCCGTCGGTCGTACACCTGGATGGCCACCACGTCATGCTTGCGGTTGGCAATGGTCATAGCATTCTTGAAACTCTCCTGGTCGATGAAATCAGAAAGGACAAAAGCTGTACACCGACGTTTCATGACATTTGTCAAGTATTCCAGCCCCATACGAATATTCGTACGTCGACTTTCTGCATGGAAATCAATCAGTTCTCTGATGATATACAGGATGTGCTTACGTCCCTTCTTGGGAGGAATGAATTTTTCTATCCGGTCAGAGAAAAAGATGACTCCAATCTTATCATTGTTCTGAATGGCCGAAAAAGCCAATGTAGCAGCAATTTCGGTCACCATATCCTTCTTCATCTGCTTCACCGTACCAAATTCCAAACTACCGGAAACATCGACCAGCAACATCACCGTCAATTCACGTTCTTCTTCGAAGACCTTAACATAAGGTTTATTAAAACGTGCCGTTACATTCCAGTCGATATCACGAATGTCATCGCCAAACTGATATTCGCGCACTTCGGAAAAAGCCATTCCCCTACCCTTGAAGGCCGAATGGTATTGTCCTGCAAAAATATTGCTGGACAAGCCGTGTGTTTTGATTTCTATTTGGCGAACTTTCTTTAATAGTTCAGTGGTTTCCATCTGCAAGTTTCAAAAATAAACTATCAGAGTCCCGCATACAAGGGACTTAAATATACCAATTAATAATCTACAACTTTTCAGAAATATTTCCGCTTACCGCGGAATATCCCTTTTGTTGATGCATCAAGGCACTTCTACCTTGTTCAGGATGCGACTTACAATCTCATCCGAAGTCAAGTTACTGGCTTCAGCCTCGTAAGTCAGTCCGATACGATGACGCAATACGTCATGAGCAACGGCACGCACATCTTCAGGAATAACGTAACCACGACGTTTGATGAAAGCATAACTGCGTGCAGCCAGTGCCAAATTGATGGAAGCACGGGGAGAGCCGCCGAATCCTATCATCTCCTTCAAATCCTTCAGATCATATTTTTCAGGATAACGGGTTGCGAAAACAATATCTACAATGTATTTTTCGATTTTCTCATCCAAATACACCTGACGTACCACCTTACGTGCTTCGATAATTTCTTCAGCCTTCAGAATAGGACGTACGTTTGCTTTTTCTCCGTTTATATTCTGACGGATAATCAACTTTTCTTCTTCCAGTTTCGGATAATCAATGATGACCTTCAACATAAAACGGTCCACCTGAGCTTCGGGAAGCGGGTAAGTACCTTCCTGTTCAATCGGATTTTGAGTTGCCATTACCAGGAAAGGTTCGGGCAACCTGAATGTTTCTTTTCCGATAGTCACTTGGCGCTCCTGCATCGCCTCGAGCAATGCACTCTGTACCTTGGCAGGAGCACGGTTAATTTCATCAGCCAATACAAAATTTGCAAAAACAGGACCTTTCTTTACCTGAAAGCTTTCATCCTTTTGACTATAAACCATGGTACCGATAACATCGGCCGGCAACAAGTCCGGTGTAAACTGGATACGGCTGTATTTGGCATCGATCAAAGAAGCCAGTGTCTTGATCGCCAAAGTCTTCGCCAAGCCCGGCACACCTTCCAATAATACATGTCCGTCGGAAAGCAAACCGATCAACAAAGATTCTACCAAATGTTTTTGTCCTACGATGACCTGGTCCATTCCAGCAGTCAGATTGGTAATGAAAGCACTTTGTCTTTCAATCCGCTCATTCAGTTCACGGATATCAATAGTTTCAGCCATAAATCAATATTTTTTAAGTTCTATTTTTCAGTTTTTATTGCATCGGCGCAAGCCTTTCTTTTTTTGCTCCCCAAAAGTACAGGAAATTCATTAACCATACCAACTAATTTTTATTAAAAATAGAGGCCAAACCTTTAGATTAAACTAAATTCACTCCCGCATCAAATATTTACGCCCTTCCTTTCAACAATTTTTGGAATGACAACGTATCTGTAGAAAAGTTCCCGGCCATCATATACCGTGAAACTTTGATTTCACCGCATCTCGTTATTTCATAAGTACTTATACTGAAATTGAAAGCATGAAGGGGTTGATACCAAATCTGATTTTAAATAGGTATTTGCAAAGTATACCGGTATCTTTCACTTTGAAAGATGACATGAAAGAGTATCTTTCACAGAAAAAGATATTGTAGGATGTCAAAACAATGCTTCCCAAAAGAACAAACAAAGTCCTTTTTTAGCTGCATAAAGTTCCTCTTTAGCTTTCTAAAGTGGCACTTTACAAGGCTAAAGTTGATGTTTACAGAAACTATAATGGACATATAGTTTGCCTATCGTTACTGTTTTTTGATCAATTTCGGAATTTTAAGTATGGTACCAGAAGTCACATTATTCGGATTCTTCAACACATCCGCATTATGTTTCACAATGTAAGGCCATAAAGCCTTTGTTCCGTAAAACCGTAAAGAAATCCGTGTCAACGTTTCTCCTTCTTTTACTGTATATGTCGTCTCTGTCCCCACTATTTCATAATTGACAGAATCCGGGTCTATTGGCTGTGACTTGACTGTTGTTTTTTTGACAACTTTTTGAGGCTCCTCAGGAACAACTTTTTTCTCCACTTGCTGTCTTGAAGCTGGATTTTCCTCTGCAGTAGTCGGTTGTGGAATTCGAAGTGTATCTTCGGTTCTTTTGAGAGAGTCTTCCTGGATAGAATCCTGCTGTAAACCCATTGTAACAGTTGGATAAGTGTATTCCTCCTCAGACGATACAGGAATCGATTTCTCTTGCAAATCGGGATAATAAAGATAGAAAACAATGCCTGCACAAACCAAGAAAACACATGCCAGTGCAATCATAAACCATTTCAAACCATTATCCTTATTTTCCTTTATATCTGTTTGCTGCAGAACGCCCTCATCCGTATCCTCCTTTTGTTGCGAGTTTTTCAGTGTTTCTTCTGTTGTAGAAATTTCGCCTTCCTCTTCCTGTTGTTCATCAGCATCCTCTTCCGTAGCAACTTTTTCAGTCGCTATAACCGATTCAATGAGTGGAGAAGCAGGCTCAGAAGGAATTTCCGATATCGTATCCGACTCATCTGCGACATTTTGCCCAATAGCAACATCTTCTAACTCATCCTCGCCAGCCTTTTCTATCGGTGTATCTTCCAAGACAGTATTCTCATTTAAGATTACAGTTTCAAAATGTCCAAACGGCCTGTTTATTAATTCTTTAAGTGCTGAATCAGGCGTAAAGGAGACTTTTGTATGCCCTTGTATCTCGATTCGTTCTCCAGTATTGACATCGATGCTTCCGCGACTTTCGACACCAATCAGCTTGAACGTACCCAATCCTTTTATTTTAACATACTTGTCTTGCTCCAGTCCCTCCTCTATTACTGCAAAGAAAGTCTTCACGAATTCCTCCGCTTCTTTGGGAGTAATACGATGCTTTTCAACAAGCAGTTCTATCAAGTTCTGTATGTTCACTTTTTCATTCATAGCAGCAAACCACCCAAGGTCTAGAGGAAGATTTTATTTAAACTTTTCTTTCAACAAAGTACTAGGCCGGTATGTAAGTACCAACTTAGGAGGAACCAGCATGCGTTGCTTGGTTGTAGGGCTCACAGAAATACGCTCTGCTTTTTTCCTTACTTCAAAAGTTCCAAATCCTTGAATAGCCACAACGTTTCCTTCTTCCAGCTGTTGAGTCATGCCAGAAAGTAAGGAAGATATTAATTCCGAAGTATCTTTCAAGGTATATCCCAGCCTTTTTGATAGCTCTGACGTAAAATCTTTATTGTTCACTCGTCCTTTTCTGTTTTATATTTTACGGATGCTATATTAGCAAAATTCCGTCACATGAGCAATATGTTTTTGAAAAAACTTTAGATAATGCGTCCATAAAGGTCGAAATCATCGGAATTTACAATCTCTACCTGATAAAAATTACCGATAATCAGTTGTTCTCCGTTTCTTTCAATCAATACTTCCGGATCCACTTCAGGAGAGTCAAACTCAGTACGCCCTATATAGTAATCGCCTTCTATACGATCGATGATGACTTTCATCTGTCGACCAATTTTTGCTGCACTAAGTTCTGATGAAATCTCCTGCTGAATAGCCATCAATTCATCCAAACGTGCTTGTTTTACTTCCTGAGAAATGTTGTCTTCGTAATTATTGGCTGCAAAAGTTCCCTCTTCTTCCGAGTATGCAAAAGCTCCCATTCGATCGAAACGAACCTTACGCACAAACTCCTTCAACTCTTCAAAATCCGCTTCCGTTTCTCCAGGATGACCTACCATCAGAGTAGTGCGTAAATGAATACCCGGTACTTCTTTTCGGAAGTTTTCTATCAATTGATAAGTCTGTTCTTTGGTAACATGCCTGCGCATCTTTTGCAACATGTTGTCACTAATATGCTGCAAGGCAATGTCCATATATTTACACACATTGGGACGTTCACGCATTACGCGGAAGAGGTCAGTCGGGAAATGTGCCGGATAGGCATAATGTAACCGTATCCACTCTACTTCAGGTATGTCAGCGATACGCTCCACTAATTCTGGAAGCATTTGTTTATGATACAGATCCACACCATAATAGGTCAATTCCTGTGCAATGATCTGAAATTCTTTTACGCCACGATCGACCAGATACCGAACCTCCTGCAATATTTCTTCCATCGGCCGTGAAACGTGACGCCCCGTGATGATAGGAATAGCACAATAGGAACACTTCCGATCACATCCTTCAGATATTTTCAGATAAGCGTAATGAGCGGGAGTTGTAAGAACTCGTTCATTGTGAAGTTCTTCCCGATAATTCTTTCCTAAATCATGCAAAAGTTCTTTCCAGTTGAATTTACCGTAGAATTTGTCCACTTGAGGAATTTCAATAGCCAGTTCCTTCAGATAGCGTTCGGAAAGACATCCCATGACATAGAGTTTCTTGAGTAATCCCTCTTCTTTTGCCTGAGCAAATTCCAAAATCATGTTGATGGACTCCTCTTTGGCATCACCAATGAAGCCACATGTATTGATAACTGCAATTTCCCCTTGAGGACGTTCTGCGTCATGGGTTACGTGATAACCAGCTTCCTCAAGCTGGCGCATTAAATGTTCTGAATCAACCAGATTTTTAGAGCAACCTAAAGTAATGATGTCTATTGTATTCTTTTTCATCTATTCTCACCAAACAACGAATCTACGAACTCTCTTCTATTGAAAACTTGCAAGTCTTCCATTCCTTCACCCAATCCGATATATTTTACCGGTATCTTGAACTGATCAGATATGCCAATAACAACTCCACCTTTGGCTGTTCCGTCCAACTTGGTTACCGCCATAGCCGTCACTTCTGTTGCCAGAGTAAACTGCTTGGCTTGCTCAAAAGCATTTTGACCAGTAGAGCCATCCAATACTAACAATACTTCATTGGGAACATCTGGATTTATCTTCTTCATGACGTTCTTTATCTTCGTCAATTCATTCATTAAGCCCACCTTGTTATGCAGTCGTCCTGCAGTATCAATGATAACCACATCAGCATCATTGGCCATAGCAGACTTTAATGTATCAAAGGCTACAGAAGCTGGATCAGAGCCCATTTTCTGCTTGATAACAGGAACGCCAACCCTTTCACCCCATATCACAAGCTGCTCAACAGCTGCAGCACGGAACGTATCGGCTGCTCCTAGATAAACAGATTTTCCGGCTTTCTTGAACTGATAAGCCAGTTTTCCGATCGTAGTCGTCTTTCCCACTCCATTTACACCTACCACCATAATTACGTATGGCTTCTTTGCAATAGGTGCATCAAAGTCATTGGCATCATCTGTATTATTTTCTGTAAGCAGCATCGAAATCTCATCACGCAGGATATGGTTCAGTTCCTGTGTATTCATGTATTTTTCAGATGCAGCCCTCTTCTCTATCCTTTCAATGATTTTGAGTGTAGTCTCTACACCAACATCCGAAGTGATAAGTATTTCTTCAAGGTTATCCAGCACTTCGTCATCTACTTTCGTTTTTCCAGCTATAACACGTGCTATCTTTCCAAAAAAACTTTCTTTGGTTTTGGACAAACCTTTATCCAATGTTTCCTTTTTCTCTT
>OHEK01000542.1_pt1 | contig 12817 bp, 12 predicted proteins | sample 1567301 | NCBI WGS metagenome assembly OHEK01 (sample SAMEA3879554, study PRJEB24766) | human gut metagenome | biome: human-associated habitat; feature: feces | place: USA | collected 1985/1987
ACACGTGGCAATTAAATTGCCATTAGACAATATACTACTTGAAAAATCAGGTTATGAAAATTTTTCTAGATAAAAGATGCATAATCAATTTATGTTTCCTTTTTTTATATTTAAGTTCGGCTTTTGCCACAGCAACCATAGTCGGCAAACACCGCAGATTACTTATTATAAACTCGTACAATGAAAGCGCACCCTGGAGCCAAGAACTTATAACTCCCATCCTGCTGCAAACATCTCCTATAGAGGCATCACAGCCGATGTAGTACACATGAACGGGACGTTCATTCGTAATGACTCATTGTATATCCGGATGGAGAATGGCATTTTCGAACGTTTCCAGGATAAGAAACCCGATTATCTTGTACTTCTCGGCAACATGGCTTTTACTTTAAGGGAACGTATTTTGAGTGAGTGGGGAAATATTCCAATAGTATTGGTTGGCAACGAAGACACGTATGCTCCACGGGAATATTATTTCACCGGACGTCCTATACACATTTCCAATGCCATCACATCTCCTCTGGTTGACCTGCGGCCGCAATACAACTTTACTTTCATCGAAACGCCGTATATGTACAAAGAGACCATCGACATGATGGTACAGATGCTGCCAAAAATGAAAACGATTGTATTCGCAGCAGATGAACTCTATCATAACCAAGACTTGGACCGGCTTATTCATGCCTATATAACGTCAAAGTATCCAAACCTCCACTATGAACGCTTAATAGGTAATGAAAGAAACCAAAACGAATTACAGGCATATCTGCTAAATGATGAACCGGAGACGGGTATGCTATTTTCCACATGGTTTTACGAGCGTAAGAATCTACTCGGTTTTCCTACACTCATCAGTGGAGACTTTCAGTTAGTTGCATCATCGCCTCAACCCGTATTTGCATTAAGGAATGCCTATGTGGGTAAAGAGGGGTTTGCGGGAGGATATTTCTATGACCGCATGGAAGTGCAAAACGCGCTTTCTTCAGCCCTCAAACAGATATTTGCAGGAGAGGATGCACGGAATATCCCATTTACATATAGCAAGAAATCCTATCCCTTCATCAACTACCAGCAACTGCAGATGGACGGTCTGGACACCACACTCTGTCCTAAAGACTCGGTATTCATCAATAAACCGCTTACATTCTGGCAGAAGTATCAATGGTGGATTATTTGCGGAGTAGTGTTGATACTCTCACTACTTATCATAGCTTTAGTCATTTACCGGTTCCAGCAAAAGAAAATCACCTTGCTAAGTGCCCATGATACCCTTTTACGTAATATGCCGATATCTTATACTCAAATAGAGGTTTTCTTCGACAAAACGGGACAGATAGCAGATATGAGCTATCGATGCGGCAATATTATTTTCAACGACCAGTTTACGCCAACTACCGATGGTTCACAGAAAAATGCCTTCTCCCAAATAGAGCACCTGACACATTTCATGGAAATGGTATTCCAAGAAAAGCAAACGGTAACATTTACTCATTACTTCAAACAAACAAACAGCTTTTACGAATTCATTCTTTGCCCGGCATCCCAAAAACACACTTTGGATGTCTTTGCCGTAGATATTACAGCGCGCAAAGATGCCGAAAACACATTGCGAGAGATTAATAAAAAACTGGAAATGACATTGGGCATAGCACGCATCATACCATGGCGCTGGGATTTAAAGGAGGGTCTGATTTATTGCGAAGCACAAAAGATATTAGACCACATGAACTTTACAAAGGAGAAGAACTCTACAGTCCAAGTAGATATTATCAAGGCGTCAGAATATTTCCGAAAGATACACCCGGAAGACTTCGAACGTATGCACCATGTACATGAAAATCTCATTTCAGGCAAGTTTGCAGCATATCAAAGAAGAATATCGTATCATCACCGAAGTAGAAGGGCGAAAAATAACAGATTGGATGGAAACCAACGCAGTAATTGACCAGCGCGACAAGAACGGCTATCCAATATCGCTTGTCGGCTCCCTTTTACTGATAACAGAACGCAAGAGGCAAGAAGAAGCGCTTATCCGAGCACGAGAAAAAGCCCAAGAATCCGACCGGCTGAAATCTGCATTTCTAGCCAATATGAGCCACGAGATACGTACCCCCTTGAATGCCATCGTAGGATTCTCCAGCCTGCTGACTGCAACCGAAAACGAAACCGAACGCAAAGAGTTCATCAGTATCATAGAAACCAACAACCAGTTGCTATTGCAACTGGTAAGTGACATCCTGGATCTTTCAAAAATAGAAGCAAATACACTGGAATTCAATTATCAGAATGTCGACTTAAATCAGTTGGCAAAAGATGTGGAAAACACTGTACGAGGCAGACTGCAAACAGGTGTTGCCCTACAATTCGTTCCTGAAGTACCAGTTTGTTATGTACAGACAGAACATAACCGTCTCTCTCAAGTCCTCATCAACCTGCTGGTCAACGCTGCAAAATTCACAGAGAAAGGTGAGATTATGTTTGGATACAAAATCCGTGGAGAAGAACTCTATTTCTACGTAAAAGATACGGGCATAGGCATATCACTAGAGAATCAGAAGAAAATATTTGAACGGTTTACCAAAGTAAACACCTTTATACAAGGAACGGGATTAGGGCTCTCAATATGCAAAAACATTGTCACAAAAATGAAAGGACGCATCGGAGTAGAATCCGAAGGAGAAGGTAAAGGAAGTACTTTCTGGTTTACAATACCTTATAAAAGGAAAATAATCTAACTTTAATGCCTCTTCTGAACGAGAGAAGCAAGGAAAAGCCTATAATCCTGATAGCAGAGGACAACGAAAGCAACTATATGCTGTTCAAGTCTATCCTACAGAAAGATTATGAGTTGGTTCATGCTTGGGATGGGGAGGAAGCCGTGGAACTCCATCAGAAGTTTCATCCGCATGTGGTCATCATGGACATCAATATGCCTAAAATGGATGGATATGAAGCTACTCGCGAAATACGTAAAGTATCCAAAACGGTACCTATCATTGCAGTAACGGCATACTCCTTTGCTTCGGACAAAGAAAAGATTATGCAGAATGGCTTTAACGGATATATGTCCAAGCCGGTTGACATACAAAGATTGAAAGAAAAACTCGACTATACAATCCACGGGAATTTTATGATGATGTAGAGTTCCGGTCTGCTCTTTCCTATATGATATTTTTTGATTATCCAAGAAATATCATGTACTTTTGCACAAGTTAGAAAAGAGACAATGATAGACCAACCCACCATAGACCGCATACTTGATGCCGCACAGATATACGATGTCGTATCAGACTTTGTCACCCTGCGCAAACGCGGTGTGAACTATGTAGGTCTGTGCCCTTTCCACGATGACAAAACCCCTTCCTTCTATGTATCCCCCGCCAAAGGGCTCTGCAAGTGTTTTGCCTGCGGAAAAGGAGGAAATGCAGTGCATTTCATCATGGAGCACGAACAGATGTCTTATCCCGAGGCGCTGAAATATCTCGCAAAAAAATACGGCATTGAAATCAAAGAACGCGAACTATCCAGCGAGGAGAAGATAGCACAGGGTGAACGGGAAAGCCTCTTCATTGTGAACAACTTTGCCCGTGACTACTTCCAGAATATCCTAAAGAACCACGTAGACGGACGGAGTATCGGCATGGCCTATTTCCGCAGCCGCGGCTTCCGGGATGACATCATCGAGAAGTTCCAGTTGGGCTATTGTACCGAGAGCCACGATGCCCTTGCCCAGGAAGCTTTGAAGAAAGGCTATAAAAAGGATTATCTTGTCAAGACCGGCCTCTGCTACGAGACGGACGACCACCGACTGCAAGACCGCTTCTGGGGGCGCGTCATCTTTCCGGTACACACTCTCTCCGGCAAGGTGGTGGCTTTTGGGGGACGTGTGCTTGCCGGCGCCACCAAAGGCGTCAAGGTGAAGTACGTCAACTCGCCTGAATCGGAGATTTACCATAAAAGCAATGAACTGTACGGCATATATTTTGCCAAACAAGCCATTGTGAAACAAGACCGTTGTTTTCTGGTCGAAGGTTATACAGACGTCATTTCCATGCACCAATCGGGCATAGAGAATGTGGTTGCCTCTTCGGGCACAGCATTGACATCCGGACAAATCCGGATGATTCATCGTTTCACCAACAATATGACAGTGCTCTACGACGGTGACGCTGCCGGTATAAAGGCCTCTATCCGAGGTATTGATATGTTGCTGGAAGAAGGCATGAACGTCAAAGTCTGCCTCCTGCCCGATGGTGACGACCCGGACTCCTTTGCACGCAAACACAATGCGACGGAGTTCCAGGCCTTCATACAAGAGAATGAAACGGACTTTATCCGCTTCAAAACCAATCTGTTGCTGGAAGATGCTGGAAAAGACCCCATCAAGCGTGCCGAGCTTATCGGAAACCTTGTGCAGAGCATTTCCATCATTCCCGAAGCCATTGTGCGTGATGTCTATATCAAGGAGTGCGCCCAATTATTGCACGTAGAAGATAAACTGCTGGTTTCTGAGGTTGCCAAGCGTCGCGAAAAGCAAGCCGAGCAACAAGCTGAGCGAGCAGAACGTGAGCGTCGGTCGGCCAATGCCGCAAGAGCCAATGCAGAAACGGGGGGCAATGGCAGTCATACTGCAGCTACCAACCCCGACGCACAACAAGCTGGCTATCCGTCCCAATCACTGCCTGCCGGTCTCCCTTCCGAAACACCTCCACCTTTTCCACCCGAGGAAGAATATGTATCCTTCATCCCGCAGGAGGGCAAGGAGGGCCAGGAGTTCTATAAATACGAACGACTTATTCTGAAGATGGTAGTGCTCTATGGTGAGCGGGTGATGTGCAATGTCACCAATGAAGAGGGGCAGGAAACCCCTATCACTGTAACTGAATATATAGTCAATGATTTAAAAGAAGACGAACTTGCCTTCCACAATCCGCTTCACCGGCAAATCCTGACAGAGGCTGCCGAACGTATCCACAATGAGGGTTTTACCGCCGAACGGTATTTTGTGGCGCATCCCGACCCCGTCATCAGCAAGCTGAGTGTGGAGCTTATCAGCAACCGCTATCAGTTAAGGAAATCACAGATAGAACAAATGGTAACGGACGAAGAACGCCTCTATGAGCTAATTCCACGGTTAATGATAAACTTCAAATATGCCATCGTCTGCGAAGAATTGAAGCATACCCTATTTGCGTTACAGAACCCTGCCATAGCCAATGATGAAACCCAGTGTAACAGCATCATGGAGCGCTACAACGAATTGAACAAAGTAAAAAGCATCATGGCAAAGCGGCTGGGAGACAGAGTCATCCTGAATTTTTAAATTCAATTCGGGGAGTTCTCCGTCAAGAATTATGCCTGATTAAATTCATAAATTCCTCGCGAGTCTTCGCTTGGTTGAATGCTCCGGTAAAATCGGATGTAGTGGTAATGGAGTTCTGTTTCTCTACTCCGCGCATCTGCATGCACATGTGTTTGGCTTCCACAACAACCATAACCCCCAGCGGATTCAGCGTCTCCTGAATACACTCTTTTATTTGGAGAGTCATACGTTCCTGCACTTGCAGGCGGTGAGAGAAAATATCCACTACGCGGGCTATCTTGCTCAGTCCGGTAATGTAGCCGTTAGGAATATATGCCACATGTGCCTTTCCGTAGAAGGGAAGCATGTGATGTTCGCAAAGCGAGAAGAAGTCAATGTCTTTCACAATCACCATCTGACTGTATTCCTCTTGAAATTTGGCCGAACGGAGTACCTCGTGCGGGTCCATATGATACCCTTTCGTCAACGACAACATGGCCTTCGCCACCCGTTCAGGTGTCTTCTGCAAACCTTCACGTCCGGCATCTTCACCCAACAGAGTAAGGATGCGGTGATAATGTTCCTTCAATTCATCTAATGAAGGAGATACAATTTCTTCTTTTCCTAACATGATAATTCTTTATAAGGGGATGTTTATCTGCTCTTTCACGATAGAAACTTCCTTGAATACACCAGTAGCCCGCAACTGACGCATCATGGCATCCGCTTCTTCGATACTGCGGAAATCTCCTGCACGGCACAGCCAACGAGGGGGATTGAAAGAGGTATAAACTGTAAGTTCGGGAAAATGTTCCTTGATGCGGGTAGCTACCGCATAAGCTTCGTTCTTGGCCTGACGGGTATTATTCCCTGCATAAACTTGTATGCGGTAACCCGAACTTTTAATCACTTTCTGCTCATCCGAACCGGCAGGAACATACTCCGAACCTATCAATGCCGCAATGCGTGCATCTTGATGGATAGTCACCTTGCCTTGTCCCGGCACATTACGTTCCAGGCTTTTCACAATATTATTCTGCGCTACAGAAATCGTTGCAAAAGCGAAACATGCAACTAAAAGTAAACCAAGCTTTTTCATGAGTCAATATCTTTATATAACGGAAAATGGAAAGCTGAAAATGGAAAACAGTTATGCAGATACGACATGCAATCCATTTTCAACTTTCAGCTTTCAACTATTTAATTAAAGGCATCGATGATACCCTTGAAGTCAGAAACCTTCAAGGCAGCACCACCAATCAGACCGCCGTCAACATCCGGGTTGGCAAACAGTTCCTTTGCATTAGAAGGCTTACAGCTGCCACCATAAAGGATAGAGCAGTTGTCAGCAATTTCCTTACCATACTTTTCAGCAATCAAGGAACGGATGAAAGCGTGGATTTCCTGTGCTTGTTCTGCAGTAGCAGTCTTACCGGTACCGATAGCCCAAACCGGCTCGTAAGCCAAAATAATCTTGGAGAAATCTTCGGCAGACAAAGAGAATACAGAAGCCAGCTGAGCGGCTACCACTTCATTCTGCTTGTTTGCTTCACGTTCTTCCAGTACCTCACCGATACAGAAAATCGGAGTCAGACCGTTAGCCAAAGCCAATTTTACTTTTTCTTCCAGAATAGCAACTGTTTCACCATAGTAAGCACGACGTTCAGAGTGACCCAGAATGACATATTTTGCACCAGTAGAAGCAACCATAGCAGCTGATACTTCGCCGGTATATGCGCCTGACTCCTTGTCTGCACAGTTTTCTGCACCTACACCAATCTTGGCAGCGTCTACCAAAGGAGTAACAGATGCCAGGTGGATAAACGGAGTACAGATGATTACATCACAGTTAGGCTTTTCGTTAGCCAATGTTTCATTCAGTTCTTTTGCAAGAGCAATACCCTCTTGGAGGGTTTTGTTCATTTTCCAGTTTCCTGCAACAATGTTTTTTCTCATTTTGTTTTATTATTAAAAGGGTTAATGTATTTACTATTTACTATTTGATACTATTGTTGTCTGAGGCGTTGTTTCTCCCGGCGCCTTACGACTAAAATATCGACACAAAGCACCATCATCAGAGGAAGGATGAACCACAGCAACACATAGCCTATTGTTTGTAAGTCACTTTCCTGCTTCTGCTTGCCCAATTCCAACTTGTCCAGGCTATCGGTCAGCACATATTCATCAGGCAGCCGGTTGTCACTCCACTTATTCAAAATTGTTCCGTCCTTTACCAACAGCAAACCGGGATTTGAACGGATAATGGTCTTCAGCGTAATATCATCTGTCTGGCAGAAAGGGTATTCCGCTCCAGTCTTGTCACGCCACAATTCTATCTCGTCTTCCGGAGATGAAGTCAAGGCATAAAAGCCATAACCATGCTCCACACTGTAATCGTATATTTCATTGATAAGGTCGATGTTACTGTCGTCCGCTCCTTCTATCCGATGGGCAACCAGCAGAAACGTATATCCTTTATCCGACAGTACGCTGTCCGTTATATCTTCCCATGTATCCAGACTCATCATGGAAAAATCATGAATGGGAGGTTCATAACCTTTTTCCTTCAGTATCGTACGCGATTCTACAAACGTCCATGTACTGTCCGGATAGTTGTCCAATGTAAATTCCTGACGCTTTCCTCCTTTTTCCAAAATGAACCGGCTTTCAAACACGCTTGGTTTAGCACCTTCCGGAATTTCCATGCCCGCCTTGATATTCGCTCCAATTCTGTAAGGTCGGAAATCAAGTATCGGCAAATTCTCCAGGCAATAGAAGGACAACGCAAACACAAATAGAAACGTATACATGGAAATCATCCACTCCATCTTCGGAGTAATGAAACGCACCAGTAAATCCTGCCACTTGAATACAGATACTGCCGCCACCAACAATACTACGTTCTTGCCGAAAGTCTGCCAATTGGTCAATATCCACGCATCACCGAAGCATCCGCAGTCGGATACCGGATTCGCCAAAGCCAGATAAAGTGTTAGCGGAGTCATTACAACCATCAGCAATAATGCCAATACAGATGCCACCTTCCGGCGTATACCCAAAAACAAGAAAACACCTACACTGAACTCTATGGCAGACAACGCTATCCCTACCAGCAAGGGCGCATAAGAAGGAAACCAGGAAATCATGCCGAAAGCCGTCAGGTAATCTTGAATTTTATAGAAGAAACCCAACGGATCAACAGCTTTCACAAATCCGGAAAATATGAACAAAGCCCCCAGCAGAAAACGGCAGAGGTTCACCCAAACTTTCCCGACAATATGTTTCTTGTCAATCTCCAAATTCAATCTTAATTAAGCCGAATACAGAATAGTTAATCATATCCATATAGTTGGCATCAATACCTTCCGAAACCAAAGTCGCTCCGGACAAGCTTTCAATCTGCTTTGTCCGATAAATCTTCATCAATATCAAATCCGTATACGAACTGATACGCATACTACGCCAAGCCTCATCATAATCATGATTTTTGGCAAGCATCAACTCCAAAGAGGTTTTGGCATATTTATCATACAGCACCAACGCCTCTTCATTGGTCATATCGGCAGCTTCGGCATAACCAAGCTCCAACTGTATCAATCCTACAATTCCATAGTTGACAATAGCTATGAATTCAGAACGGATGCCTTCGTCTACCAAAGTCACCCCTTTCGTTTCAATACTTCTGATACGGTTGGCTTTGATGAATATCTGATCTGTTACGGAAGACGGACGAAGAATGCGCCACGCCGGACCGTAATCATGAAGTTTCTTAGAGAACAAGTCACGGCAAACCGCAATGACATGTTCAAATTGTTGCTTGGTATCTTTCATTTCCTTTTTTCACAGTGCGCTGCAAAGATAGGAATAATTAAAGAAAAAGAAAAAGAGGGCACTCTAAAATCTATTAAAGTACCCTCTTCTATAGAGATTGTTTACGTTTTTATGAGCAGCGCAATACTTGTCCCGGTCTCAGGATTGTTTTACGCGTAATTCTGTTCAGTTTGCAAAGCTTGTCGATGGAGGTTCCCTGACGTGCTGCAATCCGTCCCAATGTGTCTCCCTTCTTTACCTTATAGAACAGACCTTCACCCGATGCCATGCTACGCGCCGTACCGGAAGAGCCTTTTGTCTTATGGAAAGTATAGGAATCAGCTACGATATCCTGCTTTTCAAAATCAAACATAAGCGCAGGATTGATGGGAATACCCAAGAAACGGGTTTCAAAGTGAAGGTGTGAACCGGTAGAACGTCCGGTATTTCCTCCCAATGCAATCGGTTCGCCGGCTTTTACCAACTGGTTTGTATCAACTAATTGTTTAGACAAGTGTCCGTAAACTGTTTCCAAGCCATTGTCGTGACGAATAACGACGTATTTGCCGTATCCACGACGACCTTGATTCTTGACAACGCGTACTTTTCCATCAAAAGCCGCACGGATTGTATCGCCTACATACACCTTGATATCCAAACCATAATGAGCTCTTCTTCTCCGGGGACGGTAACCGAATACATCTGTGATACGGGTATTGGGAGTAGGCATACAGAAACCGGTCAAATCAAATGTATAGCTCTCAGGCACAATCGCATTGCCATAGGCTTGTACGAATTCGTTGTTCCAGTTGGGATACAAATCCAAACCCGGATACAATGATTGTTCCGCACGTATCTGTTTTTGCAAAGCCAGTGAATCTACACTCTTAAGTTTTCTGTCGATGGGGGCCTGGCGGGCAATCAGGTCTTGCGAGAAAGAATTCAAGCTAACCATTGCCGTCGCAGCCAATAAAGCAGTTTTTATCCAATTAAAATTCATCCGTTTCGTCATTCATTTTGATATCCGTTGCAAGCATCTCGGCAAATCAAACACCACTTGTTCTACGCGAATATCCAGATTGATTTTCAAAAATTCTCCCAAAGGTAACATTTCTCTCTGAAAAACGACATCAGTCATTAACTATTTTTTCGAAGAGGAGGAAACTGTAAAGCTCGCAAAGATGTCTTAATCCCCTATAGATAGGAGATTTACAAGCAAACATGTTTTACAACATAAAATGCAATAAAAGTGCATGTTTAACCGTTTTTTCAGCTAATGGCAGCCCAATTAACGTTCGTTTTTCTCAACGCTTTCAGTTGTCGCCACAAGACCTCGTTCTCAGGCAACATGCCATGTGGATCTGCATCCACCACCGTTTGCGCTACTTCACGGACATATTGCAGCAGTTGTCCGTCACGGGCTATATCGGCAATCTTCAGATCGAAAGCAATGCCGCTCTGCTGTGTCCCTTCCAAATCTCCAGGACCACGTAGTTTCAAGTCTGCTTCCGCTATTTCAAAGCCGTCATTAGTCCGCACCATTATCTCCAAACGCTTCCTTGTATCCTCCGCCAACTTGTATCCGGTAACCAGGATACAATAGGACTGGTCAGCTCCACGTCCTACACGTCCCCGAAGCTGATGAAGCTGGGACAGCCCGAAACGCTCGGCGTTCTCAATCACCATCACCGAAGCATTGGGCACATTTACACCTACCTCAATCACGGTGGTAGCCACCATTATCTGTGCCTCGCCGGATACGAACAATTGCATCTGAGCATCCTTTTCAGCAGGTTTCATCTTTCCATGTACCTTGCAAACCCTACACTCGGGAAACTCTTCACAAACATGCAGATACCCTTCTTCAAGATTCTTCAAGTCAATCTTTTCGCTTTCCTTAATCAGCGGGTAGACAATATAGACCTGCCGGCCTTCGGCAATCTGCTTGTGCATGGACTGATACAAGCTTATCCGACGGCTATCAAACTGATGAAGAGTGACAATCGGTTTACGTCCGGGAGGCAATTCATCGATGACAGACACATCCAAATCGCCATAAAGCGTCATTGCCAATGTACGGGGAATCGGGGTTGCCGTCATCACCAATACATGGGGAGGTTGTACATTCTTTGTCCACAACCGTGCCCGTTGGGCCACACCGAAACGATGCTGCTCGTCAATCACAACCAAACCGAGCGAAGCAAAATTCACCGTATCTTCAATGACGGCATGGGTACCTATCAGTATATGTATGTCTCCCGTCAACAAACCGGCAAGGATAGCTTCGCGCCGCTTGCCCTTAACAGAACCGGTCAACAGTTCCACACGTACCTCCATTCCATACAGCAGCTCACGGATGGTTTCATAGTGCTGGTTTGCCAAAATCTCGGTAGGTGCCATCATGCATGCCTGAAAACCATTATCGAGCGCCATCAACATACTCATCAGTGCGACAAGCGTCTTTCCACTTCCCACATCCCCTTGCAGCAAGCGGTTCATCTGCTTTCCTGAGCCTACATCCTTACGGATTTCCTTCAATACCCGCTTCTGTGCATTGGTCAGTTCAAAAGGAAGATTACGGGAGTAGAAAGTATTAAACACTTCGCCCACCCTTTCAAAAATATAACCGCGATATTTCCGCTGACGGTCTTTTGCATACCTCAGGATATTCAACTGTACGTAAAAGAGCTCCTCAAACTTCAGGCGATACTGTGCCTTACGCAATAAATCCGGATTAGCGGGAAAGTGTATATTGACCAAAGCTTCCGTCAACGGCATCAGATGATGCTCGGCAAGTATAGCGGGAGAAAGGGTCTCGGGCAACGGCTCACGCAACTGCTGCACCACCGTATTCATCATCTTCTCGATGGCATGCGAATTGAGAGAACTCCGTTTCATCTTTTCAGTCGTATTATAATAAGGTTGTAACCCCATGGACGACAATTTCAAATCCGAAGCAGAGTCTATATCCGGATGAGCCATATTGATTCTACCATTGAAGAAGGTCGGTTTTCCGAACACAATATATTCCTGATGCACTTTATACTTCCCTACCAAATATTTGATGCCCTGGAACCAAACCAGGTCCACCACCCCCGTACCGTCCGAGAAATGAGCAATCAACCTGCGCTGGCGCCCTTCTCCAGCCGTCTCAAAACTTAGTATTTCACCTTTCAGCTGAATATAGGGCATCGTCCCATCGATCTCCTGAATATAATAAATCCGACTGCGGTCTACATATTTATATGGAAAGTAATATAGCAAATCGTGCAAGGAGTAAATGCCCAATTCCTTATTGAGCACCGAAGCACGCTGCGGCCCGACGCCCGACAAATATTTTATGTCACGCGTGGCTAAATCGAACATGAACCTATCAGAGCTGTGGCTATTTTTAAATCAAAAGGAGTGGTTATTTTAATGTTTTCCCGGTTTCCCGGCGTCAAAAAGACAGATACACCCAATGCCTCCACCACAGAAGCATCATCGGTAAAATGGGGTGTATAGGGCTGCTCGTATGCCGCTTTCAGCAGTTCCGCATCAAAAACCTGGGGAGTCTGCACCAATCTATAATCATCCCTGCCGACAGTCACACTGCTTTCCCCTTCCATACGGCGAACGGTCTCCACCACACCGATTACCGGAATTACGGCCTTTTTCTCGGCCGCCAAGTCATAACAGCGTGCAATCACTTCCCGGGCCACGAAC
>OHEK01000544.1_pt1 | contig 12802 bp, 9 predicted proteins | sample 1567301 | NCBI WGS metagenome assembly OHEK01 (sample SAMEA3879554, study PRJEB24766) | human gut metagenome | biome: human-associated habitat; feature: feces | place: USA | collected 1985/1987
CCGGCAAAGTAAATCCCAGTGGTAAATTAAGTGACACGATTGCAGAAGATATTGAAGATTATCCTTCCACGGAAAATTTCGGAGATCCGGTGGAGAATTTCTATACTGAGGATATTTATGTAGGATATCGTTATTTTGAGACCTTTGCGAAAGATAAGGTGAAGTATCCTTTCGGATTTGGATTATCTTATACGAAGTTTCAGACAGAGATCCTGGGATTCTCAGTACAGGGCATGGCAGTCACGGCAGTTGCAAAAGTAACCAATGTCGGGGGAGTATCCGGCAGAGAGACTGTGCAGCTGTATCTGGAAGCACCTCAGGGGAAATTAGGAAAGCCTCTGCGCCAGCTGGCTGCATTTGCGAAGACAGAAGAACTGAAGCCGGGTGAGACAGAAGAACTGCTGCTGAAAACAGAGCTGACGGAGTATGCTTCCTATGATGACAGTGGTGTCACCGGACATAAATCCTGCTATGTACTGGAAGAGGGAGACTATATCTTCTATGCCGGAACCGATGTGCGAAGCGCAGCAGAGGCTGGCAAGGCGACCCTGACAGAGCTTCGGGTAGTGCGGATGGTGACGGAAGCAATGGCACCGGTACAGGAGTTTAAGCGCCTGAAACCTTTCTTTTTCGAGGAAAAGGATCATGCCATTGCAAACTGGGAAGATGTACCTTTACGAACGATAGATCTGGCGGACAGGATTCTTAAGGAGAGACCTACGAAGAGTGAGTATGCGGGAGACCGTGGCTGGAAGCTGGCGGATGTATCGGATGGAAAAATCACATTGGAACAGTTTCTGACACAATTGTCGGACGAAGACCTGATCTGTATGACCCGCGGAGAGGGCATGTGTTCCCCGAAAGTGACTCCGGGTACGGCAGCAGCCTTCGGTGGAGTGACAGAAGGTCTGAAGAGATTTGGGATTCCCATAGCCTGCTGTTCGGACGGACCCTCCGGTATCCGTATGGATTGCGGCACCATGGCATATGCCCTGCCTAACGGCACCTTGCTTGCCTGCACCTTTGATCCGGAGCTGGTGGAGGAGCTGTATGAAATGGAGGGCATGGAGCTTCGTAAGAACAAGATTGACACCCTCTTAGGACCCGGTATTAATATCCACAGGAATCCATTGAACGGTCGTAACTTTGAGTATTTTTCGGAAGATCCGTATCTCACCGGTATCATGGCAGCAGCACAGCTGACCGGCATGGGAAAATACGGTGTCACCGGCACCATCAAGCATTTTGCATGTAATAATCAGGAATTCAAGCGTCATGATGCCAACAGTATTGTATCCGAGAGAGCACTGCGGGAGATCTATCTGAGGGGCTTTGAAATTGCGGTGAAACAGGGTGGCGCTTATAGTATCATGTCCACTTACGGTCCGGTGAACGGACTGTGGACAGCGGGCAATTATGATCTCCTGACGACCATTCTCCGTAAGGAATGGGGATATCAGGGCATTGTGATGACTGACTGGTGGGCAAAGATCAACGAGGAGGGTGAGCCCGGCTCTGGCAGACAGACGATTCCCATGGTGCGGGCACAGAACGATATCTATATGGTCGTAGCGGATGCGGCATCCAACTCCGCGGGGGACAATACCGCGGAAGGGTTGGCAGATGGCAGACTGACCAGAGCACAGCTTACACGGAATGTGGCAAATATCTGTGGTTTCCTGTTACGTTCCGTTGCTATGGAACGGTTTCTGGACAGAGAGGAAGAGGAATGCACGGAGCTTCACAATCCGATAAGCACCGAGGGCGCAGGAGACAGCGGACAGGTGCTGGCGCGTCTGGAACTTCCGGAACCGAAGCTTTTAGAGGACATAGACCTTCCGTTGGAGAAGCTGTCCACGAAGAAGGGCACAAGTGCGGTATACCAGTTGCATTTCTCCAGGATCGGAAGATATGAACTGGTATTCCGGATGAGTTCTGCGTTAGGAGAACTGGCGCAGCTGCCGATCTCCGTGTTCCTGAACAATACATTACAACAGACCGTGACCCTTAACGGCACGGAAGGTCAGACCATGGAACGTGTTGTAACACTGCCCATTCGTCAGGACGGTGAGAAATACATGAAATTATATTTCGGAGAGAGCGGTATCGACATGCGCCGCATGTTCTTACGCTATGTGGGTAAGAACGATATCGAAAGCTTCCGGAATGAATGATCCGGAAAACTTTAACGGAATATTTATGCATAGCCTCCCAAAGAATGATTGACTTCCCCTGCTTTTTCAGATACAATCTACTCTTGTACGTTTATAAGAAAAACTAACGAGGAGGCAGGAAAAGTGATAGCACAGATACTTGCAGTAGTTATATTTGTAGCGATGTTTGTCCTGATCGTTCTGGAAGTATGGGAGAGACACGTTATTACACTGGGCTGCGGTCTGCTGACGCTGGTGCTGGTATTCGGACTGGGAATGCACAGTATGGGTGCAGTGTGGGAGACCTTGAATTTAGGCAGCTTTTTTACAAGTCATTTCTGGTATACGGCGGGACAGTCCGCGGAGACTTCCAGCGGCATTAACTGGGAGACGATCGTATTCGTAGCGGGAATGATGATCATGGTAGAGGGAATGGCGAGAGTCGGATTTTTCCGCTGGCTCTGCATGCGCCTTGCTAAAATGGTTAAGTATAAGGTAGTGCCGCTGTTCGTGACTTTTATGGTATTATCCGGTATTCTGGCAATGTTCATTGACAGTATCACTGTAATTCTGTTCCTGGCAGCAGTCACGATTGAACTGTCACAGCTGTTGAAATTCAATCCGGTGCCTATGATCCTGGCAGAGGTATTCTGTGCGAATCTGGGCGGATCCGCTACCATGTGTGGAGATCCCCCCAACATCATCATCGGTACTTCCCTGGGATATTCCTTCACGGATTTCCTGACCAATACCGGTCTGATCGCAGGTATTTCCCTGGTCGTAGTTGTATTGTATTTCTACCTGGTATTCCACAAGGAGCTGCGTGCCAGCGAGGCGGCAGCAGCCGGCAGCAATCAGACTTACCCGGATCCTTCCGAGGCGATTACCGATAAAAAGGGATTCATTATCAGTACCGTTATTTTCCTGTGTGCAGTAGCATTGCTGGTAACCCATGCACAGACCGGTCTGACCGTATCCTGCATCGGCGTGTTTATCACTATCGTGACACTGATCGCCGCAGGCAGAGATGCGCTGAAGCTGATCAAACAGATCGATTATAAGACGTTGCTGTTCTTCATCGGATTGTTCATGGTGGTAGGCGGTCTGGAGCAGACAGGTATCCTGAAAGTTATGGCGAACTTCATCGGTGACATCAGTAATGGTAATCTGATGCTGATGATCGCGATTATTTTGTGGATCTCCGCAATCGCCAGCGCGTTCGTGGATAATATTCCTTTTGCGGCGACGATGATCCCTATCATCAGCAGTCTGTCCGCGGCCCAGGGTGTGGAACTCTCTATCCTGGCATGGGCGTTAGCCATGGGAACCGATATCGGTGGAAGCGCAACTCCTATCGGTGCATCTGCAAATGTCGTGGGTATCGCTACCGCTGCAAAGGCAGGTCATATGATCAAGTGGGGAAAATATTGCAAAGTTATGGCTCCTGCGACTATAATAGTAATAGTAATCTCCATGGTAATGATCTATGCGAGATATCTGTAAGACTATAAGGAGGGCAGACCCATGAGTGAACAACTGATTATCTCCGTCAGCCGTGAGTACGGCAGCGGCGGACATGAGATCGCACAGAAGCTGGCAGAATATTACAAGCTGCCAATGTACGATCATAACCTGTTAGATGAGGTGGCTGCAAGCATGAATGTGAGCAGCAAGGAGCTGGCAGAGTTCGATGAAAAGAGACGTAACAAATTCCTGTACAGAAGTGTGATGGGAATGAACAGCTCTCCTGCAGATAATGTGGCGAGAATGCAGTTTGACTATATCAAGAAAAAGGCAGAGGCAGGAGAATCCTTTGTGATCGTAGGACGCTGTTCTGAGATCGTGTTGAAGGACAATCCGAATCTGATCTCCATCTTCGTATTAGGAGACAGAGAAGCCAAGATCGAGCGTGTTATGCAGATCTATGAGCTGGATGCGAGACATGCGGAGGAGCGCATGATCGAGAAGGACCGTCGCAGAAAATCTTACCACAACAGCCATTGTAAGGTAAAATGGGGCGACTCCCGGAACTACGATCTGTCCATCAACAGCAGCAGGCTGGGTGTGGAGGAGACTGTGGAATCTCTGAAGAATTACATAGATGCGAGAATTGCTCATAAATAAAGCAATATCAGGTAACAAAAAAGCAGAGACTGTCTGTGGAAAGCATATAAGAGAAATACTTATAGCTGCCGTAGATAGTCTCTTTTTATTGCCATAGAAAGTGTGTCTTAAAAAATGCCGGACAACATTTAAGCAAATATTAAGGATTTCTGCCGCGACAAATACAAAGGAGTGTGGTATCCTAGGAGACGAATAGGAAATAGACTTAAGGAACGTACCGGTGCCGGTATGTGGAAATGAGGTACAACATGAGTGACAGAGAGCGAGACTCCATTCAGGAGATGGAAGATATACAAAAAGGTCTGGAAGCCTTTTTACAGCAGGAGATGCAGGAAATGCAGACGTCCGGCTCCGGCAGTGGGAAGTCCGGGACCGGAAGGCGGACAGCAGAGCGTCCGGCTCCACAGATGTTTGACATGACTGAGAATGACGAGGATGAGGAGGAACTGGATGTGATCGGATCCGGAAGACGAGCAAGAGCGGATGATTACGCGGAGGATTGGGATGATCCCGCGTATCGTAAGAGACAGGCGGCTCGCAGAGAGACGACGCGTAAGACTTCAGAGAATCGTAATAGTGGTGGCCGTAGTAACAGTAATGCAGATCGTCGCAGACAGGCGGCATCTGATAGACCTCGGCGTAGCAGAAGGGAGGACTATGCGGACGAATACGAGGACTACGAAGATCACAGAGAAAAAAATCGCTCCGGAAGAAAAGCAGGGAAGCGTGAGGAGATAGACACGAAAACGGATAAGAAGAGCAGAAAAGGAAACAAAAAGGAAGCCGGGAGCGGCAGAAAAAAGAAAAAATCCGGCTTCAAGCGCTTCCTGATCGCAGTGGCGCTGATCCTCGTATTTCTGGCAGCAGGGTTGTACGTCCTGGTGGGCAAGGTCTATGCCGAGATGAATTATGAAGAGATCGAATCCGTGGCAAGCTCTCCCATGAAGGAAGAAGGCGTCACGAATATTCTCCTGATCGGTAACGATTCCCGTGAGAACGGGGAGGATGGCAGATCCGATGCCATGATCCTCCTGTCTATCAGCAACAAGACGAAAAAGATATATATGACATCTCTGCTCCGTGACATGTATGTAGAGATACCGGGATATAAGGACAATCGTCTGAATGCGGCATATTCCTACGGCGGTGCAGAACTGCTGATGGAGACCATCGAGCAGAATTTTGACATTCATATCAGCCGCTATGTGCTGGTGAATTTTGAGGCATTTGCAAATCTGGTAGATGCCGTGGGCGGCGTGGATCTGGAGCTGACCGGCAAGGAAGTGGAGTACGTGAACGGCTACCTGGTAGAATATAATATCCTGCTGGGCAGACCGGAGGGAACGGACTATTTCGATGACCTGTCCGGAGGTATGGTGCATCTGAACGGTCCTCAGGCGCTGGCATATTGCAGAAACCGTTATATCGGTACGGATTTCGGCAGAACCGAGCGACAGAGAAAAGTGCTGACAGAGGTCATTCATAAGCTGCCTAAGGGTGTACTCACGAATCCGAAGGGTCTGATTGACGGTCTGATGCCGAATCTGACCACGAACCTGACCCAGACAGAGTGTTACCGGTTAAGCCTCATGGCACCGAAGATTCTGACATACGATATTATACAGAACAGTATTCCCATTGAAGGCACGTATAAGGATGCGACCCATCGTAAAATGTCCGTGCTGGAGGTGGATTTCGAGGCAAATAAGAAATTCCTGCAGGAGAATCTGTATGGAACGGGAGACAGCACTGCGACAGCGGCTTCTGAAAATTAAGACTGATTTAGGAGAGGGCTAAGAGATTTCTTTGTAACAGAGGGAGAGTGTTTATGGGGCAGAGGAAAAAGCGGTTTGTGGCACTGGTTTGTGCGGTCAGTGTAATAGTGCTTAGCAGCTGCGGGGATGATCTGACACAGCAGGTCTGTATTCCCGGGGTGGAAGAACTGGCGCAGCCGATCGGAGGTTACCATACCGGACCGCAGGACGATCAGCCCGGGGATAATATCGGGGAGATCGTTCTGCCAGGTGGGACGGACGGTGACAATACTGCATTGCCGGAATCGGGACAGTCCGGAGCTTCGGATACTTTGATGGGGGAACGCTGCATGATCACAATCTCTGCGGCAGGGGATGTGACTTTGGGCAATCATCAGGAACAGGATTACAGCTATTCATTCCGCCAGGCGTACGATCAGGCGGAGGATGAGGGATATTTTTTCGAGAATGTGAGAGATATTTTCGAGGCGGATGATATGACCATCGTGAATCTCGAAGGACCGTTGACCACATCGGAACATATGCGTGAGGGGCAGACCTACTGCATCAAGGGAGATCCGGCGTATGCCCATCTGCTGACCTTGGGGGATATCGAAGCCGTCAGCTTTGCGAACAACCATCGACTGGACTACGGAGAACAGGGCAGCCGGGATACAGTGGCGGCATTAGAGCAGGAGGGCATTGTCTATGCCTATGATAAAAATGTAGGCATCTATGAGATCCCGGACAGTGCGGAAGCCCACGGCGGAGAGCGGAATCTGAAGATCGGCATTATCTCCGTCAATGAAGTGGAATGGGGCGCACAGGCGGAGAAACTGATTCAGAATAATATCGAAGTCTTGCGGGAGCAGAACGTGGATCTGATCCTCGCCTGTTGTCACTGGGGGATCGAAAAAGACAATTATCCGGAAAATTATCAGCAACAGCTAGGCAGGAAATGCATTGACTGGGGAGTGGATCTGGTCATCGGTCATCATCCTCATGTGTTACAGGGAATCGAGGAATACAAGGGCAGATATATCATTTACAGCCTGGCAAATTTCTGCTTCGGAGCCAACCGGAATCCAGAGGACAAGGATACCATGATCTTCCAACAGACCTTTACTTTTGAGAACGGGGAAAAGGTGGAGGATCAGAACGCCCGGATCATTCCCTGTATGGTAAGTTCTGTCAAAACAAGGAATGATTTCCGACCGACGCCGGCAACGGGGGAGGATAAGCAGAGGATCCTGCAGCGTATGAACGAATACAGCAGTGCTTTTTGTGTGGCGTTTGATGAGGACGGCGGGATTATAGTGAATTGACCGATGGGAAAGGATAGGAATTGCCATGGAAAAAGCATTTAAGCTGGACTTTATCAATGACAAAACAGGAAGTCTGTATGTGAATTGCTGCGGGTGCTCTCAGACGGAAGCACTGCACAGCTTTGGACCGGCATCCAAGCCGCACTACCTGATCCATTATGTCTTAAGCGGCAAGGGGCATTTCCGGTTCCATGACAAGGAATACCGGCTGGAAGCAGGGTACGGATTTTTGATCCAGCCCAACGAACTGGCTTTCTATCAGGCGGATGCGAAGGATCCCTGGAGTTATCTGTGGGTCGGATTCGCCGGGAGCCGCGCGGAAGAGTATTTACATAGCATGGGACTGTCAGACAGGCATCCTATTTTTTCCTGTGATAAATCAGAGGAGCTGTATTCGATTGTCCGTGATATGATGGAACACAATACCTTTGGAATCGCGGATGATCTGCGCCGGAACGGACTGCTGGGAGTATTCCTGTCTGTGATCGCGGACAGCGCCGGTGTGGTAGCCAGAGAGGAAGAGGATAAGGGGAACCAGTATGTGAAAAAAGCGGTATCTTTTATCCAGAGTAACTACTGTAACCCTATCAAGGTAACGGATGTGGCGGATTATGTGTGTATCAACCGCAGTTATTTATATACATTGTTCCAGAATTATCTGGGAATGTCGCCTCAGCAGTTCCTCACCACCTTCCGTATCACCAAGGCGAGAGAACTGCTGGAATCCACCAATTATCCGATTGAGAGTATTGCCCTGTCCTGTGGATATAGTGATGCGCTGGTATTTACCAAAGCGTTCCATGCCATGAAGGGCATGTCTCCGTCAAAATACCGTAAGGAAAGCCACAAAGAGAGCACAAAAGAACAGCTCCAGGAGGTCGAGGGGCTGATCGCCCGGCTATTGAAACCGTAAAGAAAAACATTAAAAATGCCCATTCATTTGAATATGAATGGGCTTTTTTGGTGCCTTGGTTTCATACAGGAATTCTATTTATTTAAGTTATTTTCTACATATTCCAGGATATAGAAATTATCCTCCGGCATCTGGCATCCGACGATATACAGTCCGTTGTCGTCGGAACAGCGGATGATGCGACCTTCCAGTACATTATGATTCGGCAGAGCAAAATCATGGATCGTGATAATGACTTCTGCATTTTTGCTTTGGGTGAATATCTTGTCTGTGGCCAGGAAGGCGAATCCGTTGGCACTGATATTTTCCATGGTAGCCGCATATTCCGTATCGGAATTTTTGAACTTAATAGTACAGGTATTATTCAGATCCATACGAGGGTATTTGCGTCTATTGTTGATCCTGGGTCTGGTAGTAATGGTAATCTTGAAAGCATGTTCACCATTTTCAGGAGCAGGAGAAATGGTGGCTTTGTCCCAACAGTACAGGATATTACCTGCGGTGACCTGCAGCATACAGGAAGCAGACCCGTTAATCGTCAGCTTCTTCTGACAGGATACCAACAGTCCCTCCGGAATCTGCTCGATCAGTTCCCCAAGATAGTTGTCATCCTTCTGATCAACTAGCTGTAAGTCGATCTTCATGCCGGGCTTGACGTCTTCAATACCCATGAAACCACCAATACCCAGATCACACATCATGTTCTCCATGACATCTTCGATGGTATTGATATTGTCTGCTGTTTCCTGATACTTGCTGAGCATCCGTTCACTGGTACGGCTGGAGTGTGTGATACAGGTTGTGATGGTATCCACGATGTTAGATACCTGTTCCATGTTGGATACCAGCTGGGTGTTGGAGTTCTCTACTTCTTTAATGGCATTATCTACAACCTGAATGTGATTGCCCAGCTGCACGGAATCAGAAGCAATCTGATTTACGTTATCTCCGGTCTGCGTTACTTTTTCCAGAGTGATCTGGATCAGCTTTAATGTCTCTTCAATGGAAGAGGTCATCTTTGCAGAGGTAGCATCCAGTCGGGAGAGAGCATCCCTGATCTGATCAGAGGAAGCGTGGGTCTCGGTGCTTAAGGTACGGATCTGATCTGCCACAACAGCGAAGCCCTTGCCGGCTTCTCCGGCTCTGGCAGCTTCGATGGAAGCATTTAATGCCAGCAGATTTGTCTGATTCGTGATCTTCTCTATGGTACCGGTCTCCTGTTTTACCATTTCGAATTCCTGACGGAAATTCTCCAGAACATTTTCCAGCTCAGTAGACAGCTGTGACATGGTAGCAGCGGTATTCACCAGACTCTTCAGGTCTTCTGCGCTGACGCCGGAATGGGATTGCGTTTTTTCGACGAGCGTGATCATTTCTCCGATCAGAGCTACCACATTTTCTACCTGGGCGCGGATATCGGAGGTCATCTGTGTGGATGACGTGGTACGATCCTGCAGCATATTGTTGTTGTCAGTCAGCTCGTTCATACCCAGCATGACGATATCGGAGCCATGCTTATTCTCGGAAGCCAGCTCTCTTACGACAGTGATGCCATCGAGAATGATATTACTCGAAGACTTTACCTGTTCTACAGTAGTTACGACTCTGTGCAGGTCAGCCCTGATGCTGTCGGTCATGGCACCGTCGGATTCATTCAGATGACGGATGGACATGACATAGCAGATGTAGCAGAGGATGATACAGGACAATTGCAGCTGATAATTTTTCATATCGGAAGCGCTGTTGAAGCCCAGCATATAGCGATAGACGGCTGCACCGACGATGATCAGGGCATTGGCGATACCGCAGTTAATCATGAATTTTCGGTTCTTATATAGTACCAGCAGGCTCGTCACCGGCAGGATATAAGTGAAAGCGATCGGGGAAGCAGTAGTACAGATGACAAAAGTGTAGAAGATGCCGTAACCGATGACCAGATCGTAGCGGTAGAGCTCCGTTGCCCAGCCTTTTACACGTAACAGAACTTCGCCAAAGATCAGAGGCAGCCAGCATAATGCCAGAAAGATCAGATAAGAAGTGGTGGGATATAATCCCCCGGACGCGTCGGAGCCATAATTAGCACTCAGTAAAACAGCAAAAACGATCCAGATCTTACGGGCTTTCCGATTAGCTTTTTCTTTGAAAACATTTTCGTCGTATGTCATGATACATATCCTCCTTTACAGTTCTCTCCGGTATGTTCAAAAAAATGAATCAAATGGTGGATCACTTCCCTGCTTTCCGGAAGCTCCGGGTAAAAAGCGCTGAACGCATGGGTCAGGCGGGGATCCTTCGGGTAGTTGATCAGTTTATGGGGCATCTGATGTCTGCGCAGAGCCTTTTCAAAATTCAGAGTATAGCTCTGAAGATTATCGTTGTCACTGGTGATCAGGAGACTGGGTGGCAGACTGGTCACGATGTCCGGGTGCTCCGGAGATACATAGGGGGCAAAAGCACTTTTTTTATAATGCCGGCCGTAGAGATATCTGGGGAGGAAAAGTCCGATCTGATCCAGGCGGTTCGTATAGAACATTCCGCTGACCAGGCCAAGTGCCCGGACTGGCAGGTCAGAAGGGGTTACTCCGGCAGCCTGTGCCAGTGCAGTGCTTCGTTGCATGGCGATTCCATAAGTCAGCAGACAGGCACCGCCGCTGTCGCCGCAGGCATATATGTGGGAAATGTCACCGCCGTATTCCGTCAGATGATCCCGGATAAAATCCAGTGCCAGATGCAGATCAGCCAGCTGGTCATAGAAGAGACAGTCCGGTATCAGCCGGTACTCAATGCTGAATATCAGATACCCCGCCTCACAAAGGGAGGCACAAAAGGGACGGTTGAATTCCTTGTTCCCTATGAGGAGGCCTCCGCCATGTACGTTGACGATGACCGGAAGAATCTCTCCGTCCCGTCCCCTGGGACGGTAGACATCCAGACGATGGGCCGGAACATGCTTCTCATCATAGAAAATATCCGATTGTAGGAAAACGTCTTCAGGAAGAGGATACTCTTTGCCCCTGGAAGCGTAGCTTTGCTCGAATGCCGCCCGCTGCTTATAGAATATTTGACATATAAAGCTTTTCATGTGTACTCCTGATTCTGACTGTATATGTTTCAATAAAAGAGAAATATTTGTCGAAAAAAAGCGATATGCAGTCTTTAAAAGAATACCACAGAAATGAATAGATTAAAATAGAAAATGCAACATTCTGTTATGGAATGTTGCATTTTGTCTTGCACTACATATTTCGGCTGACCATGGGAAAACTTTAGTCCTTTTTATAAAAATCGTTATCACGAACTATATATATCGTTATAATGATTTTACGTAACATATATCATAGCTGTATATCGCGGAATACGGCATCTTTGTCATCCTGTTCAATCCCCAGATAATGCTTGGTGATCTGAAAAGAAGAATGATTGTAGATTTCCATCAGCAATGCGGGCGGCGTTCCCATTTTCCAGGCATGGTAGCCGAAGGTCTTCCGCAGGGAATGGCATCGCACGACATCATCGATCCCAACCTGCTCCGCGGCTCTGCGGACAATGCGGTAGGCCTGATACCTGGAGAGAGGGGAAGCTGTTTTTCTGGGACTGGGAAAAAGGTAGTCTGTGTCGGTTACGAAAGACTGTGTTGTCCGGTAGGACTGTAGTGTTTTCTGAAGTTCTCTGTTGATCAGGATTCGGGTCTCTTTTCCTGTTTTCTTTTCTGTGATCAGAAGATGGGTGTAAAAGCGGCGGTGTTCTGTGCAATAGACATCTCCCCAGGTGAGATGAAGAATGTCGTTGATACGGAGAGCAGTGTTCAGACCGATCAGGATGAGAGTGTAATTCCGGAAGTTAGGCTGTTTGATAAGGTAGTAATCTTTGAAATCATGTAAAAGTTGTTTGCTGCGGATAGGTTGTGTCGTGCTCATAATAGCCTCCTTGAAAGTATTAATAAATAAGGAAAATGCAACATTCCATAACAAAATGTTGCATCAGTGCAAACCAGCAGGCAAGGAAGGCTGAATAAAAACAGGGAGGTTATCAATTATGCTGCGTCTGACCGTTAGTCCGGAAGAATACCTGATGATCAATGACAATATCAAGATCGTGTTCCTGGGAGGAACCAAGAATCATCTCCGCATTATGATCGATGCACCGAAAGAGGTGAACATCGTGCGAAGCACGGTATTAGAGAACCAGATCACAGATCCGGAGGAGAGAGCGAAGCTTCCGAAATATTATGCGGAAGAGGAGCACCCGGAGAAGTACCGCAAGAAGTCAAATGTGATCATCACAAAGGGAAATGCGGACAAATAATTTCATATGGTAATAACCGGAGGAAGAGCGGCTCTGTCAGGGCCCGACAGGGAAGCTCCTACTCCGGTTACTATAAAACTAAAAACAAGTATCTGGGAGAAAAGGATTTCTCAATAACAATACAGATACGCACACTGCCGCAAAAGGAATTGGGCAGTAATACAAGGAGGTAAATATTATGGTAGTACAACACAATCTTACAGCTATGAACTCTAACAGAATGTTAGG
>OHEK01000552.1_pt1 | contig 12676 bp, 16 predicted proteins | sample 1567301 | NCBI WGS metagenome assembly OHEK01 (sample SAMEA3879554, study PRJEB24766) | human gut metagenome | biome: human-associated habitat; feature: feces | place: USA | collected 1985/1987
TGGAGATGATGGACGGTTTATGATTTCTGATTTGGTAAGAGATGATTTGTTTTGCAAACTTTTGGCAGTATTCTGTATTAGTGCTGAAAGTTAGTAAAAACAAATCCATAGAAGAACCGAAATGAATTTTAATATTTAATCCTTGCGGATTTTTCGCAGAAAATGGGGAATAAATTTGCCTATACGGAATTAAAACACTACTTTTGCAAAAAAACAGCGAAATTATGATATTAAATCTGGAATTCAAAAATTATCGTTCGTTCAAGGGCATTTGTTCGTTCACAACGGAACCGACCTCTTCAAAAGCAAAGGCCGAAAATCTGTGTGACGTGGAAACCATTGCAGAGGGAAACAAGAAAGCATTGAAGATATCTTTAATCTTTGGTGCCAATGCTTCCGGTAAGACCAATATAATAAAGTTTCTGTATGGATTCAGACGTTGGGTTCTGAATTTGGATAATCGTGTCGGTGAAAACATAGCTTTGTATCAGCCTTTCAAGTTTGACAGTGCAACCGTAAATGCTCCCATTGAATTTGCAATGGAGTTTATAGCACAAAAAGTTAGGTATAAGTATGAAGTCCGTTTTACCAGGCTGCAAATTGAAGCGGAGTCATTGATATCATACCCCAATGGCAAGCAGACTCAACTTTTTGAAAGAATCTTGCTTCCTGAAGATAAAGAATCCGACACTTTGAAATTCGGAGCAAGTCTTTCTACTTTCAAGCCCTTTCAGGTATTCAAGAATCAGTTGTTGATTTCAAAATTTTTGAAAGATACCCCGTGTGAGCCGATAACCAATGCTGCAAGATATCTGGCGGATATTGTCATATCTAACGGCTTTCATGAAGATACAATGCTTGGAGAGGACAAGGAAATGCTCCGATGGCTGTATTCACATCCGGATAACAAGAAGATGCTTGCAGAATTCTTGAGTTTTGCAGATACCGGATTGGCGGATTTTCAATTGGAAAAACGTAGTGATGGCGTGGAGGTCACAAGTCTGCACGGATTGTATAAGGATGGTGAAGATTCAGGCAAAACTACAGATTTGCCGTTGAAGGAAGAATCTTTTGGTACAAGGGCCTTGTTTATCATCGGCTGCCATATATTACAGGCATTGCAGAACGGAAGTCCATTCTTTATAGATGAAATGGATTCAGGACTTCATTCTTATATCACAAAATTGATAGTGGATATTTTCCGGAACGAAAGAATTAACAAGCACAATGCCCAGTTAGTCTTTACCACCCATGATGTGAATCTTCTTGACCAAAATACGATTCGTAAGGATCAGGTGTGGTTTACGGAAAAAGACAAATGCGGAGTGTCGGAAATGTTTACACTCTCGGATTTCGATGATGTGAGAGAAGATACCTTGTTTGCCAAATGGTATTTGAACAATAAATTTGGAGGTGTACCTTCATTGCAATCATTAGAAAAACTTTTTGTGGAGAATGGCGAGAAATAACGAAAATACACGTCATAGCAATTATGTCATAAGAATAGTGTGCGAAGGCAATAAGACCGAGCCACTATTCTTCACAAGTCTGTGCGACCTGTATTGTAAAGACAAAGGTGCAATGGACGTGCGGACCATTCCCCAACCTTATATACCGGAGGACGAAGAACCGGAAAATTCCACACGCGGTAATTATAAAGGCAAAAAGCGCAAAATCAAAACCGGGAATAACCCTGTTGAGGATGTAGTGATAGCTGGAGTACCTCCGTTAAAGTGGGTGCTATATGCCAGACAAATTTTATCGGAGGGCGTGGATGAATCCTGGGCGGTCTATGATAAGGACAAACATCCGAAACATGAAGAAGCCTATCTGGAAGCAAATAAAGTAATTGACGGCAAGAAAGTCAATATAGCTTTTTCAAGCCGTAGCTTTGAATACTACTTGTTATTGCATTTTGAATACATCTACCATTGTTTCAATGAGACAGAATGCGGTGAAAAAGTGCACGGCAAAAAGCATATATTTGAATGTGGAACAGGAAAGAATCCGGGAAAGGATTGTGATGGCAAGAATTGTATAAACGGTTATGCAAGGAAAAAGGGATATTGGCAGGAAACCAAATCTTCGGAGTCCACATTCCCTCTTGTCAAAGATAATTTGGTGAAGGGTATCGTCAATGCATGTAGGCTAAGGGCAGAAAGTGATTTGAAAACAAGAGAATCTATCTATAACAGGAATCCTTATACGAATGTAGATATCCTTGTCGGCAGACTGATTGGAAAAGTAACAATTGCTTATGGTGACGTATTTTTGTATAAAGAACGTGGATGCAATTGGTCTGTCACTTTGAATGAAGACGGTTTGACCATAACGAACCACAAGAACGGATTTGAGCATTTTGGCAAAGGGCTGTTTGTCGTATATGATTGGGAAACCAAGTTCAAAAAAGAATTGAATGTGGATACGTTTTTATTGCAAGCGAATGAGATAAAACAACTGCCTTGCAAGCTTGAAGCAACACAAGTTATTTCTATTCAGGTGAATCCGGGAAAAGAGATATTGTTGTTACCTAAATTTGCTATATAAGAATTTAACTCTTAAATTTTGCGGAAAAACTACAAAAAACGAGCATTAATTCTCATAACAAAGATTTAATTTCCGGATTCTGTAAATTGAGTTTACGAGTCAATGTGCCAAAAAGGTGCAAAAGTAATCAGATATTGATTACCTCTGCACCATTTTCGCCCAATCACAGATAAACTTGTATGGTAAAATTTCAGGTGTGAATGCTCCATCCGTGGAACGGTTCCATGATTACGGCAAAAGATTCATCCGGTTTGCCATGGTATAGCAATCCACCGACAACACCCCTGCTTCCGTCCGCAGCCACCTCAGCAAAACCGAATGAATACGGTGCAAAATCCCAATAGAGTTCAATTTCATACCTGCCGTTGGAGTTCTTCTCCCACTGTTTGAGGCGTTCGATACATTTCTCAAAAGTTGTGTCGCCAATGCTCTTGGCATACTCCACCACCTTGTCGTAGTGTTCCTGACATTTGATTTTCATATCCGATAATTTTAAGTTGTCTGTAACAGTTCTTCATATATGCCGAAACCGAGGCACTCTGCTATGGTAAAGTCCTCCATGCTTTTATCCGCCAATGATTTCAGGTCATTCAGCCCGTTGCAGTAATAGAATATTTCGTCATCCATTTTCGTATCGGAGTCCATAGACAAGGCAATCCTTGCCTCTACTGTTTCCAATGTGTCAAGCCAGCGGATAATGCAATCCGCATAATGAGGTTCACGCCCCTGTCCGCTGTAGAATTTCAGATAAAGACTGCCAATTTCCCGTCTGACTTCCTTCACCGGGCTTTTTCCATGTACTGTCATCTACGATTTCAAAGCCCATTCTTTCAACCAACAGGCACATGCCGTTGTCATTGACCATCATGGTGCGTTTGCCGATATGCCTTTCACGTATTTCAGCCCAATCCGGCAAGTCCCAACGCTCCACAGTCCAGATTCCACGGTAGTCTTCCGGAATGGCGTTGTATTCACTTAATGTTATCTTTCTCATATTCATTTGATTTATAAATTACAAAACTTGACCGTATAAGTCTTGCACGGTTTCCCGAAAGCAGGATAACGGTCGAACTCCTTGTATGATTCCCAGTCCACGCTCATCGTGTACCCGTTCGGGAAGTTTTCAGTGATAAACCGGGTTATCAAATCCTTGTCTTTATCGGTCAGAAAGAGTTCTTCCTCAATTCCGTATTCCAATGAAAAAATCGCCCATTCGGGAATGTTGTCCCAAACGAGCGTTTCTTTATTGTTATCATTCATATCAGTGTCATTTACTGCGGTGATACAATCAGTTGCCGTATAATACCATCAAGTTCGGTCTCCCATTTCCCGTCACCATTGCCAAAAGAGGGATAGGTCAGTTGGTACCAGTTATGGTAATCGAAGAGTTTCATCCTAAGCGGATAGTAGTCAAATAGCTTCTTGCCGTTGAAGAAAATACGAATATGGTTAATTCCCACATTCATTGCGCTCAGACCATGACCGACGAGAATCTCATGGAATCTTTCCATCGGTGTGAAGTTGCTTCTCCTTTTCATATTCCTTCATTTATATAGTTGGTTTAACAATACATTTCATACAATTCGGCATCGGACAACGTACACAATTCCTCATCGGTACAGTAACCGTCTATCTCTTCGCATGCTTCCATCGCCTCATATATGCCGTTACGCATATCGTTTATCAGTTCATCCCGCAGGCTCTCCACGGATACCCTGAATACCTGTTTCCCGGTATCTATTTTCCTGACGGGATAGGCGCATCCTTTCCAATGGATTTGCCTGATGACTATTTTTTCCTCATTTTCAGCCATGCGGTCCAGATATTCCTTGATGATATCCCCGTGGCAAGGATTCGGCTTGCAGAAACACCCCAACGTTTTGCCCTGCAATTCTTCGATTCGTTTACGGAACTCTTCATCTGTACCAAGCCGATGATAGAAATATTTTCTGTACCGGTCAAGCGTATCTCCTCTCGCCATTCCCGGTTCCAATCTGAACGGATTACCAAAATAACCATCCATTCCATGTCCTGCTCTGCCTATATAGGCATCATAGGCTTCTTTGCGGATATTGACTACTCTTGTTCTACCCATAACCATCTGCTGTTTTCAGTTAAACACTTACCGGCTCGTGAGCCGATATTTTATTTCTTGCCTGCCTCGCTGTCCCGTGCCGGATTGTGCAAGGCTTTCCGGAAAAATACCGCAAGCGGAGCGCGGAAGATTTTTGCGGAAACCCGTAAGGGCCCGGCCTTGCTCAATCCTGACAGGCACGGGACGAACTTTGCAGGCGGAAATAAAAAAACGGTCTTTCAATTGCTATTCATTGTCCTTGCCATTTTCTTCCTGTGGTATCAGGTGTTTCAAGTCGGGGTCGTTCTTTATGCGGTTTATCTCATCCTCGATTATCTGCACTACATCCGCCTTGATTTGTGAATAGTTCCGGTCTATCTGCTGCTGCATGATGTCGTTGCCATTCTCATCCTTGAACTCGTTGATGACAGGAATCTTCTTGTAGGCTTTTGTTTCCGCCGCCACTTTTTCGCTATCGACAATAATCCGTGCATGAAAAATCTTCTGGTTTATTTCCTCTCCGAAATTGTCCGCCACACTGCCCACGAATGTGCCCTGCGAGAGATTGGCTATCTTGGACGCAGGTATCAGCGAGTCCAACTGTGTGTTGATGGAAGTGGATGTGTCCTGCCGGTTGATGGAAATGGACTGCCGTTGCTGGAGGATTTTACCGAACCTTTCCGAAAGGCTTTTGGCAGTCTCGCCTACCACCTGGCCGCTGAAAATGTTGCCCACCGTGTTTTGGATTACCTTCGCCTCTTTTTCTCCGTAGTCACGGGTCAGCTGGGAGAAGTCCTGGAAACCGAGGCAGACCGCCACCTTGTTGCTTCGAGCCGTGGCAATCAGATTGTCGATACCGCGAAAATATATCGTGGGTAATTCGTCTATGATGATGGAAGATTTCAGTTGTCCTTTCTTGTTTACCAATTTCACGATGCGGGAGTTGTACAGCCCCAATGCCGCCGAATAGATGTTCTGTCTGTCGGGATTGTTTCCCACGCAAAGGATTTTCGGGTGTTCCGGATTATTCAAATCCAATGTAAAATCATCGCCGGTCATGACCCAATAAAGCTGTGGGGAAATCATCCTCGAAAGCGGGATTTTGGCACTTGCTATCTGGCCCTGGAGCTGGTCTTGGGCTCCGCCCTGCCAGGCATCCATAAAGGGGGAAAGGTAGTTTTCGAGGGACGGATACGAGGTCAGAATCGTGAAAATATCAGCATACGGCTTGTTTAGAAATTCTATCGCATGAGGAAAGGTACAATACTTCCCATCCTTGTAAATTCGCAAGTACCAGATAATGGCGGCAAGCAGGATGATCGGGGATTCCACGAAAAAATCACCTTGCTTCTGTATCCAAGTCTTGTTCAAATTCAAGAGAATGGTATAGGCTGATTCGTAGGCATCACTGATATCGGCCATGAATTTCGGGTTGATGGGATTGCATCTGTGGCTGCGTCTCGGATCATCAAAGTTTATCACATAGAATTCCGGTCTGACCTTGTATTTATCCAGGTTCTTCAGCAGCTCGTTATAGGCTATTATGGAAAGGTCGTCAAATTTGTAATCATACAGATATAAAGCGAAACCTTTGGAAATCTGCTGTCTAATATAGTTGTTTACCACCGCATAACTCTTTCCGGAACCGGGCGTTCCGAGTACGATGGAGGCACGGAAAGGATTGACGATGTTTATCCAGCCGTCCCATTCCCTGCCCTGATAGACAAATTTCGTGGGCAGATTGACGGAATACTCGTTTTCCATAAATCGCGTCTCCTGCATGAAACTCTCGTTGGCGGTGTTGAACACATCCTCCATCAGATTGTTCTTCAACATACGGCTAATCCATACACCGGACATCAGGAGAAGGATATATCCTGTGGTAAGCGTTACCGCATATATGGCGGCATTGACTGTCGGGCTGAACGGCAGGTCGAGCATCCACCAGTTCATGAAAAACAGCACCAGCCCCGAAAGGAAAGCGGCGTATATCCTGTTCCAGGTCATCTTTTCATTCTTCACCCCTTTTGTACCCAGACACGAGAGTGCAAGGAATATGACGGCAAAAACTTTCGTAATAAGCAGGTTGCTGAACAACCCTGCCGTCCGCTGGAAATTAAGCAGTATCTTATCGACTACACCTATATTGATACCCATATCCACGAACGACCGGTAACAGAACCAATAGACGTGGATGACAATAAACACGATGGATATGGCACGCATGAACTCCATGACCTTGGCCAGTCCTCTCAAATCATCTTCCTGTTGCATGATAAATTGATTTTTAATGTTGATAAATTCGGTAATTAGGAAATTCCACGGGAACGGCGTTTCTTCTTCTTTTTGCGTTGCAGCCTTCGGGCAAGTGCCTCTTCCTGCGGGTCTGGACCGTTCACTTCCAGGTTGAATATTCCGAAAGCCTGTTCGATGGCACTTTCCATATCGGAGGAGAATCCGCTTTGCAGACCGGTGTCCGGCATGGGAGCATCCAGATCCGGGATGTTGTCAGGATTATTAAAGAGCCGTTCAAAGGCGTTTGCCGAGAACTCCTTGCCGAGCCGTGAGCCGTTATAGACCTCCCTGTTCTTGTGGTCGATGAAAGTCGCACCGTAGATGCGTCCTTTATCATTCTCACGGAATACCGCGTCTATACCTTTCCCGGCAAGCAAACGGACAAATGTTTCCCGGTCGCCACGGCAACCGTGCATGGCAAGAGCCACTTCGTTCCGAATCTTCGGCTGCCATTTCCCCGCCTTGTACTCGCGGGCATTGTAACCGACGCGTTTTTCCAAGCCCTCGTAACCGTAGCGTTTCCCGATAAGGGAAGACTTGATGGGCGTACATAGCGGTTTGCCCGTGTCATCCGTCATGGTATAGACAATACCGTTATAGGGTACTCCATCAAATTCGCCTTTCACCTGCTTCGCTTCGATATTGAAGCATGAAAGCAACGCGCTGTACTCCCCGAAAGACTGGAAACGGTAAGTGCCGAAAATGCTCTTGACGATATTGGAAACCTGTTTCTTTACATCACCGCTTTGGTAGTCCGCTTTTTTTAGGTATGGCTTCAGTAATTCCTTCCGCTTGTCTTCTATCTGCTTTAGTCCGAACTTCCGTTCCAGCTCCCGGCAGGCTTTCATCGAGCGGTTCCACTCGTAGGCATCATCAATCTTTTCCCCTTTCTCGTTCACGCAGGTGGATACGATATGAATATGGTGGCGGTCGATGTCCTCGTGTATATATACAATGTAGGGCTGGTCGCCATATCCCATCCTCTGCATATATTCCTTTGCCAAATCCGCAAATTGGGAGTCTGTCAGGCGGTCGTCCAATGAAGGGTTCAGTGATATGTGCAGTACGGGCTTTTCCGTATTCCGGTTGGCAAGCAGGTAGTTTTCGAATGCCCACATCGTCTGCCTCATGACCTGTTCCGGATTGCCGGTGACATCGGTAATCATACGATTCCCGTAAATGATCCGTGCGGTGGCATCATCCACTTTCTGCTGGTTATAGGCAATTGCCCCGTAAAGAGAAACGCCCCTGTTGATTTTCGCCACCATGTCATTCCTTCTCCCTTTTCCTTTTAATGAGGTAGGCCTCTTCAAACTCGCGGGTCAGCATGATAATCCGCTTGCTCAGCACCACTAAGTCTATGGTCGCTTTTTCCAGATTGCGGAGCAGGGCGTATGCCCGTTTCTCCCCGAAATTGCTTTTGACTGCCTTTACCGTCTGGTTGTAATTGTTGCCGATACCCTGGAATTGGTGATAGAAATTGGTCAGGCGGATATAGTAGTCCATCGTCGCCTTGTCGATTTTAACGACCTTGATTTCCTTGTCAAAAATCATCGTCTTGATAAACTTAGAGCGTTCTTTCAATCCGGATTTCTGGAATTGAATATCAAAACGCCCGTTCTCTTCCGAGTTCAAGCGTACCACATAACGGTACACGGCAGGGTCGGTTTTTGGTTTCCGTCCCACACCTTTCTTTAATTTTTTCCTCTTGTTCTCTTCCATACGCATTGATGTTTTATGTTTCTGATCTTCCATCCCGGATTCACGACTTTGGAGTGAATCCCTCCTGAGCCGTCAGGCGAGCGGCAAGTTGTTTTGAGTGCCCGAATTTATTTCGGGTGCCTCAAAACACAACTTGCTATGTTCGCTTGAACATGAATTTTCCTTCCGTCAAATTGTGTTTGACCCTCCGGCCTCATTCTTCGGCTTCGGGAAAGCCCCGCAGCGGTGTCCGTTCCGTTGTCGGTGCAAAGTTACGGCGGTATATACTGTTGTGAAATAGCGAGTTATATGTAACGTGATGACAAACGATGACATAGGTCGTCACCTCCCTTGAAACATAATGCTGGTATGAAAAAATACCCTTTTATTTGCAGCGTGAACGGATGAAACCGCGCTTCCGATAATGGTATAATGGTCATATTGTTTGATGCTTCCGTTATCGGTCCGGATAGTGGAAGCAATGTCGGATATGACAGATATCGGAATGTCATGACCAACAGACCGGCCATTAACGGAAGGATGCGATAACGGATAAGTTACCGATCGGAATAACGGATGAAGCATACCGTGGTCGGTTGGAAGGAAGCGTTCACGGATTGACAGATGAAACAGACAAATATTCAATAACCCGTAAAAAGAAAAGATTATGAGCAAAGATCCTTTATTCGTTGCAGTCAGCAACCAAAAGGGAGGTGTCGGGAAATCGGCCTTGACGGTAGTGCTTTCCAGCTACCTCCATTTCGAGAAAAACCTGAACGTGGCAATCATTGATTGTGATTCTCCACAGCACAGCCTCGTGCGCATGAGGGAACGGGACAAAAAAGCCATTGCCAACAGTGCCTATTTTCAACAATTGCTACAGCAGCAATGGAATCGCGTACCAAAGAAGGCCTATCCTATTGTCGGGGCTACTTCCGAGAAGGCAAGGGAAGCAGCGGACAAGCTTGCCGCAAGCGGTGACTATGACCTGATTTTTGTGGATTTGCCCGGAACGGTGGAAGCCACGGGGGTGTTCCGCACCATCGTCAATATGGATTATGTCCTGACTCCCACCACTCCCGATCTTATCATCATGCAGAGCACACTCGCCTTTTCCACGACGGTGCTTGATTATGTCAAGAACACGCAAGATGTGCCGCTCAAGGATATCTTCTTTTTCTGGAACAAGCTGAAAAAACGTACCAACGTGGAAATTTACAAATCCTATGCAGAGGTCATGAGGGAACTGCATCTGACTGTCCTTGACAGCAAACTTCCCGATTTATGCCGCTACGAGAAAGAAATCACCCATGCGAAACGTGATTTTTTCCGCTGCACCCTGCTGCCTCCTCCTCCCAAGCAATTGGAAGGAAGCGGTCTGAAGGAACTGGCGGAGGAGCTTATTGTCAAACTTAAATTGGAACACGTATGACAAAGAAAAAAGTGGAAGTGAATGAGGATATCCTCAAGAATATCATTGTCGGGGACATTCCAGTCTTCGGCAGGGAGCAACCCATGAACGAGAATACGGAACAACCCGGACAGGAATCCGTACCCGTCAAAAATCCGGAACATGCTCCAGTTACCGAACCGGTTGAGATACAGTCAGAACACACACCCCCTGTAAAACCTCGAAAAAAGAAAGATGAAGCAGGTAACTATAAAGACAAGTATCTGGTAAACATCCCGGCATCCAACCGTTCCCATGTCTATATAAACCGCGAGGTGGCCGAATGCATCAAGCGCATCCTTCCGGTCATTGCTCCGAACATGAGCATATCGGGATATATAAGCAACATCCTCGTTGACCATATCCGGCAGCATTGGGAGGAAATCAACGAATTGTATAATAAAGAATATTACAAACCATTAAAACCATTTTAGTCATGACACAGATTATCTTTCACGTTGCGGCCATTGCCTGCATCGTTTACACAGTTTGCAGTTTCGGATTGTTCATTCACAAAAGAATGCGCAAGAGCAAAAGCACCGGAAAACACGTCCACGTTCCTCCGCCTGAAACTTCCGGCAAAGCGGAACCGGATACTTGGGAAGACACCGCTTATACACCTGCCTTAAAGGATGCCATCAACACGTCTTCAATTCAAATCATTGAAGATTCATCGTATCGCATGACATATCTGGTAAATCACCCTATAGGTAATCGAATCCAGGTTTACATAAACAGGGACAGCTATGCTTTCATCAAGCGGTTCTTGGCTGTTGTCGCTCCGGAGACATCCATGTCCGGATATGTAAGCAAAATCATTGATGAGCATCTGACGAAATATGAGGATGAGATGTCTGAATTATACACGGAATCCATAAATAAACCCCTGTAGCCATGGAAGCAAAAATTTATTTCACGGTAAAACTCATGTGTGCGGTTTTCATATTCCGGCATTTGTGGATATTCATCTTCAATCGGGAAATGTATGGCATCTGGGAGAAAGCCTACCGTTTGATGCGCATAGTCCGTATCAATCTATGGAAATATCGGAAGAAACTTTCGGAACAAAAAGCACGTGAGGCCAATAAAAAGGCGAGGCGCAGGAAAAAGACCGACGCACAGAACAGGCAAACGGCACAGCCGTCTTCTGCTGTTACTGAAGATGTAATCGGCAAGACAAAAATTGTCTATCTCGAAGACCCGGAAGTGGCGAGAAAAACTCCGACACGTTCCGAACCTATGGAAAAAGAGCCTATAGAGGAAGATGAGGAAATCGGTTCGGATGATGTAATACAGGAAGAAAAAGGTCTCACCCAAGAGGAAAAAGAAGAATTGATGGCTCCTGTGGATGCTGAACCTGACCCTGATTTTGACACAGCCATGACCTTTGAGGATATAAACAATGTGGCAGAGGTGCTGATGTCTGAAAATCCAGATGAAGAGAAAGCCATACGTGCAGCCACTACCATACATCACAAGATGCACGATACGGTTATGCTATCTTTTCTCACGGACAAATTGAGTAATCAGGAAAAGGTAAACCGCCTGGTCAGCGAATGTCTGGATGAATCGGGCAGACCGTTGGCAAAACGAAAGACCGCATCCAAGAAGGTGGAGGCTTTCAACATAGATAAATTCGTTTAATTGTTTCTTTTTGCTGTCATAGTTTTTGAAGGCATGTCGATGTGATATCGGTGTGCCTTTTCATTTTCAGAAACCATCATCGGATAAAATTCAAATAGCCATATCGTTATCATAATGGCAGGATTCGTACCTTTGCAAAAAATGAATGATTATGGCAGTGACAAAAGCGATATTGGAGAAATGGATGGTGGCGCAGAAATGCCACCGCCTTTCCGACAAACAGGTGCAGATGGCCCGTGAACTGGGATTGAACCCCGACAAGCTCGGAAAGATAGACAACCACAGGCAGGAACCGTGGAAAGCACCGCTTCCGCAGTTTATAGAGCATATCTATTTCAAGCGGTTCAAGCGTGAGGAACGGGAAACGGTCAAGCCGCTGAAACAGATTCTGAAGGAAATGGAGACCAAGAAGAAGCTGCAAAAAGAGAAAAAGGAGGAACGGAGGAAACAGCGTGCCATCTCTTCCGATTCCGTAGCAGAGTAAACAGCATTCACATGACATGAAGCGAAGTCTGAAAGCCGTCCGGTTTTCAGACTTCGCTTTTTTGTGATTCGGACAAGTTGTAGTTTCTCATTTTTCATGGAGAGTGGCCGTTTTTTATCTTCCGCCTTTTCCTTCCACCCGCTGCCCAAAATCTTCTTTTCCATCGTTTGGAAAATCCTTGCCGATGTAACGTGATGACATACGATGACACGTATCGTAAGATTTGTAAATCAATGAATTAAACGCTATATATTCGCTGTCGAAATGATTTTTTGTCTCACCAATTAAAATTTTCGACACATGAAAAAAAGATTCTTTTCGGCAGTTTCCATGCTGCTTGCGACAGTCGGGGCTTTCGCCCAGGGTAACGGTATCGGCGGGATTACGGAAGCCACCAACATGGTCACTTCCTACTTCGACCCGGGAGTGTGACACGTAAACTGTGTAAGTGATTGTGCAACTTTAGCTTAGAGAAGCATTG
>OHEK01000556.1_pt1 | contig 12617 bp, 11 predicted proteins | sample 1567301 | NCBI WGS metagenome assembly OHEK01 (sample SAMEA3879554, study PRJEB24766) | human gut metagenome | biome: human-associated habitat; feature: feces | place: USA | collected 1985/1987
GGCCCTTGCCGCCGGTCATGCAGTAGTTGGAGGTTGCGCCCATGGAGAGGATGGAGGAGAAGATCTCGCACAGCATACCGTAGCCGTAGCCCTTGTGGCTGCCCAGCTGCTCGGTGTTGCCACCCAAGGGCATGATGCCGCCGCCGTTCTTGGCAACGATATTGGCCAGCACATCGGGAGCGTCGTTGGAGGCATGGCCGTCCTTGTTCAGGGCCCAGCCGTCGGGCAGGGGCTTTTCCATCTTATTGTACATCTCCAGCTTGCCGCGGGTAACGACAGTGGTGGAAGCGTCGAAGAAGAAATCGTAGGGCTCAGCAGGGAATGCGCAGGCGATTGGGTTGGATCCCAGCATAGCCTTACGTCCGTTGGTGGGAACCATGATGGCTTCGGAGTTGGTGCAGCTGAAGCCCATCAGGCCTTCCTTGCAGGCCATCTTGGCATAGTAGCCGGCGATGCCGTAGTGGTTGGAGTTGCGGACGGAAACGATGCCCACGCCGGTAGCCTTGGCCTTGGCAATAGCCATTTCCATAGCCTGATGGCCGACCAGCTGACCCATAGCCTCATGGGCGTCAATGACAGCAGAGATGGGGGTCTCAAAGACCACCTCGGGCTTTGCGTGAACGTCGGTCATGCCTTTCTCAATGCATTTGTGGTAGCGGACCATACGCTGCATACCATGGGACTCAATGCCATATAGGTCGGAGGTCAGCAGAACGTCCTGGATGATGTCAGCTTCTTTCTCGGCGAAGCCAAACTTCTGGAATGCTTCCATGCAGAAGCGGTGGAGAATCTCATAACTCCAATGCTGATAAGCCATAATTATATCTCCATTTCAATAAGAATAAAATGAACCCCCTGACGGAATTGTCAGGGGGCATTCCGGGAAAGGGGTACTAACCCGGTGGAACGAGCTGATAACGCCCCTTCCTCTGGCAACATTTCCCTTACTGCCAGAGGATTTAGAGGAAACATCGCACAAGTACACATCCTGTGATGCATACCTGCACTTATGAAGAAGCCATTACTTTTTCAGCACGCGCTTGTAGTTCCGGCCGATGTTGTCCCACAGCTCCAGAGGATCCTTGGCTGCAACAACGGTACCATAGCCTCCTCGATAAGTCCAAGTTGCCAGACGATCAACGCCAGCTGCTTCGTACATATCCACAACATGGTCGATCTGCTTCCAGTCGTCAGGACGCTTGTTGTAGCCCATCAGCCAGCGCTCGGACTCCTTGCCGTACTTCTTTGCCATGGCAACGGTACGGTCGGTGATCTCCTGGAAGAAGCTGTCGGGAAGGCTCCAGTTGATGATAGTGGTGGAGAAGACGTCGAAGTAGGGGCATGCAGCAACCATTTCCCAGTTGTCATAGCCGCGCAACTCGGTGACGTAGTAGCTGTTCAGAGTGGCGTGGACACAGCAGGTGATCTCCAGATTGGGGTTGTACTCCTTCAAAGACTTGGATACACGGGCCAAAGTCTCCAGAGCTTCTCTCCAACGGAACTGCTTAACGTCGTCGTTCATGAACTTGGGCATCTCATAGCCGTAGTACTCTTCGAACTTCTTCATGCACTCGGGGCAGCGGCAAGCCCAGTCGTCACCTGCGCCGCCAGTGATGGAGGCATAGGACTTGGGGTATGCATAGTGGGGCTCATCCCAGAAGAAGCCGTCAACCTCGGTCTCCCGAGCCAGCTTCAGGCACAGGCGCTCAAAGTAGTCACGGAAGGAATTGGTGTTAAAGCAGGCAGCGGGCAGAACTTCACCAGTGTAAGCGCTGACCTGACGGTGGTGGATGTTGTTCTGCAGGAACAGGGAAACCTGTTCGCCGCCGAAGTACTTACCGATGCCCCAGGTGTCAGCGATGACGCGTAGGCCCATCTCGTGTGCTTTCTTAACGATGGCGTTAATGTTAGGAAACCAGAAGTCCATGTCGAATTCGGTGATTGCCAGCAGCACAGTATCAACACCGTGGTCGATCATTTCCTGGAAGTCCTTCTCGGCATGCTCGACATAGTTAAAGCCGTAGTAGCTGACCATAGTATGTTTGATAGCCATAATGTATCTCCTCTAAATATTATTTGATGTAGACGGGTTCGCCGGATGCAATGGAATCATAGCAACGGACCATAGCTTCAATGGTCTTGCGGTGCCACTGTAGGTTGATCTTGGGCTGCTTGTGGTTCAGGATGCAGTCATGGAACTCGTCCATCATGCCAATCCACTCGTCGAAGTAGGTGTACTGGACGGTGTAACGGTTGTTGGGGCCGCCGTTGAAGTACACATTGGGGCCAAAGCAGTCGGCCTGAATCACACCTTCGGTACCCACGATGGAGAAGTTAACTTCCATTCTCTTGGGCAGGATTTCCCAGCCGGGGCCGGGTCTCTTCAGCTTTTCTTCCAGTCGGGACCAGCTGGGATCAAGCAGGAACTTACAGCCGTTCTTCATCTGGCCAGTGACGTACAGAACGTCCTCTTCCTCAATGTCACGGATGTTGTCAGCAACATCCGCGAAGACGTAGTCGAAGTCAGAGCCGGTGCACCAGCGGAGCATATCAAAGATATGAGGATGGTCGCTTAGAGCACCACCGCGGAAGCGAGGGTCGCCTTCCTTCAGAGGAACGCGCTTGCCGTAGGAGTACTCCGGAACGCCCTGCCAAGGGAATGCCCACACGGGGGACAGAGTGATATTGGTGGCATTGAAGGAGATGATATCGCCAATGGCACCTTCTCTTGCCAGTTCAATGGCTCTACGACAGGAGGGGTTGTAGTGCATTTCCAGCTCAACCTGGCAGATCAGATCCTTTTCTTCTACCAGCTTGATCATCCGGTCGTACTCATCCAGATCGAAGGTGGGAATCTTCATGGACAGCATATGCTTGCCGTACTTGGCGCAAAGTTCCATGTCTGCAAAATGCTCATGGTTCTGGCTGGCGATGACAACACCGTCTATTTCAGGATGCTCCTGTAGCATCTGCTCGGTGGACATATAAATAGGAATATCATAACCGTAGAGCTTGAAATCCTCGGCCACTGCCTCGTTGGCGCAGGAAACGGCAACCCAGTTCAGCTTGGCATTGGAATCCAGGGTAGCATAGTACTTACGCACATGGGCGTGGGTCAGGGAGGAAATTGCCAAATTAACCTGTCTCATATTTTAGCCCTCCACTTTGGTATAACGGACATTGGCATTGGCTGCCAGTGCGGTCTCATAGACCTTTTCGATGTGTGCATAGTTTTCGCACAGCGCGTCGATGCGGCTTATATCAGTCAGCGCCCACAGGATGAAACGGACGGAGTCAACCTGGGTATTCTCCATGTCATAGAGCTCAGCGTCGATGTCAGTGTAATGCAGTGTTTCCTTACCCTTGAATACGTAAATGGGATACTGCTGGGTCTGGGTGTCAACCACCACGTCGCAGGCCAGGCCATTCTTGCCGATGATCTCATGCAGCAGGACGGGCTGGGAACCGTCGGGGGAGAAGCCCAGCTCCATGCTCACCTTCACGTTGCCGTCGGTGGACATGATGCAATTGGCGTAAACTTCACCGCTGAAGTCGGAAAAGACCTTCTCCACCTTCTGATTGGTGATGAACTCCACCAGGTTGCTCTCAAAGACCACAATATCCTTAAGGCTCTGGGTGAACAGATCCTTAGGAACAATGTGGTGGATACGCATAGCCAGAGCATTCTTCACCATCTCGGTGTCCAGGATGTTCCGCAGTTCCACATAGCGGCGCTTCAGCTGCCAATGGTACAGGGGCACGTTCTTGAACTTGTCTTGGGGAAGTTCCTTTGCGAAGTCATAGAAGAAGCGATAGTTGCCCTTGTCACAGGACACCTTGACTGCGCCCTCTTCCAGTTCCACCTGAACATTGCCGGCAACACTATACTTGGCGGCAAGCTCGGTCAGATAGGGAATAAATTTGCTGTCCATACCTTACTCTCCTTTATTTTACAGCATCTTGATGCGGGGGCTGTACTTGTCCAGATTCTTGCGGTTGAACTCGTCGCCGCCAGGGACGTTGGCGCTACGCCAGAAGGGAGGCTCAATACCCCGCTCCAGGCATTCCTTTGCACACTCGATTTCCATTCGGTGCACGATGTAGAAGTCGGTCATGTTCGAAATGGGACCGATGGGGGTGTCGAAGCCTTCCAGCTTGACAACGGTGTCACCCAGGGGGTTGTAGTCCTCGATGCAAACATCTGCAAAGTCGAACAGATTCTTACGGGAGGGATGACGCAGCTCATAGTCCAAGGGAATGTTATCCTGCCAGTCGGAGGAGGAGATAGCGATGATCTTGGCTCCACGCTCCTTTGCCTGCATGACAGCGTCGATTGTGGCTGCATTGGTGCCGATGTTGTGGTAGACGATGAGGACATCATCCTTTTGGAGGTTATAGTACTCCATGATGGAGCGGCCATAGTTAACGCAACGCTCCAGTGCCAGATACTTCTGAGCCTGGTTGAAGACAGACAGACCAGTCTCCATGCAGGGATTGATGTTGCACAGGCCGCCAGCACGGAAGAACATCTCGCCAACGGGCAGGGTAGTGTGGCCACCGCCGCCATAGACGTTGATGAGGCGATCATTTTCGATGGCATCTGTCATCAACTTTGCTGCTGCTTTGATGTTATCGTATTGCTCAGTCTCGATCTTGTTTAGCAGTTCTATAACTTTGGGCAAATAACCATTAGACTTATCCATATGCTTTTTCTCCTTATTCGCAAGAAATTAGTTCAGTTGATCAGTTGAATTGTATCACCAATAATATCGGTAAGAATCTCATCCACCATGATCAGCGATCTGGGAACATGGAAGGGACCCTTGGTGGTGGTACCCTTACACATGGGCTCCGTGTAGTGGTTGTCCCGGCGGAGAATACAATTCCACTCTCCATCCGGCCGTGAGAAATATTTGCGGACATAGTTAAGGCAGGTTTCAAACCATTGGAGGTATTCCGCCTTGCCGGTATCCCGGTAGGCCATTGCCGTCGCAATCAGCATTTCCGTCTGGGGCCACCAGCGCTTCACATCGAAGTCAGTGGTCTCCCGGGGCTTGTTTTCGCTGTCCAGCAGAAAAATGATGCCGCCATATTCCTGATCCCAGCCGTAGCCAATCGCATCCAAGAGGATTTCCTCTGCTTCTTTATGGAGGACTTTATCTCCCTTGGCATTTGCCCACTGCATCATGAACCAGCTGCATTCACAGTCGTGGCCGGGGTTAACCACTCTTCCCTGAGAAATTTTCTCAAGATACTCGCCATGGATGCCTACGTTTTCCAGCGTACAATGGCGTTCTTTCTTGCGGTGGTAAGTTAGAATTTCCCGGCAGCAGATATCCATGCGTTCCCGGTACAGCGTCTCATTCTCCGGGTCAACCCGACGGAGGATGGATGAGATGTTCAGGTAGATCATAGGATCTGCCAGAGCCCGCATAGGTCTGGCTGCAGAGGCACCTTCATTATGGCAGCCAACAGGATCCGGAATCAATCGGTTATTCAGCTTCCAGACCAGTTCATAGGCTTCTCTCGCCCGTTCCAGGCACGCCTTATCCCCTGTCACACCGTAGTACTCCGCGTTGGCAATGGCATAGAACCCCTCCGAGAAGCGCAGGTTCCGTTGGACGATGGGTTTGCCGTCCTCACTCACCACATAGTACATTCGATTCTGTGCCTGACGATTGATACAGTATTTCTCCAGAAATTCCAGGCAGGACTGCGCGGCCTCCAGCCACTCCTGCCTTACGCCATATACACGGCACATATAGGAAAACGTCCAGGCAGTTCTTCCCTGCATCCACACACTTTTATCCGTACAATATACCTTGCCCTCGGTATCCAGACATGTGTATACGCCGCCGTGAACCTGATCCATACCGTGTTTCAGCCAGAAATCAACGCATCGCTTCAGATCTTCCCGTATCCACGCCCTGTATTCATAAAGCTTATCCATCTGTGTCACCTCGAAATAATAAGGTTTTCCCATTTATATAGATTTTGAAATCACTTGATGCCGGACATTGCCATACTGTCGATAAACTTACTCTGTGCACAGAAGAACACCGTCAGCAAAGGCAACGTCGACAGTGAAGATGCCGCCATAACCAGATGCCACTTGGTACCGCCCTCATCAGAGAACATGGCAAGGCCAAGGGGCAGCGTGTAAAGCTCCTGAGAATTCAGGAAAATCAGGGGCTGGAAGAATTCATTCCAGCAGTTGGCAAATGTAAAGATGACCACTGTGGCAATGGCGGATTTAGCCATGGGCATGATAATCTCAAAGAGAATCCGCAGATGCTTGCAGCCGTCCACCTTGGCAGCCTCAATAAGCTCATTGGGCACAGTGATGAAGAACTGGCGCAGAATGAATAGACCGAATACACCGGCAGTGCCAAACACCGCTGGCACGATCAGACTGATCAGATTGTTGACCCAATTGAACTTACCAAGCATAAAGTACAGCGGCACCGTAATGACCTCAACCGGAACCATCAGACCAGCCAGGAATACCAGGAAGATCAGATCACGGCCGGGAAAGCGAATCTTGGAGAATGCGTAGGCCGCCAGTCCGGAGAACACCACGATTCCGATGCAGTTAGCGCTGGATACAAACACGCTGTTCCACATATAGCGCATAAACTTCATATAGTCGAACAGCTGCACATAGTTTGCGAAGGTAATCTTCTTAGGGAAGAGTTCAGGGGGGAACACAAAGATCTGGGTAGATTCCTTCAGGGATGTGATGACCATCCAGTAGAAGGGGAAGAGCATCACAATGCTGATAGCGATCAGCACCAGATATTTGCCTGCCAGCTGCAGGTTCTTTCTCAGCTTGATACTGGTGTTAATTTTCATAGAACACCCACTTCTTTCTGGCAAACCACTGAATACCGGTCAGGACCAAAATGATCAAGAACAGAATCGTGGATACCGCGGACGCATAACCGAACTTGTAGTAACGGAATGCCAGGACATAGATATAGTATACAAACACATACGAACTGGTAACAGGGCCACCCTTGGTCATAACGTAAATTTGGGCAAATACCTTGAAACAGCCGATAATTGTCAAAATCAAAGCCAGGAATAGCGACTGGGAGATCATGGGCAGGGTAATGTGCCAGAACTGCTTCCAGGAGGAAGCACCATCCAATCTCGCAGCCTCGTAGTACATATCCGGTACATCCTTCAGTGCGGAGATGAAGATCACCGTATTCATACCCAGGCCCTTCAGCAGTGTGACAATCACCGTGATGGGTATGGCCGCACTTTCATTGTAAAGCCAGTTCACCGGGTCCAGGCCAAACCAGCCCATAACTACGTTGATCAGGCCGTTGTCCGTCTGGAACATATACTTCCACACGATGGCATACGCGACCATGGATGTGACGTAGGGAGTAAATAAAATGGTACGGAAAATGCCGACGCCTTTGAACTGCTTATACATCATCAGTGCAAGACCAAGACAGATCAGCATATTTAAGGGAACAAACAGGAGTGTAAAATACACCGTGTTCCAGGCGGTCTGAAGGAAGGTAGGATCATTGGTAAACAGCTCCACATAGTTTTCCAGACCGATAAATTTGGGCTTTCCAAACAGAGAGTAGTTTGTCATGCTCAACCCGAACATAACAAAAATGGGAACCACCATGAAAATCAAATAGCCTATAGCCATGGGTGTAATCATGGCATAGCCGGAAATGGCTTCCCGTGTGCCCAGTGATAAACGGGGAGCCTTGTTTGACGCTCCTCTGGGCTTATTTGCCTTAAACATATTTGCCATGTATATCGTTCCTCCGGAAACTGAACGGAAGGCGCAGGTTACCCTGCGCCTTCCTTGAATTTTGCCAGGCGCAGCCCTTTTTCTGGTGCTAAATTACTTCAGCAGTGCGTTGATTTCAGAATCGAGCTTGGCTGCCACGTCTTCAGCAGAGACGCCGCCGGTGTACAGCATGTCGAAGCACCGCTTGCCAACTTCGTTGATCTCGTTCCAGTTGACGGTTGCGGGGTATGTTCTGGTGTTGCCATCAAAGACATCCAGGAACACAGCCTTTCTGCCTTCGGGAGAGGGCATCGTCTCGGTGATGTTCAGGTATGCATCGGAGTTCTTGATGGACTGACGGGGAGGAGCGAAGGTCACAGCCAACTGTTCCATGACATCGTGGCCAGTAACATATTTGACGACCTCATAAGCGGCATCGTAGTTCTTGGTGGTGTTCATGATGGAGTAGGAAGCAACGCCAACGACGTTGTTCATAACGCCCTCATCGCTGGCGGGATAGCAGATGTAGTCCCACTCGAAGTCAACGTTCTGATAGTTTGCACTCTCAGAAGCGTTGCCGGGGTACATAGCCAGCTGGCCGGACTCGAAGGTAACCATTTCGCCAGGAACGACACAGCACTGATCGACGAACATCAGATCCTTGTAGAGCTGCAGAGCTGCGATACCGGCTTCATCATTGATGATACAGGCAGAGGTGTCGGGAGTGAACAGATCGGCGCCCTGTGCCCAGAAGAAGTTCAGCATGGGGGGCCAGTTGGTGGGGTCAACGGTTTGAACCAAGCTCAGACCCTTGATGCCCTTGTCCTTGTTAGTCAGAACCTTAGCAGCCTCCAGCATCTTGCTGACAGTCCACTCGCCCTTCTGGTACAGCTCCATGGGAGTCTCCAAGTCAGCTTCCTTGAACAGGGTAGCATTGTAGAAGAATGCCAGACCGGAAGCGGAGAAAGGAACGGACATCAGGTTGCCGTCCAGCATGTAGTTGCCCATCAGAGAGGCAGACAGATCGCCGTAGTTGTAGTCAGGATCGGTCATCAGGCCATTCATTTCAGAAATAACGCCTGCGTCCACGAACATGGGGTAGTAACGCTCGGTCAGCCAAACGACGTCGGGGCCGTTGCCGCCGGCGATCTCGGTCAGCACCTTGGTTGCGTACTCAGCATTGGTGTAGACTTCGATTTCCACATCGATGTTGTATTCTTCTTCGAAGGGAGCAAAAATGGGATCATACATTTCCTTACGGGAGTTATCACCCCACATGGAAACAACGATTTTTTCGCCGCCAAAGTCCTTCTTGCCTTCCTCAGCAGCGGGTGCTTCGGGAGCGGCAGCGGGAGCTTCAGCCTTGGGAGCTTCGGTAGCAGCGGGAGTCTCAGAGCCGCCGCAGGCGACCAGAGACAGCGCCATTACCAGTGCGAGGACGAGAGCCAGAATCTTTTTCATTAATATCACTCCTGTTTTTTATTTATCACAACACCCGGCGTTTCCTCATTAACGGGTGCTAAGATACACATTGGAATGTATATTGCCAGGGCCAACATCTGCTGACGGACCTATTATATAATGACAATATACACACTGTAAACTCACAAATCGCTACAAATAGTGCACAAAACGAAACCACTTTACAAACCTCCCCTCGGTGTGTATAATAGAGACATCCTAACTTGGGGGGACCACCATGTTTTTAGGCAAAGATGACTATCTCGTAACACTGCTTGGTGTGTTTTTGTTGAAAAGAAACAAGAGCAAACACGACTCCTTCCCCTATTTTTACGATGCTTTGGGGGCTCGAATTGTAGGTACAAGTACCTTTACCGCAGGCAAAACTACCACAAAAGTACACAAGGGAGACATTATCTATCTCCCAAGAAACTTGACCTACTCCCAGTATACCGAGGGTGAGACCGTAGTGGCCATCCATTTTCTGAACCACGATCCTACAATTCAGCAGAATCTAGAAGTCTTCCATTTTGATGATTTCGAGCTCCTGCATGATACAGCCATGACCATGTACCGCATTTGGAGTGAAAAAAAACCGGGCTACAAAACCCAATGCACCTCCCTGCTCTACATGCTGTTGCATCAGGTCTGCCAAAGCCAGCAACAAGGGGAAATATTCTCTCACCACACAACTGAAAAACTAAAAAAATCCGTGGATTACATCCATAAGTACTATAAAAGTGAGCATATTTCCATAAAATTTCTGGCAGATCTTTCAGCAGTGTCCGAAACCTACTTCCGACAGCAATTCAAGGCCATTTACCGGATTTCCCCCAATCGGTATATCACCAACCTTAAAATGGAGTATGCTGCCCAGATGCTCCAAAGCCAACTCTACACAGTCACAGAAGTCAGCGAACGCACCGGATATTCCAGTGTCAAGTACTTTGAGCGAGTTTTCAAGCAGCACTACAGCTGCACCCCTTCGGAATACATGCGCACGAATCCGGAAAAGCTTTTGTACTAATTCTGACTGTCTAAACCCGACGTGATTTTTAGTGGCAGGAACTACGATTGTTTCGTAATTCCTGCCGCTCATTTTTTCGATTTTGATATATGTTATCACCAAATGGTGGCACCTATATGCTCCAGCGCACTGTGTAACCGGGTAATCTCAAGCGCCCGAACAGACACCTTCTGCGTAGCAGCAAGACCGGCTGCCGTGCCTGCCGCCTGTCCTACACCCATGGCAATGGGTGTGACACGAATAGCCGCTCCTGCCTCATGGGTAGCAGAGATGCACCGTCCGCAGACCAGCAGGTTATCCTTTCCTTTAGCAATCAGCGAGCGCAATGGGATGTAGTAAAACTGTCCGGGCTTCAGATGGGTGGTTTCCGTCCTTTCTCCGGTGGGGTTGTGAATATCAATGGGGTAGCCACCCAGGGCAACCGTATCCGCAAAGTGGCGGGAGGACAGTAGATCTTCCGCTGTGAGGACATAGTCACCGATCACACGCCTGGACTCCCGAACGCCAATTTGAACACCAGTGGAAATCAGTTCTGCCTTTTCCATGCCTGCACAATATTTGCGAAAAAAGCGAATCAGCTCATGTGCCTGTTGACGGCCCTGCTGCTCTGCCTTAGACAGATCCCATGGATTCGTAGGATTCAGGAGTACCACTCTGGTGGTGTTTACAATCACCTCTCCGGGCACAACAGTCTCAAAGAGAAGAACATCCTCACGGGCGGTAGTCAGCTCGCCATTCTGTTTCGCAGCATTAAATTGTCGGTAGAATCCAGCTACCGACAGTCTGGGTGCTCTGTCCATTGCGTTTAGGTCCCGGATGTTGAAATTCTCCGAATCCCGGCAGATTTCCTCTTTCAGCACACGGATATCAACACCCCGTACCTTCATATTGGTGGTCATCGGCTGGCAGAAGCCATCCAGATCACGGCCCTGGCATACCTGAGCCTCTGCCGCAGTGGAAAGGGCGCCGTCACCAGAGGCATCCACAAACATCCTGCCCTCCAGTGTCAGCATTCCACCTCTCGTCTGAACACAGGCAGCAGTCAGTTTGTCACCCTCTTTGTTGACACTAACAAGACAGGCATGAAATAGCACGGTTACACCGCTTTCTGAGGTAAGCTGATCCAGCGCCAGCTTCATGATTTCCTCGTCAAACGGAGTCACTGAAGATGCGTATCCGGTAGAGTCCTCAATATGCCCCAAACAACCGCCTAAATCACACATCCTGTCCACCAATTCCTGGGGAATACCTGTTACCACCTGGCGTGCACCCGCATGAAACGTCATCATTGGGCCAACGCCTGCATTGGTCAACGATCCCCCTAAGAAGCCATATTGTTCCACCAACAGCGTCTTTGCCCCCTGACGTGCGCTGGCAATGGCTGCCATACAGCCGGATACGCCGCCGCCAACAACAATTACATCCCACGTACATGTTCCTGTTTTCATACCTCTCACCTCATTCGTATACTATTACATTTTTCTATTTGGATGAAATTATGCCAATACATACCTCTGTACAAAGATGGCCACATAAGACCGAAATACGCAATATTGCGTACTTTTCAGAATCAGGCAATCCGAAGCAGTCCCATTTTTCATCCTTCCATTTTTAAGGATGGTTATGATAATAGGGGTCAAAAATATATTTCTGAGCAACCTGAAGGCCAAGATAGCTGCGGATGAAACCATGCACTGCCAACAAAATCACAAAGCAAAGAGCAACCATCATTTTCGGTTGCCATAGAATCAATAGCATCAAGCACAGGGAAATGACCGCGCCCAGGATTGTTCTGCCAGCACCGAGGACCAACAGCAAAAAACTGTTTTTTAGCTGCTTTTCAAATGGCAGGTCGGTTGCGCTGATCAGCGGTGCCAGATACTGCAGCAAGCCGCTCCCCAGCAAAAAAATCAAAAGGCAAAGAGCCATTTTCCAAAGCAGTCCCTCAGAATAAAACAGAAATACGCCAAGCCCAGAAATAAGAAACAGTGGAATCAACACAATGGACAAAAACAGGCCTCTGCCAAAATACCGCTTAAAAGTGCGTAAGAAGGTCCGGAACACCGGCACCTTCTCTTTCCGGTGAATCAAACAGCATACCCGTTCCAGCGCAATGGCTGCAGGTCCTGCCGTCACAATAGGAACCGAACAAAGGACGAACAGTATATTGACTAGTATCAATTCCATCAGGTTCTGAAACAAATTGTCCAGAAACGGAAATCCGTTTTCTTCCTGCAGGTTATCCCGTAGTCTCTTTGCCATAGCATTACCTCCGATAATCTTTCGCAGTATGGGTTTTCACCCTGCTTTTTTACCTCGCACACGTTTCCCTTAACATTTTTATACACTTTTCATTTTATAGTATTATAA
>OHEK01000576.1_pt1 | contig 12235 bp, 10 predicted proteins | sample 1567301 | NCBI WGS metagenome assembly OHEK01 (sample SAMEA3879554, study PRJEB24766) | human gut metagenome | biome: human-associated habitat; feature: feces | place: USA | collected 1985/1987
GAACTGCATCGTGTATCCCTGCTGTTCCAGCTCTTTTAGAGCCGTGGATATGGCGTCTATGCCGTCCTTGCAGATATGGGCCAATCCTTTGGTCGTATAGTCCCAATCCTCCGGCAGCGAAAGCATGAGGGACAGGAGCCCTTTTGCTTTCAGCGATAGTTTCCTGTTGCGCAAGTGGTGATTGCACATGATCGTAAAGTCCTTTGTCTTTTCAACTCTAAATACGGCCATCCTGATCCTCCTTTCCTCGGTCGTTTATATATAGCGAAAGGGCGCTCCATCCGGTTAGACGAAACGCCCTTAGGCAGTAGCGGCCATGGCATGACCGCACATATTCAATTTGTTCTTTCCTTTACAGCCTCCTTCATTTTCGGATTTTCGCGTCAGTTTCAATGTTGGAAAAGGAATTGAAGTGACTGCGACAAACGCTCAAACCCATTGAAAATACAGGCTTTTCCCGTTTGTCTTTATTATACCGTAGCGGCACAGCTGTGCTTCACTTTTGTTCTCACAGGGCGTCAGCTTAAAAGAAATTCAGGCTTGGCTTGGTCACAGCACAATAGGTACAACAGCCAATATTTACACGCATCTGGACGAGAATAATAAGCTATCGTCCGCGAACGCAATTCTCTCCATTTTGCCAGAAAAATAGAATCTCAGAGCAGAAAAACTGCTCTGAGATTCCAGATGGTGCCGCTAACCGGAATCGAACCGGTACGAAGATCACTCTTCGGCAGATTTTAAGTCTGCAGTGTCTACCTGTTCCACCATAGCGGCGTATTCAATCCCTTCAAATGAAGGGATATGAAGTTGGAGGGATGTTTTGGAGGGATGCTCCAAAACAGAGAAAAGAAAAAGTCAAAAAGTTGGCTGTTTGCAAGCGCAATTCGGATTGGGTGCTGCATCCGGCCCACGGGATTTTAAGTCCCCTGCGTCAAACGATCATATTCCGTCGAGGGCAGCGGATTTTGAGTCCGCTGCATCTCCCATTGTATAATGATTCCGCAATTCATATACATGGAGGATGAAAATACAGATGGTCGCAGGACACTTACGCGCAAAAAATGGATATTGGCACATGATCATCAGCTATTACGATGAAATGGGAAAACGCAAAGAATGCTCCTTTACAACCCATCTCAAAGTAAAAGGCAACAGGCGGCGAGCCGAAGAAATACTCTATGAAAAACGCAGAAAGTTTACTGCCGAACTGGACATTCGCCGCAATGCAAAAGGCGTCTATGTCGATGCCTATCTGGAGCATTGGCTGGAGCTGATCCAGCCTGCTGTTTCTCCCACCACCTTCAAGGCCTACTCCCTCATCGTCCGCAATTCCATCTGCCCCTACTTTCAGAAGATGAATCTTCCAATCTGCGAATTGGAACCAAAGCATATCGCTGCATACTATGACTCTCTTCTGAAAAGAGGACTATCCACCACGACCGTGCGCCGCCACCATGCGAACATCCACAAAGCATTGGGTTGTGCGGCAATGGATGGTCTCCTTCTCGAAAATCCAGCTAGTCGGGTTGTCCCACCCAAGGTCGCACCCTACACGGCATCCTATTACAGCAAAGCCGAATGCCAGCAGCTACTTACCGCTGTCCAAGGCAGCGATATTGAACTCCCAGTTTCGCTTGCTTTGCTTTTGGGGCTGCGCAGGAGCGAAGTGCTGGGGCTAAAATGGGAAGCCATTGACTTTGACTACCATACCGTCCATATCAGCCACACCGTCAATGAAGTCACCGGCGGTATCGTTGCCCGGGATGTCACCAAAAGAAAGTCCAGTCACCGGACGCTTCCCCTCTCTCCCTCGGTGGAACAGCTTCTGATGTCCCGCCGAAGGGAATCCGGATATATTTGTCTCAATGCAGACAATGAGCTTCTCAAGCCATCCCGGCTCACTTCCAAATTCAAAGCACTTCTCCGGGAAAACAATCTGCGGGAGATTCGCTATCATGATTTGAGACACACCTGTGCCGCGCTTCTGATTGCTGCCAGAATGCCGCTGATCGATGTATCCCGGTGGCTGGGACACAGTTCCATTGCCATCACCGCCGACCTCTATGGTCACCTGGAATTTATAAGCAAGGAACAATGCGCTTCCATTTTGGAAGACGCGATTTTTACGAAAGGAACTCACGCAAATGCGATTTGATTTTTCCAACCTTTGTGCCCTTCGGGATACGCTCGGTCATCTGATGGAGCGTTATGAGGAAGACGAAAAGGTTTTCCGGCAATTCTATGATGCCATTACGGCAAAAACCCTCTGCCCTGATTCCATTGGTCCAGTCCATATCTATGATGGGACGGATGCGGTTCTGGAATACATCCGCTGGTTCTACGCAACTACGCCCAGCGTCAGCCTGGACGATTGTACCGATGCTCTTTATCTGCATCTCGAAGACAAGATCAAATGCTCGGATGGGGCGCAAATTGACCTTCCAACCATCCGCCGTGTTTTGGCGATTGTAGACGAGCTGTTCTGTTTCTCTCAGAAGCTGCGTCCCATTTCCATTTCCATCATTGATGCTGAGATGGATGGGCGTAATGGCGAGTCCATTGCCGCATTCGGCGATGACGGCTGTTCCGGGGTCATCTTTCTGTATCGGATGTGGAATGACTTTGGCGGAAGATTTACGCCTGCTGCGGTGTTGCTCCACGAGCTGGGACATCAGCTTCACTTTCATTTGACAGGCGAACTGTACAAGCTCCCGCAGAGTTTTTACAGCCACCTCAACAGTTTAGGGGCCGACGATTCAAATTTAAGTGAAGCAGATTTACTGGAAGTGTTTGCGGACACATTTCTTCTGGCAGTCATCTATAAAACGAAAGAATTTGGCGATCCGTTTCCTGAGATCGACGAAAGTACCAAGGGACTCTGCTATTCCTATATCTACAATATTCTCTCAGCAATCTAAAGCACCATACTGTATTATTACGCTATACATTTTCCATTATGTCATAATGCACATTTTGTTTGTGAATATGTTGACAATACTGCCTAAGTCAGCTAAAATAATCATGGATAGATATTGCCTGATGCGAGGAGGTGATCGTTGTGGCAACCGCAGAACATGTCAAGAATCTAATCAAGGCACATTTAGAACACGATAATGAACGTTTCAAAACTGTGGTTTTACAAATTGCTGCATATGAAGCTAAGCATGGCCATGACACCTTCGCTCGGGAGCTAAAGCAATCTGCAGAAAAAGTTGGAACTAGCAAAAACAGCATACTTCAACTTAATAATCAGAATGATATGTTAGTTATGACAATATCTTCTGATAGGCTCTCCGATCTCATCGTTTCAAAAGAAACTTACGATCGCATCAATCGAATTCTCACAGAATATCGCAACCGCAATAAACTTCTTAAGTACGGTTTTAGCAATAGACGCAAAATTCTCATCGAAGGACAACCAGGTACTGGAAAAACATTTACGGCGTCTGTGATCGCATCCGAATTAGACTTGCCCTTGTATGCTGTCCAGATGGATAAAGTTGTCACCAAATTTATGGGAGAGACTAGCACAAAGTTGCGTCAAATTTTTGATGTTGTTGCTTCCAACACTGGAGTATACCTTTTTGATGAGTTCGATGCCATTGGTGCTGACAGGAGTCTAGATAATGAAGTCGGTGAAGCACGTAGAATTCTAAACAGTTTTTTACAGTTCATTGAGCAAGATTCCTCAGAGAGCATTATTATCGCTGCAACAAACAATCAAAAACTACTCGATCAAGCACTTTTCAGGCGATTCGATGATGTTTTACATTATTCCATGCCCACACCCGAAGAGATTCAGCAACTATTTGAATTAAAGCTTAGTGTATACGACAAACATTTCTCCGCGACCGCCGCGCTCATCAAAAAAGCTACCGGTTTGAGTCACGCAGAGATTATTCGTGTTTGTGATGATGCAATCAAGGATTCAATCTTAACCAACTCAAGCATAAGTGATGTTCAAGTTTCGAAATTACTTGATGAAAGAATTGCTGCATATATATCAAAGGAGGCCTAACTCGTGGCAGTTGAAAAAAAGAATATTTTCTTAAGCGAGACACGGGATACGTTGCCTTATGTTTCTCACAGCAAACCCTTTGAGCATAATTATCTGGTGCGCACGCTTCGTTTATTACACAAAGACTAAACGAATGTAGAAGACAAGACCTGTCGCAGCGGCAAGTCGCAGCCATACGCTATAGGACAGGTACATACCTTGAATTCTCCGGAATGGAAAACCATGACCTGTATACGAAATCTTTGGAAAATCTCAAAAAGGGTATTCGGCTCTTAAATGTGCACAATGACAACGGTACCACAAGAGCTACTGTCTACGTTCCTGCTGGTCAGGAAGCGTATTTTCTTGAAAAGGTGCAGGCATACGCTAATTCTATTGAGGAAGGTGCAAAGCCCAAAAATAACACGCTGGTTCGGAGCATTGAAGATGTCAAATTAGCTATTCTCGACTCATTTTGGGTCGGTGACCGCCAAAATATCCCTAACGAGACATCCGTATGGTGCGAGATTTGGCTACGCTTCGAGAAAGACAATCTCGATGCTGCTGAACATGAGTTCGTTATGTGCTGTGAAGCAGCGAATATTGAACTCAATGAACGGCGCATTATTTTCCCCGAACGGCTTGTGCGTCTGGTCAAAGCAAACCACAATCAGTTAATGCAGTTGATTTCTGGCAGTAATTATATTGCAGAGATGCGCCGTGCCCCGGAACCTACAAGTTTCTTTGACGAACTTCATGGACACGAACAAGCCGAGTGGGTTAATGAATTGTTGTCTCGAACAACATACCATCCAACAAATTCTACTGTTTGCATTTTAGATACTGGCGTAAACGCTTCACATCCACTTTTGTCCCCCGCCGCTAAAGACGAACATCTGCAGGCCGTAGAAGTTGCTTGGGGTAAAAATGATCATGATAGCCATGGAACTGCTATGGCCGGACTTGCACTATTCCCCCATCTAAAGGAAAGTCTCATCTCCTCTGATCCGCAAAATATCTACCATCAGATTGAATCCATAAAGGTCCTTCCTCCTAGAGGAGAAAACCCGCCAGATCTGTATGGAGCTGTAACTGAACGCGCGGTTGCCTTGGCAGAGATTGCGAACCCCACAGCTGATCGTAGTATCTGTATGGCAGTAACATCCTCAGAATATAACACTAATGATGGTAGTCCAACTTCATGGTCTGCGGCAGTGGACAGTATCACATCTGGCGCTGATGGAGGCGATGAAAAGCGGCTTTTCTTCATTAGCTCAGGTAATGTTAACCCAGTAGAATTATCTCAACTCAGCTATCCCGATGTTAATATGTTACACGGGGTGGAAAACCCCGGCCAATCATGGAATGCTATCACTGTTGGTGCATTCGCTAAGGACATTCAAATTGAAAGCGAACAATTTCGTGGTTTCACAGCAGTAGCTAACGTTGGACAACTTTCACCCTATAGTGCTACTTCTGCAACTTGGAAAAAGAAATGGCCTATAAAACCAGAAATCCTCTTGGATGGCGGGAACGTTGCCACCAATGGGCAAGATTTTACAGAATGTCCTGACTTATCTTTGCTCACAACAAGCCATCGTCCTCTTATTAGACCTTTCTCCACATTATGGGGAACAAGTTCCGCAACGGCACAGGCCTCACATATGGCAGCACAAATCTATGCCGAATATCCGGGAATCTGGCCTGAAACCGTTCGTGCGTTGATGATCCACTCGGCTAGATGGACTCCTCAAATGAAAGCTCAGTTCCTAACAGACGATCTCAAAACCAGTGGACGCAAGAATCTTCTTCGTACTTGTGGATATGGCATTCCGAATCTAAGCAAAGCCATTCAGTGTATGAATAACTCGGTCAACCTAATCATGCAGTGCGAAATTCAGCCATTTGAGAAAACCTCAAACGGCCCTAGAATGAAGGAAATGCACCTGCACAAATTACCTTGGCCTTCTGAAGTACTTCAAAGTCTCGGCGGGATTGAGGTTGAGATGAGAGTTACTCTCTCCTACTTTATCGAACCAGGCCCTGGTGAAAAAGGTTGGCAAGATCGCTATCGTTATCCATCGTGTGGTCTACGCTTCGATGTGATTAACACAGACGAAAGTGTGGAAGACTTCAAAAAGCGTATCAATGTAATGATGCGCGGCGAGGATAAAAAAGATAAAGGCGAGGGATCAAGCGGCAGTTCTCGTTGGTATCTCGGCTCCGATAACCGAGATGTTGGCTCTATTCACTCAGACTTTATTAAAACGAATGCAGTCGACTTATGTAATACCAACTATATCGGAGTATACCCCTTGATTGGTTGGTGGAGAGAACGAAGCCACCTAGGAAAATGCAACAACAAAATGCGCTATTCATTGGTTGTATCCCTGTCAACCCCCAGTGCAGATATCGACCTATACACGCCAATCATTACGCAGGTTCAGAATGTTGTGCCAACCGATATCCCCACCCCATAACCCAATTAAAATTTCTCTTCAAAACCCGTGTCGTAACCGACACGGGTTTTCTCATGTCCTGAGGATGGCAAGTCTGCCTGTCTTCCTACATACCATTGCTCAAAGGAGGCGTTCTATGAATACGAAAACAGTCGTTGTCCACTGCACTTATTCGGAGGATGGGAAAAACATCGCCGACATCATTCAGAAATCGTTCCGACTCTTTTTAGGAAAAGAACTCCGCACATTTGCCATAGCCGCCCACGATGGTGTATCATAATAGCGATGAATGGTCGCTAATTTCAAGGAGGTAGTTATGTTCTTAGAAATCAGCGACCCCATGGCTTACCATGTGGCGAAATATATTCGGTTATCAAAGGAGGATGAAAGCGAAGGACCTTCCCAGAGCGTTACAAACCAGAATTCCCTTTTAGATGAATTCGTAAAACAGCATAAACTGTCCGTCTACGACACCTATATTGATGACGGTTACAGTGGTACGACATTTGACCGTCCGGCGTTCCAGCGGATGATCGCGGACATTGAAGCCAAAAAGGTCAATATGGTCATTACCAAGGACTTATCCCGCCTGGGCCGTGACTATATTATGACCGGCCACTACATGGAGCGGTATTTCCCGGAAAAACGCGTGCGTTACATTTCTCTTCTGGACGGCATCGATACCGGTGTGGAATCCACTGCCAATGATATTACTCCCTTCCGGGCCATCATGAACGACATGTACGCCAAGGACATTTCCAAGAAAATCAAGTCCGTCAAACGCGACAAGCAGCGCAAGGGGCAGTTCATCGGCGGCAAGCCCATGTACGGCTACAAGATGCATCCAACGGAGAAAAATAAAATTGTCATCGATGAAGAAGTCGCCCCTATCGTTCGGCGGATCTTCGCCATGGCGCTGGATGGTATGAGCTGCCGCAAAATTGCCGCCACACTCAACGAGGAAGGTGTCCCAACTCCGGCAACCTACTGTGGGTGGAACATGGGCCGGAAAGGGCCTTATGCTGGTCTTTGGTCCAGTGAACGGATCTCTGAGATGCTGCAGAACGAAACCTATATTGGCAATATGGTTCAGGGCCGTATGGTAAAGATCAGTTACAAATCGAAAAAGTGTCTGAAACAGTCCCGAGAAAACTGGGTCGTAGTAGAAGGTACACACGAACCTCTGGTAGATGAAGAAACCTTCCGCAAGGTGCGGATGCTGGTAGACAGCCGCAAGCATACCCGGAGCCGGACATATGACTTCTTACTGAAGGGTTTGATTTTCTGCCATGAGTGCGGCTATCCCCTGGCAACTCTGAACCGCAAAAACGCAGCTGGAGAAGAGCGCCTGTTCTTTGTCTGCCGCACCTATCAGAGATTCACCAAAGCCGGCGTCTGCACCTGCCACTCCATCAAGGAGCAGACCGTTACAGAAGCTGTTCTAGCCAAGGTTCGTGAAGTCTGCCAAGCATATCTGAACGAGGATGCCTTGCTGCCCATGGCACAGAAAGCCGTGGAAGCCGCCAGAGCTGCCAACAGCTCCGATGCCGAGATCCAAGCTCTGCGAGGTAAGATCGATGCCATGACTGCCAATCTGGATCGAATGTATATGGATAAGCTCTCCGGGCTGCTGAGTGATGATGACTTTCATCGGATTTATTTGAAAGTAAAAGCCGACCGTTCCAATCTGGAAGGTCAGCTCAGGGAACTGGAGAAGAAAAAAGAATCCCCCGTCAAAGCGGAGGATGAAGCGCGGGAACTCGTTCAGCGATTCGTTGACAGCGCCTGCGCCAGCCGGGAACTCTTGGTCAGTCTTATTGAGCGCATTGAACTCAGCGCGGATAAACAACTTTATATCAAATTCCGCTTCAAACAGCTTAACTCGGCACAGTTTGAAGCAAATTAAAAACATTTCATCGTTTACAATAGCCGCGGCGGGATACATAACTCCGGCTGATCCCGGTAATAATCGCCACCTCCCGCTGCCGCTTCGGCGGCTTTCCATTCAGTCCATACCTCAATACGACCACCTCCCGCTCCTGTTCCGTCAAACAAGACCGAATCGCCCGATGCAGCTGTTCCGCGCTCTCCCGGGAGGACACCTGTTCCAGCAAATCGCCGTCCTCGCTGACAACGTCCATCAAAGAAAGCGCCGCCCCATCCGTCCCGGTCTCAATATAATCCGAAAGCGAAACATCCTGCGCACTCTTCTTCTGCCCCCGAAAATACATCAGGATCTCATTTGCTATCCTCCCCCCAACGACTTTTAGAAGCGTTGGAGGGTTCATTTTTTCCCAGGCTGCTATTATCCTCCTCAAAATCGCCATAATCGACATCTGCGAAGGCTTCCAGGGGTTCTTCTTCGCCACTTTCGTCGTCCATGTGAGCTAACCTGTCATCCATATCGGGGAATTCAATATCACTTTCATCCGCACCAAACAGAACCACATGTGCATTCACACCGTCCCAAATCACCTTGCGGACAACGGTTCTGATTGCTGCTCTTTTTTCCTCGAAGGACATATCATCAATGCTGGTACGGAACATGGACAGCATCTGCCGCAGCAGATCAAACTCAGCATCGGTAAGTGAATTGACATTGACCAAACCTTCCAGCTCATGGATGCGGTTCTCCACATCCCGGTTTATATCGGACAGTTCTTCAATGCGCTTCAAAACACGAGGCTTGGCAATAGAGTCACCAACCATGCCCAAAGAATCAACAAGGCCATTAATGGTTTTTTCGTTCATCTCATGTTCTACCCGAAGTTCCTCCAGCTGCCGCTCATACTGTTCCCGCTTGCCGGTGTAGAACTCACGGCTCTTTGCAAGCTGAGAAATGAAACTGCTGTCATGGTCTGTCAGAGATTTGATTTGCTCAATGATTGCTGCATCTAGGATATTACCATTGGCATTACGGCGGTTGCAGCGTTCCCGCTTGCTCCGCTCTTTCATTTTGCATACATAGGTGTAAATGACTTCACCAGAGGCAGTTTTGCGCTGGGACAGTTTGGGGTACATCCTTTCGCCGCAGGAGCAATACACCAAACCGGTCAACAGGGCTTCATTATTCCGGGGCTTGCGGTATGCCTTGGATTTATTTCTGTCCAGGGATTCCTGCACCTTGATCCACTGCTTAGAGGGAATGAAACCGGGATGCTTACCAATAGCAATAATCCACTCGCTGACCGGAAGAAGCTGTGTAGTTCTTCCCTTTTCCTGGTTCGTGCGGTTGTAGGCCATGATACCGCAGCTTCCGTCAAATGCTTCCTTGGGGAAGAAAATCTCCGCTTCCTTTTCTATGAAGTAGTTGTAGGCATCTTCGTCTGCAACCATATAGACAGGATTCTGCAAGATCGCCTTGATTGCAAAGCGGGTAAAGTCCTTTCCCTGCTTGGTTTTGATTCGCTGCCGCAGCAACTCTGCTTCCACAGCGGTCAAAGAATCCGTTTCTATATAGAGGTCAAAAATCATTTTAGGAACCTCGATTTCCTCAGGAATCGGGATCAGCTTATAAGATTTCCGTTCTTTTCCGTCAATGGTGATCTTACTGACGGAACCGGATTTGAAGCCGGTGGGCGTATTGCCGCCCAGCCAGCGACCGGTCTTTGCCAATTCGTGCATATTATCCCGGATACGCTCAGCAATGGTTTCACGCTCTAGCTGGGAGAACACGGAGATAATAAACATCATGGCTCTGCCCATAGGGGTGCTGGTGTCGAACTGCTCCTTAATGGATACGAAAGATACATCCAGCTTGGTCAGTTCATCGATCAGCCCCGTAAAGTCACTGATATTACGGCTGATTCTGTCCAAGCGATAGACTACAATTGCCTTGAATTTGCGCTTACGCACTTCCTCCATCATCCGTTTGAAGTCCGGTCTTTGCAGATTACCGCCGGAGAATCCCTCGTCCTCAAACACAACACAGCGATCCACATATTCCTCGCCGAACATATTGCGGACATACTCTTTACAGAGTTCCACCTGATTGCCAATACTTTCACCCTTGCCAGTGAACTTGGATTTACGGGAGTATATGGCAATCTGTTCTTCATTTCTTCGCATATCTTTTTCCTCCCTCTTGATATGTGATGTTATTTGTACTATTATATCACAGCGCAACTAATGTGTAAACAGGAAGATATCGATGTGGGATGTGGCAAGTGTGTTTGAAGAAGCAGGCAACACTGGAAACTGACAGGCCGCACTATCAGTTTCCAAAAAAGAAAGGCCACCTGGCTGCGCTAACGCTCAGTCAGGTGGTCTTGTTATGCTTATATCACATCGCCAAGATACGCTTCATACAGTTTTTCTACATTCTCTTTCGCGGCATTTTCAAACCGCTCGTATGCATCCAAAAGGGTCTGTCCCCTGGATGTCAAGACACTTCCGGCCCCGGAAGGACCGCCTTTGTTTCGCAGCAGCAGCGGATAACCTAACGCCTCTTCCACAAAATTGAGCATATTCCAGGCAGTGGAATAGGAGATCTGCATACGGCTGCAGGCATCCCGAACGGATTGGGTCTCCCGGATCTGACGCAGCAGTGTTATCAGTTTTGTATCCAACAGCTTTTTTCCCCGGCTGATGGTGAACTCCGAAACCAAACGGGTCAGTTTTCGCTCATGGTCTGCAATGAAGTTCTTCTCTGCCTCAGTAGCAGGCAGAATCACCCCTATATCTTCCACAGGCAGGGAAACAAAACCAGGCAACGCAGCCATCGCTGCCATATCGGACGCAGTACAAACCCGGTGGGCGCAACTGCTCTTTATGAGCAGCGGCTGTCCGTTCTGTCCGCCAAAGCAAGGTAGTACCATATTTTCCGCAGATGCTAACATATCCACCAGAGCATCCGGATCCACAAGGGGATAGTCTGCATCCATCAAAAAAATCCAATCGCATTTATCTGCCAGGGAATGAATGCCTAAGGAAATGGATGTACCCTGGTTTTCCGGCTGTGGATTCTGTAGAAAGAATACGCCATACTGGGCAAGCTGCTTTTCCATTTTCTTGTCGGACGGTCCCGTAACCACTGTGATCCGTATCACACCGGTTTTCTGAAGGGTTGCAATCATTCTTTGGGCAACGGTAATCTCGCCTGAGGGCAGCAAGGGATTGGCGTTTTTGCCCGCTGCAATCAAAACAGCGCCGAGCTTCACTATGGTCACCTCCTGTATGTAAAAAGGAGGGATTCCAATGAATCCCTCCCCAATCGATGTTATCCGCAGGGAAGGCCACTGCCAGCATTCACTTCCTCATTTAGATAACTATATTATATTTCAAAAAGCGGATGCTTCAAGCAACCTGAAACACTTCCGTGCGAAACGGCACGAAAACGAACCAATTTGCACATAGCATCACAGCCGCAGGATGTGCCGTTTTCCCATATACATGGGGCGGTCAGAATGCCGGCACAAAGACGCGTGTACAACTACCTCCAAATCAGCGTATAGCGATGTTAATGCATCGTGGATTCGTGCTTCCAGACCTGGGCACACCGTCCGGGCTTCGATGGTCAAACTTCCGTCCAGAGAAGCACGGTAGTCCACCAGCCCTTCGATCCGGAAGCACGCGCTGTCCAGATCCTCTATGGAGATTTCACCATCACGGCGGGAAACGGTGTCCAGACGCTTGGTAACACTACCGCAGGGGCAGGGTGGCAGAATCCGGGTGTAGTCGCCGGTTTTATAGCGAATCAGCGGCATGGCATCGGCGCCGATGGTGGTAATTACCAGTTCGCCGTATTCTCCGTCGGGCTGCACATTGCCGTTTTCAT
>OHEK01000590.1_pt1 | contig 12079 bp, 9 predicted proteins | sample 1567301 | NCBI WGS metagenome assembly OHEK01 (sample SAMEA3879554, study PRJEB24766) | human gut metagenome | biome: human-associated habitat; feature: feces | place: USA | collected 1985/1987
CTACGGGGATTAGATACAATCTTTTTCACTAACTTTCAATTTACAACATCTCTGTGCTGATAGTACCACTTGTAAAGTCCTGTCGGAATCGGTATAATATAGGTAATTGGGAGGTAAAAATATGCTGCTTACATTAGTACCGCTTTTTGATGAAAATATGGCTGTATGTGCCTATTCCTTTTTTACCCAGAGAGAAAATTACCTGTTGAATCCGTTGCTGCTTGGGACAGCACAATTTGATGGAGCATCACAGATCACCGGATTGGAATTGATCCAAAAGATGGGAATCGATACATTGTCACAGGGAAAAGAGATTTTTGTACCGATCACCAATATTTCTATTTTTGCGGATATTACGGAGCAGTGCGATGCACCTCATGAAAAAATCGTACTTTTGATCGATAATACCATTCCGCCGATTGAAATGTATGTCAATCGTCTGAAGGAATTGAAACAGCAAGGCTATAAACTTGCCATTCGCAAGCTTGCGGTCAGTGATTTTGAAAATTACAGAGAAGTCCTGAAGCTGATGGATTATGTCCTTCTGAATAACCGTAAAATAGCCATTGACAAAGCCAAGATTTATTTCGGAAAATTATTCCCGAATATCAGTCTGTGTGCCGGTAATATTGATACCATGGAGGACTTCGAGAGACTGAAGGAGACCGGCGGATATCGTTTCTATGAGGGTAAGTTCTATCGTGTTCCCATTACGAAGGGACAGACAGATGTGGCACCCTTGAAGGGTAACTATATTGACCTGCTGAATATTGTGAACAGCCCGGATTTTGAACTCACAACAGCGGCGGATATCATCAGCCGTGATACCGCACTCACGATCGATCTGCTGAAAATGGTTCAGCCACTGGCTGTAAATTCGGAGATTACGTCTATCCGTCATGCGGCTGCCATGCTGGGACAGCGGGAACTGAAAAAGTGGATCAATACGGCAGTAGCCAATGCTTTGTATGCGGATAAGCCGAATGAGGTCACCAGATTATCTCTGCTTCGTGCGAAATTTGCCGAGAATCTGGCGGAAGCGTTTGGCCTGAAGGCGCAGAAGGATGAATTGTTCCTGATGGGATTGTTCTCCGTGCTGGATGTGATCCTCGAGAAACCCATGGCAGAGGCTTTGAAGGTGGTCCATGTGGCTGGCGAGATCAGCAATGCACTGATCTACCGCATCGGCGTACTGGCACCGGTGTACGATTTTATGCTGCAGTATGAGACAGCCAACTGGGCGGAGGTATCCCGCCTGATGCTATTAAAGAATATTGATATGAATACAGTATATGAAGCCTATACATCGGCGTTGAAGTGGTATCGTACCGTACGTTGATTGTATTAAAAAATGTACTTGTGTTTTGTATACATTTATGTTATTTTCTTGAATGACTTGTAATTATATCCTCCGGCAGTCCAAAGGACGCCAGATGGAGGAATAGTAGCAAAGGCGCAAAAAGCGCGGAAAGGAAATTTCATATGAAAAAAAACAAGACACTTGAGATGGTACAATTGGCCGTACTCATCGCGATCATGCTGATTCTGGCGTTTACCCCGCTTGGGTATCTGCGCATCGGACCGTTAGCAATCTCCCTGATGACCATTCCCGTAGTAATCGGTGCAATGATCTTAGGACCCGCAGGCGGAGCCGTACTGGGACTGGTATTTGGACTTACCAGCTTTTACCAGTGCTTTGCAGGAGATCCTTTTGGAGCAGCTTTGGTAGCAATGAATCCGTTTTTCACTTTCCTGGTATGCATCCCTACCAGAACTCTGATGGGATGGTTGTCCGGCGTGATCTTCAAGGCACTGTGGAAGATTGACAAGACGAAGACCGTAACTTACTTCGTGACCGGTCTGCTGGGAGCATTTATGAACACTCTGTTCTTCATGTCCACTCTGATGATCTGCTTCGGTCATACCGAGTATCTGCAGAGCATGAATGCAACCGGAGCGAATCTGTTTATGTTCGCCGTAGCATTCTGTGGTATCAACGGAGCACTGGAGATGCCTATGAGCTGTGTAGTAGGTGGTGGCGTTGCGAAGGCAGTCAGCGTAGCACTGAAGAAAAATGCAGCAACAGAAGAGAAATAATCAGATTTTCCGAAACGAAGAATATATAAAATATACAAACAGACCCCCGGAGTATGACAGATGGTCATGCCGGGGGTTTTCCATGTGAAAATATTGATACGAATTCATGTGCCGAAATGCATATATAGGCAGAAAGGATGGTCATTACAGAGACGCCCACATTGCCTGCAGGGTATCTGCCGTGACAGCAACATTCCCCTGGATCATGGGAGCGGATCCGCCACCTTTTGCAGAAAGTTCCCGGCGCATGCGGTCTGCCAGTTCCTGACAGTTACAGGAAGCACTGCCTACAATAAATCGATAACCATTTGTATCGTCTCCGGCAAAGATACCACAGTAACCGGAATATTTTCCGGTCAGGGTATTCACGGCGTTACGTAGGGCGATGGCATCCAGTTCACCGACGAAGAGAAGCACGTGGTGTACTTCTTCCGGGGAGGGGAGTGCGTTCATCTGTACCTTCAGAAGTTCTGCCTGTAAAGCATTGGCGCGTTCTTTTTGCAGCCGTGCATCCTCTTTTGCGCGAGCAACAGCACCTGCTACTTCCGGCTGTTTCGCTGAGAGCAGAGAAGAAATTGCCCAGATGGAATCCTGTTTTTCGGTATAATCCGCCAGAGCACGGTCTCCGCAGAGAATATTGATGCGGACACCGCCTCTGTGGCTCTGCACATTTACAACTTTGATGAGACCGATCTGTCCGGTGGTATCTACATGCGGAGCACAGCAGGCACACAGATCCACGCCGGGGATCTCGACGATACGTACATTTTCCGTGAGAGCCAGCTTGCTGCGGTAATTTAAGCTCGCCAGTTCTTCGGCGGTGGGCCAGCTGATGTTGACCGGAAGATTTTTCCAGACATAAGTGTTAGCCTCTTGCTCGATGAGACGCAGCTGCTCCAGAGAGACTTCTCCGTTCATATCCAGTGTCACTTCTCTGTCGCTTAAATGGAAGCCTACGTTTTCCAGTCCGAAATGAGAGTGCAGTAAGCCGGAGATCATATGCTCTCCGGAGTGCTGCTGCATGAAATCAAACCGGCGGTTCCAGTCCACATGACCGGTGACCCGGGTGCCGACGGGAAGTTCACAGGCTGCTTTATGATACAGGATGCCCTGTTTGATGCTGACATCCAGTACTTCCTGACCGTTTAAGGTGCCTTTGTCGGCGGACTGACCGCCCTCTTCCGGGAAAAAAGCGGAAGCGTCCAGAACGATCCTGTAATATCCCTCTTCCTTGTCGGGAACACATTCCATCACCACAGCGGTAAAATCCGTCTGGTGCACATTTTCATAATAGAGTTTGCGGGTTCCCAGGGAGTTCATTTGAGCATTTTCGATACGATCCATAGATGCCTGTCCAATCTGCTGTAGGAAAACAGCGTTTTGTGATAATTGAAAAATAGAAAACACATATCTATTCTATATCAGACCCGGTGGAAAAAGCAATGGAAAATGTAAGCTTTTACACAGCTTTGTCAGATTCTCCAAGGAGTATCGGGATTGCGTAATTGTTTTTTGTAGGTTTTTACGCAGACAGGGTCTATTGCGACGCATTTTTTTTTATGATATAATAAATCGATTATGCAGATACCAGATTTAAACGGCAGAGGCCGACCGTGCTTGCACGGGGAGGCAGGTGCCGATTTAAATCGCCAAAACATGAGGATGCAGCGATTTGCGGAAGCAAATCCGCGGAATCCGAATGTTTTCAGAAGTGCGGGAGCTGCGAAGCAGCGGAGCAATTCGTGGGTATCGTAGACAATGCAGATACCCAGCGGAGCAATTCGCAGGTATTGTAGGAGACTGAGAGAAATACAAACGTCGCAAAAAGCGGCAGAATGTGAGGAAAGAATGAAGGCATTTTTGATTTTGGAAGATGGAACGGTGTTCGAAGGAACGCACATCGGTGCAGACAAAGAGATCATCAGTGAAATCGTATTTAACACATCCATGGCCGGATATCTGGAGGTCCTGACGGATCCGTCCTATGCAGGACAGGCTGTATGCATGACTTACCCCCTGATCGGTAACTATGGCATATGCAGGGATGACTGCGAGTCGGAGAGACCCTGGCCGGATGGATTCATCGTCAGAGAGCTTTCACGTATTCCCAGCAACTTCCGCTGTGACTGCACAATACAGGAATACTTAGAGGAGAACGGTGTGCCCGGTATCGCCGGTATCGATACCCGTGCGCTGACCAAGATCCTGCGTGAGAAGGGTACCATGAACGGCATGATCACCACCAACGAAGCCTATGACCTGAACGAAGTACTTCCGAAGCTGAAAGAGTATACCACAGGCAAGGTCGTGGAAAAGGTGACCTGCAGGGAAAAATATGTGGTAGCGCCCACCACGGAGCTGGCACAGAACGGACCTCTCTCCGGTGCAGCGCGTTTTGATAAAGATGCTTATGAAAAGGGCGTCAGAGAGCCCAAGCCCGCACTGGTAACGGAACTGTCCGGACAGGGACTGAAGGTAGCTCTGTTAGACCTGGGAGCCAAGAGAAATATCGCCAGATCCCTGGCAGAGAGAGGCTGTGAGGTGACCGTATACCCCGCTGGAACTCCCGCACAGGAGATCATTGATGATAATCCTGACGGTATCATGTTAAGTAACGGACCGGGAGACCCCAAGGAGTGTACCGGTGTGATCGCCGAGATCAAAAAGTTATACGATACCGAGATCCCTATTTTCGCAATCTGTCTGGGACATCAGCTGATGGCTCTGGCTACCGGCGCAGATACCCATAAAATGAAATACGGACACAGAGGAGGCAACCATCCGGTAAAGGATCTGATGACCGGAAGAGTATATATTTCCTCTCAGAACCACGGCTATGTGGTAGATACCGATAAGCTGGATCCGTCCGTAGCGGTTCCCGCATTCATCAATGTCAACGACGGTACCAACGAGGGTCTGTCCTACACCGGCAAGAATATTTTTACCGTACAGTTCCATCCGGAAGCATGTCCGGGACCCCAGGACTCCGGTTACCTGTTTGACCGGTTCATTCATATGATGAGAGGAGAGAACTAAGATGCCCAAGAATCCTAATGTAAAACGAGTAATGGTAATCGGCTCCGGTCCTATTGTCATCGGACAGGCAGCGGAATTCGACTATGCAGGTACCCAGGCCTGCCGTTCCCTGAAGGAAGAGGGAGTAGAGGTAATCCTGGTGAACTCCAACCCTGCGACCATCATGACCGATAAAGATATCGCAGATAAGGTATATATTGAGCCCCTGAACGTAAAGGTTCTGGAGCAGATCATTGAAAAGGAAAAACCCGACAGCATTCTCCCCACCCTGGGAGGACAGGCTGGTCTGAACCTCGGCATGGAGCTGGAGGAATCCGGTTTCCTGGCAGCTCACAATGTAAAGCTGTTAGGTACTACCGCAGCTACCATCCGTAATGCGGAAGGCCGTCAGGAGTTCAAGGATCTGATGGAGCGTATCGGCGAACCCTGTGCAGCATCCAAGGTCGTTGAGAACGTGGAAGACGGTGTGGAATTCACCAACACCATCGGCTATCCTGTTGTACTGCGTCCTGCTTATACCCTGGGCGGTTCCGGCGGCGGTATTGCACACAATCAGGTAGAACTGGAAGAGATCCTGGAGAACGGTTTACGTCTGTCCCGTGTAGGACAGGTACTGGTAGAGCGTTGTATCGCGGGCTGGAAAGAGATCGAGTACGAAGTAATGCGTGACAGCGCAGGCAACTGCATCACCGTATGTAACATGGAGAACATCGATCCCGTCGGCGTGCATACCGGCGACAGTATCGTTGTCGCCCCTTCCCAGACCCTGAGCGACAAGGAGTACCAGATGTTACGTACTTCCGCTCTGAAGATCATCAACGAACTGCAGATCACCGGTGGATGTAACGTACAGTTTGCACTGCATCCCACCAGCTTTGAATATTGTGTTATCGAGGTGAATCCCCGTGTCAGCCGTTCTTCTGCACTGGCAAGTAAGGCGACCGGTTACCCCATTGCAAAGGTAGCAGCGAAGATCGCACTGGGCTTTACTCTGGATGAGATCAAAAATGCCATTACCCACAAGACCTATGCCAGCTTCGAGCCGACACTGGATTACTGTGTAGTAAAGATCCCCAGACTGCCTTTCGATAAATTTATCACTGCAAAACGTACTCTGACCACACAGATGAAGGCAACCGGTGAGGTTATGAGTATCTGCAATAACTTCGAGGGAGCACTGATGAAGGCCATCCGTTCCCTGGAGCAGCATGTGGACTGCCTGCGTAGCTATGATTTCAGCACTTTGTCTGTGGAGGAACTGTTAGAGCGTCTGAAGATCGTGGATGACCAGAGAATCTATGTGATCGCTGAAGCAATCCGTAAGGGTATCAGTTATGAACAGATCCACGACATTACAAAGATCGACCTGTGGTTCATTGACAAGATCGCCATTCTGACCGAGATGGAGCATGCACTGGAGACACAGCCTCTGACAGTGGAACTGCTGAAGGAAGCCAAGAGAATTGAGTTCCCGGATAACGTCATCGCAAGACTGACCGGCAAGACCGAGGAAGAGATCAAGAAGATGCGTTATGACAACGGCATTAAGGCTGTTTATAAGATGGTAGACACCTGTGCCGCAGAGTTTGCAGCTTCCACTCCTTATTATTACTCCGTATTCGGCGGCGAGTGCGAAGCCAAGGAGACTACCGGACGCAAGAAAGTCCTGGTACTGGGCTCCGGTCCTATCCGTATCGGACAGGGTATCGAGTTCGACTATTGTTCCGTACATGCTACCTGGGCATTTTCCAAGGCAGGCTATGAGACCATTATCATCAACAACAACCCGGAGACTGTAAGTACCGACTTCGATATTGCGGACAAGCTGTATTTCGAGCCTTTGACTCCGGAAGATGTGGAATCTATCGTAAATATTGAGCATCCCGATGGTGCTGTGGTACAGTTCGGCGGACAGACCGCTATCAAGCTTACCGAGAGCCTGATGAAGATGGGCGTGCCCATCCTGGGCACCAAGGCGGAGGATGTAGATGCCGCTGAGGACAGAGAGCTGTTCGACAAGATTCTGGAAGAGACCGAGATCCCCCGTGCAGCCGGCGGTACCGTATACACCGCAGAGGAAGCTAAGGCGGTGGCCAACAGACTGGGCTATCCCGTACTGGTGCGTCCTTCCTATGTACTGGGCGGACAGGGCATGCAGATCGCTATCTCCGATGAAGAGATCGAAGAGTTCATGGAGATCATCAACCGTATCGCACAGGATCACCCGATCCTGGTAGATAAGTATTTACAGGGTAAGGAGATCGAGGTCGATGCTGTATGCGATGGTACCGATATCCTGATCCCCGGTATCATGGAGCATATCGAAAGAACCGGTATCCACTCCGGAGACAGTATCTCCGTATACCCGGCTCCGACCATTGATAAAGTAGTAAAAGAGAAGATCGCAGAGTACACCAGAAGACTGGCAAAGGCACTGCATGTCAAGGGACTGATCAATATCCAGTTCATTGCCATCGGTGAGGAGGTATATGTCATTGAGGTTAATCCCCGCTCTTCCCGTACCGTACCTTATATCAGCAAGGTAACCGGCATTCCTATCGTGGATCTGGCTACCGAAGTGATCATCGGCAAGACCATCCGTGAGCTTGGATACAAGCCCGGATTACAGCCTGAGGCAGAGTATTTTGCCATCAAGATGCCTGTGTTCTCCTTCGAGAAGATCCGTGGTGCCGAGATCAGCTTAGGACCGGAGATGAAGTCTACCGGTGAGTGTCTGGGTATCGCCAAGACCTTCAATGAGGCTCTGTACAAGGCATTCCTGGGAGCAGGCGTAGAACTGCCCAAGTACAAGAACATGATCATCACCGTAAAGGATGCGGATAAGGGTGAAGCCATTGAAGTCGGAAGACGCTTCGAAAAGCTGGGATACACCATTTATGCTACCAGAAGTACCGCAGCAGCTCTGAATGAAGCAGGTGTGAAGGCGAGAAAGGTCAACAAGATCTCTCAGGAATCCCCGACCGTGATGGATTTGATCCTGGGACACAAGATCGACCTTGTCATCGATACCCCTACCCAGGGCCGCGACAAGACCAGAGACGGTTTCCTGATCCGCCGCACCGCTATCGAGACCGGTATCTACTGCATCACCGCAATGGACACCGCCAATGCTCTCGTGACCAGCATGGAGCATATGAACGATTGCAAGGAACTGACACTGGTGGATATTGCACAGTTGTAAGATAGTAAATAGAAACGTATCAGAACAGTGGAGCTGCGAAAGTGGCTCCACTGTTTATGTTTATGACAGAAAATGCGGACGTAAAATAAAATCTGTGAGAAAAGCACATAATAGGCGTATGGTAAATATTGTATGATCGCAAGCCTGTATCCCGCAGGCGGATTGGAGTCTCATGTTAGAAGAACATTATCCTTTTGTCGCACAGCCCCTGCCCTACGAATATGATGCCCTGCTTCCGGTACTGGATGAGGAGACACTGCGTTTTCACCATGATAAGCATTATCAGACCTATGTGGACAAGCTGAATGCAATTCTCGCGGATTATCCTCAGTTACAGCAAATGACCTTGACGGAACTGCTCACTTCGGAGGATAATAAACTTGCATCCTTGCAGGAGGAAGCCCGGGAAAGCATTCACAATAACGGAGGCGGCGTATACAACCATCAGCTGTATTTTGACAGCATGCGAAGCCCTGTGGGGCAGGAACCCTGCGGAACATTGGAAGAGGCACTGATCCGTGATTTCGGATCGGTGAGACAATGGAAAGAGCAGATGTCGCAGAGTGCCATAGGAGTATTCGGTTCCGGATGGGCGTGGCTTGTAAGTGATCAGGACGGTACCCTTATGATCCTGACCACAGCGAACCAGGATGTGCCGGATCTGATATTATATACACCGATATTGCTGATAGATGTGTGGGAACATGCCTATTATTTACAGTACCGGAACCGCAGACCGGATTATGTGGTGGGATGGCATAAGCTGATCCACTGGAAAAAAGCGGAGAGACGTTATGAACAGGTCCTCTGCAGACGGGAAAGAGGAAATGAAAATGGAGAACAGACCGATCATAAAAAAAGAACAGGTAGAGACCGTCTATGACAGCAGATTCATCAAGGTATTTGATCTGCAATATGAGCCGGGAAAACATTATTTCGATGCCACCAGAAGAAGCGTTGAGAATCTGGCGGCAGTAAAGAATGACGAAGAATTTAAACAGATGCTGCCGGATGCAGTGAGCTGTGTCGTGATCCTGAAAGTTAAGGATCAGGAACCGAGACTCTGCTTGAGCCGTGAGTATCGCTATCCTGCAGGACAGTTCCTGTTAAGCGTTCCGGCAGGACTGCTAGATCCGGAGGATGCGGCACAGGAAAATCCCGTATTCCATGCAGCCATCCGGGAATTGCGGGAAGAGACCGGCATCGCACTGGAAGAGAGTGACAGCATCCGTCTGGTGAATCCGCTGGTATTCAGCACCCCGGGCATGACGGACGAGAGCAATGCACTGGTGCAGATCACTCTGAACAGGGAAGAAATGCCGAAGGTAAGCCAGGAAGGTGCCGTTGGCACGGAATGTTTTGACGGCTTTTTATTGTTGACCAGAGAAGAAGCACAGAAAATCCTAAAAGACGGCGTGGATGATCAGGGACTTTTTTATCCCTTATATACCTGGGCGGCACTGATGTGCTTTGTAACGGGAATGTGGGAATAAGGGAACCTATCCCCGGAGCGTTATCACCGTGTGGAAGGTCAGAGTAGCATCATTATAGTACATTTGGATATCCCCGTGGTATTTTTCGCAGATCTTGCGGATGCTTTTCAGCCCGAAGCCGTGAGAACGCTTATCCGCTTTGGTAGTGGCTGGATCTGCCGCATCATTTTTAAAAGGGTTTACGCGGCAGGAATTGACCACTGTGATCAGAACAAAAGGTGTATTTTCCCGCTTGCTGCCATTAACTTCGATATAAGCGTCGGGAACTTTCCCGGCAGCTTCCATGGCATTATCCAGCAAATTGCAAAAAAGAGAAGTAAGGTCACTGTCCGGCAGAAAATGCAGTACACCACTGCGGATGTCAGCGGTAAAACTGATTCCCTGTTCAGTACACTGCCGCCTGTATCTTGCCATAATGGCGTTCAGAAGTTCGTTGTCGCAGATGCGGGCGGACTCTTTGAAATCCGAAGAGAGAAGCAGTTCGTTAATATAGGCGTTGACTTTGTCCGGGGCATTCTGCTCGTTCAGAGATGCAATGGATTGCAAATGCTTCTTAATATCATGAATGAGAATTGCCTGGTTTTCGCTCTGCGAAAGCAGCATCTTATAATATTCCGTAAAATCTGTTTCCTTCTGCAGTAACAGCTGCACCTCTGTATATTTCCGATTTTTTTCCCGATTGTACTGATTGATTCCAAATACCAGCAGATTCATAAGTAACAGGAAAAAGGCACTGAGAGAGATCATCCGGTTCGTCCCGGGAGTCAATGTATACTGATCACCCATTCCCACAAAAGTAAGCATGATGAATATCGATGTGACGGGAATGATCATCAGCAGCACAACAGAACTATCGTAAGGATCTGTAGTTTTCTGCCGACTTTTGAACAAATGCGTAATCAGATAAATGACTGCAAAAAAAGAAATCTTGCTGCACAGGATAAAAAGAAGGGTATTGTGGAAAGAACCCATCTGCATATAAAAATGGGGAGCGGTCCGGGCGATGATGCTATATACGATCAGCTCGCACATTCCCATGACAGCAGCAAGCAATGCGGAATGGAAGGCAGCTGCGCGCCATTTGACATCGTATTGTGTGACCAGAAACAGAAAATTAGCAAACAGATACCAAAGCATATTCAGCCATTTGATGTTAAAAAAGGCTGCGGCACACAGGCAGGTATATAAAAGGCTCAGCACGACAAGCCTGCCGGACAGGGGGCGTTTCGGAGAAAATAGCCGGCTGGCATATTGCAGAAGAATGATGGCTTCCACCAGAAATGCAAAAATAAGAGAAAAAGCATTTTCCATAAGTTACCTCGTACTTTCCAAATAGAGAAGATAGGCTTCCTTAAAGGCGCTGTATTTCCGTTTCGTCAGATAAGCGTCAAACTGACCGTTCGCCAGATGCACCAGCATACGGTCGAAGTCGGTAATGTGCTCATAGTTGACAATAAAACTCCGGTGCGTCTGAAAAAAGCGGTTGGAAGGCAGCAGCTCCAGCCAGTATGGCATGGTATGGATGGTTTCAAAGTCCTGCGTCGTGGTGTGGACGATCACTTTTTTCCCCTGTGCCTCCACCATAATGATAGAAGAGACCGGAAGAACGTGTACGCCCTGCCTGGTCTCAATAGGCACCTTCACCAGTCTGGAATGATACAGATCCAGAGCGTCCTTCAGATTCCGGAACAGACGCTGCCTGTCTATGGGCTTGGACAGATAACGGAATACATGGAACCGCATGGCTTCATCCAGATATTCGGAATAAGAAGTAATAATAAAAATGATAATATCTTTATCTTTCTTTTTCAGTTCGTTTCCTACATAGATTCCGTCAAGCCCCGGCATCTCGATATCGAGAAAAAGGATATCCTTGTCTCCCGGATCCGCAAGCAGGGACTCCCCGTCTGAAAAGCAGACGATCTCCGGACATCTCAGGTGCAGATGACTGAAATAGCTTTTCAGATATTTTTGCAGTTTTTCTACGATCAGTAAATCGTCATCGCAAATAAGAATACGCATGTTATACTCTCCATTCATTGATGCCTACGGATTGTTTCGTGCTACGCACTCCCACAATCCTACCCGCTATTCGCATATCATGGTGCTTACGCCCCACTTTTATGCTCATATCGGGGCGGGTCTCAAGGTCATTCTACCACCAGTGTGCAAGCACACGTGGTTTCAGACCTTTTGACCCTGACATCAAAAATTTTTAAAAAATTAGCACTCAACTCTTTACAGTGCTAAC
>OHEK01000591.1_pt1 | contig 12046 bp, 10 predicted proteins | sample 1567301 | NCBI WGS metagenome assembly OHEK01 (sample SAMEA3879554, study PRJEB24766) | human gut metagenome | biome: human-associated habitat; feature: feces | place: USA | collected 1985/1987
TAATATAAAAGCATACATATTTCAACTACTTTTGAATATTTTTTTCAAATTTCTCTTAAGAAATCAATTGCCTGCAGATATCCGTCCAGTCCCTGGCCGTAGATCTGCTTATTACATACCGGTGCCGTCACGGAAATCTTGCGAAATTCTTCTCTGCTTGTAATATCGGAAATATGGACTTCCACTTTCGGAATATCCACGCTTGCCAGTGCGTCCCGGATAGCATAACTGTAATGAGTATAAGCTCCCGGATTAATTACAATACCGGTTGTTCCATCAAAATAGGCTTCCTGGATCCTGTCGATAATGGCTCCTTCATGATTGCTCTGGAACGTCTGGATCTCATCCCCTGTCTCCTTTGCCTTTTTGTCGATCAGATCCAACAGATACTGATAATCCTGCGTGCCATAGATTTTTTTCTCCCGGATTCCCAGGAAATTCAGGTTAGGGCCGTTGATCACTAAAATTTTCATTTTCTTCTCACGCTCCTTTTTCTTCGGTGCTTCTTTCAGCTTACGAAGCTGCAGCTGCAGTTCCTCTGCCAGTTCATCAGAGTATCCCCTATTTGCATCCAGGATGATATCTGCACATTCCGTATAGATTTTATCCCGTACTGCTAACAGTTCCCGGATTCTTCCAAGCGGATCCTCACATTGCAACAGCGGTCTTGTGGTATCATTTTTGAGTCTCTCATAGACTACTTCAGGTGACACTCTTAAGTATACCACCGTTCCACATTGATGCAACAGGGGACGGTTCACCGGATTGACCGGGGTTCCTCCGCCTACGGACAGAATGTACTCGTATTTTCTACTGCCGCATTTGCGTAAGACTTCCGTCTCCAGTTCCCGGAAATAGGTTTCCCCATCATCCGCAAAAATCTCCGAAATGCTCCTGCCTTCCTGTCTCTCAATCATTTTATCCGTATCTTCCACCGGCATCCGCAGCAGATAGGACAGCTTTAATCCCAGTGTGGTTTTCCCCGATCCCATAAAACCGATCAGGACGATATTCCTGCGCTTGTGCTTCATTTTATTTTCCGTCCTCTGTCTTTTTTGCTTCCTGCATCCGTTCATAGACTTTGTCTGCCAGCCACGATTCGACCTTGCAGCCTGTCCACAGTTCAAACGCAATAATTCCCTGGTACAGCAGCATCTTCGCTCCGTTGTAGGCCTTACCGCCCTGTGCCTCCACCAGCTCCATAAACCGGGTCTTCGGCGGATTGAAGATCAGATCGTAACCGGTATGTACTTTTTCATAAAATGCAGGATCCTCGATCACGGCCGCATCACAGTGGGGATACATGCCCACACTGGTGGCCTGTATTGCAAGATATTGTTTTCCTGCCGGAAGTGTGTCATACGCATCCACAGACATTGCTTTCGCAAATTTCCTGCCGGCGATACGATTGACTTCGTCCGCCACCTCCTGTGCTTTCTGCACCGTACGGTTGAGAAGGATTGCTTCCCTTGCTCCCTTATCCAACAGCAGCATGGCTACGGCTCTCGCCACACCGCCGGCACCCAGGATCAGGACTTTTTCGCCCTTCACCTTCACACCATCTTCACACATGGCGCGGTACAATCCGGGCATATCGGTGTTATATCCCTTATAGCCTGTCTCGGTCCGTACCAGAGTATTCACCGCTCCGATATTCTCTGCCAACGGATCGATGTCCGTCAGATACGGGATCACATCACTTTTATAAGGAACCGTCACATTTAAACCCAGCAGATTCAGCGCAAAGGCTCCCTTTACAGCATCCTCCAGTCTTCCGTTCTCCACATGGAATGGGACATATGCCAGATTCTCTCCCAGCACCATGGACAGAGTATTATGGATCACCGGTGACAGCGTGTGCTCCACCGGGTTGCCGATCAGTCCACAGGTTCTGGTATAACCATTGATATCATTCAGCATTTTACTTTCCTTTCCGGCGGCATTCTCTATGGTAGAAAAACAGCACTATTTTTTCTAAATATCTCTTCAGTACGATCTGGATCTCTTCCTTAGGATGGATGGGGCGCGTCAGATAGGTCACGATACCACATTTTTTGGCTCCCCACACATCCGTGAACAGCTGGTCTCCCACAAAAAGTGTAGTATCTTTCGTAGTATGCATCTGCTCCATGGCGCGCAGATAGCCGTCTCTTCCCGGCTTGCCTGCCTTATAAATATAAGAAGCCCCTACCGCGTCCGCAAAGCTTTTCACCCGGGGTTCCTTATTGTTCGATAATAGAAGCGTCTGAAATCCCAGCTCCCGCAGTCTGCCGAAAAATTCGATCGCCTGCGGTGTCGCCGGTGCCCCATGGGGTACCAGGGTATTATCAATATCAAAAATGATCCCGCGATAACCCTTCCTATATAATGTCTTGTAATCTATGCCATAGGCGGAATCCGCCTCATGATCCGGGTAAAACTGCTGCAGCATATGTCCCGCCTTTCGTTTATTTCCTCTATAATAAAATGTAATCTGCTTTTTCCCACACAGAGAATGTCTGAAAGTATGCCTCTTCCAGCGGGATCCACAGCTGTAAAAAGTCCTGTAATCTGTCCTCGCCGTTCCGCTTGCGGATCCGCTCTTCCTGTGTCTTCCCATCAATATCCAGAAATACCCGACGGTCCATATAGTCACCAAATACCGGGTGGCAGCTGTAGGCTCCCTCCACGAATACATAACCGTTATTTTCTACCGGAATCTCTTCTCCCAGGGTCATCCGGGAGCAATCAAATCTCCGATAGGAAAAAGGTCTGCCAGATCTCAGATTCGGGAGCACTTCCGTTAAAAAGCGTTCATAGTGCACATTTCCTCCGGGCTCGCTTCTGCGTTCCGGTGTCCGAAGTGCAGGCGGCAGGAAAAAATCATCCATATGGATCACATCCCCACCCAGTTCCTTTACCAGTCTTGCAGCCAGTGTCGTCTTCCCGGCCGCGCATCTTCCGTCAATGGCAATGATGCGTACCTCTTTAGAGAGTTCCCTTAATTCCTCTGCCAGATCATTAAAAAATCTTCGCGATCTCATCCACAGCCTCCGCAATGTATTCTCCCAGCCGTCTGCTCTCTACTCCCACGATCGTCGCATGGCATCATGGGGATCAGGACCAGCTTCGCATCACCAGAAGCCACTGCCGTCGCCATCGTGGGTGTGATCTCTCCTAACATAGCATCTGCCATAACGATTCCCATGGGTCCCATGATCACGTCCGCTCTCTTACTGTTATATACCACAGCGTTCTCTCCGGTGGCTCCGCTTGTCACGCCGCTTTTCATCATATTCGCCGTAGCCGTGGCGTTGGTTCCCACAGCGATCAGTTCCGCCTCAGGGAAACGTTCCTTTAATGCCTCCAGCAGGCTTCTGCCTACGCCTCCGCCCTGGCCATCCATTACCATAATACGCATAACCTTACTCCTGTAAAAATAATACTTGTTTCATGATAGCATGGCAGATGCTTTTTTGCAATTTATCTTGACAAAAAAATGCTTACCCTTTATTATAAGTTGTGCTTCACGAAGGAGCCTGACGCCAGAAGGCATATTACCCCAGAAGGGGGAACTATGCCGTTCTGGCTTTTTTATTACTGTTCAGGAGGTTTCATTCCATGAAAAAATTAACCGTTTTAAACAAGAGCATTATCACCGCTCTGTGTGTTGCCTTATGCGTGGTACTGCCTATGGCTCTGCATGCGATCCCTAAGGGTGGCGTCCTGTTCTCTCCCATGCATCTGCCCGTACTGCTGTGCGGTCTGGTCTGCGGAGCTCCCTTCGGTCTCATCTGTGGTATTTTAGGGCCCTTTGTATCCAGTATACTCACCGGCATGCCCGCTTTCGGCTATATGCCCATCATGATGATCGAGCTGGGACTCTATGGTCTGATCAGCGGTCTGGTCATGCAGCTTCTCCGCAGCGGCAAGCTGGTCATTGATCTGTATGCGGCTTTGATCATCGCCATGCTGGGCGGTCGCGTGATCACCGGAATCTTGCGTGCCCTGATCTTCGCCGGCGGTTCTTACAGCTGGTCTGCCTGGGCTACCGGATATTTCGTATCCTGTCTCCCCGGCATCATCCTTCAGCTGATCTTACTTCCTACCATTTATGTGGCATTGGAACGCGCTCATCTCCTGCCGGTTCGTTACGCTGCCGTTTCTGCTACTGCAGAGGCCGAAGCTGCATAAATCCATACACCATCGAGCCGGCCGGCTCCTCGTACTCACAGAAAAATGGCTCCTCTGTCTTACGACAGGAGAGCCATTTTTTGTCTGTATATCCGTATGAAATACAAGATCTCCGCCACTGCGGTAATGCTCCAGGAAAACATATACAGCAGGTACAGGGACGGAATCGTATGAAAATACGCAAATACCGTATAAACCCAGATCACACGGAATACGCAGGATCCCATGATGACAATGAACATCGGTATAATACTTTTGCCCAGGGCTCTGGCTGCCGCAATGGTACAGTCCATAAATGCCGAGATGCAATAGGAAAAGCCCATAATCGTCAGACGATACATTCCGGCATCCATAACTACCGCATCTCTGGTAAACAGAGACAAAAACGGTCTTCCGAAAACCACCAGTGACACTCCCAGGAGCAGACCGATGCCGAAGGAATATGCCAGGCTGATGAGGTAACTGTTCCGCACTCTTTTCTTTTTACCGGCGCCGTAATTCTGCCCCATAAAGCTGCCGCAGGCAGTATAGAATGCTGCCATGACATCATACACCAGTGCATCCGCATTGGAAGCTGCGGAATTGCCCGCCACCATCGTGGCATCAAAGGAGTTCACGCCCATCTGGACAAAGCTGTTGGCGAACTGGAAGATCACGTTCTGTAATCCGGAGGGCATTCCCAGCTTCAGAATATCCCTCGTAAGTTCCCGATCCATCCGTAGTTTTCCGGGATGCAGTGCATAGATGTCTTTGCTTCGAAGCAGTGCCTGTAAGATCAGCACAGCGGACACGTATTGGGAAATGATACTTGCTAATGCCACTCCCGCTACATCCATCCGACAGACAATGACGAAGAAAAGATTTAAGATTATATTCAGCACTCCGGAAAATCCCAGATAATACAACGGCTTTTTCGTATTGCCCACCGCACTGTACACCGCGTTACCGAAATTGTAAATTGCCAGTGCCGGCATTCCCAGGTAATAGATCCGCAGGTACAATACCGCTTTGTCCAACAGCTCTTTCTTCGTCTTCAATGCCGTCAGCATCCACTCAGACAAGCCTACCCCCAGCACTAATAACAATACGCCCATGATCAGGCTGACCAGTGCTGCGGAATGGATGGTCTTCGACAGGCTGTCCTTATCTTTTGCTCCGTAATATAATGCCGTTAATACATTGATACCACCGGACAGACCAATGAGGAACCCGGTAAACATGGTGACCAGTGTCGCCGTGGAGCCAACCGCGCCCAGAGACAGAGATCCCGCGAACTGTCCGATCACTGCAATATCCGCCATATTGAAAAGCACCTGCAGCAGATTGGATAGCATCAGCGGCACACTGAAGATCAGTATTTTCTTCCCTAAGGATCCTTCCGTCAGATCCTGCATATTCTGTTTCATCTTGCTTTTATCCTTTTCCCTGTTACTTACTTGATTCCCATTACAATCCTCCCCGCCAGCTTCCACTCTGACGAAAAGAACGGCCAAAAAGCTTTTTTGCTCTCTGACCGTTCCCTATTCTAGCATATCTTTTCTTTGTATGCCATATTTCTTTTCTATATTTTTCTGCTATATTTATCTGCTATTTTTCTGCTGTATTACGCTACCTCTTTGTCTGAATTTTTCCCTGCACCGAACAGCTTACGGATGCAGCTGTAAGCGACCATAACGCCCAGTACCATAAGCAGCACGGCAACGATCAGCTGTAAACCGTCTACCAGGAAGGTTGCCTGTCCGGCAGCCACATTTTTCACCAACGCGATCGTCTTCTGGATCAATGCGGTGAAGGTTACGACTAACATCATTCCCATGGGGAAGTACAGCGTCCAGCCAGTACGACCGGTGGTTTTTAAGAACACTGCCAGTGCGATCAGTACCAGGGCGGCCAACAGTTGGTTCGCAGAACCAAACAGAGGCCATACATTGTTGTATCCGCCCAGAGTCAGCAGATAGCCGAAAAACAGGGTGATCACGGTTGCAAAATATTTATTGGTCAGAACCTTCTGCATGGGAGTCATCTTTGCAGTGTCTGTGGTATCCCCTAAGAACAGCTCCTGGAAGGACATGCGTCCGATTCTTGCTACGGAATCCAGGGAAGTCAGTGCCAGTGCGGATACACACATGGTCATGAATACGGTTGCCACGGTTACGGGAACACCCATCTTCTCCAGGAATCCTGCAACACCGGAGGAGAAAATGGAGAAAGGAGTGCCATCGGGTTTCGTACCGTTCACAGCTACTGCTCCGACAACTACCAGTGCCACCACACCAAGCAGGCTCTCTACGATCATGGCACCGTAGCCTACCATGGGCATATCTTTTTCATTGCTGATGGTCTTGGAGGAAGTACCGGAGGATACCAGGCTGTGGAATCCGGATACCGCACCGCAGGCGATCGTGACAAACAGGGTCGGGAACAAGCTGCTGTTGCCCACCTGAAAACCGTTAAATGCATTCAGCTCCATATCGGGATGTGCTACGACCACACCGAGTACAGCGCCGATGATCATGCCCAGTAACATAAAGGTGGTCATGTAATCTCTGGGCTGCATCAGAAGCCACATGGGCATTACGGATGCCAGGAACAGGTATGCCATGATGATGTAGATCCATGTGGTCTTGGAAGCATAGATCGGAAGCTTCATGCCTACCGCAAACATCACTACCAGCAGACCGATGGCTACGACTGCCTTGACCCACTCGTTCATTTTTCCAACCTTTTTCTGGATCAGACCGAAGATCACAGCGACCAGGATGAACAACATGGAAATGGATGCTGCACTGCCGTTAGCATATGCCACACCTGCATCTTCCAGTCCGGTACCTACGAAAGTACCTGCCACCATATCGGTAAAGGCTGCGATAACTAACAGAGTGAACAGCCAGCAGAACAGCATGAACAATTTTCTGCCGGTCTTACCGATGTATTTTTCAATGATCATTCCCATAGATTTTCCTTCGTTCTTCACAGAAGCATACAGAGCACCGAAGTCCTGCACCGCACCGAAGAACAAGCCGCCGATCAGAAGCCACAGAAGCACAGGCACCCATCCGAATACCGATGCGAGGATAGGGCCCGTCACAGGGCCTGCCCCTGCGATAGAGGAAAACTGATGAGAAAATACGGTGAATTTGGAGGAAGGCACGAAGTCCTCTCCGTCTTCATGGGTAAACGCAGGCGTCTTCGCCTTCTCATCGATTCCCCACTTTTTTGCAAGCCATCTTCCGTAGAAGACATAGCCTGCTACCAGCACTGCCATTGCGATCAGAATGATTACCAAACTGTTCATTTTTGTTTCCTTCTTTCTTGTGTCTTGTTATTTTGTCGTGACAGAAAGAAAAATTCTGATTGCCCGTAAAACAAAAAAGCCTTCCGTCTCCGGCGCCCTTAAGCACCCAAAGACGAAAAGCTCTAAGCTCTCCGCGTTACCACTTTGCTTGCCATGTTTTATTACATGACCTCTTATTCCCATCTCCATGAAATACAAATATTTCATTTCCAACAGGCTTCTAAATAACGGTAGAATACCGGTGACACCTACTTAAAATCTTCAGTGCACTTCTCACAGAGGATAGTCTGTCATACTCACATACCGTCTCACACCAGCCGACGGCTCTCTGAAATGCTTCCGTATGCAGATCTTGTTCTGCTCATCGAATTTCACTTTCTGTTCGATAGCAACAATACCACTCTGCTTTTATATTGTCAATAACTTTCTTTTCACATTTTCTTGATCTTTTTTATCATTTTCCTTTTTTGTCGGCAATCAGGGGTTTGATGGCAGAATAAATCTCACTGGTGCGCTTGCTGTCCTTGAACTCCTTATTTAGGGCATTGTTGATACCCTGCTTGGTCTTGTACTGGCGGATGAATTTTACCACCTGCGGGACGATGGTCTGATCTGTAAGGACTTTTTCTACGGCTAAAGTCAGTTCATCCGGTTCCTCCGCAGGCTTCTTTTCTGCAGGTTTCTTCTCTGCGGGTTTCTTCTCAGTAGGCTTCTTCTCTGCAGCTTTCTTTTCCGCGGTCTTATCATCTGTCTTTGCAACACTCTTCTTTCTCGTGTTGCTCTTTTTCCTTGAAGGCTTCTTCACGGGTTGTGCAGGCTCGTCCACCGTCTCAGGCTCCGGCTGTGCGGGTTCCTCGGGTGCATCTGCCTTCTCAGGCTCCGGCTGTACGGGCTCTTCGGGTGCATCTGCCTTCTCCGGCTCCGGCTGTGCGGACTCTTTGGTCTCTTCCACCGGCTCTGGCTGTGTGGGTTGCGGCTGCTCTGCCACATCCTCTGCAGTGGTAACGACTGTTTCTGCCTCATTTTCCTCTCCTGTCAGAAGATTCTGCTCTGCCACAGGATTCTTCCCCCATAAGAGGTTACGGATGATCCGCACGGGAACTCCCTGCGCCTTCCAGTACACCATGAGGCTGGTGAAGCCATTGTCCTTGGTCACGATAAAATAATTCGGGTGTATCCCCTCCCTCTGCTGTTCGCAGATCAGATATCCCAAATAGGTTGCCAGCTGGAAATCCAGTGCATTCTTGGTCCCCACCGCTACCTTGTGGTAAATGATGTTTGCCTTCGTCTCATTTAATTTCCGATGCAGGTCAAAGGTCATGCTGTCAGCATTATCGCTGTAGAAAATACAGACAGTATCTTCCTCCGTCAAAAGCTCCACGCCTTCCATGCCACGGCTTTTTACATTTTCGAAATCAATCAGATAATATGCCATTACGCTTCCTCCATGCTCGTTGTCCCACTGCCTTCTGTATCCACGGACTTCTCTGTCTGTTCCTCTTCTGTCACCGTCATCTCCACAGCATCCGTCTGTTCTGTCTGTTCAGAAGTCTCTGTATCTCCCATGGGATCTGCCGCTGTTGATGTCTTAGTATCCTCAAGAATTTCCGGCGGCTCCTGCTTTTTCTTCGGAAGCTTTTCGCGGATACTCTCTTTCCAGCCGGAGAATACTTCCTTTGTCCGCTTTTTCCATTCTCTTCTCTTCGCTGCACGCTTCTGTCTGGCTTCTTCCTTTAATTCCAGCTTTTCCTGCTTTTTCGCCTGCTTCGCCAGTGCTTTTTCTTCCAGTTCCACTTCCTTGATGGCAGCCTTTTCGATATCACGGATGTAACGATTGGCCTTTTTATGATTCTTACGATCCAGTCGGTAAGGGTCATACAGGAAATAGGACACCGCTCCCAGCAGCAGAAGCACCACTCCGGCTATCGTAAGCGCCGGTACGATAAGAGCATACTCTGTAAATTCCAGTTCATAGCACACAAACACGATCAGCATCGCCGGGAACAGGAACAGATACAGAATCCTCGTCAGGACATCCAATATTGCATGCTGTCTCTTCCCATTGTTCAGCAGCGTTCCCTCGATGGCTGTATAAAAAGCCATGAAAATACATAATTCCGAGCCGAAGCCATGAAGATATCCACAGATTCCGGTCAAGATCAGCGACAGAAAAAACATGCCGAACGCTGTTCCCCGATACAGGGCATAGCGGTATTCCGTCATTCCCTGCAGCTTGTCCTCACTGATTCCGTGCATCTGGTAGACATCCTTGCGGATCAGGCGTTCAAACTCTTCGTTATACCGCTGCTCCTCTCTGGTGTTGCGCAGATGGTCTTCCACCGCCTTGCTCATCTGCTCAATATATTCCTGCTCCTTACGGATGCGCCTGGTCCGAAGCTGCTCCAACTCATTCTGACGTTTTACTTCCTCTTCCAGCTTACGTACTTTGCCGATCCTGGGATTTTTCACCGTAATCTCCGGAGGTTCCGGGAGCACTGTGCTTTCTTTTTTTCCCTGTTCTTCCTGTTCTTCCATTTTGGGGTCCTCTTTCTGTGTGTGATCCGTTAGTCCTATTATAATTTTTCCCACACAGAAAAACAACCTTTAGTTCCCCTTTTCTTCGGTTTTCTCCCAACCTGCCATCAAGTGCAGTTCCAACGGAACGTTATAATCCGGTTCTCCGCCTTTTTGTGCAAAAAAGCGGGATGCAGGCAGGGTCTCCACCCGTATGTCTCCCTCATCCGTTGCGAGATACCAGCCTGCGAAATGATACCCTTCCCGTTCAGGAGTCGGATATCCACACAAATACACTGTTCCGCCGGAATATTTCGGTGTCAGTGCATTATACGTCTGCGATGGTTGTCCTGCAATCGTTCCTCCATTAGCATCCAATACCATTATCATCTGCCATGCAGCAGGATCCTGCGAGTCCCACACCGCGTGAATATCCACACTGCGATTGCCTTCCTCATCCGGTTTGATCCTGGCTGCATCCTCTGCGGAAAAGCTTTCCGTAAGCAGACCCCACTTCGGATAGGTATCCTTCTCGCCTGAAAAATGTGCCGCCCATCCCAGGAATGCAAAGCCTTCCGGTATCTCCGGCTGCGGCAGAGTGATCACTTCTCCGGCAAGGAGCTGTTCTATGGAGAGTTCTCCTTCTTCCAGGATCCGCTCCCAGGCATCAGCAGTGGGATTGGCCAGGTGCGTCTCATTATATATCTTGTAATATAAGATGCCGCCTTCCAAAGGATACTGTTCTTCGATAGGTTCTGACGTTTCTGCTATTGCGACATCTGTTTCCGGCTCTGTTGTCGCGGACTGTACATGGTCATTTTCCCTGCCGTCCCGATTCTCTCCGTTTTCATCAGGTACCTGCACCTCCTCCGTTGTCTGTGCCGGTATTTTCGTCTGATCTGCCTCAGTTCCATACACGCTGCAGCCAAGCAGTACACAAGCCGTCAGCATACAGAGTATGCGCATTGCTTTTCGCTTCCGGCTTTCACTGCGTTCCGATACCCCTTTTTCCACAGGTTGTTTACTCTGCAGATATTCGTCCGGCAACGGCGGATATTCCGGGGCTAGGGAATCCGTCGGGAGTGTCTGGTATTCCGGTAGTATATTGTTTTCCTGTTTCTGCATTTTATTTATCCTATGATCTTTATGATCTTCTTTGATCTTCATTTTCTCTTTTATTACCGGATCCACCCATTATTTATTATGCACATCCAACTGCGGGAAGGGGCACTCTACACCCAGCTTTCGAAAGCCCAGCAGCAGATCGTGATTCAGAATACGCATGCCGGAATAGATATTTTTCTCCGAAACTTCCACTACGAACCGGAGCAATACTCCGGAATCCTGCAATGCCTGCACTCCTACATACACAGGAACTTTTTTCATAGTATCTTCATGTGCCTTGTAGATTGACTCAAGGAGTTTCGGCAGTTCACTTTCCAGCTTTTCAAGATCCGTTTCATAAGGGATGCTGATATCGCAGACAGCCTTGGAATAATTGTCGGAGCGGTTCAGGATATTTTTCATTTCGGAATTATTGATGATCTTCACATTGTCACCGGTATCCGTGATACAGGTGGTGCGGATGCCGATGCTCGTCACAGTTCCACGGAAACCGTTCACCTCCACGATGTCTCCCACATTATACTGATTCTCCAGCAGCATAAAAGTTCCTGTCACCACATCCGCGATCAGACTCTCCGCACTGAAGCCGACGATCAGAGCCAATACTCCGACACTGGCAATGATGGTAGTCATGTTAACTCCGAGGATCGTCAGTCCTGCGCACAGGATCACCAGAAACGCAATATATTTTGTCAGACTGGATAACAGAGAGAGCACAGACCTGGCTCTGTGATTCGCCGGTTTGATCAGCCCCAGGATCCATACGATCAGACTTTTTAAGAACAATACCCCGAAGATCAAAAGCAATAATTTACAGACTGCAACTGCATTGACCGTAAATATCCTCCCCAATTCCTCTGTCTGAATCTGTCCGGTTCCCAGCGCGATTCCCATGATAAGTATCAAAAATACTGCATACACGATTAATTTTTTCACATT
>OHEK01000593.1_pt1 | contig 12030 bp, 10 predicted proteins | sample 1567301 | NCBI WGS metagenome assembly OHEK01 (sample SAMEA3879554, study PRJEB24766) | human gut metagenome | biome: human-associated habitat; feature: feces | place: USA | collected 1985/1987
GAGACGATTAATTTCGATTTAAGGTCAAACATAACTTCTATACCTAATATTAAATACATTAAGGGGTATGGGATTCCATTGGAACTTAGTACAATAGTATGTGACCTTAAGGGATACAACATTCATAATATTAATCAGGGCTATGAATAACATTAAGATAGTTAGAGGTAATATCTTCAACACAAAAGCCCAAACGATTGTGAACACCGTCAACTGCGTCGGCGTTATGGGCAAGGGTATCGCACTTGTATTCAAGTTGCGCTATCCTCTAATGTTTGATATTTACAAAGGGTTCTGCAAGTCAAAGCAGATCGGCATCGGGAAACTTTGGCTTTATAAAGGTGAACCAGAGGAACCTTGGGTTCTGAACTTCCCCACAAAGTTTCATTGGAAATACCCCAGCAAATTAGAGTATATCGAACTCGGACTCGAAAAGTTTGTAACGACCTACAAAGAAAAGGGTATCACCTCCATTGCTTTTCCAATGCTCGGCACCAACAATGGAGGACTGAGCAAAGACGAGGTTTTGCCAGTGATGCAAAGATACCTCTCCGCTTGCGATATCCCCGTAGAGATATACGACTATGACCCCTCGACGCCTGATGACTTGTTTGAGAGATTCAAGACCACTTGGCAATCCATCGGTGATACAGAAAAAAAAGCCTGCGGCATAAGGAGCATCACTCAAATCAGGGCAATGAACAAGGCGTTGGAGGATGACGACATCAAATCCATGATTGCATTGATCAATTATGATGGTGTCGGAATGAAGACGATGGAAGGATGTTTCAAGATGGTTATGAATTATAAAAAAGAACAAACATTGTTATAAAGATGGGCCTGCTCGTTTACAAAGTTGCTGACTACTCTTTCACTGCAGAAAGAGAGCAATATCGCGCAATCTGTGAAATGCTTAAAAAGCATTATTCCAGCAGATCGGAAGTATGTCTCTTCGTCGCCAATTACAGCATTTACGATAGCGAAATCGACGGGATTCTATTTAAGAATGACGCAGTTATTTCCGTTGAATTCAAGAATTACGGAGGTGAAGTAACGGCTGTCGAGAACGGCTGTTGGACGCTTGCAGACGGTACCATCGTGAAGGGTGGTTCAAGAAAGAATCCGTACCAACAGGCAAAGGTAAACCATGTTAACCTCAAGCAGGGACTATCTGATGGAATGATCTTATCAGAAAGGGTTCTTCGGAATGTTCCTGCTCTGATTGTATTCAATCAGCCGATAAAGTGCAATAATCAGTTATCCGGCAGAGTAAAGAGCTGGCTCCATATTACGGACAACGACCATTTTCTACAGAAATTAGCAGACATAACAGAACCGCATACTGACCTGTCCAACGTAGAGATTATCAATCTTGTCGACAAGTTGAATCTATTAGATGAGTGGAAAGACCTGGACTATTGCGACCAGGTTATGAGTGATAAGTCTCAAGTTGATGTCGAGGGACTATCCGCAGAGTCTCTTCCGTTTGATGTTCCCGCTTCAGCTGTTCCAGAATCTGTACCCAGAGAACAGACTCCTCCGCCCTCCGATAACGTACATTATCTCGACAAGAGTAAGATTCGTGTTTCATCAGACCGCATAGAGATGCTTGCTGATAACGAAGTGTTTGTATTCGGCTCCAACATTGGAGGGAAACATGTCGGTGGTGCTGCTCGTCAGGCGTATCAGAAGTTCGGTGCCGAATGGGGCGTTGGATCGGGACCTACTGGTAAGTGCTACGCCATTCCGACAATGCACGGAGGAATAGAAGTAGTTGCCTCTTATGTGGATGCCTTTATTAAGTATGCCTCTGAGCATCCTGAGTTACGATTTCTTGTTACTAAGGTCGGATGTGGAGTTGCCAAGTTCCATCCGAACCAGATTGCCCCTCTCTTTGCTCAAGCGGTTGACTTACCTAATGTGTACCTGCCTGCAGAGTTCTGGTTATACCTCCCAAAATGACAAGAGTCTAAAACAAAAGAATAATACCGGAACCCACCGGGAACAATCCAAGACATACCTCGCAGATTTATTACTAGAACGGTTGCTTTGAGATATGAGAATCAATAGGCTAATCTCCTCGTTTTAATCTAATTCTACAATGACAAAATAACATTTTTCTAGCAAATAGCACCTATTATCCTACACTTTTTCCGAAGAGATATAGCAAATATTGAAGCGTTTACCTGCGTCAATGACGGGACTATTAAAAAGAGCAAAAACTACTTCAGACTCATATTTTTAAAATAAAACAAAGATACGAAAAGCTAGCCATAAACGGGGATTTGAAGGAGTGATTTTTTGCTTAGATGTAACTTTTTAACTATATGAGCCTCGAAAAACATGGAACTATAGACTGGGAATGTAATTGGTATCACATATAGCCTAGGTCGGAATATCTGGAAACATTAGCATATCATCTGCAATGATTCTAATGATAAATCCCTAAACCCCTTTATATATTGTTTGAACTCGTCAAGTTTGCTCGGAAATCATGGGTATGACTTTATACAGAGTAGCTCGAGTTGCAACATTGTAGCTGAAAGCTTTAAATGAAAGATATTATCATATGATTGCTGGAAATTTGAATTCAAATTTTCCAGATTTAATCTGACTTTTCTTCTGTCCTCAATATACTGTTGCCAGTTCGTGCAAATTGTTGGAATAAGCTTCTAGCATTGTTAATATGGACATATTAGGCAGATGTATCAATTGACTATGCCGGATATTGTTTCCGTGTTTGCCGGATTTTCAAGATGGATTGTTGCTGAGATTATCCAGTCAAAGAAATTTTGTTTGCCAGATCCATGATAAAAGTTTGCCATAACATGAACCAATTTTTGCAAGTGGGTATGTGGTATACTCATTGAACATTCGTAACTTGATGCTGATAACGAGTTTGACTGCAAACATGGCAAACCAAGCTCGAAAGTAGGGGATACAATATCAACAAAATGTCTAATAGCCAAAGCATGGGACTGTCCGATATTCTGCCGAATGGATTCAAGAGTTTTTGTTGAATACCTTACACTAAGGTATCGCTGGATTATCCCTGTTTCACATGATGTGTTTTTGCGCCAACCATAACTATCGCCTCAAATCATAACTTGGTTAAAGTCCTATCCGGTTCTTCTGCGGAAGCTATGTGCATAAAGCAGATATCATCGTTGGCTACAAGAGAGATAGGATTTTTCGTCCACTGTCCAATCCCTATAGTGATTTTCCCGTGCCCAGCTTGCTGTTTTAAGTGGCACGCATCCTGTCGCCGAAAGGCGAATGGGGTATTAGGCTCCCCCATTGGGTTTACTACTGGCAGACGGGCAAGCCCGGCATGGATGATAGTTTCGCTTCAAATAATACAGATGCTGTCCGGTTTCCAATGTACATACAAAAGGAAGTATGGCAGATTGCACCTGCATGATGAAACCTGCCATAGCTTTGCTTTATTCTTATATCTACACCCCGGCATTAAAGTAAAGCCGGGAAATGTCACAGAAAAATGTCACACCGGGATTTAATGGCATAGTGGCTCAATAATGGAAATCCCGGTTGAATTTGTATTCTTTCCCTTCTTTTACGACCATCCGCTTGTTACATAGGAACTTTGCCAATTCCACCGTCTTGTTGTACCCCAGTTTTATTCCCTGCCGTCCGTAGCCCTCTTTCAGCCGTTCAAGGTAGCCGTTATAGCCGCTGATGTTCCCGTCCTCAAAAGCGGCGTTCAAAGCGGAACGGTGCGTATTCTCAGGTATTTCCTTGTACGGGTCGAACGGTTCCTTAGGCGGGCGTCCTGGTTGCCTTTTCTGGGGCTGATATGACTCCACCAGTTCGGGCAGGGAATCATCGTTTACCCGGAAGGCAAACGGTTCAAACTCACGGTCACGGCTGTGTATGGCTTCCACCACGCTTATGGACTTGTCGTCTTTGTCCGGCTCTATCTGCATGACTGTTTCCGCCTTGTTGTTCAGTTCCGTGCCGACATGACCACGCGCGTGCTCGTCATTCTTGTTCTGATGCAGGACGGTATGGATGTGTATCTGCCTGTCATCGGTCCATTGCATGAATTTGGATATCACATCGGTGGATTCACCGGGTGAATTGATATCATGGATGAAGTCCCGGATGCCATCTATGATGACCAGACCTAAATCGGGTATCATGCCGATAGCCTCTTCCGTTATAGCCAGTCGTATTTCGGGCGAATATTTCCGGAGTGCCAGCATCGTCAGATTATCGGTATCACAGTCTTTTGGTAGACCTGCCAATTTCAGAATTCTATTCAGAACAATCTGGCAATGGTTCTTGCCCTGTTCCGTGTCAACGTAGAGAATCTTCCTTTTCCCCTCCGGGAAGCAGGCACGGTAATGCAGCACTGTGCCATTCTTCAGGGCAGCCGCAGCGATGGCGGAGACATTGAAGGTCTTCTTGCTTTTGGCCTTTCCAATGGATGCACTGAAGTTTCCCAGAGTCCCGATTGTGGAGTCATCCACCATAAGTACGGAAGCGGACTGTTCGTATGTCCCGGTCACACTTATGACCGATTCATTTATGTACTTTCTCAATTCCTCCGGAGTAGGAATATTGCAGCTCGTCTTTTCCATATTCCTACAGTTCTCTTGGTTTGGCCTTATGTCTTGTCGCAGCAAGCATCTGCTCGTGTTCCTCCTCGAAGCTCAGAGGCATCTGGCTTTTTCTTCCTGTCTCCAGCCATTTGTCCAGTTCGTCGCGATATACGAACAGATGCTTCCCCTGCTTGATGACAGGTATCCCTCCGTGTTTGGCTTTGTAATAGAAGGATGACTTGGATATTCCAAGGTAACTGCATACTTCCTCCACGGTCATGGGAACATGCAGGTTTTCTTTGACAGGAACCTGTTTGGCAAAATTGTCCTTCAACGCATTTTCGAGACTCTCGATTCTTTCGCAAAGTTTGCCTACCACTTCCGGCAGGTCATTGAATGTCAGTTTCTCGTTTGGCATGTTTTTTATATTTAAATGTTAAACATGCTGCAAACCAACATAATGATATTATGCAGATTATAATCAGCAGAAACTAATTATCGCTGTCTGCTGAAGTTTGCATACAACTGAAATGATAGTCCCCGTTCTCCGGGACATCTATAGCAATTATGGCGGGAACTGAGTCACGAAGATTTTTACAAAGGTATTCGATTGTAGCATTTTCCAGTTCATGCGGGAATATTGTTTTTATGAACTTTGCCCTGTCGATTAAAGGGATATCAAGTCTCTCCCCGATATTCCATGCATAATGTCTTAGCGAGGGGGACTTGATTTGATTATCGGGCTTGGAACGAATCGGTTTATATGGTTCCGCTTGTCCGTATGCCAGAGATTCTATGTTCTCATGGAGAATTTCAAGATCGTCTATGGATAAGAACTGTGACATTTCGTGTGTGGTGTATTCATGTATCGCATGCACAATAGCGCTCTTCTTCTCCATTTCATTGCGCCGCAATTCTTCTATGTGGGCTTCATATTCCTTAAGATATGGACTCTCGACCTGTTTTTCACTGGTTGCATTATCAGTTTGGGGCAATTCTTCCTGGGTATCAGGATTTGTCTCGGAAGGGACAGTTCCTCTTGAGGATAACTCCTTGCAGCCAAAAGAAAGATAGCTGTTGGAGAGTAGAGAACAGAACAGGCGTTGCAGTGCAGCGCATGACATGATGGTTACTACGGTTCCTAATATGACCGGAGTGGAATAGTCAATCAGGTCAATCTGATAATTGTTGTACAATATTGTTGCCACTGTTGTGTAGGCGACACACATAATCGCAAGAACTCGGCTTGTCTTTTTGATGGATATTCGGTTGTTATCTGCCATAAACTGTTATTATTTGGAATTGTGATAGGACAAAAATAGATGTCCGGTTTCAGACAGTTGTAAATAATGGCGGAAAATCAGCCGGGAATTAAGAAAAAATATGGTTAGAGTATGATTTTCAGCGAAAAATCATACTCTAACCGATAAAACAGGCACGAATCAGTCTGGTCAGCCCTTTCTTGTCAATGTGATTCTGGTGGTCGCCTCACGCTTGTTGCTGTCGACTACTTTCATGTAGCGTTGAGTGGTAGTGATGCTTTTGTGTGCCATGTTGCTTTGGATGGTACGGATATCAGTACCCGCTGCAGCCTGAAGGGTTGCGTATGTCCTGCGATATGAGTGGAAAGTTATGTTTTTGGTAATTCCTGCGGAACGGATCCATTCCTTCATCGGCTGCTGCGTCCAGCTCCGCTTCAGGCCTTTGAACACAAGACCTTTTTTCTCGGGACTGTACCCGATCAGTTCCAAGGCTTCATCGCTTATCGGGATGATGTCTTCCGTCTTGGTCTTCTGGGTGATGGTATGGACACATTTTCCTCCAGCTGCAAAGTCAACGATTTCCTCCCAGCAAAGGGAAAGTATATCGCTGAGCCGCAAACTGGTCAGACACGAAAAGAGAGAAGCAGTCTTTAGAACAGATATCTTGCACGGAGTTTCAGCCAGACAATACAGCTCTTCCACACTTAGGTATTCCTTGGCAATATCTTCCGATTCGATTTTTTCCAGAAAGTCATTGACATTGGTCTTTATCATCCTGTTGCGGTACAGAATCTTCAGAAATCCCCGGAAAGTAGACCAGTAGCCGGAGGCGGAGTTCTTTGAAATTTGTCCGTCACGCCGGAGTTGCTTTGCGTTAAGCAGGTATTTCCGGAACTTGTTACACAGGTCTACATCTATTTCTTCGAAAGTGCATTTGCCGTGAACGAAGTTGTAGAAGTGCTGATAGACAAATCCCCATTTCTGGTCGTGCTTGCGGAGCTGCTTCCGGTAATACTCCAGAAAGTCCGCTTTGTACTTGCGCTTGTCGAAGAAATCGTACCGTTCATTTACGATGGCTTCAAACCTCCGGCACCGGATTGCTTCGGCCTTTTCCGACATGGCAGCGTTGAAGTCGCGTTCACGCTGATTCTTGGGATTGGCATAGATGTAAATGTTCAATCCTTCATGGCGGATGGTCTTCATTGTTTCCTGATCCCGGTAGCCCGGATAATAATCAAGATAGAACGACAGCATACCTTTCTTCAAAGGGCGCGTCCTCAATGTAACTGTTTTGCATTCTGACATAATGTTGAATATTAAATGGTTGTAACTGATTTTTGCTGCGAAAATCCTTAATGCTTTTATACAGACCATAATCAGCAGGAAATAATTTCCCGATAATTACAGTCGGTCGCATTTAGCCACTAACGGGCTCCCATGATGTGGTCGAATTCCACCTTCAGAAAGCGCACGAACCTGCCTTTCTTCTCCCGTTTTATTTCGTGGAATTGCAAGATGCCGTAAACTGAATCCCTGGTGAGATTGTATTTTTTCATAGCTTCCTGTACGGTGTAGTATTCAGACGAGTCATCTTCGGCGGTCTGTTTTGACAGGTCGAAGTGAAGTTTGGAGTAGAATATCTGGCCGTGCTCTTTCTTCGAGGGGATATTGTTGCGATAGACATGCGAGCGGATGGCTACACGGGTCATTCCATATTTTTCCTCAATCTCTTCCGGTGTGTACCATTCGGTCAAGGCGTCATCCGTCTTGTACTTGGCAAATGCCGCATTGATATGCTTCTTGCTGTAATAGTTAAATTGGTGGACTTTGATTTTGGGGACATCATGTTCTCTGGTATATGTCCATACCCATTTGGTATTTACCTTGTACTTCTCCGCAATCTGTTCGGCTGTATAATATTCGGTTATATCGACATCATCCTTTGGCTTGATGCTTTCATAAGGTTTGGTTTTCAGCATCAGCTCAATGTCGCTTCTGCGGATGAGTGACATTCTCGAACTTAGCCGGGATGCACGAAGTTTGTCTTCCTTCACCAGCTTATAGACATACTGGCGAGAAACACCCATCAGTCTGGAGACTTGAGAAAAAGTGAAGTATTCCTGACTTTCCAGCTTTCTCTTTAACTCAAGCATTTCCTGAATTTCCCTGAGTTCCATTCTGCGCTCCTTCATCCGGTGTTTGTAGCCTCTTTTGGAGCATTGCGGGCTGCAATAATTTGTGGTAGTCTTTTTTGCCATGAAAGGCTTGCCGCACCACTGGCAGATTCTTTTTACTTCCATTTTGTTTGTCCTCCATATTTTCGTTAAACATGAACTTTCGTTGTTCGGGCAATTTCAGCCCTTGCGGTCAGCAATAAAGGCTGCGTTTTATTTCCCTTTTTGTCTACTCACGTAAACCATTGTCAACACACGTCAACTACTGCGTCATCGTGACATTGGGGCAAATCCCGAAAATGTTTCGCGGTAGAAATACGGTAGAAAAATATGGTGAACAACAGTATCCAACTGTTTATAGCTGGATTTTTGGCAAATAAAAAAGCCACTGAAAATCAGCGGCTTCATTATAGTTGGTTCTAATTCGTTGCAGTTGATTACAATATCCTACTTACCGATGCAGAAATGTTCGAAAATATTCCCAAGTACCATATCGTTCGTAACTTCCCCTGCAATATCGCTTAGATGGAAAATGCATTCGCGGATATCTTGTGAAACAAAATCTCCGGATAGATTTTCTGCTAGTCCTTGTTGGACCTGGTGGATGGCTTCCAAGGCATGGGTCAAAGCCTCGTAGTGGCGTATATTCGTGACAATGACATCGTTTTGGGTAACCGTGGGCAGGTTAGCGGCAGAGATTAGCATTTGCTGAAGCTTGTCGAGGTTGGTACGTCCTTTGGCAGAGATGGAGATGCATTGCACATTAGTAGCGGCCACGGTGAAACTGGAGTTGGGGATGGTTGAGGCATCTTGCACCAGATCGGTCTTGTTGAATACGAGAATGAGCCGTTTCCCTTCGCAACGGGGAAGTATCTGGGTAGTTAGTTGTGGTATCCGTGAGACGGCATTCGTGGCATCAACTATCCAGAGCACGATTTCCGCCTGCTTCAATTTCTGGAAGGTTCGCTCAATTCCTAGGTTCTCGATGGTGTCGTTCGTTTCGCGTATGCCTGCCGTATCAATAAATCGGAAAGTTATCCCACCAAGATTGACTGTGTCTTCTATCACATCGCGGGTTGTCCCGTGTATGTCGCTTACAATGGCTCGTTCCTCGTTTAGTAGTGCATTCAACAGGGTGGATTTACCAGCGTTCGTTTCGCCGATGATGGCTACGGGCACGCCGTTCTTGATGGCATTGCCTACACTGAAGGATTGTACTAAACGGGAAATTACCTGCTCTATGCCGTCTGCCAGGAGACATAGCTCGGAGCGGTCGGCAAATTCCAGTTCTTCGTGGTCGCTGAAGTCCAGCTCCAGTTCTATGAGTGATGTGAAGTGCAGCAATTGGTCGCGTAGTGAGGCCAGCTCTTTACTGAACCCACCGCGCATCTGGCTCATGGCGAGGCGGTGAGTGGCGGCAGAGGTGGAGGCGATGAGGTCGGCCACGGCTTCGGCCTGGCTTAGGTCCATTTTGCCGCCCAAGAAGGCCCGTTGCGTGTACTCACCGGGAGCGGCCAGGCGGCAACCATTGCCGATGAGCAATTGCAACACCTTCTGAAGAATATAGCTCGAACCGTGGCACATGATTTCCGTGCTATCCTCGCCCGTGTACGAGTGGGGGGCACGGAATAAGCTTACAAGTACTTCGTCTATGATGTTTTCTTCTTCATGGATATGACCGAAGGTAAGTGTGTATGGCTTGGCATCCTTCAGCTTCTTCCCCTTCCGGGCAGGGGTAAATATGCGGGATGTTATCTCTATGGCATCCGGTCCGGAGACACGGATGCATCCTATGGCTCCCCCTTGGGCGGTGGCTATGGCACAAATGGTATCTTGGTTCATTTTATCCGGCTTATTTTTATTCAGCAAAGATAATGGTTTCTTTACAAAAAAGAGAGATGGTGATTCAACTTATGGGCTTTTATCGTAACTTTGTGCAAATCGATAATGGATAGATGCTTATAAAGCCTAATCCGCCTCTGTGCCCATTGTGGGTATAGCAGGACATTGCTACACTATACAGACCAGCAACGGGCACGTCAGGCAGGATGTGATGAAGTCATTACTAAACCCTACTCCTAGGATTGGCTGAAGGAAAGGGAGGAGCATTTCTTGAAGGATACTTAGATACGGTCGAGTACTGTTTTGATAAGAGTATCTATCGTATTCTTGTATCCCGTGTTAGCTTCTTTTATCAGGCGGTTGGCAATGACCATGCATACCGTCATGGCCTTGTGCCCCATCAGACGGCTCAAGCCTGCCAGGGCAGAACTTTCCATCTCGAAGTTGGTAATACGGTAGCCGTTGTATTCAAATTTTTCAATCTTCTCATTCTGATGTGGGTCGGCAAGCGGCACGCGTAACTCGCGTCCTTGAGGTCCGAAGAAGCCCCCGGCGGCAATCGTTACGCCACGTACCATGTCGTTTTGTGCGATGCGGTCTATCAGTTCAGTGCTTGCATCAATGACGTAGGGGGCAGGGGCACACATGTTGCCGGACCATCCCATATGGTTGAGGAAGGCACGCTCCATGGGCAGGTCGCACACGGAGTTGCGTCCGGCATAGAAGTTGAGCAGCCCATCGAAACCAATGGACTTTTCAGAACATACGAATGTGCCTACCGGAGTGTAGGGTTGCAAGCCGCCGCAGGTGCCGATACGTACCAGCTCAAGGCTACGCAGACGGGGCTTTTCTTCGCGCGTCTCGAAATCGATGTTTGCCAGGGCATCCAGTTCGTTCATCACGATATCGATGTTGTCACATCCGATACCGGTGGAAACCACCGTAATACGTTTCCCCTGGTAAGTACCGGTGATAGTCTTGAACTCGCGGCTTTCCACTTCACATTCCTTGTTCTCGAAATGGGAGGCAACCAGTGCCACCCGTCCGGGGTCGCCTACCAAGATGACTTTGTCTGCCAGCCATTCGGGCTTTACGTGAAGATGAAATACAGAACCGTCTTCATTGATGATCAGTTCGGAAGAGGCGAAATATTTCTTCATATGCTTGAGGCTTTAATCTTTTGTTTATAAATAGAAACGCCGGGAACCGATTCTTGTTCACCGGTTCCGGCGTTTCGTCAGTTACTTTTCGGGTTATTTACTCAACGGCTGGCTGGTATTGCCCGTCGTCGGTTTGGCAATGTTTTCGCGCATGGAAGTGTCGGCTTCTATATTCTTCATCCGGTAATAGTCCATGATACCCAGATTGCCGTTGCGGAATGCTTCGGCCATGGCCTTGGGTACTTCCGCTTCTGCCTCGATAACTTTGGCACGGGCTTCCTGGGCCTTTGCCTTCATTTCCTGCTCTGTGGCTACGGCCATGGCGCGGCGTTCCTCTGCCTTGGCTTGAGCAATGTTCTTGTCGGCATTGGCTTGGTCTATCTGCAGGGCGGCACCGATATTCTTACCTATGTCAATATCAGCAATGTCAATGGACAGAATTTCGAATGCTGTTCCGGCATCCAACCCCTTGCGCAATACCAGTTTGGAGATAGAATCCGGATTCTCCAATACAGACTTATGATTCTCTGACGAACCGATGGAAGACACAATACCCTCGCCTACACGGGCCAGAATCGTGTCTTCTCCGGCACCGCCCACCAATTGGCGGATATTGGCGCGCACCGTTACACGGGCCTTGGCAATCAGCTGGATACCGTCTTTGGCAACAGCTGTCACGGGAGGGGTGTCAATTACTTTGGGGTTAACGGACATCTGTACGGCTTCGAATACGTCACGGCCGGCAAGGTCGATGGCGGTTGCCATCTGGAACGGCAGCTCGATATTGGCTTTAGAGGCGGATACCAGTGCGTGTACCACCCGCTCTACGTGACCTCCGGCAAGGTAGTGCGCTTCCAGTTCGTCGCGCGTGATGTTTTGCAATCCTGCTTTATGAGCTTCAATCATGCCGGGCACAATGATATAAGGAGGAACATTACGGATACGCATCAGAAAAAGTTGTACCAAAGAGATATTAACTCCTGATACTTTGGCTGATAGCCATAGAAAAAAAGGTACATAATGAAAGAAA
>OHEK01000601.1_pt1 | contig 11775 bp, 9 predicted proteins | sample 1567301 | NCBI WGS metagenome assembly OHEK01 (sample SAMEA3879554, study PRJEB24766) | human gut metagenome | biome: human-associated habitat; feature: feces | place: USA | collected 1985/1987
CCTCGGAATAATCCCCCAGGAACATCGCCCCCAGGGAAGCAATACTCATCAGAAAATTTTCATTGATGGCGCGGCCGCGCATCATCCCCAGAAAGGCGGCCTTCAGTACATCCCAGCCTATCAGCAGGTAGGAGCCCACGTAGGCGGCCATACCGGCCAGGGAATCGCCGCCCGCCGCCAGCGCACTGATGAACAGGGCAATGCCCAGCACGGCGGGAACAGGCCCGATGGCGTCTCCGGAGCAGCAACAGCTTCCAGAACCGCAGCTTCCGGAACAACAGGAAGCACCTTCCGGAAAATGTTCGTGGGAATGTTCCGTGCTCATGACCTGTTCCGCTTGTACGCCTGCCTCTCCGGCATGGCAAGCCCTATATTAGCCCAAACTAACAAAAAGTCTGCGTTGATTTCTGATCCTTAAACCGTTCCAAAATCCCCATCCCCATGAATTCATCCATCGCCATGGCTCCCGCTCCCAGCAACCCCGCCTCCGCTCCAAATCTGGCAGGCAGAATTTTCAAATCCTCCATCAGGAGAGGAAACAACTGTTTCCTGAGGTTCTCCAGCAGCGGCTTCATCAACAAATCCCCTGCCTTGGCCACACCGCCCCCGATGATGAAGGCGTCCGGCACCAGCGTATACATCAGGTTCATGATCAGGCAGCCCAGCATTTCCGCCGTATCTTCCCATAATTGAAGGGCTATAGGACATCCGGACCGGGCAGCCTCGTCCAGATGCCTGGGCGTGCATTCATCCACCGTCTTGATGATTCCCGCCCCGGCATACCGTTTAACCGCCTCCGCCGCCAGTTCGTTGTTGCCGATGTATTCCTCAATGGCTCCCCGGCTGCCGAACGGTCCCGTTTTCCCCTGGTAATGAATGCTGGTCTGGCCCAGTTCCGCAGCGGAAAGCCGCCTTCCCCGCAGCATGCGGTCATGCACCACGATTCCCCCGCCTATCCCCGTTCCCATCGTCAGGCACACCAGGCTGGACATGCCGCGCCCGGCGCCAAGCTTCCATTCCGCATAAGCCATGCAGTTGGCGTCATTATCCAGCACGACGGGGAGGCCCAGGGCCTGCTCCATCATCTCTTTCACCGGAATTTCCCTATCCCAGACCCTCACATTGGTAAGCTGGTAAAGCACTCCCCGCTGGTAATCACACCATCCCGGCATTCCCATGCCCATCACACAGGCGGAGGGGAATTGTCCGCGCAGGGTGCGGGCGGACGCAATCATGGCATCAATGATTGCCTGCGGGCTTTCGAACATGGCAGTAGGGATGCGGTCGGCCGTCGCCAGAATACGATCCCCCGCCGTTACGCCCATTTTGATGCTCGTGCCGCCGAAATCAACGGCCAAGGCACAGGGTTCTGAAAAGCTCATAGTCCATACTTATGCCACCCATTCTCCGGAATCAACGTAAAAACGCATTCATCCCCACCCCTTTCCGCGGCATGGCGCACTTACCGTATAAAACACAATAAGAATCTTCCAGAAAGAGCTTGCCAGAACCGCGCCGCCCGGTCCATGATAACCTCCGTAATGATGGAAATGCCCGGTTCGGACGAATGGTTCATGCGCCAAGCCATGAAAGAATCCAGAAAGGCCCTCGTGAAAGGGGAAGTGCCTGTTGGAGCCATTGTGGTGAAGGATGGCCGCGTGATCGGCCGGGGCTGGAACCAGGTGGAGACGCTCAAGGATGCTACGGCCCATGCGGAGATGATTGCCCTGACGGCGGCACAGGAGGCTTTGGGCGACTGGAGGCTGGAAGGCTGCACCCTGTATGTCACCAAGGAGCCGTGCCCCATGTGCGCAGGAGCTATCGTCCACTGCCGTCCGGACCGCGTCGTTTTCGGCTGCCCGGATGCAAAAACCGGGGCTGCGGGGGGCTGGATCAATCTGCTGGATTCCAATCCGCCCCTGAACCATAAGTGCGAGGTGCGTCCCGGCGTACTGGGAGACGAGTGCCTGCTTCATCTCCAGGAGTTTTTCCGTGCGGCGCGTCTGGCGGCAAAAGAACGGAAAAAATTGTCTGCGCGTCTTTCTTCCCCTCCGGATGAAAACGGGGAATGAAGTCCGGAATAAAACACTTTGCATTTGCCAAAGCAGCAGAGTCACGGCAAGCTAGCGGGACTATGGAACGCCGGAACGACAATGAGACTGCGGAAGGAACGGAACGCAAACCGTCGTGGATCAAGGTTCGTCTGCCCAACGGCCGGGAATTCTGGGACGTCAAGCAGCTTGTGGAAGGCAAAAACCTCTTCACCGTCTGTGAAGAAGCACACTGCCCCAACCGTTATGAATGTTGGAACCAGGGTACGGCCACGTTCATGATTGCCGGAGAACGGTGCACGCGCGCCTGCGGATTCTGCGCCACCCGCACGGCCAAGCCCGGCCCGCTGGATCCTGAAGAACCGCAGCACGTGGCGGAAGCCGTCGTGCACATGAAGCTGCGCCACGCCGTAATTACCATGGTCACCCGGGATGATTTGCCGGACGGCGCCGCCGCGCATTTCGCCCAGGTAATTAGGGCCGTCAGAAAAGCCAGCCCTTCCACGATCATTGAAGTGCTTGCCTCGGACTTGAATGAGAAGCCCTCCTCCATCCAGACGCTGATGGCGGCCCGTCCGCATATTTTCGGACACAATCTGGAGACGGTGGAACGCCTCACGCCCATTGTCCGCTTCCGCGCCCAGTACCGGCGGTCCCTGCGCGTTCTCCGGATGGCTCTGGAGTGCGTGGACGGCAAAGTGTCTACCAAGAGCGGCATCATGCTGGGCCTGGGGGAAACGGAAGAAGAGCTTTTCCGCTCCATGGACGATTTGCTGGAGCACGGCGTCACGGTCCTGACGTTGGGGCAATACCTGCGCCCCTCCCGCAACCATCTTCCGGTGGTCAAATACGTCCATCCGGATGATTTCGCCCGGTATGAGGAAGTTGCGCGCTCCAAAGGCTTCAGGCACGTGGCATCCGGGCCGTTGGTCCGCAGCTCCTACCATGCCGCCAATTTCACCCCGGAAGCGGATGTTCTGGAAGCCATTAACGAAGACCTGAGAAAGGCCGGCGAACTTTAGAATAAATCTTGATTTTTTATCCTTCCCCTTTTACCATCCGGGCAATTCCACGTCATTGAGAATCTCATGAGCAAAACATGTTCCTTCATCAAGGCAGGAGCCATTCTGGGCGGCACGGTCATCGTGACGGCGGCTGTCGCCCCCCTGTTCCTGCCGAACCAGAATGTCAAGCCACTGACGTCCGCCCAGGCGGCGGAAATTACCGCACAGACCATGAATTCCAAATGTGCGGACTGCCACAAGCCCGGCACTCACATTTCCGAACTGGTCAATACTCTTTCCGGAGGCCTGCTGGCGCGCCATATCAGGGACGGGCAGCGCAGCTACAATATGGAAGAACCTCCCACTGCCGTCACCCTTTCCAAGCTGGAACATGTGCTTCAAATCAATTCCATGCCCCCCACTTCCTACACCATGGTGCACTGGGGCAGTACGCTCACTCTCCGGGAGAAAAACGCCATGCTCCAGTGGATCAAGGATGAGCGCCTGAAAATTTTCGGCGATATGGTAGGAGAGGAATACGCCCTTTCCCCTCTTGCCCCCATTCCGGACGCCCTCCCCACGGATCCGGCCAAAGTAGCCCTGGGCTACAAGCTTTTTCATGACGTGCGCCTTTCCACGGACAATACCGTTTCCTGCGCTTCCTGCCATTCCCTGGAAAAAGCCGGGACGGACAACCTGCCCACTTCCACCGGAGTCCGCGGCCAGAAAGGCGGCATCAATGCCCCCACCGTTTTCAATGCCGCTTTCCATGCCAAGCAATTTTGGGACGGACGCGCAGCCAACCTCCAGGAACAGGCCGGCGGACCGCCCCTGAATCCGGTGGAAATGGGGTACGAACATCCGGATGACTGGAAGAAGATCGCTGCCAAACTGGACCAGGACACCGCTTTTGCCGCAGAATTCAAAAAGGTTTACCCCCAGGGATTCACCGGAGAGACCATCACGAATGCCATCGCGGAATATGAAAAAACTCTTATCACGCCGAACAGCCCGTTTGACCGCTACCTGAAAGGGGATGAAAACGCCATCAGCGAGAACGCCAAAAAAGGTTACAAGCTTTTCCTGAAGCTTGGTTGCCAGACCTGCCACACCGGTCCCGCCATGGGAGGCCAGTCCTTTGAATACGCCGACCTCAAAGGCGATTTCTTTGCCGGACGCGCCAAGACCAATGACGATAACGGCCTGATGAATTTCTCCAAAAAGGAATCGGACAGGCACCGCTTCCGCGTTCCGACCCTCCGCAATGTGGAACTCACCTGGCCGTACATGCATGACGCCTCCGCACAGACGCTGGAGGAAGCCATTACGAAAATGTACCATTACCAGCTCGGTTACGATAAACTGGACAAGAAGGAAGTGAGACTGCTGGTGGCTTTCCTGAAGACGCTTACCGGAGAATACAACGGCAAACCCGTCCAGGGCGAAGTTTGCCCTGCCTCCTGAATCTGAAGAAAAGCTCTTTTTCCAGCCGCGCCAATGAACATTCATTGGCGCGGCTTTTTTGCATTTTCCTTCCAGTTCCTACGGCAGGCACTGCCGGGAAACTTCCATTCCCTTCCTCTTCCCTGTCGGCTACACTTAGATTAAACTAATACATAAACAATTTATATTAAACGTATTTTACATTGATTGAACAAATATAGCCTAATAATATCATTGACTTATCAGTTTGATAAAACTAACTTCTTTCCGGATTTGATTCATACACGCACCATGCCACTCTCCATGCTCAACATCGGCGATATTCGCCAAGTCAACAAAATCCATGGCAAGGATGAAACCCGGCGTTTTCTGGAAAGCCTGGGCTTCGTTGCCGGGAGCACGGTCTCCATCGTTTCCGAAAACGGCGGTAATTTCATTATCAACGTCAAAGGCTCCAGGATTGCGCTCAGCAAGGCGCTTGCCAGCAAAATATTCGTTGCCTGAGTTATTCCATCCAACAACCAACCATTATTCTATGACCAAACATCGTACATTGAAAGATGCCCTCATCGGGGAAACCGTCACCGTCGGCAAACTGGCGGGGGAAGGCCCGGTCAGAAGACGCATCATGGACATGGGGGTTACCAAGGGAACGCAGATATTCATCCGCAAAGTCGCCCCTCTGGGAGATCCCATTGAAGTTACTGTCCGCGGGTACGAACTCTCCATTCGCAAATCGGAAGCGGAGAACATCCATATCCATTGATTCCGCCTCTATTACCCACGTTTCCTGACTTTACAGCAAGACGGGCACCCATATATCAAGACAAGGAAACCATTCATGAGCAACATTACCATCGCCCTGGCGGGCAACCCCAACTGCGGGAAAACCACGCTCTTTAACGCCCTGACAGGCGCCAACCAATACGTCGGGAACTGGCCCGGCGTCACCGTGGAAAAAAAGGAAGGCCGCCTGAAAGGCCATAAAAATATCATCATTGAAGACCTTCCGGGCATTTATTCCCTTTCCCCCTATACCCTGGAGGAAGTCGTCAGCCGGAATTACCTGGTCACGGACCATCCCTCCCTCATCCTGAACCTGGTTGACGGCAGCAACCTGGAACGCAATCTTTACCTCACCACCCAGCTTTGCGAACTGGGCGTTCCCGTCATTATAGCGCTGAACATGATGGACATTGTCCGGAAGCGCGGCGACAGGATCGACACGGAAAAACTTGCACGCAACCTCGGTTGCCAGGTGCTGGAAATCAGCGCTCTCAAGGGGACCGGCATTCGTGAACTGATAGACGCCGTAGTAACGACGACTGCGTCGGACGACGCCCGGACCCCGCAGGCCGTCCACTTTCCGGACCATCTGGAAAAAGCCATCGGAGAAATTGGGGAAATCATCACCGGCAAATGCCTGGATCAGCAGAAAAAATGGTTTGCCGTTAAAGTTTTCGAAAGAGACCAGAAAGTCGCGGACCAGCTCGCGCTCAATCCCGAGGAACAATCCCGCATCAACGGGATTATTGAAACCATGGAACGGGAAATGGATGACGATAGTGAATCCATTATCACCAATGAACGCTATAATTCCATTTCCCGCATCATCAAAGACGCCGTCGTTAAAGCCAGCCCCGGCAACCTGACGGGCAGCGACAGGATTGATCGCATCATCACCAACCGCTGGCTGGGCCTCCCCATTTTTGCCGTCGTCATGTGGGCTGTATATTACATCTCCATTCAGACGATAGGCGCATGGGGCACAGACTGGGCCAATGATACTTTCTTCGGGGAATGGGTTCCGGAATGGGTAGGAAGCCTGCTGGAAAACGCCGGCTGCGCCCCATGGCTGGAAAGCCTGATCCAGGACGGCGTGATTGCCGGCGTGGGAGCCGTTCTGGGCTTCCTCCCGCAAATGGCGGTTCTGTTCCTGTGCCTGGGCATATTGGAGGATTGCGGCTACATGGCCCGCGTAGCGTTCATCATGGACCGCATTTTCCGCAAATTCGGCCTTTCCGGGAAATCCTTTATTCCCATGCTCGTTTCCATGGGGTGCGGCGTTCCTGGAGTCATGGCGACCCGCACCATTGAGAACGAAAAGGACAGGCGCATGACTATCATGACCACCACGTTCATCCCCTGCGGGGCCAAAACTCCCATCATTGCCCTGATTGCTGGAGCCTTCTTCCCGGAAAATTCCTGGGTGGCTCCGGGGGCCTATTTCATCGGGGTGGGCGCCATCATCCTTTCCGGCCTTATTCTGAAAAAGACTGCCATGTTCGCCGGGGACCCCACTCCCTTCGTCATGGAACTTCCCATTTACCACATCCCGGCCTGGAAGAACGTCATCATTCATGCATGGGACCGCTGCAAGGCTTTCGTGCAAAAAGCCGGGACCGTCATCTTTGTGTCCAGCGCCCTGATCTGGTTCCTCTCCAGCTATAACTGGAAGGTGGATTCCGTAGAGCAGAATGACAGCATGCTGGCCTCCATCGGCAATGTGGCCGCGCCTGTCTTCCAGCCTCTGGGCTGGGGTGAATGGAAACCCACCATGGCTACCATTACCGGATTGATTGCCAAGGAAAACGTGGTAGGCACCTTCGGCGTCCTGTATGCGGACGGCAGTTCCGGGGAAGATGAAGCGGAAAAAACGGAGGACTCCCCCGAAACGCAGGAAATGTCCCCCGCCGGCCGGGAGCTCCAGGCATCCCTGGAGGAAGGTTCCGGAGAATCCGCTGCTGAAGCGGAAGAAGAGGAAGATGAAGATGCGGAAATCAGGGAAACCGGGGACCGCCTGGTCCAAGCGGGAGCCTTCACCTTCCTGAGCGCTTTCTCCTTCATGATTTTCAATCTTCTCTGCGCCCCCTGCTTCGCGGCCATGGGCGCTATCAGAAGGGAAATGAACAGCGCCAAATGGACCTTCTTCGCCATCGGCTACATGTGCGCCCTGGCGTACTGCCTGGCCTTCCTGATTTACCAGCTGGGAGCATGGCTTTATGCGGAAGCTTCCTTCGGCATCGGGCAGGGCATTGCCCTATTGCTCCTGCTGGGGTTCGTTTACCTGGTGGCAAAGAAACCTTATACAGCCTCCAAATAACTTCTAAACCAATTCCTTAACTCTACTGACTAATATGGGAACATATATCATCGCCACCCTTCTTTTCCTGGCCCTGGCTTACGCGTTATACAAAATTTTCAGCAAGCGCGGCAAATGCTGCGGCAACTGCGGATGTTGCGGCAACGACAGCGACGGCTGTTGCGGTGGCGGCGGAGAATTAAGACCCGAGCGCAAAAAGCTCGACGGCCCCGTAACGGAAGAAAAGATAATTTCGATAGACGGAATGAGTTGCGAAAACTGCCGGAATCACGTTGAGCGAGCTATAAACAAAATAGACGGAGCTTCGGCGAGAGTAAATCTTCGCAAAAAAGAAGCGGTTGTTTCGCTCGACGGAGAAATTGACGACGAAACGCTCAAAAACGCTGTTGAATCGGCAGGCTACAAGGCTGTTTCCGTAAAGACACGGGAGGTAAAAAAATAATGACACAGTATAACGTCACCGGTATGAGCTGTGCGGCGTGTTCTGCGAGAGTTGAAAAAGCGGTATCAAAAGTGCCCGGCGTAACGTCGTGTTCCGTCAGTTTACTCACCAACTCCATGGGCGTTGAAGGGACGGCATCGGACAAAGCTATAATATCCGCAGTACAAAAAGCCGGCTACGGAGCATCTAAGAAAGGCGGAAGTAAAGCCGCCGAGAGTGCCGATGAATCCGCACTCCGCGACACAGAAACACCAAAGCTCAAAAAGCGTCTGTTTTGGTCAGTCGGATTTCTTATAATACTGATGTATTTTTCGATGGGTCATATGATGTGGGGATGGCCCCTCCCCTCTTTTTATAACAGCAATCACGTTGCAATGGGACTTACTCAGCTTTTGCTTACCGTTATAATTATGGTAATAAACCAAAAGTTCTTTATCAGCGGTTTTAAAAGTCTGTGGCACAGAGCCCCGAATATGGATACCCTCGTAGCCCTCGGTTCAACTGCCGCATTCGTATACAGCACTTACGCTCTCTTTATGATGACAGACGCTCAGACACGCGGCGATATGCAGGCTGTAAACACCTATATGATGGACTTTTATTTTGAGTCCGCCGCTATGATTCTCACACTTATAACCGTGGGCAAGACCCTTGAGGCGCGCTCAAAGGGCAAAACGACCGACGCATTAAAGAGTCTTATGAAGCTCGCACCAAAAAGCGCGGTAATTTTAAAAGACGGCGAAGAAAAGACCGTGCCTATTGACACGGTACAAAAAGACGATATATTCTTAGTACGCCCCGGCGAGAGTATACCGGCAGACGGTGTGATAATCGAGGGTGAAAGTGCCGTAGACGAATCGGCGCTTACCGGTGAGAGCATTCCCGTAGACAAAGCCGCAGGAGACAAGGTTTCGGCGGCAACCGTCAATCGGTCGGGATTTTTGAAATGTCGTGCCATACACGTAGGTGAGGATACAACCCTATCGCAAATCATTAAAATGGTCAGCGACGCCGCAGCCACAAAGGCCCCGATAGCAAAAATCGCGGATAAGGTTTCGGGTATATTCGTCCCGGCTGTAATAATTATCGCGGTAATCACAACCGTAATATGGCTTCTGCTCGGTCACGGCGTAGGTTATGCGCTTGCACGCGGAATTTCGGTTCTCGTAATATCATGCCCATGCGCCTTAGGTCTTGCGACTCCGGTTGCGATAATGGTGGGCAGCGGTCTCGGCGCAAAGAACGGTATTCTTTTCAAAACAGCGGCGTCTCTTGAGGAAACAGGCAGAATACAGATTGTGGCACTCGACAAGACCGGCACAATAACAAAGGGCGAGCCGAGAGTTACGGACGTTATCCCAAACGGTGAAACAACAGAAAATGAACTTCTTAAAGCTGCGGTGTCTCTTGAAAAAAAGAGTGAGCATCCGCTTGCAAAGGCTGTAATATCATATGCGGAGAGCAAAAGTATCATCTGCGACGACGTATCTGTCTTTAAAGCTTTGCCCGGAAACGGCCTCAGCGGCACCGTAAACGGAAAGAATATATTCGCAGGTAATCTCAATTTCATAAAAACAAAGGCCGAAATATCGCCCGACATCAAGGAAATTGCCGAAAGGCTGTCAGGCGATGGTAAAACTCCCCTCTTCTTCGCTCTGGATGGGAAGCTTCTCGGCATTATAGCCGTGGCGGACGTCATTAAAGACGACAGCCCTAAAGCCGTTAAAGAGCTCAGGAATATGGGAATACGCGTTGTGATGCTCACGGGCGACAACGAACGTACCGCAAACGCAATAGGTAAATCAGCCGGTGTTGACGAAGTAATCGCAGGGGTTTTACCGAGCGGTAAAGAAGAGGCAATCAAAAAGCTTAAAAAGCTCGGCAAGGTGGCAATGGTCGGCGACGGAATAAACGACGCACCCGCCCTTACAAGAGCCGACATAGGCTTAGCCATAGGTGCAGGCACAGATGTTGCCATAGATGCAGCCGACGTCGCTCTGATGAAGAGTCGTCTTTCCGATGTACCCGCAGCCATAAGGCTCAGCAGAGCGACGCTTAGAAATATACACGAAAACCTGTTTTGGGCGTTCTTCTACAACACGATAGGTATTCCGATAGCCGCCGGCGTATTTATCCCTCTCGGTCTTACGCTGAACCCCATGCTCGGAGCTGCGGCAATGAGCCTTTCAAGCTTCTGCGTTGTAACCAATGCCCTGAGACTTAATCTGTTTAAGCTTCGTGACGCAAGCCACGACCATAAAATAAAAAAGCATTTAAAAAATGTAACGGAGGAATCAAAAGCTATGGAAAAGACAATTAAAATCGAAGGTATGATGTGCGGACATTGTGAAGCTGCAGTCAAGAAAGCTCTTGAAGAATTACCCGAGGTTGAGTCAGCCGAAGTAAGCCATGTAAGCGGTACCGCAAAGGTTACTCTTAAAGGTGAAATCAACAATGACGTTCTCAAGAAAGCCGTTGAGGACAAGGATTACAAGGTTATCGGAATAGAATAATCATGTAACAAAAAAAAGGACCGTGAAGTCATAAGACCTCACGGTTCTTTTTTGCAATTCTGCAAAATTATCTCTTAATGTCGTCCCAAGCAACACCGTTTATGTGGAACAGCTCGTCAAAGTCGTAACGGTTGTTCTCGTCTTTTCTGTGGTTCGGATACCAAACCTGAGCAAAGAACGGGTTTGTCTTAGCGATAGCATCATAATCCCAAGCCTTATGCGGGATATAGCACTCGGGGCACCAATGTCCGCCGAGAAGTATAAGAGCGGGGCTTGCTTCGAATTCTGCGCCGCAGTGGCCGCATTTCCATTTAAGCTTAGTAGCCATATCACCCTTAGTCATTGTCTCGGAGAGGCACTCGCCGCCGCGGAACTTAGCAGCCTGCTTCATATCCTCAATGTCAAGCTCTGCTTCGGGCTTTGTCTCATCATAACCGTGGTCAAGCTTAAACTGCTCAGCCGCGCTGTTATCCTTATCGAACTTGATGATGTCGAAATCTTCCCACTTTGACGGGATCTTCTTCCACTCGTCCATGCCGCCGAAGTAGATGTCAAGACGCTGCTTGTTGTTCTTTTCAACCCAGTCAAGAGTACCGAAGTCCGGAGTCTTGGCAATCTTCTTCATAAAGGGCTTCGCGCAAGCTGCAACGAGGTTCTTCGGAAGATATCTCGGAATTTTAAAGTAGAATTCAACCTGATCTGCAAGACGGTTGAAGTAATCCTTAACGGGGAGGTTCTCACGGAAGTGAAGGAAGTTTTCAAGCTTATCGCCGTCTGCATAGAACTGACCGTGGAAGTTCTTCGTTGTAAACCAGTTGGGGTCAAAGAGCTTTTCGGGGCCTGCAAGACCGAGAGTACCGAGAAGAAGGCACTCAAACTCATAGTTTGAAATTCTGTATTCCTTACCTGAACCTATATTGTAGAAGTGATTCCAGAAATCGGAACCGAGGTTGCCCTTTGCATCTTCATCGCAGAGGTTGGCAAGCAAACGACCCGAATCCTCAACGGTGCACCACTCAAGAACGCCGTTGATCGGAACGTGGAACATAATAGGATCCATATTTTTAAGAATGTTGGGATAAAGTATGCCCGACTGACGCATAACAACCCAATTCTTAATACCGCTCTCAACGAATACACGCTCTGCTATGCACTTAGAAACAGCATAATGGTCATATACCGAAACCTTGAGCGGATCGCCGCAACGTCCCCAATGGAT
>OHEK01000602.1_pt1 | contig 11754 bp, 8 predicted proteins | sample 1567301 | NCBI WGS metagenome assembly OHEK01 (sample SAMEA3879554, study PRJEB24766) | human gut metagenome | biome: human-associated habitat; feature: feces | place: USA | collected 1985/1987
TCGCCGTCCGGGACAACGCCACCCATTCCCCCGCCGGCCCCTTCCGCGCAGGCAAATACAGCATTCTGGAAGGAGGTTCCCGCATTCCGTTTATCGTCAAATGGCCCGGCGTGATCAAACCCGGAACCACGAGCAAAGCCCTGCTCAACCAAATGGATCTGGGGGCCTCCCTGGAACAGCTGCTGGCCCCCGGCAAGGCCAATTCCTTCCGTGACTCTGAAAACGTGATGCCCGCCCTTCTGGGAAAATCCGCCAAGGGGCGTGACTACCATGTCATCAACAGTACCGGCAAGGCATTGGCGATTCGCCACGGCAAATGGAAATTCATTCCCGCCGGCGTGGCCATTCGCGACGGCATCAACGGAGCCTCCGCAAAAATGAGCAAGTCCCCGGAAGGAGGAAGCCTCTTTGACCTGGAAAAAGACCCGAAGGAACTTGACAACGTAGCCTCCCAGCATCCGGACATTTGCGAACAGATGAAAGCCAAGCTTGAGGAAATCCGCCAGAGACCCGAAACCAAGGCTGACCAGGAGGACCTGCTTCCCTTGGACGACTAACATCCATTCGGGCCAGATCATGAGAGAATCCGCCACATGCTCCCAATGCGGCCACGGGTACACCTACCCGGCCGGACTGGACGCCAAAACCGGCATGCGCTGCCCGGCGTGCGGCCTTCTGATTCACGTTACAACGGGGCTTCCCTTCGGGGAAGCCTCCTCTTCGCCATCCGGCCGCAAACCGGAAAACGCCATGAAAACGCAGCCCGCCCTGCCTCCCGTCAGGAAAAAGCGGACGTCTTTCTCCGGACGCGATACTGACGAACGCGGCATCCGGCAGGAAAACCTGCCGCAGCGGCCAGCCGCAGCATCCGGCCGCCGGATTCCCGCTACATCATGGCTGGCATGGGGGCTGTCCCTGATCGCGTTGATTCTGGCCTTTATTTTCCCCTCCTACGGAAACGGTTCCACAGATCCGCTGTATATGCTTCAGTGCCTGCCCTCCATGGTATTCGGCTGCACTACGGCCATCCTTTTCATCCAGGGCCTGGCGGCTATGCGCCGCTAAAAAACAAAGCCTGCGGCCCCATCCGGGGCCCATGCGGCAGCCCCGTCCCAAAAACAGCCGGAATGCCTGGTTTCCATGCCCCTTTCCGCGGAACCGGGCTTTTAGGCTTGCCTGTCAAATGAACAGATTTTAAGTTACGTCCCGGTAAACGTTATGGAACGGGAGGCAGAGGCGAAGGACAACCTGTGGAGGGCCAGACTGGATGCCGTCCTGATGCACAGGATATGGGGTTCCCTTATTTTCCTGGGCATCATTTATATTATTTTCTTCCTGAGCTTCGCTATCGGGGATCCTCTGGTCAGGCTCATCCAGACGGGCACCCAGCTGTTCAGCGTCTGGGCCTGCCGCATGCTGGAACCGTGGCCCCGCCTTCAATCCCTGCTGGGGGAAGGCGTGGTAGGAGGCGTGGGCGGCGTACTGGCCTTTCTGCCCAACGTGGTTCTCCTCTTCGGGGCCATTACCGTTCTGGAAAACAGCGGATACATGATGAGGGTTTCCCGCCTGATGAGCCGCATCATGAAAATCATGGGATTGAACGGCAGCAGCTTTGCCCCCCTCCTGCTGGGATTCGGCTGTTCGGTTCCCGCCATCCTGTCCACCAGGAGAATTGAAACGCGCAGCGACCGCCTGGTCACCATCGCCGTGCTGCCCATGATGAGCTGTGCGGGCCGCCTGCCGATCTACATGATGTTCGTCTCCGCCCTGTTTCCCTCCCGCCTGCAGGCTCCCGTGCTGTTCGGGATTTATGCCAGCGGCGTCCTGCTGGCGCTGTGCTGCGCCCGGCTTCTGAAAAACACGCTTTTCAAGGCGCCCCAGAGGGATTCCCTCCACCACATGAAGCGCCTGCGCCTCCCCTCCCTGCGGAAGGTGGGCATCCTGATGTGGTCACGGGCCTTCATGTACGTCCGGAAAGCAGGCACTTTCATTCTTGGGGCCTCCATCATCCTGTGGTTTCTGAACACCTACCCCAGGCCGGAAGAAAACACGGCGCCGACAAACGCAGCGGCCATGGAACATTCCTACGCCGGACAAATAGGCCATTGGATGGAACCCGTCACGCAAGTGGCCGGATTTGACTGGAAAATCAATTCCGCCCTGGTAGGAGCCTTTGCCGCCAAGGAAATTTTCGTCACCCAGATGGGTATCCTTTATGCGGTGGAAGACGGAAATTCGGTCCCGGCTGCCCAGCAGACATTGAACGCCCGCCTTAAAGCCAGCTACACCCCTCTCCAGGGCATCAGCATCATGATATTCTGCCTGATTGCCCTGCCCTGCATCGGCACCGTCACCGTCGCCAAGAGGGAAGCGGGCACCTGGTGGTTCGCTCTGGCTCAATTCGGCGGATTGACCCTCCTGGGTTTTGCAACGGCTACGCTGATCTACCAGGCAGGGCTCCTTCTGTAAGGGCCAGCCATAAAGAAACCGGAAGCAGGGAATACCCCCCGGAGGAAGAAAAAATGAACCTCGTGGAAAAAGAGGCATTTACGATGAACTTCCGCAAGTTCTCCTGCTCTACGGTCAAGTTATCACAACCTCGTCATCATCCGGCCACGAAAGCCGCAGCATAACACCATGCATGGCCGTGCAAGCCTCCCCTCCGCAACAATCCGGAATCAGTATGCATCGGCTGAAGCCTTTCCTGTTTTTTTCAAGCCGCCCGGGTATCCTTTTCCGTTTGCAGAGGGGGGGAACAACCTGCGGCAAAAAAAGATCATGCAACCATTTCCGGAAAATCAATGCCCTTTTGACAGGGAGTAATCAAAAAAGGGGCACCAATTATCCATTCGGTAATCTTTGCCCTGGATATGGGCCTTAACCTCATCTCCCTGGGAATCCCTCAGACAGCCCCGCGCCCCCGTCCGCGGACCGGAAGGACGGTGCTCATTAATCGTCATCCCATAGCGTAGACGCCCTTTCCCCGGGTCCTTCTCCGTCAACAGCTGTACCGCATTCTTCCCCACCAGCCGGACAGACTTGATGGCAATATCCTCTCCCTCAGCCCCCACAAGGGAAAAACCATAATTGCCAGGATCGTCAACCGTCTTCGTGTCCAGAACCAAAGGGGGGCAGGGAGCATAAAATGCCACTTCCACCGTCCAACCCTTTCCGGACTTCCTGATTTTATGGGTCAGGGGATGCACGGGTTTCCAGTCCGCCCCATCCAACAGGACTTTCTTCATGACATAGCCCACATACTCCCCATAAAGGCGGGACATGGGCGCCGTCAAATGGACTCCGTCGCTATACTCGAAATGATACATCGGGGTCGTCATCACATACCGGCTGTCCTTCTCCAAAGCCATCTCCAGCTGTTCCAGAGCAATAGCCGGATAATCCGTAGGATTAAACTGATAATAATTCAAATGGGAACCAACCTGATAGCCGAAACAGACCACATCGTTTTTCTGCCCGGTCACGGCCCTGGCGTCATGATTTATGTCCCTGATCAGCTTTTCCATTTTTTCCCGGTACCATTCCCTCGTTTTTCTGTCCTGGTGATCCGTCTCTCCCTGGGTCCAGATAAACGCAGGCATGGAAAGGGTCTTCCCTTCCCGGTCAGCCAGTATTTTGGCGGCCTTCAAATCATCCAAAATGCGGTTGTAGGCTCCAGTTCCCCTGCCCAGGGAACCAAGGCTCGCCCCACCCACTCCCGTCGCAGAACAAATCAACCAGATACGGGAAGCCGTAACGGGAGAATAATGCTGCATCAGGCGGAACAAACGACAGGCAGCCCCGGATACGGGAGTTTCGCCGCGCGGACCGTTCACTCCTTCCTCCAGAGGAACCAGCATCTTGCGGTCACTGCCGTTCTCATACGCTCTCACCCCTCCCCTGAACATATACAAGCCCCCTTCCTCCTGCTTTTCCGTTACAACGGGCTTAGCCGTCCAGCCCACAGAAAGGGATTGACCGTAAGAAGTTAAATAATTCCAATCCGCCCACTCTGTTTTCCGGGAAGCACAGATGGATGCGGAAGCCGCCGCAGCCATGTGGAAAGCAAGCAAAATCAAGGTAACAGGAATATTCATCAGATAATTCAACGGACTCTGTCCGTGAACATACGTTAGCCGTTCCCTCTTTTTATCAATTCCTGAACACAAAGCTGTCCATCCATTGCTGCAGTACCATTACGCCAGGAAATACGGAATTGCCGTTCCAGCCGGGTCCACGCCATGTTTCGGTATCATGCCGTACCGGCAGGAAAACGCATTCAATATACCGACGGGATTTTTTATCCTCCAAAAGAAAGGCGGCAGAAATATTCCCCGTATTGCATAAACAACATGAATCATTTCCCGTCTATCAATGCCATATCCGCCTCCATCTGCCTTCTGGGATGCGGACTCGCCCTGCCTGTTTTCTCCCAACAGCCGGAAAAAGGAAAACCCGATGCCGCCCACATTTCCAAAACAAAAGCTGACTGGTGGAGCCAGAGGCACGCCCTGTTAAAGCAGACCCTGGCGGAAACACCATGCCAACTGCTGTTTATCGGCGATTCCATCACCCACCGCTGGGAAACCGACGGCAAAAAAATATGGTCTCAATATTTTTCCCCCTATGCTCCTGTCAATTTCGGCATAGGAGGCGACAGGACGGAACATGTATTGTGGCGCATTGACGATTCTGCCCTTAAAACGCCTCATTCCCCCCAAGTATGCGTTATCATGGTGGGCACCAATAACACAGGGCAATACAAAGGCAGGCAGACCCCGCAGGAAACGGCGGAGGGTATCCGGGAAATAGCTTCCCGGATCCATCGGCTCCACCCCGCCACTGAAATTATTCTTCTGCACATCTTTCCCCGGGGGAAAACGGCGGAAGACCCCCTGCGCATCCAAAATGAAATGATCAACAGGGAGCTGGACAAAACAAATATGCCGAGAGTCCATGTCGTCAACATTAATTCCGCATTCCTGGACAAGGACGGCACTTTCCTGCCGGGAATTACCGGGGACCTCGTCCACCTTACAGAAAAAGGCTACCGTCTCTGGGCGGACGCACTACTGCCGGAAATCAAAAAATACATGAAGTAAGTCCGCTACCCCCTTCCGCCCGGCTCAACGGCCAATTCGGCCTCATCTGCGCAGAAGCGGCCAGCCAATCATGGTTGTCACTCCCGCACATAAAAAACCGGAGGGATTATTTTCCCTCCGGTTTTCGGATACGGCCGTTAAAACCGTTTAAATTGTCTTAATCACGGAAGAGTCGTCATCATCCCTGTCCTCGGCAGAAGCGGCCTTCCTGGTGGGAACAGGCGTCTTCCTGACCTTTTCCAGAGCCTTGTCCACCGCCGCAATCACCTTGTCTTCCCCGGTCTTCTGACTGGACAACTCATTATAAATCTTTTCCTTGGCCTCATAATCGGCCTTGGCTGCCGCATCGCCGGGATTGGCCTTGAACTTGTCCTCCGCCTTGAACAAGGCCTCCTCCGCAGCCTGGAACTTTGGTTCCACCGCGTTTCTCTGGTCTTCCGCAGTCTGCTTAATGCGGCCCAGCAAGCGAATCACATACGGGCGGTTGCTGAGCCTCTTGAATGCGGAAACCAGAAACTGGCGGCGTTCGCTGGTTTTGGCATCCGCAATAAGGGGGTCAAACAACTTGAGCGTGGCGTTGTCATCCCGGTCACGGTCCACGGAGAGTACGCGGAGAATGGAATCATGGGCCTGGGAACGCACGCGTTCATGCAGGGATTCGTCTTTCCAGGCCTTGAACAGGTACGGAACGGCGTCATCCGTATTCCAGTCCCCCCAGGCGGTAATGATGGCAAGCGCCTTTTTGGGATCCTCCTTATAGCTCTTTTCCATCATGTCCAGTACCTTGGGATCACCGGTGCGGGCCAGCAGCTTGTAGAGCATTTTGACGTTTTCCTCCGGCATATCTTTCTGATACTGGAGCAGTTTGGAGGAAAGCGCCTTGCGCTTGGCTGGAGGAGCTTCGTCAATCAGGTAGCGCGCCGTACGGAAAGCGGAGGAAATCAAATCCGGGGAAGCATCCTTCTTCTGGAGGATCTTCATCACGTCGTCAAGGTCGTCCAGCTTCATGGCAAAACGCATGTACTTGAGCACCACGGCCTGCTTGTCCTGGATCTTCTTATTCTTGCTTTCGCTGATGGAAGCGTACAGGTCTTTCAGCATGTCGCGCATGGCGGGGCTGGAAGACTTGGCCAAAAGGGTCACCATCATGGAATATTTTTCCTTACTGTACCTGCCGACATTTTTTTTCATGTCTTCCACCACCTGGCGGGCAATGTTGTCATCCATCTGGGCCATGATGGAAACCAGGTGGGCGGCGCCGGGCCAGTTTTCCCTGTTGCCCTTGACTCCCCTCACATTGGCGAGCAGCAAAGCGGCATCCTCCGCATCGGGAACGACTTTCACATCCGGAACACGGCTGAGATTCTTGGAGTCAAACAGACGGCTGCGGCCCAGTTTCCCGCCTTCCACGACCAGCGCATTCAGGCGGGCGTTCTCACCTTCCACCTTTTCTTTCTTGCTGCTGGTGCTCCATGCATAAATCCCTACGCCGGCAGCGATGACAACCAGGGCGCATACCCCATAAATGACACCCCGCAGCAGGGATTTGGATTTATCCACGGAAGCGGCCATATCCCGGGCGGATTCCGTTCCGGCGGGAGGCTGAATACCGTCGCCCGCCGGAGGAGCGCCAGCGGCAGGGGAAGCTCCCGCGGCGGCCACAGGCTGGGGAACCGCAGCGGGAGCCACGGAGGAAGCTGGTACTGCCCCCACGGGGGATTTTAATACTTTCAGCTTGGGAACGGCGCTTTCCGGAGCGGCGGCCGGGGATTTCTCCGCCGCAGCGGGAGCCGCGGCCGTCTTGAAAACTTTTAATTTGGGAGCCCCCCCCGCAGGAGCAGGCTCCGGAACAGACGGTTCCGGGGTCTGCACAGCCGCAGGCGCTACCCCTGCGGCCTGGGCCAGTGCAGCGGCCTGAGCCTCCGCCAGGGCTTTCTGGGCCTCCGCTACCTTGGCAAGGGCATCCTGAATCTGTGCGTCCACGGAAGGCTCGGGCTGCGGAGCGGAAGCGGCTTCCTTTTTCTCCAGCTCCGCCGCAAGGCGCGCTCTTTCCTCTTCGGCAGCTACACGGGCGGCCTCCTTTTCTGCGGCAATGCGCGCGGCTTCGGCAGCCTCCTGCTCCGCCTTGATTCTTGCGGCTTCCTGCTCGGCAGCTATTCTCGCCGCCTCCTTTTCGGCAGCAATACGGGCGGCTTCCTGCTCGGCAGCCGCCTTTTCCGCAGCAATCCTGTCCGCCTCCGCCTGTTCCGCTGCGCGGCGGGCGGCTTCCTCCTGTTCCAGATAGGGGGCCACATCAGGAGTGAGAAAACGCGGCTTGACAACCTCCACGCCTTCCGCGGCGGGAGAAACAAACTTTACCTTGGGTGCGGCCGCAGGGGCTGCCGTTACCAAACGGCGTCGCAATTTGGGAGGTTCCGGCGAAGAAGGGGTTCCTGTCTGATCGGTCATCGTGATAAAATGGCTGGGAAATTGGAGTGATTTTATACGATTCCGCGGCCCCCTGCAACCTCAAAATACCGTCTGGAAAGCGTTTAAATATCCCGCGGATTCTCCCGCAAAATCATAAAAAACACAATATGTTAACAACAACAATCATGAATAAAGTAAAGCGCCCGTAATAGAACTTCAAGAATACGCACCAGTCATTTAAGAATCCTCTTAAAAAATGTTATAACACATATACTTTTTTCTTGCCAGACCAAGGATGATTAGTTAAATAAACAACCACTCGTCAACATCATGAATTCCAACGACAGTACCAAAAATAAGAGGCGCTACACGCCTGAAGAAAAACAATCCGTTCTTGATTTCATTGCTGAACGGAAAACCCAAAACAAAAGGGGTGCCCAGAAAGAAGCCGCCGAACGCTTCGGCATCAGCACGGTGACCATCTCAAGCTGGATGAAGGCATCCAAGGCCAAGCGCGGCCGCAAGCCCGGCACCAAAAATACAACTGCTCCCAAAACACAGCCTCTCGCAGCCGCCCAACCCGCCGACCTGCGCCGCCTGGCGGCCGTTCTGGAAGAAATCGCCGACCTTGAAGCCCAGACAGCCAAACTCGATGCCCTGCGCGCTGAAGCGGAGGAACTCAAGAACAGGCTGACTGCCAAGCAGGCCTGATTGCTTTTATTCCTTCCTTTTCCGGAAAACCGGCTTCCCCTGACAAGGGAAGCCGGTTATTTTCTTTACGGAGATCGCGCTTGCCCCCCCGGAACAATTCCTTTAATATCCGCCGTCGTGACTCAACCCTCCCACATTGCTCCCGCGAGTCAGTCTGTGGAAGGCATGTATGCCGACTACTTTCTGGATTACGCCTCGTATGTCATTCTGGAACGGGCCGTACCCAAGATCAATGACGGGTTTAAACCTGTGCAGCGCCGTATTCTGCACGCCATGGACCGCCTGGACGACGGGCGTTATAATAAAGTGGCTAATATCGTGGGAGACACGATGAAATTCCATCCGCACGGCGACCGTTCCATTGCAGACGCGCTGGTGGGGCTGGGACAAAAAGGGCTGCTTATCGACACGCAGGGGAACTGGGGCAATATTCTGACAGGCGACCCCGCAGCGGCTTCCCGCTATATTGAAGCCCGCTTCACCTCCTTTGCGCGTGACGTAGTATTCAGCCCCAAGGTCACGGAATGGCAGCTCTCCTATGACGGCAGGAACAAGGAACCGGTCAGCCTTCCCGTCAAATTCCCCCTTCTTCTCGCTCAGGGAGCGGAAGGCATCGCCGTGGGGCTTTCCAGTAAAATTCTTCCCCACAACTTCAATGAGTTGATTGAAGCCTCCATCGCCTACTTGCGCGGCCAGCCCTTCCAGCTTCTGCCGGACTTTCCGACCGGAGGCGTGATGGATGCCACCAACTACCGTGACGGAGAACGAGGGACGGGCCGCGTCCGCATCAGGGCGCGCATCCTCACGGAATCGAAGAAACTTCTCCGCATCACGGAAATCCCGTTCGGCGTCACCACGGAAATCTTAATTGATTCCATTGTCTCCGCTGCGGAAAAGGGAAAAATTAAAATCGCCCGCATTGAGGACAATACGGCCCAGCATGTGGACATCCTGGTCCATCTCCCGGCCGGAGCGGATCCGGAGCAGACGAGGAAAGCCCTGTTTGCCTTCTCCGCCTGTGAAGTCAGCATCTCCCCGAATGCCTGCGTCATTGTGGAGGAAAAACCCAGGTTCATGTGTGTCAGCGACATCCTGCGCTACAATACGGACTCCACCAAGGAAATCCTGCGCCAGGAGCAGGAAATCCGACTCAAGGAACTGAACGAGGCGTGGCACCAGGCAAGCCTGGAAAAAATATTCATTGAAAACCGCATCTACCTCTCCATAGAAGATTCCGAAACGTGGGAAGAAGTGCTCGGCACCATTGACCGGGAATTGCAGCCGTTTGCATCCCGGCTGCGCGCCCCCATTACCAGGGACGACTTGGTAAGGCTGACGGAAATCAAAATCAAGCGGATTTCCAAATTTGACGCTTTCAAGGCAGACCAACACATCCGCCAGCTTGAAGAGGACATCGAACAAACGCAGAAGAACCTCAACCAGCTTACCAAATTCACTATCCGCTGGTTTGAAGCCCTGCGTAAAAAATACGGCGCCGCCTATCCGCGGAAAACGGAAATTTCCTCCTTCGGCTCCGTAAACCGCGCGCAGGTGGCTGTCGCCAATGAAACATTGTATATTGATGACGAAGGCTTTGCCGGTTACGGCGTCAAGAAGGGAAACCCTGTCTGCAAATGCTCCACGCTGGATGACGTGTTGATCATTGACAATGCAGGCGTGCTCAAAATCGTGCGGATTCAGGACAAATTTTTCGCTGGTAAAAATCCCCTTTATATTTCCGTCATCAAAAAAGGGGACGACCCCGTGTTCAACCTGATTTACCGGGACGGAAAAGACGGCCCCGTGTACGCCAAGCGTTTCCGCATAGGAGGGTTCACCAGGGACAAGGAATATCCGCTTACCCGAGGCGCAAAGGGAACGCGCATCTTCCACTTCTCCGTGCATGAAACGGAGGAAAACAGTTCCCAGATAAGCGTAAACGTTTATCTGAAAGCCGTTCTGAAACTCCGTAACCTGATCAGGCCCTTCCACTTCGCGGACCTGAGAATCAAAAACCGCGGTGCCCAGGGAAATATCATTACCAGGCATCCTGTGGAACGCGTCTCCCGCATCATGCCTCCGGCCAAGTCCGGAAATGAGGAAACGGAAGGGCCAACAACCGCTCCTTCCGCAACAGCGGAACGGACGGAAGGCTCACCCGCCCCCTCCGCGGAAACGCTGCATCCTGAAACAGCCCCACATTTGGAGGAACCGCCTGCCGATCCGCCGCTGGAACAGGGCTCCCTGTTTGACTCCTGAAACGTTTTCAATCTCTTAAAATGGAAATATCCATGCCTGACTATCCATTTTCGGCTTGCCACAACGGGCCATCTTCTGTAGATATGGGCCACCTCATTACCATGCCGCTTTAGCTCAGTGGTAGAGCACCCGCCTTGTAAGCGGACGGTCGTCAGTTCAAATCTGACAAGCGGCTCCATCATAACCCGCTCAAGGTCAACCCTTGGGCGGGTTGCTTTTATGAGGCGTGCGCCATTACTCGTTCCCATGAATTTCCGGCGTGCCGCTTTTGAACATTCATCATCCATTCATATCTCCGGCGGAATGCGGCAGCCGCAGGAAGCAAAGCGGACACAACATCTGGCAAAAGGCCATTCCACCCACGGGCATCCCCGTCAACTTCCGGCAGCGAAGGGCCATTCCCGGAGCGGGAAGAAGGTTCCGTTGGCGATAACGCCGCCTCAGCAAGCCGTTTCCCTCCTTGAATACGCCTCCATTGCCGTTTCGACCAAGGGAACCATGATTCAAACCAATGGATACTACAGAAAAAAAGATGGCCGCGGCTATCCTCCGGTTTGAAGACAGCCGCGTTACCGGGCCGGATTCCCTGCGCGTTTCCCGCCTTCCTGCCGCCGACAAGGGCGGCAAGTGGGAGATTTGCGGCATTTGCGACGGCATTGAACCGGACGTGTTTAACAGATTGAAGGCCCTGCTGGATGCCGGAAGGCGTGAAGAGGCCTGGGAGGGTTGCCTCCAGTACGTCCTGGATAATACCGCCGCCGTGCGCTCCTGGCTGGGTTCCGACGCTTTTCCTGGCGTTGAATTCATCCTGCGGGATCATTATTTCAATTCCGGGAGCAGGAATACCGGGAAGATTTTGCAGCGCGCGCTGAATGTCCACGGCGCCGGGCTTGTGGTGGACGGCATCCCGGGAAAACAAACCCGGCAGATGTTAAAAACCGTTCTCGCCCAAACGGGAGAGTACGAATTTCTCTCCACTTTGAACGAACGGCGCAAATCATTTTACCGTTCTTGCAAACAGTTCCCCGTGTTCGGCAAAGGATGGCTGAACCGCAGCAATGAGGCATACCGGTTCGCACAATCCCTGGTTTAGGGAAGTTCCTGCAAAAAAACTCCCGGAAAAGGAGCGCAGGAGAATTCAACCATTGTTGCAGCAACCTGTTTCCATGCGCCGGATGCCATGAAAGAGCCTCCGTGCAGACATCCGCACGGAGGCTCTTTCATTAACACGATCAGGAAAACGCTTCGTCCCCCACAAACGCTCCCAGCAGACGGC
>OHEK01000609.1_pt1 | contig 11697 bp, 9 predicted proteins | sample 1567301 | NCBI WGS metagenome assembly OHEK01 (sample SAMEA3879554, study PRJEB24766) | human gut metagenome | biome: human-associated habitat; feature: feces | place: USA | collected 1985/1987
TGGAAGACCATGTTTGAGGCCGCCGGTTTCACCGTGAACTGCCAGATCTCCGGTCTGGGCCGTATCGCGGACGTGCAGGCTCTCTACGTGGCACACACCAAGGCTGCCATCGACGCTATCGCGTAACAAGGACTGACTTGGCTCCGGGGCGGTATGCTATCGCCTCGGAGCCTTTTTCAGAGCAAGGAGGATACAAAAAATGAAGAAGTTTCTTTCCTGTCTGCTGGCACTGCTGATGACGGCATCGCTGCTGGCGGGCTGTGGACAGCAGAAAACAACAGACGAAAACACCGGCGGCGATGTCACCGAGCCCGCGCTGGCGGACGGCGTGTACACTGCGGATTTCAACACCGACAGCAGTATGTTCCACGCCAACGAGACCTGCGACGGCAAGGGCGTGCTGACCGTGAAGGATGGGCAGATGACCATTCACGTCAGCCTCGCCTCCACCAGCATCGTGAATCTGTTCCCCGGTCTGAAGGAGGACGCACAGAAGGACGGTGCCGTGCTGCTGCAGCCCACCAAGGACACCGTCACCTATCCCGACGGTCTGTCCGAGGAGGTCAACGGCTTTGACATCCCCGTGCCCGCCTTGGACACGGAGTTCGACGTGGCCCTCGTCGGCAAGAAGGGCGTGTGGTATGACCACAAGGTTTCCGTCTCCAACCCTGTTCTGAAGGAGAATGACGGCGATGACGCTGCCGCCATCGCATTGGCGGACGGCACTTACACCATCGAGGTGGGCTTTGAGGGCGGCTCCGGCAAGTCCCATGTGCTGACCCCCTGCACCCTGAAGGTGGAGAATGGCGCTGCCACCGCCACCATCGTGTGGAGCAGTGACAAGTATGACTATATGGTGGTGGACGGCCAGCGTTACGATGTCCTCACCACCGAGGGCGGCTCCACCTTTGAGATCCCCGTGCGGGCGCTGGATACCCCGCTGACGGTGATCGGCGACACCACCGCCATGAGCACCCCCCATGAGATCGAGTACACCCTGACCTTCGATTCCTCCACCGCCGTGGAGGCTGCCCAGTGAGGCGTTTTCTCGCCGGGTTGCTGGCGGCGCTGATGGTCTTGTCCCTCTGCGCCTGCGGCGCGGCCGACGCCCCCGGCAAAACAGGCGAACAAACCGCCGCCGTGTCGTGGGACGAGCTGGTCTTCGACCGTACCATGCCCCTGCGCTACGCGGAGCAGTTCTCCGTGGAGTACGCCGGGGACAGCTACAAGCGCATCACCATCAACAACGACCGGGTATACCTGCTGGTGGCGGAGGGTGCAGCTGTGCCTGACGGGGTACCTACCGGTGTCACCGTTTTGCAGCAGCCGCTGGACCAGATTTATCTGGTAGCCGCCGCTGCCATGGACTACTTCGACAAGCTGAACGCCATCGACTGCATCACCCTCAGCGGTAAAAAGCAGTCGGACTGGTATATCCAGTGCGCCAAGGACGCCATGGACAGCGGGGCGCTGGTATACGCCGGCAAGTACTCCGAGCCGGATTATGAGCTGATCTTGTCCCAGGGTTGCGATCTGGCGGTGGAAAACACCATGATCTATCACTCTCCGGCGGTGCTGGAGCAACTGGAGCGGCTGGGCATCCCCGTGCTGGTGGAGACATCCAGCTACGAGACCCAGCCCTTGGGTCGGATGGAGTGGATCAAGCTGTACGCGGCGCTGCTGGACAAGGAGGACGAGGCCGAGGCGCTGTTTAATGAGAAGATGGACAGCGTGGCGGACGTACTGGAGCAGCAGCCCACTGGCAAGACTGTGGCGTTTTTCTACATCACCAGCAGCGGCGCTGTAAACGTCCGCAAGTCCACGGACTATGTGGCGAAGTGCGTCACCATCGCAGGCGGAGACTATGTCTCCTTCGATGAATCGGCGGAGGACAACGCTCAGTCCACCATCAATATTCAGATGGAGTCCTTCTACCACGGTGCAGTGGACGCCGATGTGCTGATCTACAACAGCATCATCGACGGCGAGCTGCACACGCTGGACGAATTGGTGGCACTGGATCCACTGATGGCCGACTTCAAGGCCGTCAAGAGCGGTAATGTGTGGTGCCTGACCAAAAACTTCTATCAGGAGTCGCTGGAGCTGAGCGATCTCATTCTGGACGTGAACCATGCGTTGAACGACGCGCCGGATACGGCGTTTCACTTTCTGACACGGATGAAGTGAGCATTATTTCCATCATAAGGAGGAGCGACATGAAGATGACCCGAACACTTCGCATCTGGGGAGGCTTTTTGCTGCTCCTCCTGCTTTTGCTGGCTTTTTTGATTTGGAACATTTTCGCGGGAAGCGTTTCTCTTTCCGCGTCTGAGATATGGCGGATTCTGCTGGGCAGCGACGCGGGCTTTACCCAAAGCCAGATCATCATGAAGATCCGTCTGCCCCGGCTTCTGTCGGCGCTGATCCTGGGCGGGGCGCTGTCCCTGTCCGGCTATCTGCTGCAAACCTTCTTCCACAACCCCATCGCAGGCCCCTTCGTGCTGGGCATCTCCTCCGGCGCAAAGATGACGGTGTGCGTGGCCATGCTGGTGCTGCTGAGCCGTGGCAAGGCCACCTCCTCCGCCATTCTCATCGCAGCGGCCTTCGTGGGCGCCATGGTATCCATGGGCTTCGTGCTGCTGATCTCCCAGCGGGTCAAGCGCATGAGCCTGCTAGTGGTCTGCGGCGTGATGATCGGCTATATCTGCTCGGCGCTGACGGATTTTCTCGTGACCTTTGCCGACGATTCCAGCATCGTGAATCTGCACAACTGGTCTCTCGGCTCCTTCTCCGGCATGAGCTGGGACAACGTAAAGACTATGGCCGTTGTCTGCGGCATCACGCTGCTGCTGGCCTTCCTGCTTTCCAAGCCCATCCGGGCGTACCAGTTGGGCGAGGTCTACGCCCAGAATATGGGCGTCCCCCTGCGGGCCTTCCGGACGGCGCTGATCCTGTTGTCCAGTGTGCTGTCCGCCTGCGTCACGGCCTTTGCCGGCCCCATCTCCTTTGTTGGCATCGCAGTGCCGCACCTGATGAAGTCCCTGTTCAAATCGGCGGAGCCGCTGTGTATGATCCCGGCCTGCTTTTTAGGCGGCGGCGTGTTCTGCCTGTTCTGCGACCTCATCGCCCGCACCGCCTTTGCCCCCACAGAGGTGAGCATCAGCTCCGTCACGGCGGTATTCGGCGCACCCATCGTGATCTACATGATGATTCACAGAAAGGCGGCGTGAGTATGGCATATCTGGAAACAAAAGACCTGACCGTGGGCTACCACGGCAAGCCGCTGATCGAGGACATCGCCCTCCATGTGCAGCGGGGCAGGATCGTCACGCTGATAGGCCCCAACGGATCGGGAAAATCCACCATATTGAAAACCGTCATCGGCCAGCTCTCCAAGGTGTCCGGCACGGTGTTTCTGGATGGAAAGGCCATGGAGGCGCACAGCCGCAATGAGATTGCCCGGCGCATGGCCATTTTGATGACCGCCCGCATGGAGCCGGAGCTGATGACCTGCCGGGACGTGGTGGGTACCGGCCGCTATCCCTACACAGGCAAACTGGGAATCCTCACATCGGAGGACCGGGCCATTGTGGAGCGCTCCTTGGTGCAGGTAGGCGGGCTGGACTTTGCCGACCGGCCCTTTGCCAACATCAGCGATGGGCAGCGCCAGCGGATCCTGCTGGCCCGGGCCCTGTGTCAGGAGCCGGAGATCATCGTGCTGGACGAGCCCACCAGCTTTCTGGACATCCGCTATAAGCTGGAGCTGCTGACGGTGCTCAAGCGCATGGTGCGGGAGAACGATCTGGCGGTGTTGCTGTCGCTCCACGAACTGGAGCTGGCAGAGCGCATCTCCGATACCGTGGTGTGCGTGGCGGGCGACAGGATCGACCGCATCGGCCCGCCGGAGGAGATCTTCACCCGCGCATATATCGCAAAGCTGTACCGGATGGAGCACGGGAAGTACGACCCCTGCTTCGACAGTCTGGAATTCGTGCCGTAATACTATTTCTTAATAAAATGATTTCATCATTTTATTTAAGCCGTTTCACGGCAGACCGCCTGGGCGGCGGTAAGAAATGTATTGACTTCGTTTTTTAGCGGCAGTGGCCGCTGGCCGCAATCCTGCGGCCTAATAAAACGCTTTTAAGCGTTTTATTAAAAGCTCGTATAATCAGTCTAAAACCGCAAAAGCACAGGCGGGGGGCCGCCTGCGCTTTTTACGGTACTATGAATCAGAACAGGCCGGAGATCTTGCCGGTCTCGTCCACATCGATACGCTCAGCGGCAGGTACCTTGGGCAGGCCGGGCATGGTCATGATCTCGCCGGTCAGAGCGACCAGGAAGCCGGCGCCGGCGGAAACCTTCACGTTGCGCACGGTGATGGTGAAATCTCTGGGTGCGCCCAGCTTGGTCTGATCGTCGGTGAAGGAATACTGGGTCTTGGCCATGCAGATGGGCATGTGATCGTAGCCCAGCTCGGTCAGGGTCTTGATCTGCTTCTCGGCATTGGCGGTGAAGTTCACGCCGTCGGCGTGGTAGATCTTCTTGGCAATGGCCTCGATCTTCTCCTTGATGGAGCAGTTCAGCTCGTAGGAGAAGGTGAAATCATTGGGCTGCTCGCACAGACGGATGACTTCCTTGGCCAGCTCTACGCCGCCTTCGCCGCCCTTGCCCCAGACTTCGGACAGAGCAACGTTGACGCCCAGCTCCTTGCACTTGGTCTCGATGAGCTTCAGCTCGGCCTCGGTGTCGGTGGGGAAGCGGTTGATGGCGACCACGCAGGGCAGCTTGTAGACGGTGGTGATGTTGGAAACGTGCTGCAGCAGGTTGGGCAGACCCTTTTCCAGAGCCTCCAGATTCTCCTTGCCGGTCTCGGCCTTGGGCACGCCGCCGTTGTACTTAAGGGCGCGGGCAGTGGCAACCAGAACCACGCAGGAGGGCTTCAGACCCGCCATACGGCACTTGATGTCCAGGAACTTCTCAGCACCCAGATCGGCGCCGAAGCCGGCCTCGGTGATGGCGTAATCGCCCAGCTTCAGAGCGATCTTGGTAGCGGTCACGGAGTTGCAGCCGTGGGCGATGTTGGCGAAGGGGCCGCCGTGGACGAACGCAGGAGTGTGCTCCAGCGTCTGAACCAGGTTGGGCTTCAGAGCGTCCTTCAGCAGAGCAGCCATAGCGCCCTGTGCGTGCAGGTCACCGGCGGTGACGGGCTTGCCGGCGTAAGTATAGCCGACCACCAGGCGAGCCAATCTGGCCTTCAGGTCGTTGATGTCGGAGGCCAGGCACAGAACCGCCATGATCTCGGAAGCCACGGTGATGTCGTAGCCGTCCTCACGGGGGGTACCGTTGACCTTGCCGCCCAGGCCGTCAACGACGAACCGCAGCTGACGGTCGTTCATATCGACGCAGCGGCGCCAGGTGATCTGACGGGGGTCGATGCCCAGAGCGTTGCCCTGGTAGATATGGTTATCGAGCATCGCAGCCAGCAGGTTGTTGGCAGCGCCGATGGCGTGGAAGTCACCGGTGAAGTGCAGGTTGATGTCCTCCATGGGGACGACCTGTGCGTAGCCGCCGCCGGCAGCGCCGCCCTTGACGCCGAACACGGGGCCGAGGGAAGGCTCACGCAGAGCGACCATGACGTTCTTGCCGATGCGGCGCATGGCGTCAGCCAGACCGACGGTGGTGGTGGTCTTGCCCTCACCGGCGGGGGTGGGGTTGATAGCGGTGACCAGAACCAGCTTGCCGTTGGGCTTGTCCGCCATGTCCTTCAGGATGTTGTAGTCAACCTTGGCCTTGTAGTTGCCGTACTGTTCCAGATACTTCTCGTCCACGCCCGCGGTCTTTGCGATCTCGCGAATGTGCAGCATCGGGGTCTCCTGTGCGATTTCGATGTCAGATTTGAATCCCATTGTTAATACACTCCTTGTAGTTTGTTGGTGCCTACCGTTTTCTGTGGATCGGCCCATACAGGATTTATGCAGCTGCCGTTGCAATGGCTCACTGCACATATTCTATTCGGTACTTAAGTACCGAAATAAGAATACCACTTCGCGGCGGAAATGTCAATATCTGTCGGCCACATTCCTGAGATTTTTATCAGAATTTTACAGCCGCCTTGAGGACGTTCACCGCTCCGGCTTCCGGCCGACCGTAAACGCAATGCGCACCGCCTCCGTCTGGGAGGTAGTCACCGTCAGCACCGCCGTGCCGGTCTCACCGGTGGTTTTGACGTAGGTACCCGTCATGCCGCCCTCGGCGGTTGTCACCTCCGGCCCCACGAGCTGCGCCGCGCCCTCTAACCGGAACGTCACCGGAAGCTGGGCATAGGGCGAGGGGCTCCCGTACTCGTCCAGGATCCGGACACGCACCGCCGCCATGTCGTAGGTGTCCCCTTCCGTCAGCTCCGTGTGGCTGGGCGTGACCTCCAGATGCAGCTTTGCGCTGGGACACAGGGTGACGGAGGAAACCACCTTCCCACCCTTCAATGCGTCCAGCCGCCACACGGTGGACTCCCCTCCCCAGTTGCCCACGTATTTTCCGTAGAGCTTCTGCGCATCGGCAAAGGTCAGGCCGTATTTTGTCATGGCGACACCCATCCGGGCGAGATCCGCCGGGGGCAGATGGGCAAGGCCGTGCTTGCGCACTGCCAGCAGGCAGGCACGCAGAAGGTCGGCCTTCTTTTCGTCAAAGCCCTCCTGGGTCTCCAGAAGCTCGCCGATGATGTCGTCCAGAATCATAGGCGGATGGGGCAGTCCGGGGTAGTCCCCGGTGCGGAGGGTCGTGACATAATTCCCGTTCTTGTACAGCCGGACGGAGTCGGCATTGGTCAGCACCGCCGAATCCCCGATCTGTCCGCCGGGATAGTCGCCGATGTCCATGGGCGTACAGGCCGTCAGCACCGTCGTCCCCTCTCCCTGACTGGCGTACAGCGCCGCCGCGGGCTTGGGATTGCGGAAGGCGTCCATGACGCCATGGTAGCATACCCGGTCGCCGGAGCCGAAATCCTTGTGGGTGGGGTAGTCGAACATGCACCAGCCGAAGCAGCCCACATGGCCGCCGTCGGCCGCGGCGTCGCTCTGCACCCTTGCGTGGCGCAGTGCCTGCGCCTGCCGGTGGCTCCAGGTGTCATAGGACTTGGTAGGGTACATGTGACCGGTATGCTCGGAGATCAGCAGCGCCTTTTTCCGGCTTTGCATAACGGTACGCCTGGGCTTGCAGCCGGGATTGTCTCCGGTGTGGGAGAAGTCGTTGTAGGCGTAGACGTCCTCCAGCAGGTGGCTCTTTTCCAGGAACCGCACGCCGGAGGTCGCCCGGCTGGGGTCAAGCTCATGGGCAGCGGCGTTGGTGCGGCGGTACAGCTCGTCGTCGTCCTGGCTTTCGTTGATGCGCACGCCCCAGAGGACGATGCTGGGATGGTTGCGGTATTGCAGCACCATCTCCCGGGTGTTTTCCACTGCCTGATCTTTCCAGTTTTCTCCGCCTATGTGCTGCCAGCCGGGAATTTCCGTGAACACCAGCAGTCCCAGTCGGTCGCATTCGTCGATAAAATACTGGCTCTGGGGATAGTGGGAGGTGCGCACCGCCACGCAGGCAAGCTCCTGCTTCAGAATCCGCGCGTCCTCCCGCTGGAGCCGCTCCGGAACGGCGTAGCCCACATACGGCCAGCACTGGTGCCGGTTCAGCCCCCGCAGGAAGGTCTTCTTTCCGTTCAGGTAGAAGCCGTCGGCCTTGAATTCGGCGGTGCGGAAGCCCACCTTCACTTCCCGGGTATCCATCACCCGGCCGATTTTCAGCAGGGACACCCGGCAGGTGTAGAGAATGGGATGCTCCGTGTCCCAGCTCTTGACGCCGGGGCAGCGGATGGTAATGACACCCCCGGCGGTGAATGCCTTCTTCACCAGCACCCGCTCGCCCTTCTGCAGCTCCACCAGAAGAATGCACCCTTCGGCGTCCTGCAAAGTGGGCTTGATTTTCAGGGTGGTCAGGTCCGGGGTCGTTATGTACAGATCTTCAATATAGCTCTTTTCCCGGACGTCCAGCCAGGCCTCCCGGTAAAGCCCGCCGTAGGTCAGATAGTCGATGACAAATCCGAAGGGCGGCACCTCGCCGTTCTCCGTGGTGTCCAGCTTCACAGCCAGCCAGTTTTCTCCGCCCAGAACCGCCGCGTCGGTAATATCCACCCGGAAGGCGGTATAGCCGCACCGGTGGGTTGCCAGCTCCTTACCGTTTAAGTACACTGTGGCAATATGCGCCGCGCCGTCGAACTGCACGAACAGGCGCTTCCCCGCCAGCGTGGGATCCAGCGTCAGCTTTTTCCGGTAGCCGCAGACCATCTGATAGGACTGGCTGTCGGCGTAGTGCTGCGGAATTTCCTTCACGGTATGGGGCAGGCGGACGCGCTCCCCCTCCCCTTCTCCGACGGCAAATCCGTCGTACCAGTCGGAAACAAACTCCCATCGATCACATAAACTCTGCATGGCAAAAGCCCCCTCTTTTTCTTTCGATTTTGCGGGTGGAAACGGTCTGGATATCTCTCGTATCATTATAGCATAAACTTTCCGGAAGAAAAGCCCCGCGGAAAAAAAATCCTCAGACGCGGAACGTCTGAGGATTATTATCAGCTGATGCGCACCGCCGCGACGACCAGACGGCCGTTGTTCAGGGTATACTCGCAGGTGGACAGGCAGATGATCTTGTCGCCGTATTTGGGCGTAATGCCGGTGTCGTAGAAGGACAGATTCTTGCAGTTGGTGACGAAGTCGTTGAATTCCGTCTCATTCTGGGCGTCCACGAACTGGTGGTAGGAGAAGCCCTTGCCCGCGTTGGCGCTGGTCTTGAACACCGAGAAAATCTTGTAGATATGACGCTCCTTCAGGGTGTCGAAGAAGATCAGGCTGTTGTAGTCCCAGGCACTCTTCTCCGTGTAGGACATCAGGCTGTGGAACATACTGCCGTCGGCCATGTTGTGGCCGTAGATGGTAATGTTGTCGCTGGGCTTGTCCAGGTCGCACTCCTCACGGGCGTAGATGCAGCCCCGGACGCTGTCCTGCTTGTCGAAGTCCCGCTTCAGGTAGTAGTCCTTGTTGTTTGTGGACGTCTGCATCACGGGGTAATCCACCTTGGTGCCTTCGATCTTGATCCAGCCCGCAAGATCCGGGTTCATGTCGTGCAGCTCAGCATAATCCAGAAGGATGCCGCCCTCCACGGTGGGGTCGCTGATGACCTCAAATCCGGGCTTTGAGGGTTCTGTCGCGGTCGAGGGCTTCGTCGCCTGTGTGGGGACGCTGGTCTGCGCCTGATTTTTGATGTTCGCAAGGTCTTCGTAACGATCTGCCTGCTTCTTGCCTTCCAGTACGTATCTGGCAACCAGAAACGCGCTGACGCAGAAAGCGATGATCAGAATCATGATCACAATAACATAAAGCGCTTTTTTCATGCTCAATACCTCCTTTTTCCATTATAGTTCAGCCCCGCCCCCCTGTCAAGATTCCGGGGCGGCGGGGTTTGTAAGGATATTCTAAAGAATCCATTAAGATTTATTTAAGGGGTCTGCGCGCAAGGCAGTCTCAGTCAGGGATTTTGCGAATTTTCCCACATAATTATTTCCAAAAGCGTCAAACATTTCCATAATATGTTTGTATCTGCAACTTTTTCCAGAAATCGGCTACTAGCCCTTCATGTACTCCATGCCCAGCATATCCCGCATTTTGTAGTAGTTGGGCAGATTCCGCCAGCCCGCACCTACGGTGGCGTTGGCCGTGGCCACGATCTTGGTGTCCGGCAGCGCCTGAGACAGCTGGTATCCGCCGCCCCGCTCTACCATCCACAGGTTTTTCAGCCACGGCATCTGCATGAGCGGCTCCACGCTGGGATAGGTCAGGCCGATGTTCAGGTCCTCCAGCGAGGTGCAGCCCACCAGCGGAGAAAAGTCCTTCACGGCGCTCCAGTCCAGCTCCAGGAAAATCAGCTCCTTACAGCTGCTGATGGGGGAAATGTCCTGCAGCTGCCCGTTGTGGGCGAGGATCAGGAATTGCAGATGGGGCATCCCCGACACGAAATCGATGTTGGTCAGACCCATGTGTCCCACGTCCACGCAGAGCATTTCCTCGCAGTAGCGCAGGTTGTAGGCATCGTCGTCCAGGAAGTAATAGACATGCTCCCGGACGGGCATGAAGGTGGTGGCATCCGTCCGCGCGGTGAGCTTCTTGCCCAGCTGTACCGTCCAGACGACCTTGTAATTTTCCCGTTCTCTCTCCCGGAGGGCGGCCAGCTCCTCGTTGTCAAGGCCGCATTTGCCCAGAAATACCTGCTCGGCGTCCGGCAGATAGGACATCTTCTTTTCCAGATCCTGCAGGTCCAGCGTGACGGCAGGCTTCGGTTCCTCCGTAGTCTGGGTGCCGGTCACGGTGCCGGTCGTGACCTTCGTAGTGGCCGCGGTCGGGGTCGTAGTCTTGTCAGTGGTGGTGATCTCCAGCGCGGCGGAAAGATCGACCTCTTTCGTATCGTCCGGGAAGGAGATCCCTGCCATCTCCACCTCCCAGTTGATGCTCACCTTGGGATAGGTGCTGCGCAGCTGCAGAACCGTCGCCGGGTCGGCTTCCGGGTTTACAAGGTGCAGCGTTTTCAGTTCCGGCAGAAGCTGGAGAAGCTCCAGTTCCGCGTCGGTGATGCCGGTGACATCCAGCTCCTGCGCCGTGTCGGGATAAGTTTTCGTGCCGAAGCGCAGGGCGAAGGAAATCCCCTTCTCCTGACAGAAATCCCGCAGCTTTTCCATCTGCTCCGGCGTCTCGCAGCCCACCGCCGTCACCGCCGTCAGATCCGGCAGGTATGTAAGCAGACCAATCTCTTCCTCGGTGATGTCGGAAACGCTCACCACGGCGGTGTCCTGATCGTATTTTCTGCCGTCGATGGTCACCGCATAATCCACCGCAACCGCCGGGCGGCGGGCAGCCAGCGCGGTCAGCTGGGCATAGTCCGTGCATTCCTGTGCTTCCACGCTTTTCAGCTGGGTGAAATAGTCCAGCGTAGCCACGTCCTCGTCCGTGAGGGAGGTCACGTACAGCACGTCGGTGTTCTGGTCATAGGTCTTCCCCTGAAACGGAATCCGCCAAAGAATTTCGCTGTTCGGCGCTTTTTTCCGCAGCTTCTCATAATCCGCCGTCGTAATGTCGGCAAAGCGAAGATCCAGCACCTCGGCGCTCCGGGAATAAAACCCGCACATGGGTCAGCAGAAACCAAACGGCGATCCCCACCGCCAGCAGCACGACCGCAAGCACGATGAGAAGCACCGGATTCAGCTTTTTTTCTTTTTGATACATCTTTCTTTCCTCCCAAGCTTCCAGACACCCTACTATTATGGTCTTTATCCACTCATAAGTCAAGGGATTTTTCTCCCTAAAATCCGGCAAAGCTCGACCCCGGCACGGAAATTTCTCCGGAAAGCTTTGCGTCTTCCGAAACAGGCACCTTTCGGGGCGAAAAATGCGGATTTCCTATTGAAAACCGCGCCGCCGTGTGCTGCAATGTCTCCGCAGTTAGTGTTAGCTAACTGCATTAAAAAAGTGACAGGCAGCAGGGCAGCGCACGTTTGGGAGGAACTTTGATGTCAAAAAGCAACGGAATTTCAGAAAAAAGAAATGAGTAATGCTGAACTCCAATTAAAATCTTTGGAAAAGATTTTGATTGGAGTTCAGTATT
>OHEK01000623.1_pt1 | contig 11502 bp, 9 predicted proteins | sample 1567301 | NCBI WGS metagenome assembly OHEK01 (sample SAMEA3879554, study PRJEB24766) | human gut metagenome | biome: human-associated habitat; feature: feces | place: USA | collected 1985/1987
TGGGTCACGCTGCCCACGTCAAACGCGCCGCCCCAGGCCTTCAGGCAGGTAAACACGTACACAAAGCCGGAGATCAGCGCCACAATGCCCGTACCCAGTGCGGAATAGATGCCCATGGGTCCCTTCGCAACCTTTCCCAGCCTGCCGTTGGTACCAAAGGCCGAATTGCCGTTCCAGTAGGCCGACACCAGATTCTGCTGGTTGTACATCCGGATATCCGCGCCCCGTCCCTTTTTTTGGCCGATAAAGCCGAAGGAAGTAAACAGGCGGTTGCCCATGGTGGCGTCCTCCGTCGCGCGGCTCCAGTAGGAAATGGACTTTTCGTTGCATTTTCCCGCCAGAACGCTGACGAGAATCATGCCGCCCGCCAGAGCCAGAATGAACAGGGGGTTATTCAGGACGGTCAGCTTCCCGGCGGTTTCCGGCACCGGGGAGGTAAACAGGGTGACCGTCAGCGCAATGCCGCTTAAGATGCCGGTAATGCTTCCCAGCGCGTACTCATACGCCTGGGGCGTGCGCATCAAGCCCCAGCTTGCCCAATTCTCACTCTCGGCGATCTGCGCCCGCAGGTCGTGGGTCTCCTGCTTGTCCATGTCCGCGTAGTCCATGGCAAAGAACTTCCGGCAGAAGATGATCTCTTTTCTGCCATACATGTCGACATACACGGTCTTCTGCCGCCGGTACAGCACCGCCTTCGCAATGGCGCACAGGCCGGTACCCAGCACCCCGGCAATGACCCAATTCCGCAGCACATCCGGTCTGCGCAGCAACGCCAGCTCCTTCAGAATCTGAGCGGAGAAAAACACCGTCACATAGGGCAGAATCGCTTTAACGATGGCGTAAAGGGTGATCACCGGGAAGAAGCTGCGGTTGACCCGGTTCAGCTCCCTGGCCGCGCGGAAATGGACGGACAGGGCGTGTCTTAAATTCATTTTCTCTTTCATTGTCAGAACGCCTTCCCTTCCTGATAATACCGGCTCTGGATCTCAAAGAGCCTGGCATAGGCCCCGCCCCGAGCCAGCAGCTGATCGTGGGTGCCTTCCTCGGTGATGCGGCCGTCCGCCACGAAGATGATGCGGTCGCAGAATCGCGTGGACGCCAGCCGGTGGGAGATGAACAGAGAGGTCTTCCCCGCCGTCATGTCCTTGTACTTCTGATAGATGTCGTTTTCCGCCAGAGGGTCGAGGGCGGCGGTGGGTTCGTCCAGCAGCAGGATAGCGCCGTCCTTGTACAGCGCCCGCGCCAGCATCAGCCGCTGGGTCTGGCCGCCGGAGAACAGGACGCCGTCTAAGTAGACCTCCCTGCCCACATGGGTGTCCAACCCCTTGGGCAGCTTCTGAATGGTCTCCGTCAAGCCCGCCTTTTCAATGCAGTCCCAGAGCTTTTTCGTGTCGATATTCTCAGTGGTCTGGGCGATATTTTCCGCCACGGTCACGTCCAGAATGGAGAATTCCTGAAATACGGCGCTGAACAGCCCGTAGTATTCCCGGCGGTTAAAGTCCCTTACATCCACGCCGTTCAGCAGCACCCGCCCCTCGGTGGGATCGAACAGGCCGCACAAAAGCTTTACGAGCGTTGTCTTGCCCGCGCCGTTCAGTCCCACGATGGCCAGCTTCTCTCCGGGGCGAACCGTCAGGTCAAGGTCGTGGATGGTATCCTCCTCCGCGCCGGGGTAGCGGAAGGACACATGCTCCAGCTTCAGCTCGCAGGCGTCCGCCTTGGGAATCGCTGCGCCGCCCTCAAACCGGAAGGGTTCCGGGTAATCCAGAAATTCCCGCACCTGAGAAATGTCAAGGCTTTCCTCGTGCAGCTTCTGCGCCGTCTGCAAAATGCCCATGACCCAGGTGGTGAAGGTGGACACCGCGGTAAAATACAGGATAAACTCCGGCACACTCAGAGAATCCCGAAGCGCCAGATGGAGGAGGTACGCGTAGGCAATGCCGTTCCGCGCCATGGTGAGCAGCGCTTCGGTGACATCCGCCAGCAGCTTGATCTTTTCGCAGCGAAGCCGGAAGTCCAGATATACGTTGTGAATGCGGTCAAGCAGTTCGTTCAGCCAGTTTTGCAGGCCAAAAATGCGAATATCCTTCGCCAGCTCCACGGATTCCGCTTTTTTCCGGATGTAGGACTTCTTCGCGTAAAACGTCTCTTCCTCATCCCGGTGCCGGAAAATCCAGTTGCTGGAATGCCGGGACACCAGAAATCCCACCACGCAGGTCGCAGCAATCACCACCAGCAGCACCCAGTTCAGGCTGGACAGGATGGCAAGGTACACCAGAAAACCGCCCACGTTCTGCAGCAGTCTGGTCAGGGTCTCCCAGATGTTTTCCGTCGCTTCCCTGTTGCTCTGTGTGCTTTTGTGCGCCTTTTCCTTGAGCTTGATGAACTTCACATCCAGCGTATTGGAGAAGGAGGTCATGTTGCATTTTCTGCCGATCATACCGACGATGCTGGAACGCACGTCCACACGGGGGTACATGTCGATCTCTCTGAAATACTCCCTCAGCCCCATGGTCAGAAACAGCGCCAGTGTAAAAAGCCCGATGGTGCCCAGCAGCTCCCCCACGGGGGCATGGCGCTCTACGCAGCTTAATATCTCCGGCGCAACGTACAGCTGCGTCAGATTGTACAGCACTTCCAGCGCCGCCATGGCGACGCAGATAAACAGGACCCGTTTTCTGACCTTCCATGCGATCTTCACCATCCATCCCACGTTCTGGGCGGCGTTGTATTTTGGCTTTATTTTGTCTTTCATTTTGCCTCACCTCGTGAGCATACTCTATCACAAAAAGACGTCCCCGGAAGATTCTGGGGACGAATTGCTTATTTTCGGGGACGAACTGCATTTTCAGGGAAGCTCTGAATAAACCGGCAAGAGCTGTGAGCGAGAGATTTTTCGTCCAACCGAAGAGTGGGCGGAAAAGATCCGCTCACAGCCGCAGACGGTTTATTCAGAGTTTCCCTATACCTGGGGGATGAGGATTTCCGTGGTGAACGCCCCGTCCTCGCTGTTGCGGCTCAGGTAGCCGTCGTAGCGGGACACGATGTCGTCTATCCGCACCAGCCCGAAGCCGTGCCCCTCCCCCTTGGAGGTTTTGAAGCCCTTGCCCACCTTACTTAGCTTCTTCGCGGCGGTGAAGTTGGTGAAGGAAATGTAGAGCTGCGTCCCCTTCATATCCATGTACACCCGGATCATCCGCTTTTCCTCCGGCAAGGCCATGCTTGCCTCCATGGCGTTGTCAAAGAGGTTGCCGACGATGCAGCACAAGTCCAACTCCGACATTTTCAGCTTCACCGGGATGTGGGCGTCCACCTGGGTCGGGATGTTCCGGGAACGCGCCAGGGAGATTTTGCTGTTGAGAATGGCGTCGGCCATGGGGTTGCCGGTTTTCACCACGGTGTCCACGGTATTGAGATCCGTGTCCAGCTCGTCGAGGTAGGCTTTCAGGGCGTCCATGTCCCCATTGGCCGCCAGTACCTTCATCATCTGGATGTGGTTGCGGTAGTCGTGCCGCCAGCCCCGAATCTGCCGGTACATATTTTCCACTTCCCGGTAGTGGGTCTCGATCAGCTCCCGCTGGTAGGCCGCGATACGCTTGTCGATTTGTTTGGAAAAGAAAGACATAGCCAATCTCCTATGTATGCTTGATAATCGCCCGGTTCAGGGGTTCATACGCGCCCCTTGGCAGGGGCAGCAATGTGCCGTCCGACAGGCTGACCTCCGTTTTCGTGACACGGCGGATGTACTTGAGGTTGATAATCAGGCTCCTGCCCGCCCGGAAGAACCGGTCGTCCAGCTCCTTTTCAAACTCGTTCAGGCTCCGCTTGACGGTGTACTCCGCCTTTGCATGAATCGTCACATAATTCTGCCGCACGTCCAGATACCGGATGTCATAAAAGGGAATCCGTACCATTTCGCCGCCCAGCTCCAGATTCAGACACCGTTCCTCCCGCTTCCGCTTTTCCAGCGCCCGGTTCAGCACCGCGAACAGCTTTTCCCCGCTGACGGGCTTCATCAGATAGTGCAGCGCCGCCACCTCGTAGCCCTCGGCGATATAGTCGGAATACCCAGTGACGAAGACGATCTGCACCGCCTCGTTGTCTTTGCGCACCCGTTTGGCAAGGCTCACGCCGTCCATAGCGCCCATTTCGATGTCCAGCAGCAGAATGTCCCAGTTCTTGTCCTCCGCATACCGGAACAGGAAGCTCTCGGCGGAGGAAAAGGCGGTAATTTCCGCCTGATGCCCGGCCTGCGCCGCCCAATCCTTTACCAGACCGGAAACATACGCCCGATCTTCCTCCGCGTCATCGCAAACCGCGATCCGTAATTCCATCATCCCGCCCCCTTTTTTGTCATTATATCTGTTTTTTTCGCCGCTTGCAAGGGCGAAAAGGGAAAGGAAGCATACCCAGTCCGGGTATGCTTCCAAAAAGCTCAGTTCTCGTATTTCCCTTTCGCCGGTGCGGGAAGGCGCTGGGCAATTTTTTCTGCCAGCGCGTTTCCGATGAAGGCGAAGGCGGTTCCGACGATGATGGAGAAAATCACGTCGGTCGGGTAGTGGACGTACAGGTACAGCCGGGAGAACGTGACCAGCACGGCGATCACCATGGCAGGAATGCCCATCCGCTTGTCGTAGATCATCAGCGGTATCGCCGCCTCAAAGGAGGCGATGGTATGTCCCGACGGGAAGGAGTAATCGTGCTGAGCGTCGATCAGCAGCTTGATGGTAATTCCGAAATTCTCATACTGAAAATCATACGGTCGCGGCCGCGCCACAAGGGGTTTCAGCGTCACGTTACAGATCAGCACACCCATTACAAGGGCGATGCCCATGGCGATGCCGGTTTTTCTCGTCTTGGGGAATACCAGCATCAGTACCGCCCATGCGATCCAGAAGATGCCGCCCTCCCCGAACAGGGTCACAATAGGCATGGCGGCATCCAGAAAGCCGCACTGCAAGTGCGCCTGGATCCAGTCCAGAATGGGCAGGTCAAAGCTGACCGCCAGTTGGTTCAGTAATGCCAGCATATTAGCCTCCTTCCGTGGCATCGGTGCCGGACGGCGTCTCGAACAGGGCGTACAGGGTCATCGGCTCCAGCGTGGTGCCGTTGGGGATGGTAACATGGCCGTTTTCATCCGGGTCGAAGACCATGGTGTAGGTGGTGCCGTTGTCGTACTTGTCGATACGATACCAACCGATGAATACCTTGCCCTCGGGGACGGAGACCAGGGGGGTATCCAACTCCGTGGCGTCGGTCTTGACGAAGTCGCTACTGAGAACGGTGTCGCCGTTCATGAAGGTCAGGCGCACCTTGCCCACCGGTGCGTTGACGTCCACGTTGGTGGCCTCATAGGCCAGCCACTTGCCGGTGTCCTGCTTCCGGAAGAACAGGGTCTGATCATAGTCGTAGTCTTTGGTGGTGCCATCAGTACGGGTGATATTCAGAATCAAAGCAACCCTGACAGAGAAAAGGTCGTCGCTGTAACGGGCATAATCAGAAACTTCTTCCTTGGTAAAGCGGTAGCCGTTATTGTCCTGAACCCACAGTCTCCCCAAGTTGGTAATCACACTATAAATATCGGAAGAAGTGTCAAAATACTTTGCAATATCGGATCTGTCCGCTTGCTTGATCATAAACAGGCAGTACGTCTTTGCCGTATTCACGGCCGCTTCTTTCTCCTCATCAGGAATCGTATTTGCTTTGGTTCGCTCCGTATAGGTGTGGCTCTCTTCATCATAGCTGACTTCCATGGGGTTACCAGACTCGTCGAAAACCGTGACAACAGGGGCAACCAACAGATCCGAAACCTGCTGGGTACACATGCTCACGCCTGTTACGCCGATTGGCAAATACTTTTCAGCCGCTACTGTAGTGGCAATCTGAATCACATGGCTGTCATCCAGAAGAACATCGTTGACGTAAACGGTATGACCGTCCATATTCTGAATATAGAAGGTCTCATTCCGGTCAAATAACAGTTCAACACCGCCCAGCTCCCAGTCGGGAATGTCGGTGATGGCAGCCGTCTGACCGGACAGGGTAAAGGAAGCGATCTTCTCGTCCCCCAGGAATACAAGATACTTCTTATCGCCGGAAAGACCCGCGGAGGTCTCCTTGAAGGTCAGCGCCGAATCGCCCACCTTGTTTTCCATATAGGCGACGAACTGATCCTTTCCCTCGTAGGGGGTGTCCTCTATCCCGGCGGCGTCGTACAGAGCGCTCCAATCGGGGTGGGAGAACAGCTGTTCAAAGACCTCCTGGCTCTTGGTGGTGGGCTGGGCGGCCTGATAATCCGTCAGCCAGCCCTGGAGCCACTGAAGGCCAAAGAACGTGGCCACAAAGAACACCAGGATGAACATGAAATACAGGGTGTAGAAGATCACGCCGCCCAGCCGGGGGCCTTTGCGGCGCTTTTCCGGCATGGTCTGGTTCGCGGGCGGCCGCTTTCCGCTGGGCTGCCGGGTTGGCTGACTCTGCCGTACATTTTGCTGACGGGGAGGCTGCTGCGGCCGGGCAGGTGCAGCCTTGGGCGGGGTATCCCGCACCGGCTGGCGGGGGGGCTGCTCCTGGGAAGGGGCGCTGTTGCGCTGGGCGACCAGCTGGGAAACATCCACCGTGGTTCTTTTATTTTTAGAATCGAATTTTCCTTGATACATGGTTTCCCTCACTTCCTTACGGCGCAACCATCCAGAATGTCGGCATCTTTCTGGGGCGTTCCTGCAGCAGGGAATAGCTGTTGATCACCTGCACGGTACCGGCCTCGCCAAACAGGCCATAGGTGTCACGGTAAACCATGATAGTTGACGAGCCGCCGTCCATATTGCAGGCGTTCACGACGCCGTATTCGATCATGATGTCGATGACGTCCTTATGGGTGCCGCCGGGGGAACCCGCCTGACGGCCATCAATACACACGAATATCACAGCGCCGTCCTTCCGCTGGCCGATGGCGGTACGGGGTTGCCAGCCGGAGTTGGAGTTGTAGGCCTCCTGGTTGATCTCGCCGTTCATGATCAGGACGGGGCCGAAGCAGCAGCCGTCCCGGATGTTCAGCTCCTCCGCCTGCGCCTTGGTCAGATTCTCCTTGGCAACCACAAGAATATCGTCCTTGTTAAAGCCCGCAAAGCCCTTGTCATTGGGAGGGGAACCGGCAGTCCACTTGCACACGCCTTTAGAGAATACCAATCCCTCCGGTGTTGCGCCAACTTCTGGGGCGGAGGTAGCGTTGTCGAAGAACGCGCCTGCGTTGACGCCGGCAATGGCGCCCTCGGTTTCGATCTGGTCGTCGATCCGGGTTCCGGGAATGGATGGGGAGAAGTTCTCCGTGGAGGTGGCAAGATAGACCTTGCTGGGATCCCGGACGATCATAATATGGGCGTTGTAGGTGTCACCGGAGTGGGACTCAAAGCGAACACCGTCAGGGTAATTCGCCCACTCATCGGTACCGGCGGAAATTGCCGTATCCTTGTTGATGACGATCTCAGACGTGTTGGAAAACTCGTCTGTCAGGTTGGATTTTTCCCGGGCGCGGATAGAATCCAGCGTCTCCGCGTCCATGAACAGGCCGGGGATCCACTTGGTTCCGCTGGGCTCCAGCAGGGACATGGTCAGGATATCCCGGGCCGCGGGGGACGGGCCGTTGAAGATCAGGTTCATCGCCAGGCACGCCGCCACCAGAATCAGGGCGATCACGGTGAACAGCACCAGGAAAAACCGCCGGACGATCCGGCCGAACAGGCCGCTGCCCTTCTTCTTTTTCTTCTTGGGCGGCCTGGAAGCTCCGCCCCGCTGGGAAGGAACGGGATCATAATCGGGCATTGTGTTTCGTTTGCTCATTTTTTCTCAACCTCGGGTTCATTTTGTTTCTGGGGCGCGAACACCCAGCGCTGCTGAATCATATAGCCGATGATGTAAAGCAGAATCATCACGACCACGTAAATCAGCGTGTGCAGCACGCCGGTGGGCTTTACGTGGAAAAGCACATACGCGCCGTCGGTCAGCAGAATTTGCAGCAGCATCTGGGGGACCGCCAGACAGTAGTAGCGAAGTAAGGTCTTACCGGTGTCTGCGTTGGTCTTGAACACCAGCTTCTTATTGAGGAAGAAGTTCAGCAGAGACGAGATCACTCTCGCACCCGCGCCTGCCGCGGCGGTGAGGGCAAAGCCCTCCAGCGCCTTTTTAAGCAGAGCGGTAAACAGGGTGAACAGGCCGGTGTCCACTGCGGCGCAGACGATGGAATTCACCGTATACCGGAAGAAATGCGCCAGAATCAGCTTGTATATCCGCCAGGAATCCACAAAGGTGCGGAAATGGGAGCTTTTGTTCTCCTCAATGTACACGGTGCGGATCTTGTTCTCCTCGAAGGGGATGGCCTTTTCCTTGAACGCCAGAAGCATATTGGTCTCGTACTCAAACCGGTCCCCCGCCACGTCCACCAGCTCCTCCACTGCCTCCCGGGGCAGCGCCCGCAGGCCGGTCTGGGTGTCGGAAATGGTCATGCCCACGAAGGTCTTGAACACCAGCGACGTGGTGTGGTTGCCGAACCGGCTGCGATTCGGCACGTGGTCCAGCGTAAAGTCCCGGCAGCCCAGAACGCAGTGTCCGGTCTCCAGCATTTTCTCGCAGCACGCCCGGGTGTCCTCGGGGTGGTGCTGGTTGTCGCCGTCCACCGTCACGACGCCGGCGCCTTCGGGACAGTTGTCCAGAAACCACCGGAAAGCGGTCTTCAAAGCCGCGCCCTTCCCCCGGTTCACCTCATGATGGATCAGATGAATCTCGGGATGAGCTGCTGCGGCGTCCGTGAAATAATGTAAATTTTCCTGTTTGCTTCCGTCATTGACCAGGATAATGTCGGAAAAGCCGTATTCCAGCAGGCCGTCGATGACGGCGTTCAGCTTCTCGTCCGGGTCCAAGGAAGGCAGGACGACAGAAATTTTCGATAGATCTTGCATCTCTTTTGCCTTTCCAATGTTTTAGGTACAGATGGTCGCACCAAACTCAGTATACTATAGCATATTTCTTTTCATTTGCAAAGTGTTTTCGTAAAAACTTAATAGAAAAAGTCGATTTGAACGCTTCCCCGTCCGCCGTCTGCGGCTTCGCTTGACACGTTTGTCCGGGTATGGTAGATTAGTAAGTAGAATATCCAACAAAACACCCTGTATTCCAGTGTTCCGCCCGGGAAAAACTTCCATCGGACGGCAAAAGGAGGATGTCCATGCCGCAGACGCTCACCACGCCCAGAGGCGAAACGCTTTCCGGCACGCCATGGCAGGTCTATCCCAGGCCGCAGATGCGCCGGGATTCTTACATAAACCTGAACGGAGAATGGGATTTTGCCGTATCCCGCGAGGAACCGGCAACATTTGACATGCGCATTACCGTGCCCTTCTGCCCGGAGTCCCGGCTTTCCGGCATCGGGCGGCATTTTGAAGAAGGCGCGCCATTGTGGTATCGCCGACGCTTTCTTCTGCCCGAGGGCTTCCGCCGGGAGCGGGTGCTGCTCCACATCGGCGCTGCCGACCAAATTGCAGAGGTGTTCGTGAACGGGCAGCACCTGTGCCGCCACGAGGGCGGCTATGCCTCCTTCTGCGTGGACATCACCGAAGCGCTGGCGGAGGAAAACGAGCTGGTCATCCGCTGCACCGACGATCTCCACGATCAGGCTTTCCCCTACGGCAAGCAGGTGACGAACCGGGGCGGCATGTGGTACACCCCCGTGTCCGGCATCTGGCAGACGGTGTGGCTGGAAAGCGTGCCGGGCACTTATATAGAGAATCTGAACATTGGAAATCACGGCGCGTCCGTGACGATCTCCACGGTTCCGCCACTGGAGGGTACAGTCAGCGTGGAGCAGCTGGGGCAGTTCCCGCTGGAACACGGGCAAGTGACCATCGCCCCGGAAAATCCCCATTTCTGGTGCCCGGACGACCCCTATCTTTACCGCTTCACTGTGGAAACGGCGCAGGATAAGGTGGAATCCTACTTTGCCATCCGGTCTCTGGAAATCAAAAAAGTGGGGGGATACCCCCGCCTGTGTCTCAACGGCAAACCTTATTTCTTCCACGGTCTGCTGGATCAGGGCTACTGGCCGGAGGGGCTGCTCACCGCCCCCGCCCCGGAAAGCTATGCCGATGATATCCTCGCCATGAAGCGTCTCGGCTTCAATACCCTGCGCAAGCACATCAAAGTCGAGCCGGAGGAATTCTACTATCAGTGCGACCGGCTGGGCATGATCGTCTGGCAGGACATGGTCAACAACGGCAGCTACAGTTATTTCCGGGACACCGTGCTTCCCACCATCGGCATTCAGAAATGGAACGACCGGCGTCTTCACTTGGATGAACGAAGCCGGAATGCCTTCCGTCAGAGCGCAGCCGACGCGGTGAATCAGCTGAAAAATCACCCCTGCATCTGCTATTGGACGATCTTCAACGAGGGCTGGGGGCAGTTCGACAGCGACCGCGTCTGCGGATGGTTCCGCACGCTGGACGCTACCCGCTTCATCGACACCACCTCCGGCTGGTTCCGTGGAAAGAACACCGATGTGGACAGCCGCCACCAGTATTTCGGAAAACTGCGTCTGACAGGCGACGGTCTTCGTCCGTTGGTGCTATCAGAGTTCGGCGGGAAAACATGGCGGGTCGAGGGGCACATTTTCAACCCCGACAAGACCTACGGCTACGGTGCCTGCCCGACGAGAGAAGCTCTGAACGAAGCGGTAGCGGCGCTCTACCGGGAATCCATTGTCCCCGCCGTGGAAAAGGGTCTGTGCGCCGCCATCTACACCCAGGTCAGCGACGTGGAGGATGAGGTGAACGGCCTCATGACCTACGACCGCCGGGTGGTCAAGCTGGACGCGGACACCATGCTGCCCATTTCCAGAGCGCTGCAAGACGCTATGGAAAAAACAGTTGCATCTTTTGAAAAAATGGGCTAGAATATACGGGATAAAAGGAGGGATCTGAATGCAGTCAGTACCCGAAAAGGAAACCATGGACGCCATTGCGGAGCTATTCAAGGGCTTTGCCGATTCTACCCGGGTGCATATTCTGGCGCTTCTGTCCCGACAGGAGCTGTGCGTGACGGACATTGCGGAAACCGTGGACGTCAGCCAGAGTGCCATTTCCCACCAGCTTCGGATTCTGAAGCAAATGCACCTGATCAAATTCCGCCGGGAGGGGAAGAACATCCTCTACTCTCTGGCTGACGACCATGTGAAGACCATTCTGCAAATGGGTCTGGAGCACGTTCTGGAGTGAAGAAGACTGAGGCAGCACTTTCATGTGCTGCCTCGATTTTTATACCTCGTAATATTCCATTCTCCCCGTGTACTCCCGGCAGAGCGATTCCATTTCCTTTTCCGCAGGGAAGCCGTTGGCCGCACCGCTGACACGTATCTTTGCGGACGCAAAAACCTGCGCCCGTGCCAGCGCATCCAGCGGGCGGTATCCCCGCGCGAAATGATGCAGGAAGCCGCTGAACAGGGCGTCCCCCGCG
>OHEK01000624.1_pt1 | contig 11494 bp, 10 predicted proteins | sample 1567301 | NCBI WGS metagenome assembly OHEK01 (sample SAMEA3879554, study PRJEB24766) | human gut metagenome | biome: human-associated habitat; feature: feces | place: USA | collected 1985/1987
CTTTCTGTTTCCAGAGAGGATCTGCTTGTTTTCTTAGGAGTTATTTAACAGCTCCTTTTTAATCAGAACGTCGCAACGTCCGGGTCGGCGGGCTGGGCGTTTTTTGTGACCTCCAGCGCCGTCAGGACAGGGCCAACCTCACCTTTGTACAGGGGGTGCTTCTCCGCCGTGATCTTTGCTGTGACCATGACCCATGAACGGGGTTCCAGCGTCCCCGCCTGATCGTACCGGCAGGGAATGCCGCAGAACTGGATATCCTCCACGCAGCAGGTCATCACGAACCGGCCGGGGGCAAACATACCGTTCTTGTCCCGGCGGAGCATGGCCACCTGACCCTTGAAGCTGACGGTCTTGCCGTCGTACTTCTTCGGTTCCTCGGACACGTCCCGGTAAAACAGGGCGTAGTCCTCGTCCTTCACCTGAATGACAGGGGCGTTGATGTCAAAGGGCAGCGGGTCTTCGATATCGTCGTAGGAGGTCGAACCGTCGGTGTAATCGTACAAAATGTCGATACGGCGGTTGGCCGCCCGGGCCAGCTTATGCAGGGGCATGACGTCCGCGCCTTTTTCCAGCCGGTTGAACACCACCATCTGGGCGCCCACCAGCTTGTCCATCACCAGATTGCGCATATTGGCGTTATAGGTCATGATGGTGGTGGAGTCGGCGAACATGACCTCCTGAGCAACCGCCCAGTTTTCCGGGAAGCGCATATACAGGTCGCCCACCTGCTGCATACCGTTCAGCTCGGCAACCACGCGCTCCGCCCTGTACTTTTTCGCCAGCGTCTGAAGCTCCTTGGTGGTGACGGTCTGCTGATCCAGGGTTTCCAGGTACACGTTCTTGTGGGGGTAGGTGGAGAAATCATACTCCTCCTCCCCTTCCTCAAACACCAGCAGCAGCGTCCGCTCGCCGGCGTTGAAGCGCTCGTCCTCCAGCGTCTCCTGAATGAACTTGGTCTTACCGGAATCCAGGAACCCGGTAAAGGCATATACGGGAATCTGCACCATGCTTTACACCCCGAACAGTGCGGCTACGCCCGCTTCATCCAGCTTGGAGCCGATGACACAGAGCTTGCCGGTAATATCGGCGCTGCCGGTGCGGACGTTGCATTCCTCGGGAACATAGTCAAAGTGAATCCAAGTGCCGTCCACGGCGGGCAGGATGCCCTTCGCTCTGAGGATGGTGCCATACTTGCCGGAATCCAGCTCATGCAGCGCCGCTTCAATGGCCGCCTTGTCGAACTTCTTTGCGGTCTCAACGCCCCAGGAGGTGAACACCTCGTCGGCGTGGTGATGATGATGGTGATGCTCATGCTCGTCTTCATCGTCGTCGTGATGATGGTGGCAGCAGTGATGGTCATGCTCATCCTCGTCATCATCGTGATGGTGATGATGGTCGTGTTCATCCTCATCATCGTCGTCATGGTGATGGTGGCAGCAGTGATGATCGTGCTCGTCTTCATCATCGTCATGATGATGGTGATGGTGCTCGTGCTCATCCTCGTCATCATCGTCGTGATGGTGATGGCAGCAGTGATGGTCTTCCTCCTCGTCCTCTTCCGCAAGGCGCTCCATCTCCATCTTGGCCAGCTCCGCCGCGACGGACGCCTTGCCTTCCAGCGCCTCGATCAGCTGCTCGCCCGTCAGCTCGCCCCAGGGGGTGGTGACGATGGTGGCGACGGAATTATGCTCCCGCAGCATGGCAACTGCGGTGTCCAGCTTACTCTGAGGGATGGAATCGGTACGGGACAGGATGATGGTGGAGGCCGTCTCGATCTGGTTGTTGTAGAACTCGCCGAAGTTCTTCATATACACCTTGACCTTGCCCGCGTCGGCCACGGCCACGGTATAGCCCAGGGTGACATCGTCGTTCGTCACCTTACTCACGGCGGCGATGACGTCGGACAGCTTGCCAACACCGGAGGGCTCGATGAGAATGCGGTCGGGATGGTACTCGGCGATGACCTTCTTCAGTGCCTTGCCGAAATCGCCCACCAGAGAGCAGCAGATGCAGCCGGAGTTCATCTCGGTGATGTTGATGCCGGAATCCTGCAAAAAGCCGCCGTCAATGCCGATCTCGCCGAACTCATTCTCGATCAGCACCAGCTTCTGCCCCTTGTAGCTTTCGGCGATCATCTTTTTGATCAGGGTCGTCTTGCCCGCGCCGAGGAAGCCGGAGAAAATATCAATTTTTGTCATAAAAAACACCTTCTGTATAAAATTCTCTAAGAATTATTATATCACTTCTTGTCAACTGCTACAAGAAATTTTTCTACCATATTTTTCTTTTTGCAGGCGAAAAGTGCCGCCCCGGTTGACTGTCTAATGCGCCCCGGCGTTCACCGGAGCGCATTTCCTTGCTTATGATACCGGAATCAGCAGCATCTGCCCTGCCGCCGGTTCCTCCTGAAGGCCGTTTGCCTTGCGGATGGCGTCCATGGTGGAGCCGCTTTCCTTGGCGATGTCCCACAGGCGGCCATTCCCCGCTCTGCGCAGGATCAGCGACGGCCGGTTCGCGTCCGGCTCTTTTTCCTCCCCCAGCTCCACGCCGGTGATCATGGAAAATCCCCGGCTGCTTTCCGACGTCATTTCCAGAGGGACTTCCCCCTTGACGGTCACGCTGCCGCTTCCAAGACTGGCCTGCATCTGTTCCGGCGGCATGGGAATTGCCGTTATCACGGTGTTTTCATCCGCATTCAGGATACACTGCCCCTCCCAGCGGGCTGTGGCGGAATGCAGAATGCCGTCCTCGCCGTAGTACAGCACCAGAAACGAGCCGGGGATCTCCATTTCCACGCCCTTTTGAGTCCTGCGCTGCCGGGGGAAGTCCACGAGGAAGCTGATGTCCGCCGTCAGGTTTGCCTCCGCGGGGATGCTCTGCTCGCCGTAGACGGTTTCCCGGCGGCTTTCCAGAATGGCGGGGACTTCCAGATTTTCCATTTGCACAGACAGCTCCCGTCCCGGGCTGTAGGCGTCCTCCGCCAGCGTCAGCATTTCCCGGTCAGAGATGAGATACTGCCCCACAATGCCGCATTTCAGGCGCATATGTCCCTCGTCGTCCACTTCCAGCTCCAGACTGGTGGGACTTAGCAGGATGTCCGCCTGTGCGTCGCCGCTGTGTTCCCCGGAAAGGTCTGCCAGCTGGGAAAAAGGCAGCTCAAAGTCCCATCCGTGGAGCTGCCCCTCCTCCGAGCGGTAAAGCACGTGCAGGTTCCCGTTTCCCCGGAACACCACCTTGTTGGACAGCACCTTTTTCTCCGTTATTCTGGGGTGCAGGCAGTAATAGACCAGCTTCTCAGGCAACGGGCTGGATTCGGGAAGCGTCAGCTCTTCGTCCAGCGCAAAGGCCTTTTCCCCGGCTTCTCTTGGCATTCTGACCGGATAGCTGCTTGTCAGCAGCTCCACGCCCTCAATCGGTTCCGCCGGGGCGGCAATTTCCGCAGTCTTCGGCACACAGGCCTCCGCCATGGCGGCAGCTCCCACACGCACCATCAGCTTCCGGGCGGATACCGACCGGGCGTCCACGAACCGGGTCAGGCACTGGATGCGGATGCTCCCCTCCTCCGTCCGTTCGGGCAGATCCCACTTCATCTGGAAGGGAATCCAGCCGTCGATGCACCGCTCCTCGCTGCCATCCTCCGGCGCGTAGAGAATCCAGACCATCATCCCGCCGGAAAAGGAGACGCTGTCGCTGCGCCATTCTTTCCCCCGGAGGATGGTCTGTCCCCATGCGGCAAGGACTCTGCCGATGTCCGGCATTCCGTCGGACAACTTGATCTCCTGGGTCTGCTCCACATTCTGAACCTCCCGCAGCACCGTTTCCATGCAGGGGCAGGCGGATTTCTGAAACTCAAATTCCAAGTTGGATCACTCCTTATCCCACGTTGTCGATACAGTCTATTCAACGCCGGACAAGTTTATGACAAACGAATGTCATCTTCTTCGCATAATGCAAAAACCGAGCGCCAGAAGCGCGATCCCGCCGCAGCAGCAGACGAACCAGCTGGAAACACAATGCCCCACGATCAGCCCCAGTCCGAAGAACAGGCAGCAGCACCCATGCAGGTGGTTTTTCCGGCACATAAAAACACCCCCTGCCTATCCTATGCAGGGGGTGTCCAATTTTTAACCGCCGAGGTAAGCCTTCTTCACCGCGTCAGAGCTGGCAAGCTCCGCGCCGGTGCCGCTTAAGGTGATGCTGCCGGTTTCCAGAACGTAGGCACGGTCGGCAATCTGCAGCGCCTTCCGGGCGTTCTGCTCCACGAGAAGGATCGTTGTGCCGGCCTTGTGCAGCTCCTTGATGATGTCAAAAATCTGATCGACCAGAATGGGCGCAAGACCCATGGACGGCTCGTCCAGCATCATGAGCTTCGGGTGGCTCATAAGAGCGCGGGACATGGCCAGCATCTGCTGCTCGCCGCCGGAAAGGGTTCCCGCGATCTGCTTGCGACGCTCTTTCAGACGGGGGAAGTAGGTGAACACCGTCTCCAGATCTTTCTGGGACACATCCTTTTTGATGTAAGCGCCCATTTCCAGATTTTCCTGAACCGTCATCTGCTGGAAAATCCGCCGTCCTTCAGGGACGTGCGCCAGACCGGTACGCAGAAGCTTATAGGCTTCCATATGGGTGATATCCTGATCGCAGAAGTGGATGGAGCCGCTGCGGGGATGCATCAGGCCGGAAACCGTCTTCAGGATGGTGGACTTGCCCGCGCCGTTTGCGCCGATCAGCGCCACGATCTCGCCCTCGCCGACTTCAAAGGACACGCCCTTCACCGCGTGGATCGCGCCGTAATACACGTGCATGTCTTCAATTTTCAGCATCTGCTTTCCCCTCCTCTTTGCCAAGGTAGGCCTCGATGACCGCGGGATTCGCCTGAATCTCCTCAGGGGTTCCCTTGGCAATGATCCGGCCGTAATTCACCACGGCGATGGCCTCGCACACGTTCATAACCAGATTCATGTCGTGCTCGATCAGGAAAATGGCCACGTGGAAGGAATCCCGAATCCGCCGTATCTGATGCATCAGTTCGGTTGTCTCACTGGGGTTCATACCGGCGGCAGGCTCATCCAGCAGAATCACGGAAGGATTGGTCGCCAGCGCCCGGACGATCTCCAGACGGCGCTGGACGCCGTAGGGCAGGCTTCCTGCCTTCTCATTGGCATGTTCCGCAAGCCCCATGAAATCCAGCAGCTCCATAGCCTTCTCATTGGCGCGCTTCTCGGCCTTGAAGTAGCCGGGCAGATGCAAAACGCTTGAGAAGAAGGAACACTTCATGGAATTGTGCAGACCGACCTTGACGTTGTCCAGAACGGTCATATCCGTAAACAAACGGATATTCTGGAAGGTTCGGGCGATACCCAGCTTATTGACCTTGTATACCGGCATTCCCTTGATGTCGATGCCGTTGACCAGCACGGAGCCGCGGGTGGGCTGATAGACGCCGGTGAGCAGATTGAAAATGGTGGTCTTGCCCGCGCCGTTGGGGCCGATCAGGCCGGAAATTTCGGTGGGGCCGATGGTAATGTTGAAGCTGTCCACAGCCGTCAGGCCGCCGAAGTCGATGCCCAGGTTCCGCACGTCCAGAACGGGCTGCTTGCCCTGATCCTGCTCACGGACGAAGGTCACGGTGGGAACTTTCAGGATTTTCTTGGAATAGTCATTCATTGCTTCCCGCCTCCTTCTTCTTGAATGCACCGGCAATCTTGTCGGAAACAACCGACCAGACTTCCTTTACCTTGGGCGACCAGGTAAACAGCATGACCAGAATCAGCACGATTGCGTACAGGATCATGCGGAAATCCTGTAGGCCGCGCATGGCCTCCGGCAGAACGTACAGCACCGTAGCGGAAATGATGGAGCCAAGGATATTGCCCATGCCGCCCAGCACCACGAACACCAGAATGTTGATGGAGGTATTGAAATTGAACTTGGAGGCGGTGAGGGAGGAATAATTCAGGCCGTACAGCGCCCCCGCCATGCCCGCCAGGAAGGCGGAGACTACGAAGGCCTTTAGCCGGAACGCCGTAACGTTGATGCCCACGGATTCCGCGGCGATGCGGTTGTCCCGGACGGCCTTGATGGCGCGGCCTTCCCTGGAATTGATCAGATTCAGGACGACGAACAGCGTCACAAGAATTAAGACAAAGCCAATGGGGAAGGTCGCCAGCTTGGCAACGCCGGTGGCGCCCATGGGGCCGTTGATGACCATGCTGCCGCCCTCAGCCAGCAGGGGCTTTTCGGTGCCGATTACGAAATGAACGCCGTTGGCATCGCTGCCAACATACATATTGTTGATCAGGTTTTTCAGGATTTCGCCGAAGGCCAGCGTCACAATGGCGAGGTAGTCGCCTCGCAGGCGCATGACCGGCAGGCCGATGACGACGCCGAACAGTCCCGCCATCACGCCGCCGCAGACAATGGCGACGATCAGCAGCAGAACCTTGCTGGCAATGACGGTCTTCAGCAGCGCCGCCACGATGATGCCGGTAAAGGCACCCACCCCCATGAATCCGGCGTGACCCAGGCTCAGCTCACCGGAAATGCCCACCACCAGGTTCAGGGAAACGGCCAGAACGACGTAGGCACTGATGGGAACCAGGAAGCCTTCCACGGAACTGGAAAGCATATGGGATGCGGACAGCATCTGCATGATGACAAAGCCCAGGATGACCACACCGTAGGTTACCAGATTCGTGCGGTGGCGCCCAATGTATTGTTTCAGTTTCATGGCACTCACCTCACACTTTCTCCTGCACGTTCTTGCCCAGCAGTCCGGCGGGCTTGACGAGCAGAATGACAATCAGAACCAGAAATACGATGGCGTCGGAGAACTGGGTGGACAGGTACGCCTTGCTGAAGGTCTCAATGACGCCCAGAAGGATGCCGCCCAGCATGGCGCCGGGAATGGAGCCGATGCCGCCGAAGACCGCCGCCGTAAAGGCACGGATACCGGGCATGGAGCCGGTGGTGGGCATCAGGGTCGGCACGGTGGAGCAGAGCAGCACACCGGCAATGGCAGCCAGAGCGGAGCCGATGGCAAAGGTGACGGAAATGGTGCGGTTGACGTTGATGCCCATCAGCTGCGCCGCGTCCCGATCCTCGGACACCGCCCGCATGGACTTGCCCATTTTGGTTCTGTTTGTAAACATGGTCAACCCAATCATGATGACGATGCAGGCCGCGACGGTCACGATCACTTCTCCCGTGATGGTCAAACCGCCGTTAAAGAGCACCAGGGGCTTTATGGCCACGATGCTCTTGAAGTTCTTTGGGGCAGACCCAAAAATCAGCTGGGCGGCATTTTGCAGGAAGTAGCTGACACCGATGGCGGTGATCAGCACCGCGAGACTCGGAACGCCCCGCAGGGGCTTGTAGGCCAGTCCCTCGATCAGCACGCCCAGAAGCGTACACACGATGACGGCCGCCAGAACACCCACCGCCGGGGGAAGTCCCAGATAGCTCGTTACGCAGTAGGACATATAAGCGCCCACCATGATCACGTCGCCGTGGGCGAAGTTCAGCATTCTGGCAATGCCGTACACCATGGTATAGCCCAGGGCGATGATGGCATACACCGAACCGATGCTGATGCCGTTAATCAGATACTGTAAAAAACTCACAACTGCATTCCTCTCTTTCCAACAACCTGTGACGAGGACACACGCCTGTGTTCTTCTCACAGGCTGTCGGCATCCGTTTACGACCGGCAGCCGGACAGGGTTTCCCCTGTCCAGCCACCATTGGTTTGTTAATCGTGCTTATTCCGCGCTGACGTAAGTGCCGTCCTTGATCACAACGGCCATGGGGCTCTTGGAAACCTCACCGGTTGCCTTCCAGGTCATGCCCTTGCCGGTCAGGCCGTCATAGGTCATGGAGGTGAACTGGCCGACCAGGATGTCGTTGATCTCGGAAGCACTCATATCCGGGGTCACGCCGCCCGCGACGCAGGCCTGGTAGAGAGAGCAGATGACGTCGTAGGCATCGGCGGCGAACTGGTTGGGAACGATGCCGGTCTTCTCCTTGTACTTGGCAACGAAGGACTGGGTAGCCTCATCGGAAGCGTCGGCGGAGAAGGGGGTCAGGAGCATCAGGCCCTCGGCCAGAGCGGGGTCAAAGCCTTCCACGGCCAGGATGCCGTCCATGCCGTCGCAGCCGAAGAAGGTGGGGGCGTAGCCGATGGTATCGGCATAGGTCAGAACCTGAGCTGCCTCGGTGGCGTAGAAGGGCAGGAACACCAGGTCGCAGCCGGCGTCCTTGCACTTGGTCACCTGGGTGGTCAGGTCGGACTTGTTGTCGGCGGTGAAGGCTTCCACACAGGCAATGTTCAGGCCCTTGACCTGCGCCTCGGCGGCGAACTTCTCGTAAATGCCGGAGGAGTAGACGTCGGAGGAGTCGTAAATCACGCCGATGGTGCTGCCCAGGTCATGGGTCGCCATGTAGTCGGCGGAAGCGACGCCCTGGTTGGGGTCGGTGAAGCAGATCTGGAAGATGTTGTCGCCGTACTCAATGATGGAAGCACCGGAGCCGGAGGGGGTCAGCATAAAGATCTTGTCGTTGGCGCACTCGGCGGCAACCACGTTGCAGGGGGCGGTGGTGACAGGGCCGGCCATGATCTGCATGCCCTTGCCCTTCAGGGCATTGTAGGCATTGGCAGCCTTCTCGGTGTCATGCTCGTCATCCTGGCAGTTCAGCTCGAACTGCAGGCCGCCCTTGGCGTTCACTTCCTCAACGGCAATTTCCATGCCGGCCTGAACGGCCGTACCGTAGACGGCGGCGCCGCCGGTCAGAGGGCCGGACATACCAATCTTGATTGCATCGGAACTCCCCGCAGCCTTCTTAGAGCCGCATCCGGTGAACATTGCGGCTACCATCAGGGCAGCCATCAGCATAGCAAGTACTTTTTTCATGATAGTGTTCTCCTTTTTCATTTCTTACTATAAAAAAGCGGTTCGCCCAGGGCGTAACCGCTTCTTCATACCATGTGAAGCCCCGGTCACGCCGCTGCTGCCAGCAGCAGTCGTACAACGCAAATGGACACCGCCAGAATCATGGCAGTGTCCAGGATGGGGCTAATTCGCGCAGAGGAACATGCCGCTGCCATCGCGCAGCGGGTAGAGCTGTAAGTGGTAGAAAACCGTGCCGTCATCGTCATGTACCTCCCGAAGAATTTTAGCATATTGTATCCCACAGAAAGACATTTGTCAACGAGGAAAAGATTACAGAATCTTTTCCGTTTTTTCGCCTTTTTTGTGTATAACGCACAAGGGAACCTCCGATGAAATCGCCGCCGGTCAGAGGTGATTTCATCAGAGGTTCCCAAGGACATTATTCCCCGTCCAGGACGGACTTGCAGGCGGCGAGAACCTTGCTCAGAACCGGCACGCAGGTGGCGCTGCCGTAGCCGCCGTTCTCCACCACCACGATGAAGGCCAGGGGGTACTGCTCGTCCTCCACGAAGCCCGCGAACATGGCGTTGGATTTCTGCCCGCCCCCCAGCTGGCTGGTGCCGGACTTGGCGCAGACGTTCATGCCTTTAAAATTCCAGTCGCCGTAGACGCTCTGCACGTTGTTGCGCATGTACGCCCTGACCTGATCGGCCACGTCCTGAGACATAATGCGGCCGGTGGTTTTCGTTTTTGCCTCGTAGGTCAGCTCTTCGCCGCTGCGAACCTCCGACACCAGATACGGCTCCGCACCCACGCCGCCCCCCGCAATGGCGCCCATGAAGGTCATGTAGCGGGCGGGGTTGATGAGGTCGGTGTGCTGGCCAATGCAGCTCCACGCGAAGGACACCGGGGCGGTGTTGGAAATGTCGTAGTTGCCCTCGGCGGTGGTGACGCCGTCAAAGCTCAGGCTGTCCGTGACGCCGAACTGCTCCACGTACTTTACCATGTTCTTCTTCCCCACTAGCTCCGCGATCTGGGCGAAGGAGCAGTTGCAGGAATTGGCGAGGGCGGTTTTCAGGGTCAGGGTGCCGTGGGCTTTTTCGCAGGTCACCTTTTCCGTGCCGTACTCGTAAGCGCCATAGCAGGTGAAGGTCTTGTCCAGAATATCCGGGACGCAGTCCAGCGCCGCGGCAGTGGTGACCACCTTGAAAATGGAGCCGGGAACGTAGGTCGATTGTAAGAAGCGGTTCAGGTATACGCCGTCATACTGCCCGGAGGTGTCCGAGGCGATGTCCGGCACATTGTCCGGGTCGTAGGTGGGCGTGGTCAGAGCGCAGAGGATCTCTCCCGTTTTATAGTTGTACACGCCGACGGTGCCTTTTCTCCCCGCCATGGCGTCCAGCGCCGCGTTCTGCACCCTGGCCGACAGGGTCAGATTCATCTCGCCCCCCTCGCCGCTGCTGTCGTATACGCCGCTGACCAGGTCGAAGCCCGCCATTTTCCCCGCGTAGTGGGAGACGGCGGAGGCGCTGATGTAGCCCTTCCGGTCGCCCAGCCAGTGGAGCGTGGATTTGCGGGTGGTTTCATCGGAGGAATAGGTGCGCTCCTCGGTAATGTCCAGCAGCACGTTCCCGGAACGGTCGGTCACCGTGCCGCAGCCGATGTTGGCGTTGTTATATACATGAGGGGAGCCGGGAAAGGTCACCCATTCCCCCGCCTGGGTCACGTACTCCCACAGGAAGAACGCCATGCCCCCCAGAAGCACGAGCAGGAATAAGCCCATGATCCATGTTCTTTTGGTTACCCGGTTCATCCGCTCACGCTCCCTTCTTGTTCAGGCGGACGGCAAAGCTGGCATTCTGCCGGGTATCCGCCGCCTTGACGAAGGCCAGCAGCCCCCATGCGCCGATCATGCTGGTGCCGCCGTTGCTCAGAAACGGGAAGGTCACGCCGGTGAAGGGCAGAATATCCAGCGTGCCGAGACAGTTCAGAATGGTCTGAATCACCAGAATGCTGGCAGCGGTGCAGGAGCCGATGGAATAGAAGCTGCTCCGGGCGACCCGGGCGGTGCGGATGGCAAAGAAGCCGTAGGCCGCCACGCACAGCACCATCATCACCGCCACGGTCAGCCCCCATTCCTCGGAAATGGTGGCAAAGGCGATGTCGGAGTCCGCCGCGAATACGTGTTTCAGGAAGCCCTGTCCCGGCCCCAGACCGAACAGGCCGCCGGAGGCCACGCACATCAGCGCCTGAACCTGCTGGTAACCGGCGTTCAGTGGATCGTCCCACACGTGCCGCCACACGGAAAACCGCCGCAGGGCATGGGGCGCGATCTTCAATGCCAGCACTCCCGCAAAGATCAGCGCCGTAACGGCCAGCGCCACGGTGCCCATACTGCCGGAACGAAGATACGCGATCACAAGAAAGGCGCAGAAGAAAATCAGCGCCGTGCCGAAGTCGTTCATCAGGGCAAGCAGGCCGCAGATGAGAATGGAATAGGCGATAAAAATGTAAATATTCCGCTTGCTCATGATTCTGTCCATAGTGGACGCGCCGGCATAGACGAAGCAGACCTTGCTCAGCTCCGACGGCTGCAAGGACAGCCC
>OHEK01000631.1_pt1 | contig 11403 bp, 10 predicted proteins | sample 1567301 | NCBI WGS metagenome assembly OHEK01 (sample SAMEA3879554, study PRJEB24766) | human gut metagenome | biome: human-associated habitat; feature: feces | place: USA | collected 1985/1987
CCAGCGGAGTGCTTCTTGTAGCAGCGCTTGATGACCTCGCCGATGTACACGTAACGCTCGTTGGTGATGATGCTCTCGGCGTCGTCGTCCAGCTCCTTCTCGGCAGCGGCGATGTCGGCCTCGATGTGGGACATGGTGTCCTTGGTCAGATTCAGCTTCTGCATCACCTTGTCGTCCCGCTCGAAGATCTTGATGGCGTACCAGCGCTGCTGCTCCTCGGGCAGGCCGTGAACGGTGGCCTCCTCGATGTGGGCAATGGCGTGCTCCACAGGGCCGGAGAAGGTGTGCATGGGAACGGTCTTGCCGTTCTTTGCGGCGTCGATCGCAGCCTCGGCAGCGGCCATAACACCGTCGCCCTTCAAAGCGGAGATCTCAACGACCTTGCAGCCCAGCGCCTGGGACAGCTCGGAAATGTTGATCTTGTCGCCGTTCTTGCGGACGATATCCATCATGTTGATGGCGATGACCACAGGGATGCCCAGCTCGGTCAGCTGAGTGGTTAAGTACAGGTTCCGCTCCAGATTGGTGCCGTCGATGATGTTCAGGATGGCGTCGGGCCGCTCCTCGATCAAATAATTACGGGCGACAACTTCCTCCATGGTGTACGGAGACAGAGAATAAATGCCGGGCAGGTCGGTGATGGTGACGTCGGAATGCTTCTTCAGCTTGCCTTCCTTCTTCTCCACGGTGACGCCGGGCCAGTTGCCCACGAACTGGTTGGAACCGGTGAGGGCATTGAACAGAGTCGTTTTGCCGCTGTTGGGGTTGCCCGCAAGGGCAATTCTGATATCCATGATACGCTCCTTCTGTTAGTGTTGGCTAACCTTTTATCAAATAAATTTCCCTGAGGTTTACTCGATTTCGATCATCTCGGCGTCAGCCTTCCGGATCGACAGCTCGTAGCCGCGGACGTTGACCTCCACCGGATCGCCCAGGGGAGCAACCTTCCGCACGTAAACGGTGACGCCCTTGGTAATGCCCATGTCCATGATCCTGCGCTTGACAGCGCCCTCGCCGTGGAGCCTCACCACAGTAACGGTGTCGCCAATCTTTGCCTGCTTCAGTGTTTTCATACCGATTCCTCCTTTTTTCCTCGTTAAACCATGATTTTCTGCGCCATTTCCTGGCTGATGGCTATCCGGGATTCCTTCACCTTGACGATGACGTTGCCGCTCATCGTGTTAATGACCGACACCACCCCGCCGACGACGAACCCCAGATTCTCCAGATGCTGTTTGACTTCCGGCTTTCCGCCGATTCGCTTGATGACGTATTCCTCGCCGGTATCCGCAACCGTAAGCGGCATGGAGAACACCCTCTTTTTCTGAGCCTATAAATTAGCTATCGCTAACTAATTGGCGTTAATATTGGTTAGCTCTCGCTAACCTTCTGTATAATAGCCCACCTTAAACAATTTGTCAAGTGATTTTTAAGGATTTTTTCATTTTGTCAAAGTATGACAAATCCTGCCGGAAAACGCCAATGGAAACCGGTCAGAATGCACGATTGCTGTGGGCGGTTTGCCCCACAGGGAAAACCGCCCATAACGCTATCAGGATTTGTCATGAATGAACTGGAGCATACAGTCTTTCAGGCTCTGCATACTGTCCGTCAGCTTCATTCTGCGGCTGGTGCCCATGCCCAGCTCCCGCAGCCTTGGCGGGTCCACGGGGACGCACAGCACATCGTCCGTCCTGCCCCGGATCATCAGCTCCGTCATCATGGTTACGCCCAGCCCGTGTCCCACCATCCGGATAACCGTCTCGTCGTCTACCCGGGAAACGCTGGCGTTGAGCTTCACGCCCACGGAGTCCATGGCCGCGTTGACGTCAATGTCAAATCTGCCGTAGGGCATCAGAAATTCCTGCCCGGAAAATTCCTCCAGCGGGAAGGTTGTGCGGCCGTTGAGGGGGTAGTCCTTTGGGAGGATTGCATACATTTTTTCATTGTACAGGGGCGTCCAGTCGCAGAAGCTGTAGTTCTGCCGGCTGGCAAAAATCACGTCGGTCTGGCCGCTTTCCAGCAGCTCATAGGGTTCCAGGGCGTTATCCACCATCCGAAGGTCAACGCTGACATCCGGGCAGACGCGCTTGTAGCGGTAAAGCAGCTCCGGCATCCAGTGCATGGCGATGCTGGCATAGGCCGCAATGCGGATGACCTCCTTTTTCTGCTCGGAAATGGCGTTGATCTGGTTTTCCAGGTTGGCATTGGCCTGCAAAAACTCCCGGATGGCGGGCATGAGCTGCCGCCCCTGAGGACTGAGCTGGATGCCGTTGTGGTCGCGCTGCAACAGGGAAAAGCCCACCTCCCGTTCCAGGGCGTCCATCATGTGGGTCAGTCCCGACTGGGTGTAGCCCACCACCTCCGACGCTTTGGTGAAGCTGCCAAGGTCGATTGCCGTCATCAGAATTTCCAGTTTCTTGCTGTCCATAGACCGCACTCCATTTCATATCTATTACATTTTCTAATACCCCTATTATAAACATGGACTTCTCAGAATGCAAGGGAAATGTTAGAATATCGTCAAACAGAAGGAGGCAGAATAAAATGCAGAAACATCTTACATTCAAGCAAAAGATTCTGGTGGCCGGAACGCTGTTCGGCATGTTCTTCGGCGCCGGCAATCTGATTTTCCCCGTTCATCTCGGTCAGCTGGCCGGACGGAACGTCATCCCCGCCATGATCGGCTTTATCATCACGGCCGTCGGTATTCCGATCATGGGCGTGGCCGCCATCGGCAACACCCACTCCGACGGCTTGCAGCAGCTGTCCAACAAGGTCGGCAAGGGCTACGGCTACGTCTTCTCCTGCCTGCTCTACCTGACCATCGGCCCCGGCTTCGCCATTCCCAGATGCGCGACCACTTCCTTCACCGTGGGTGTCGCGCCCATGCTGAGTGCCGGTGCGTCCGAGTCCATTGCGCTGCTGATCTTCTCCGTGATCTTCTTCGCCATCGTGCTGATTTTGTCCCTGCGCCCCGGCGAGATCACCGTCTGGATCGGTAAGGTCATCACCCCCATCTTTCTGGTCTTCCTCGCCATTCTGGTGGTGACGGCGCTGATCAATCCCTCCACCTCCGTTTCCGCCGTGGATCCTGCCGCCGGTTATCAGACCGGGGCGCTGTCCCTGGGCTTCATTGAGGGCTACGGCACCATGGACGCCATTGCCGGTCTGGCCTTCGGCATCGTGGTCATCGACATCATCCGCTCCATGGGCGTTACCGACGATCCCGACGTGGCAAAGGATGTTCTGTCCTCCGGCCTGCTCACCAGCATCCCCATGATCGTGATTTACGTCACCACCATTCTCATGGGCACCCAGTCCAGAGGTCTGTTTGAGACCTCCGAAAACGGCGGCATCGCCCTGGCGCAGATCTCCGGCCACTATCTGGGACGAGCGGGCAGTCTCGTTCTGGCAGTCACCATCACCTGCGCCTGCCTGAAAACCGCCATTGGTCTCGTCACCAGCTGCTCGGACGCTTTCTCCCGCATGTTCCCCAAGGGACTTTCCTACCGCGCATGGGCAGTGATATTTACCGTACTTTCCTTCCTGATCTCCAATTTCGGTCTGTCCAAGATCATCAGCTATTCCCTGCCGTTGCTGCTGTTCCTGTACCCGCTGGCGATCACCCTGATTCTGCTGGCACTGTTCGGGAATCTGTTCCATCATGACCGGGCTGTCTACGTCAGCGTCACGGCCTTCACCTGCATCGCCGCCCTGTTCGATCTGGCCAAGGCGCTGCCCGCGAATCTGAAAACCGCCCTTCATCTGGACGGCGCGGTCGGCCTTGCGGAGAAGATTCTCCCCTTCTTCGACATCAGCCTCGGCTGGGTTCTCCCCGCCTTTGTGGGTCTTGTTCTGGGGCTGATCATTCACTTTGCGAAAAAGCAGAAGGTTGCCTGATAATTACATAAAAATGTGCCGGAGCAGAAAGCTCCGGCACATTTTTTCAACTTTCAGTGCGCAAACTGGCTCTGATACAATTTGGCATAGAAGCCGTTCTTGGCAAGCAGTTCCTCGTGCTTGCCCTGCTCCACGATGTGGCCGTCCCGCATGACGAGGATCCTGTCCGCTTCCCGGATGGTGGACAGGCGGTGGGCGACGATAAAGCTGGTGCGCCCGCGCATCATGGTGTCGAACGCCTTCTGAATCCTGATCTCCGTCCGGGTATCGATGGAGGAAGTCGCCTCGTCCAGAAACAGCATGGGCGGCAGGCACAGCATCACCCGGGCGATGCACAGCAGCTGCTTCTGTCCCTGGGAAAGGCTGCCGCCGGATTCCCCGATGACGGTATCGTAGCCCTGGGGCAGGCGCATAATGAAGCTGTGGGCGTGAGCCTGCTTCGCTGCGGCAAGGATTTCTTCCTCGGTTGCCTCCGGCTTGCCCATGGCAATGTTCTCCCGGATCGTCCCGGCCTTCAGCCAGGTGTCCTGAAGCACCATGCCCACGCTCCGGCGCAGCTCACCCCGGTTCATTTTCTGGGTGTTTACTCCGTCCAGAAGGATTTCGCCCCCATCCGGGTCGTAAAACCGCATGAGAAGGTTAATGAACGTGGTCTTTCCGCAGCCCGTGGGGCCGACGATGGCCACCCGCTGGCCGGGCTTGACGGACAGGTTGAAGTCCCCGATCAGGGGCTTGTCCGGCGTGTAAGAGAAGCGAAGGTCCTTAATCTCCACCGCGCCCTCCACCTTTTCCGGACGTTCCGGATGCTCCGGCTCCGGCGTCCGCGCCGGGGCTTCGATCAGCTCGAACACCCGCCCCGCGCAGGCCAACGCGTTCTGCAGTTCCGTCACCACGCCGGAGATCTCGTTAAAGGGCTTGGTGTACTGGTTGGCGTAGTTCAGGAAGCTGGTGAGATTGCCCACGGTGATGCCGCCGGAAATGGCGATCAGCGCACCGCTCAGGCCCACGCCCGCATACACCACGGAGTTGACGAACCGGGTACTGGGATTCACCAGAGACGAGAAGAAAATCGCCCGCAGAGACGCCTTTTGCAGCCGTCCGTTGATCTCGTCGAACTGCTCCATGGAAGCCTTTTCATGGCCGAAGGCCTGCACCACCTTGATATTGCCGATGGTCTCGTCGATCAGGCCGGTCTGCTCGCCCCGGGTAACGGACTGGAGCTTGAACATGGAATACGTCCGTGTCGCAATGAAATTCGCCACCAGCAGCGACAGCGGCGTAATGCAGACCACCACCAGGGCAATGCCCCAGTGAATGCGGACCATGAAAACAAGCGTTCCCAGAATGGTCATCACGCCGGTAAACAGCTGGGTAAAGCCCATGAGCAGTCCGTCGGCGAAGGTGTCCACGTCAGCCGTCACCCGGCTGACCACATCGCCCTGAGGCTGTTTATCAAGATAGGAAAGGGGCAGCACCTGAATATGCCGGAAGGCTTCGTTCCGGATGTCCCGGGTAACGCCGTAGGTCATGTGGTTGTTGATCTGATTCATGAGCCACTGCGCCAGCGCCGCCACGGCGGCGCAAATCGCCACGTTGCGCAGATAGCCCCACATGGCGGTAAAATCCACCCGTCCGGCATCGATAATGCAGTCAATGGCATTGCCCACCAGAATGGGGATATATAAACTCATGACCACGTACAGCGTTGCCAGCAGCAGCGACGCGACCAGCCCCAACCAATAGCGCCGGATGCGGCGCAGTACCTTTCGCAGGATCGCCATTTGATTAGCCATTTTGCACCGCCTCCTTGGGGAACTGGGAATAGTAAATCTCCTGATAAACCGGGCAGGAGGCCAGAAGCTCATCGTGGGTACCCTTGCCCGTCAGAACGCCGTCGTCCAGCACCAGAATTTCATCCGCATACCGCACGGACGCCGCTCTCTGGGAGACGATGAAGGTCGTCGGCGGATCATCCATTCTGCGGATGGCCATACGAAGACCCGCGTCGGTAGCATAGTCCAGCGCGGACGCGCTGTCGTCCAGAATCAGGATGCGGGGCTTCCGCACCAGAGCACGGGCAATGGTGAGACGCTGGCGCTGACCGCCGGAGAAGTTGACGCCCCCCTGTTCCACGGGTGCGTCCAGTCCGTTTTCCTTGCCCTCGACCACTTCTTTCGCCTGTGCAACGGTCAGCGCTTCCCACAGATCACTGTCTGTGGCGCTGGCGTTGCCCCAGAGCAGATTCTGCCGGATAGTGCCCTTGAACAGCACCGCTTTCTGGGGAACAACGCCAATGGCCTGCCGCAGGGACGTCAGGTCATAGGCCGCCGTCTCCACGCCGTCCAGCAGCACCTTTCCTCCAGCCGCATCATAGAGCCTCGGAATCAGATTCACCAGCGTCGTCTTGCCGGAACCGGTGCCGCCGATGATGCCAACGGTCTGCCCCGGCTGGGCGGTAAAGGAGATATGCTCCAGAGAGGGATTTCCCGCGCCGTCATACCGGGCGGTCACATCCCGGAATTCCACCTGTCCTTTCAAATCCGCAGCCGTGCGGGTACCGTTTTCCTGGCCGGGTTCCAGCTCCAGCACGGATGCCACCCGGTTTCCGCAGGCGACGGCCTTGGTGATGGTGATGATCAGGTTTGCCATCTTGATCAGCTCCACCAGAATCTGGGACATATAATTGTAAAGGGCGATGACCAGACCCTGGGTCAGCACGCCGCTTTCCACCTTCAGCGCGCCCACATGTACCAGCAGCACCACTGCCAGATTGATGACCACGTAGGTCACAGGGTTCATCAGGGCGGAAATCCGTCCTGCGGACAGCTGCTTGCGGGTCATGTCCTCCGTTTTTTCCTCAAAGGAGGCAACCTCCGCGTCCTCCTTGCAGAAAGCCCGCAGCACCCGGACGCCCGTCAGATTCTGCCGGGACACGGACGTCACGCCGTCAAGGGACGCCTGCACCCGCCGGTACATGGGCATGGTGATCAGCATAATGCCGAAAACGATGATGCACAGCACCGGAATGACCCCGGCGAACACCAGCGCCGCCTGAAAATCGATGGTAAAAGCCATGACCATGGCGCCGAACACCACAAATGGCGAGCGCAGCAGCAGCCGCAGCGTCAGGTTCACGCCGTTCTGCACCTGATTGATATCGGAGGTCATCCGGGTAATCATGGTGGATGCGCCCAGCTTATCGACCTGACTGTAGCTTAAGTTCAGAATATGCTCCAGCACCGTATGCCGCAGCCGTGTGGAAAAGCCCACCGCCGCCACAGCGGAAAAATACTGCGCCGTCACCGAGCTGGCAAGCCCCACGACGCCCAGTCCGATCATGACGGCGCACATTTTCACAATGTAGCCCCGGTCGCCGTTGCCGATGCCCTTATCCACGATGCTCGCCACAACCAGCGGCACCAGCAGCTCAAACGTAGCCTCCAGCAGCTTGAACAGCGGCCCAAGGACACATTCTTTTTCATAGCCCTTCAGATATTTGAGAAGTTTTTTCATACGCTCACCTCATAACGGCGTCATTATAACACCCTTCTTGCCGGAAAGCAATGTCGTGTCGCATAAAACGGGGCGATTTGTCAGCGCCGTTCCCCACCTACGCCGCGGAAATCGGTGGTTTGCCTGAAAAAGCAGTTGACAATTTCGCAGATTCCGGATATAATGAGTTGGCTAAAGAAATGCTAGTGTAGCACAGTCGGTAGTGCATCTCACTCGTAATGAGAAGGTCGCCTGTTCGAGTCAGGTCACTAGCTCCACAAAAACCGCCGTTTTCGCCACGAAAACGGCGGTTTTTCTAACTTTTTAGGGTGGTTTGAAAGACCCTGAAATTGGCTTGGCGTTAATTTGGCGTTATTTTTTTGAAGGATTCAAATTTTTGAAAAATCGGGATTTTGAAAAACCGGATTTTCCGAACTTTTTTAAAGTGATTTGTTTTTTAGGAAAAATAGACGCAGTGGGACAGGAAGAATTGTTTATTCCATAAACTCGGAGAATATTGAACTTTTGTGACTGCTTTTGATTGGATGACTACATGACGATTTTGGATGAAACCAAAACTTTTCAGAAGATAGCAAAAGTTGCTGGGCGCACGATTATTTGGCGTTATTTTCTATGATGGGAAGCAGGTTTCGGTGCCTCAACCATAAAACAAAGCAGGTAGGACATGAAATCCGACCTGCTTTGTGTTATACCTGAGCAATTATGCTTCGGTTTTGCAGAGCATATTTTCAAGAGCGTTGGATGCTGTGTGATCATTCTCTTTCAGGGCGTGGGCGTAGATGTTCATGGTCGTGGAAGCCTGTGCATGACCCAAACGGTTGGACACGGTACGGACATCCTGATGCGCGGCAATCAGCAAGGTTGCTGATGTATGACGCAATCCATGGAAGGGAATGTGCGGAAGCTGATCGGCTGGCTCCTTGCCTGCATTGTAGCGATCAATAGCATCCTGGAAGGTGGCATATGGTGTAGAGTAACTCATCATGGAGCCGTCAGACTGGGTAAAGAGCCAGTTATTGCCTTTCCAGTAGGCACCCAGCGATTCCTTTGTTTTGGTCTGCTCGACCATCAAATTGCAGAGCCGGTCTGTCAGGAATCTGGGGATGCTGACCTCTCGACGGGAGTTTTTCGTTTTCGGTGCTTTGCAGACCTGCTTGCCGTCCACCACTGCTGCGGCTTTGGTGACGCTGACAGTGCTGTTTTCGAAGTCAATATCAGACCATTGCAGCGCCAGCATTTCTCCTTTCCGCAGCCCAGAGAAGACCGCCAGATTAAAAAGAACTCTGAGCTGTTCCGGCATGGTTCTGGTCAGCGTGTAATCACCAACCTGATACTGGATGCCGGTATCATCCACCCGGCGATGGCCCCGTGTGTAGATTTCATAGGGCTTTTCAATGAAATCAAGGAAGCAGCCTACCTGTGCCGGTGTGAAGAACTTCAGCTTATCTGCAACATCCTCACCGTGGGTGCGAACCTTGTCACAGGGATTCCGGTTCAGGACTTCCCAGTCCACAGCGGTTTTGAGAATGGAGGACAGAACATTGGATGTTTTGGCAATGGTTCCCTTGCTGTAGCCTCCGGGCTTGCCGTCCCGCCGCACACCGTCTTTTGTCATGGACACATAGAAGGCGTTGACATTGTGGGGTTTGATTTCCGTCAGGATCATGTTACCGAGCATGGGAAGAATTTTGTCATCAATTTCTGCGTTGTACTTTTCCAGCGTACCTGGCTCAAGATTTTGAGAAGCGTATTCTTCTCTCCACCGGTCAACGAACTCTCGCAGGGTGGTTTTTTCTCCCGCCAGAACCAGCCCATTCTTTACACGGTTCTCAAAGTCGATGGCAAATGCCTGTACCGCCTTTTCCTTTTTCTTTGGTGACAGGTCTTTCGGGGGTGTAAAAGTGGTTGGTATTTTTGGAGGTTCCCGCCTCCATAGTGCCAATATAGCCGGTATTGGAGGGTACCAGGCCGAAGCCGGAAACCACACAGCGGACATTGTACATGGAGGATCTGCCCATGTTCATTACCTAGAAGGTAACAGGAACCGTCTCGCCCACGCTGACGGAATCCGCAAACCTTGGCATGACCAGTTCCATATTGGCAGGCTGCTGGATCTCTACCACAGTGGCCCCCGTGGAGCTTAGGTTTAGGGTCTTGCTAGTGGAACTGCTGCCAGTATCGGCAAAAAGGATGCAAGGATATCGGAGGAGAGGGCATCGGAGAAGAAGACATTATGATATCCTTGATAAAGATAGGCCCTTTCCTGCCTAATTCGGAGCAGGGGTTGGAGATAACCGAAAACATCAAGAACTACAAAGGCAACGACTGCCAGCCAAAAACGAGGGCCAAAGCCCCGGTGGAGTTGGGGCGTGATTTGATTCATTTGTATGCTTCCCCCCTCCTTTTACGCACTTTATTATACTAATCAAGGAGTATAATGCTGCTGTCTTCTGCTTAACTGATTATTGAACCATCTACGGCATTAATCCAAACAAGTGCCGGAGCTTCCTCACTTACTATACGATGGTTTGCATAGTAGCATTGACCGCTTTTTTCGCCTATATACTCAACATCACCCTTAAGGATGAGAACAGGAATGTAATAATAGTGGTCATCAGTATTTGCAATTGGCACTCGACCCATTCCGTATTCAGCCTCTGAAAGTGTGACATTACAAAGGATTCGCTCTCCTTTTGTGTCTTCAAGAGGAATGCGTGATTCTTCTGGCAGGCCATAGGCATCAGAATCACTAAGGGACATATGTTGTTTAACAGTCCCTGGATTACATATCAGAAAGATATTGCGCCGGTTTGAAAACTAAAAGTCTCAAAATACAGACTTAATAATTGCAATTTCACTCTCAAAGTGCTATAATACGAACTATATTTGGGTGGAGGTGCGGAAATGAAAGTACGGTACAACAAACTTTGGAAACTTCTGATTGACAAGGGAATGAAAAAGAGTCAATTACGAGAAGCGGTCGGGGCAAGCAAAAGTACATTTGCGAAACTCGGAAAAAATGAAAATGTTACCCTTCCCGTGCTGTTGAATATATGCGAATACTTAGAGTGTGATTTTGGCGACATAATGGAAGCCGTACCCGAAAATGAGGTGTAGGATCAATGAACAAGAAGATTTTAATTGTGGATGACGAAAAAGAAATCGTTGATCTGCTTGAAGTGTATTTGAGTAACGATGGTTATTCAGTATATAAATGTTATAATGGGTTAGAGGCGATGAAATGTATCGAACAGTCGCAGATTGATTTAGCGATACTTGATATTATGCTGCCGGATATTGATGGTTTTCGACTTTGCCAAAAAATTCGGGAAAAGTTTTACTTCCCTATTATTATGCTTACCGCCAAAATTGAGGATAGCGACAAGATTATGGGGCTTACGATTGGTGCGGATGATTATATAACGAAACCGTTTAATCCTTTAGAGGTTGTGGCAAGAGTAAAGACGCAATTAAGGCGTTATCAGAGCTATAACAGTCCTAATTTGAGCCAATCCGAAGAAAAAGACGAGTATGACATCAGAGGTCTACTGATAAACAGAGTCAGCCACAAGTGCTACTTGTATGGCAAAGAAATAGCCTTGACTCCGTTGGAGTTTTCTATTCTGTGGTATCTGTGCGAACATCAGGGTAAAGTTGTCGCCTCGGAGGAATTATTTGAAGCCGTGTGGAAAGAAAAGTATCTTCGCAACAGTAACAATACGGTAATGGCGCACATTGGGCGGCTTCGGGGAAAATTGAATGAACCTTCAAAAAATCCGAAGTTCATTAAAACTGTTTGGGGGGTAGGGTATGAAATTGAATAAAAAAGAAAAAAACTATCTGCTCTCTACCTTGTTCAAAGGGTATGTAATTCAATGTGCGATTTGCTCTGTGCTTATTTTAGGCGGTACTTTTCTTTTAGGAATTATGGCAGAGGAAATTCTCCGCAAGTATGTTTTGTATTATTACTTGTATTACAGAACAGTA
>OHEK01000632.1_pt1 | contig 11400 bp, 8 predicted proteins | sample 1567301 | NCBI WGS metagenome assembly OHEK01 (sample SAMEA3879554, study PRJEB24766) | human gut metagenome | biome: human-associated habitat; feature: feces | place: USA | collected 1985/1987
GATGGGAGAAAAAGGTGGGGTTAAAGTCACAGCCGAGACCCCGCTCCTTGCAGAAGTCCACCCACTTCTTAAAGTGCTTGGGCTCCAGCTTGTCCCGGTCTGCCCAGTCGCCGTCTTCAAAGATGGCATAGGATGCATGGAGGTTCATCTTCTTGGTGCCGGGGCAGAGCTTCAAGACCATGTCCAGATCGGCCATCAGTTCCTCTGGAGTTCTGGCTCTGCCAGGATAGTTGCCGGTGGTCTGGATGCCTCCGGTGAGGGGCTTGGTGGGGTCGGTATCGAAACCACGAACGTCGTCGCCCTGCCAGCAGTGCAACGCAACGGGAACATCCTTCAGCTTTGCGATGGCGGCATCGGTATCGACGCCAAGTGCGACATATTTGGCTTTTGCTTCTGCGTAAGACATATTATTTGACCTCCATCTGTATTTTCAGATTGCCCAGAGCCGTTGCTTCAATGGGCAGTGCGATCACTTGCTTTCCAGTTGCTTCTTCCGTCAGGCGGTTGAGGAAGACGTTCTTCGCACCGCCGCCAACGACATAGAGCTTATCGTATCTCGCTCCGGTGTTTGCTTCCAGTTCTTCCAGAGCTTCCTTATAGCTGACTGCCAGGGAACGATAGGCACAGCGGAAATAGTCACCGATAGTGTTTAAGCAATTTCCAGTTGCCTTATCAAAGGCAACCTTCATACTCTTAGGCGCGAGAAATTCTGGCGCATTGGCATTGACCAGCATTTCGCATTCGCTTTCCTCTGCCAGTTTCACAATTTCCGGGAAATTCGTTTCGGGGCACAACTCCCGCTGCAGTTCGTTCACCAGCCACATACCCATAATGTTCTTCTGATAGCGGTTATAGCCCACACCACCCTCGTTGGAGTAGTTGGCTGCCATGCTATCTTCCCCTGTAATGGGTTTGGGTGTTTTGACACCCAGCAGGCTCCAGGTACCGGAGGAAATGTAAGGATGGTTACCCTCCATGGGGATACCCTCAACCGCAGAGCCTGTATCATGGGTTGCGCAAAGAACCACTTCGCAGTTTCCGCCCACAGCCGTTGCGATTTCAGGCCGCAACATACCCAGTACCGTACCGGGCTGGCTCAGTTTGGGGAACAGGTGCCGGGGATAACCCAAAGCATCCACAATTCCCAAATCAAATTCCCCCGTCTGTGCATTCACCATGCCCATGGTGGTGGCATTGGTATACTCCTGTGCCTTGACACCGCAGAGCTTCCACAGCAGATACTCCGGCATCATCAGCATATCGGTAACTCCATCCAGTCGCCCGTTCACCTTCTCATCGTAAAGCTGATAGATGGTATTAAAGGGCTGGAACTGGCAGCCGGTGTGACGGTACAGCTCCGAGAACGGCACTTGCTCATGCACTTGTGGAATCACTGCTTCCGTTCTGCCATCCCGATAGGCATAGACAGGATATACTTCCTGATCTCCTTTTAGCAGTACATAGTCCACACCCCAGGTATCAATGGACAGACTTTCGATTTCCGGGTATGCCTTAAATGCTTCCATGATGCCAGTCACAACATTGGAAAACAACTTCCGAACATCCCATGTCAGATGCCCTTTTTCCTCCCGGACACCGTTAGGAAAACGATAGACTTCTTTTGTATGCAGCACATCATCTTCCTGCCAGCCCACAATGTGCCGCCCGGAGGATGCTCCGATATCAATTGCCAAATAGTAACGCAAGAATATCACCCATTCTTATGTTGTTAGTAAATCTCAAAACATAGATTTATCCAATTGTCATTCCAGAATATCTGTTGTGATGAAATCCACGCCTATTGCTTTCATTTTCATAGCGATCTCAGGCTGATCAACCGTCCATACATTTACCTGCTGGCCCATCTCATGCACCGTATTTACCATTTCAGGAAGGAGGCCTTCGTAATGCACATCCGCATCAAGAGAATACTGCTTCAGCGCATTAAGCACTTCCGAATCGATAGATACAACAAGATACTGAATCTTCTGCTTCGGAAGTAGCTGCCGCAAAGTGATCAGATTCTCCAAAACAAATGAAATAAAAACCGTATTCTCCAGCCAGTCCTCCTGCTTAATCAGCCCTATGATTTTTCTGATATCTGCACCATCAAAGTGGTTTTTTAATTCCAGGATACTACGCTTTCCATACTTTTTACAGATACGAATATATTCCTCCAATGTAGGAATTGCCAAATCAGACCTTGTTTTGCCATCCATATCTTTCAAGGTAATTTTGCGCAACTCTCCTAACGTACACCCCTCCAGATCGCGGTCTATGCCTGTTAGTCGGAGCATGTTATCATCGTGAAAAATGACATAGTGTCCATCCTTGGTTCGGTGCACATCTGTCTCGATTCCATAATAGCTCCGATTTCCCGCTGCAATAAATGCTGCATTTGTATTTTCACGCTCTAATCCACTCACACCTCGGTGTGCAATCATCTGCACATTCGCTAGGTTGACCTTTTCCGTATTATGCACAAGCATTCTTCCTTTCAAATTATCGCAATTGCACAACTAAAGCCGTACACCATCTCTATTCGGGTTATCTGGCAATCCGCGGGCTTTTCGGAAATTCTGAGGTGAAACCCCGTATTTCTTTTTGAATATTGTGTTGAAATAGGATACGGAGGAAGTACCAACCGTATTACAGATTGATAAGACCGTATCATCCGTATACAGCAATCGATAGGCGGCCTGCTGCAGACGGATGTCATTCAAATAATCGGTCATCGTGCATCCAAGATACCGCTGAAACGCACGGCACATATACGGCCTGCTGAAATGAAAAGGTTCCAGAATCAGGTCCAGCCCCGACTGCAGATAGTCATTCATATGAAACCGGCTCAGCAGTTCTCGCAACCACACAGGATAATAATCTATATCCGTCTGAATCTCTTTCATCGTCAAGAAGCTCAGAAGGGAAACACAGAGCATTCTGATATGCGCATCCTTATACGCGGTATTGGAGTCCAACAACAAGGCTGCATTGGACAACATACTCTCCAGATGTTGAATCTGCTCAAAGGGTAATGAGATCACTTTCGATAAACGGTTCATCATATATGCCTGCTTGAAATCCTGTCCGATAAAGTCGCACACGGATTCAAAAAACTCGGGGCGGATAATAATATCCCTGTGTCGGCATACTGTATCCTGCGTCCGATAGAAGCAGTGGCAATCTGTCAAGTTCAAAAACACAATGTCACCCGCATGCAACATTCGCTCCACACCGTTGACAGAATGGCGGATAGAACCGTCAATAATATATACAATCTCGTAGAACAAGTGATAATGAGGAAGAATATCATCTCCAGACGTAACAATGGAATGTAACGGATTTTGAGGCGTAGTAACCCAGTCATTTAAAATCATTGGCTTCACATCCTGAACCATCCATTTCACCTCCAATTTAATCGTATATGAAAGAATATCTACATTTGACCTCGAAAGTGCGATCTACGCAAGTTGTGAAGTTTGCGTTACCGCCGATCAGCATCTCAGGTTGCAAGATTTGTGTTCCTGTTTTACAGATTTCCTCCGTTGGAGGCAATCACATCCCGATACCAATACGCAGAATCTTTAATTGTACGCTTTTGCGTCCGATAATCCACATAGACCAAGCCAAAACGCTTATCATAGCCGTTGATCCACTCAAAGTTATCCATAATCGACCAGTATTGATAACCCAGAACAGGGATGCCCTCTGATACTGCATCTTTGATGCTACGCAAATAACGGTGCAGAAAATCAATTCTGTTTGGATCATGGACCTTTCCATCCAGAGAAACCCAGTCAAAACAGGACATGCCGTTTTCGGTGATCATGATTGGTTTTCCGTATCGTTCGTACAGGAATCTGCAGCTCCAGTACAAAACTTCCGGTGTCACATTCCAATCCATGGATGTTTTGGGGCTTCCAGGATAGGCATAAGGACCATATTTCTCTGCCGGATCTAAATCTTCCAGTCCTTGATAAATATTGAAGCCATAGAAATCCAGCGGTTCTGTAACAATTTTCCACTCATCATCCGTAAAGCTTGGAACATGTTCGCCAAAAAGTCCCTCTGCTTCCTTAGGAAATGCACCCATAAAAACAGGATCCGACCACCAGGTAATACTGGATGTAAAGTTCCCCTTTTTCATAGAAAAAGTAAGCGTTCTTGCTCTTTCAATGCTTTCTGCTTTCAGATCTCTCGGGATGACAATTTCACCGGTAGGCGCCATTCCAACAATGGAATCCCGACAATTCTTGCGAATGACACGCACTGCCTTTCCGTGTGCCAGATATACATTCTTAGAAATACGCATCAAGGCTTCCGTACTCTTTTTTTCAAAGGGCGCAAAAACACCCGCATTCAATCCGGCGCCAATGAACAGTTGAGGTTCATTAAATGTCATCCAGTATTTTACTTTACCGCCCAGAGCCAATGTTACTACATCCGTATACTGCGCAAACCAGTCAACAATCTGAGGATTCTCCCAACCGCCCAATTCATATATGGCAGTTGGAAGATTCCAATGGAACAAGGTTACCATGGGTTCAATTCCGGCCTCTGTTAGCTCATTTACCAGATCAATGTAAAACCGAAGACCTTTTTCATTTACAGTACCGTACCCATCCGGCATGACTCTCGGCCAACTCACAGAAAAACGGTAGCTCTTTAGACCCAGTTCTTTCATGATGGCAACATCTTCCCGATACCGGTGATAATGGTCACATGCGACATTGCCGTTTTCATTTCGAATGATGTATCCGGTTTTCTGTCCGAATGTATCCCAGATGCCCATTCCTTTGCCATCTTCCAGGTAAGCGCCTTCTATTTGATGTGCCGCAGATGCCGCACCCCATAAAAAGTCCTTGCAAAATCCATTCTCAGCCATTGTATCCTCCTATCCACTAAGTTGTGCTTGATCGTACTCCATCCGCGAAAATTGTTAACTCCAGAATGTATACGATCCCGGTGCAACAACACTTTCTTTACCGGCAATTACAATTGTTGCCGGTACAGCTGTTTTTATCTCATATCGGATACCGTTTCCGGTGTTGATCCATTTCGAACGGATTTCTCCATGTCTTGACATAATGGATGCCTCCAGCCAGTCAAGTCTCTCATCCGGAATCGGTGCAATCCGCGCTTTGGCAAAGCCCGGTTCCGTCTCTATCGTCTGAATTCCGGCAGCTTTCTCATAGACCCAGTCCGCCACCGCACCATATGCATAATGATTGTAGGAATTCATAATCGTGTTCCAGAGGCTTCCATCTTCCTTGATGCCATCCCAATGCTCCCAAATCGTGGTCGCTCCTTTGTTCACTGAATAAAGCCAGGAAGGATACTCCTCTCTCAGCAGAAGGCTATATGCGATATCCGCGTATCCATAGTCACTCAGTACATGAAGAATGTATGGTGTCCCCACGAAGCCGGTCTGTATCTTGCAGCCGATCCTACGAACCATTTCTGCCAGATCATCTGCTGTTTTCTGAGGATCCGGTGTGAGCCCAAACTGTATTGCCAACGCATGCTCTGTTTGAGTCAGATAGATCGGATAGGTCTTTTGGAAAGCACGCACAATGTTATTGTGCAAATTTTCATAGACGGTAACATCTTCACCGATTACTTTTCCCGCTCTTACCAGCAGATCCACGGAATGGGCATAAAAAGCGGAAGCAATGAATTCCTCGCGGCTTGCGCCTTTGTATTCATCAAGTTCAGCATCCAATGCCAGCCAATCTCCAAAATGCTCTCCGCCGGTCCAAAGGCAGGGTGTTGTGGTCACATTTGTCACATAATCCACCCAACCCTTCATGCTGGCGAACTGATCCTTCAGCACGTCCGCATTACCATAGGTTAGATATATCTGCCAGGGGCAAATGGTTGCTGCATCGGACCATGCTGCACTGGGAGGAATATCAGGTAAATACTCCGGAACCGAACAACCCACTGCACCGTTGACTCTCTGATCAGCGGCCATATCTCTGAGCCATTTTCTAAAAAAGCGTTCTACATCGTAGTTGTAGGTAGCTGCTTTTACAAAAACCTGCGCATCACCAGTCCAACCCAAGCGTTCATCGCGCTGGGGACAATCCGTGGGTACATCCAGGAAATTTCCTTTCTGCCCCCAGAAGATATTGGAAAACAGCTGATTCAATTTGGAATTGGAGCAGTTCAATGTACCCGTCTGCCGAATATTGGAATACACCACAATGGCTGTAAACTGTTCCGGTTTCGGCACTTTGGAAAGTCCTTCGATTTTGATATATCGGAACCCAAAGAACGTAAGGGTCGGATGCCATGTCTGCGTTCCTTTTTTGCAGGTATAGCAGATCTCTGACTTCGCGCTGCGATAGTTCTCGTTGTAGAAATTACCGTTCTTGTCCAGCACCTCGCCATGCTGGATCCGAATCAGTTCATGACCTTTTGCCTCAAGTGTAAATTCCACATAGCCGGTTACTTCCTGTCCAAAGTCAACAACCGTTTCCCCTCCGGGTGTTATGATTACCGATTTTGCGCAAATGCGTTCCATTTCGCGGATTTCTTCGCCTTCCTGAGGGATCAGTGTTTCTTTTGGCCAGGAAAGCACCTGCACACTTTGCCAGTTATCCGTTTCAAAGGTCGCATCATAAATTTCTCCGTCATAGATTTCACTAAAACGTGTTCTGCTTTCCGCACATAACCAAGAGGTGTCCGTATGCAGAAGGTCTTCAGATCCATCTTCATACTGAATATGGATTGCACCTATAATCCCGCAGGGTCGCCGCATTCGGCCCTCGATGTCTCCCAGGCCCATGCGGGAACGAAGCCAGCCTCTTCCAACGGTAACCATTATCGAGTTGTCTTCCCTAATCATTGTGGTTATATCATATTGCTGATACTGCAGTCGCTTTTCGTAGGCCGTCCAACCGGGAGCGAGTACATAGTCTCCGACCCTCTGTCCATTCAATCTTGCCTCATATACACCCAAGGCAGTGAGCCACATTTCCGCTTTGGAAACCGGCTTCGGGCAGGAAAACTCTCTCCAAAATACAGGACAGACACTACCCATATCTTTTTCAGGACCAATCCAGCTTGCTGCTTCCAACTTCATTCTGGCATTCCCCTCTCATATCTTCACTATACCAACACAGGCGGAATCCTGCAATTACCTTACTGCCAAGCAAGCAGCAGAAATGCTCTGTTAAAGCCTATCCGCTGCTGTGCTGTTTAGTTTGTATGTACTTCTACGATACCGGTGGGTGTACAGAATCTACCTGTCGCGTTGTTGATTCCGCATGGAGCGGTATCTGTTTGTGCCCATACTCCAGGTGCTATGGGTTTGATACCCAAGAGGTAAGCACCGTACAAATAAGTAGGAACACAACTCCATGCATGGCACAAACTTCCGGCACGTTCAAAATCCTCCGCTCCGTTATCGGTCTCCCAGAACGTGGTTGCTCCATTATAGAGCATCTTTCCCCATCGTTCAGCGACCTCTTCAAATACGGACACCGCGTAAGTTTCAGGTTCCTGAAGCAGTGCCTCATAGACAAAAATGCTGGTTGCCAGGCTGGCACGCACCAATTCACCCTTGCTGATTTTTTCTCGCAATGCCTTTTGTCTTTCAAGCGGTACAACTTCGGCACATAGTGCGAGTGCCTGTACCAGTTCCGCATACTGCACCTTTTCTTGACTTCTGATAAAAGATGCATACGCTCCCGCTTCCGGATTCCAGAATTGCTCCATACCATTCTGCAGGATTCTGATTTTTTCCTCCAGCTCATCCGTTTTCATACCGAGATACGCATAGATTTTACACATTCTCTGCATTGCAAGAATATACATCAGTTGCATCGGTGCTTCCGCTGACGGAGAAAGCGTCTCCTCCCGGAAAATCGGTTCTGCATCCAGCAACGGGGTCCATTCATAGAAATTCCAGTAGCAAGGCTCCGGGAAATTCCATACAAGTCCGTGTCGCACATGATTTTGAATACATTCAAGAATTTTCTGCGCAGTTGGCAACAGTTCTTCACCAAATGCAATGTCTCCGCTGTACCTGCAGTACTCCTCCAGTGCAATAATAAACATCAGGGAGAATGAAGGGATTACCACAGGAATCCGTCCCGGCGCACACAGTTCCAAAAGGCCATCTTCTCTCTGGGACAATGCAAGGAGCCTCAAGCTGGCTTTGGGTTGTTCCATCTCGCCAAAGGCATAATAACCAAAGAGCATCTGGCTTCTCGAATCAAACGCATACAATGCCTGTTCTCGCCATGGTGAATCTTCATAATGCTGGTGAACACAGCACCGAAGTGTGTGCTTTGCAGTTTCAAAAATTCGATTGTGCAAATAATCGCTACAGTGGAAATCAGCATCTCCGGAAAAATGATAGTTCAGCGGGCGGATTCCTACAGAATACACAGTGGCCTCATGGCCGTAAATAAACAGTTGAAGATAGCGTGCTCCTACTCTATGGAAGTAGTGTATGAATTCGCATCGCTCCACCGGCGCTTCCCACTGAAAGGTAAAGTGTCTTCCGCCTACGTCCGTCCGAACACGCATATCCTCCAGATGCTCGCCAAAACCGATATCTACGCGAGTAGCTTCCGGACACACAATATCCACATCCAAATAGCCGGTAGTTTCCTTTCCTAGATCCAGCACCAAATATATTCCATCACCTTCGCTGCTGAGAAAGCAAACTCCTCTTGCCGAGGGCAAGCTGGTGATCTTACCATTTTCCAGCCGAGATATGTCCGATAGCTCTCTGAATGCCAGCGATGCATACTGCTGCAGGCCGCTGTCATGCGCCTGGAATATTCCCTGTGTTACAAGCTGCGTATCCTGTCTGTCTTCCAGTACCAACTCGTTTATCGGTTTTGGCACAAAAGTACATTCTTTATTTACAACAGTTGCACTGCTCCACGCGTTATCTCTGGATTTTTTATATACAAATCCGGCACCCAGCTGAGGGGTGATGTTTCGAATTGGGCCGCTTTGATAGCAACTCATCATTCTCGCCCGAGTTAGCTTGCCGCTTGAACACAGAAGTTTGTCCCCCTGCCAGACTTCAAACCGGAGCCCCGGTGTTTCATGTCTGGCAGTGTGGGAATCGACACCGCAATAAAGTGTCTGAATTATCAGTTCATTCTGTGAACTCACATTTTCATTTTTCAGTTCTATTTGCTGAACAGCTTTATAGAACGGATAGTCCGGATACTGTGTGGACGGCACATACTGTCCATTGAAATATACGGCATATTGCCCATCCACACTGATCAGGAGCTTTATTTTATCACTGGACACTATTGTAAAAGTGTTAATAAACTCCACATAGCAGTTTACTTCCGGTGTATCATCCAGCCAAATCCAGTCAGATGACTTTGAAAATAATTGCTGCATTTTATTCCTCCTGACTCAAGCCGGCGTTAGCCTTTGACACCGCCTCCCGTGACACCTGCCACGATTTTCTCCGACAAGAACAGATACAAAATGAAGGTTGGCATAAAGACAATCATAATCGATGCAAACAGACCAGCCCAGTTTCCTGTGTATGTCATAGAGGTGATCATATTCTGCAGGCCCATGGAAAGCGTTCTGATTTTGTCGTTTCCGTTGGCAAAAATCAGCGCAATAAAATACTCATTCCAGATGCCCATAAAGTTGAAAATCGTCACGGTAATAACACCGGGTGTCGCCATCGGCATGATAATTTTCCAGAGTGCCTTTCTTTCTGTGCAGCCGTCGATCATTGCCGCTTCCGTAAACGCACTGGGAATCGTGGAGAAAAATGCAGTCATGTAGAACACCGTATATGGAACATTCAATGTAGTATACAGGATGATCAGTGTGACCAGGTGTCCGACAAGCTTCGCTTTGATGAACCAGATATAGATTGGAATGATCAGCATAACCTGCGGAATGCTCATAGCAATCACAGTGGAGTTCATAATGAGCTAAAAATTTCTTTTTCGCAAGAACATAGGCTGCCGGGCAAGCAATCAGCAAAACCAGGACACAGGAAATACCTGTTACCATCAGGCTGTTTTTGAAGTAGGTAGAAACATTGTTGTATTTCCACGCATCCGTATAATTTTCAAAATGGAAACCGCTTCCCAGCACATTATTTGAAAAGATCTCTCTTGTAGTGCTGAAAGAAGCTGCGACGATCCATCCCAGTGCAGCGCACCAGAACGCTACCCACAAGACAAGAGGGATGTAGCGTAGTAGGCCAATCGCTTTTCTCGACGTAATAGAACGATGGGTCTTCAATATTCATACGCCTCCTTCTTCATCAGGTGATTCAGTACGAAATAAGCCAGCAGAACGATCACCGCAATGGTCACACCAATTGCCGCACCGCCGCCCACATCCGTTGTTCCACCTCCCACACCGGCTTTATTTCCGGCGCCGAAGATCTGATCATACAGATAATAAACAGGCGTTACGGTGGTAGCCGAAATCTGAGCAGAGAACATTTTCGCCCATGTAAAGAAATTTACAGCACCGATGGTCCAGAGGGTGACTGCAGTACGAGTCACATCCCGGATCAGCGGGAATGTTAGACTCCAGAACCGAACCCAAGCATTCGCACCATCCAATGTGGCACTTTCATAAATGTCCTTGGGAATCCGTTCGATTCCTGCCAGGAAGATCAGCATAAAATATCCCAAAGATCCCAAGGCATAGGAAATCAGCATGCCCCAGAACAGATAAACCGGACTCGTCCAGTTAATTTTCGCAAGCGCAGTCAGACCCAATGACGTAAACAGTGTTTTTGATAAACCGTACTTAATGTTAAATACATACTGGGTCCACATAGTAGAAAGAGCCACCGCATTGACGGTGTTGGGAAGGTAAATGGCAGATCGCCAGAAGCTCTTTCCTTTTACACCGGAGGAGAGAATCACAGCATAGCTTAACGCCATTCCCAGTGTCAGAACACCACCAACCAACCAGATCCGGAATATATTTTTAAGAGAGGTTAAAAAAAGGCTGGTGCCGAACATTGCAGTATAGATAAACCAACAGCCCATCCCCATAACTCATAAATCATTTCAACGAATTCAACAACTGCTCCAGGCTGTATTCGTCCTGAATCAAGACCTGACGGGCTTTACTACCCTCGAAAGGACCGACAATACCCGCCGCTTCCAATTGATCCATCAAGCGACCTGCACGGTTGTAACCGATTGCAAACTTTCGCTGGATAAGCGAAGTCGAACCCTGCTGCTGGATCACAATCAGACGGGCTGCTTCATCGAACAACGGGTCTCGATCCGACAGATCCACCGTCCCGGCCGAAGAAGATTCACCGCCTTCACCTATATATTCAGGCAACAAATAAGCAGTCGGATAAGCCACCTGCGCACCGACATAATTCACGATATCTTCCACTTCCGGCGTATCGACAAACGCACACTG
>OHEK01000650.1_pt1 | contig 11105 bp, 9 predicted proteins | sample 1567301 | NCBI WGS metagenome assembly OHEK01 (sample SAMEA3879554, study PRJEB24766) | human gut metagenome | biome: human-associated habitat; feature: feces | place: USA | collected 1985/1987
CGTAAAATCATGCTATAGGATTTATGATATTCTCTATTTAGCAACAAAAACAAACCAAATAAGGGAGGTTACTTTTTATGAGGAAGAAATTATTAAGCTCACTTCTGGTAACGGCTATGGCTGTTACGATGCTTGCAGGATGTGGATCCAATGGGGGACAGCAGGAATCCACACCGGCAACAGAAAACAAAACAGAAACATCTGCAGAAGCGAAAACAGATGACACTGCCGGCACCACGACAACAGAAGGCGGTAAGATCGGTGTAGCAATGCCTACCAAGGATCTGCAGAGATGGAACCAGGATGGTACCAACATGGAAGCCCAGCTGAAGGAAGCAGGCTATGAAGTGGATCTGCAGTATGCATCCAACGACATTCCTACGCAGGTATCCCAGATCGAGAACATGATCAACTCCGGATGCCAGATGTTAGTTATCGCATCTATCGATGGTGATTCCCTGGGAACTGTTCTGGAGCAGGCAAAGGAAAAAGACATTCCTGTTATCGCTTATGACCGTCTGATCATGAACTCCGATGCAGTTACCTATTATGCAACCTTTGATAACTACATGGTAGGTACCAAGCAGGGCGAATACATCAGAGACCAGCTGGATCTGGACAACGCAGCAGGACCTTTCAACATCGAGCTGGTAACCGGTGATCCTGGTGACAACAACGCAAGATTCTTCTTCGGTGGTGCTATGGATGTGCTGCAGCCCTACATCGATGCAGGCAAGCTGGTAGTAAAATCCGGACAGACCGATTTCGAAACTGTTGCAACCGCTAACTGGTCTACCGAGACCGCACAGTCCAGAATGGATGCTATCATTTCCGCTAACTATGCAGACGGAACAAAGCTGGATGCTGTTCTGTGCTCCAACGACTCTACTGCACTGGGTGTTACCAATTCCCTGGAAGCAAACTACACCGGCGAATGGCCTATCATTACCGGTCAGGATTGTGATAAGCCCAACGTAAAGAACATGATCTCCGGTAAGCAGTCCATGTCCATCTTCAAGGATACCCGTACTCTGGCATCCAAGGTTGTAGAGATGGTAGATGCTGTCATGAAGGGCGGCGAGGCACCTGTCAACGATACCACAACTTACGACAATGGTACCGGCGTTATTCCTTCCTATCTGTGTGAGCCCGTATTCGCTGATGCAAGCAACTACAAAGAACTGCTCATCGATTCCGGTTACTATACAGAAGCAGATTTACAGTAATTTATAAAGATTTACCGGATCTGAAAAGATCCTCACGGCAGGCGGGCGTATCCCGCCTGCCGTATTCATGGAAATACCAAAAGCAATTGTTTGATTAGATAATGTGGAAATAAGACTTGGGAGGGATACCATTGGCAAAAATCTTATTGGAAATGAAAAATATAACCAAAACATTCCCCGGTGTAAAAGCACTTGACAATGTAAACCTGCAGGTAGAAGAGGGAGAGATCCACGCACTTGTAGGTGAAAACGGCGCAGGAAAGTCCACACTTATGAATGTACTGAGCGGTATTTATCCGTACGGTTCTTATGAAGGAGATATCATCTATGACGGTGAGGTCTGTAAGTTTGATAAGATTAAGGACAGTGAGGAAAAAGGTATCGTCATCATTCATCAGGAGCTTGCACTGATCCCTTATATGACAATCGGGGAAAATATGTTCCTAGGCAATGAACGGGGACATAAGTACAAAATCAACTGGAATGAAACCAATGCCAGGGCGTCGGAACTGTTAAAGACCGTAGGTCTGAAGGAAGGCCCCCAGACATTGATAAAGGATATTGGTGTAGGTAAGCAGCAACTGGTGGAAATTGCAAAAGCACTGGCGAAAAATGCAAAGCTGTTGATCCTGGATGAGCCTACCGCTTCTCTGAATGAGACAGATTCCAAGGCACTACTGGATCTGATGTTGGAACTCAAGAAAAAAGGAATGACATCTATCATCATTTCTCATAAATTAAATGAAATTTCCTATGTGGCAGATAAGATCACAGTGATCCGTGACGGATCTACCATTGAAACTCTGGTGAAAGGAAAAGATGATATTACCGAGAGCCGGATCATCAAAGGAATGGTAGGAAGAGAAATTGCCGACCGATTCCCAAAGAGAGAGCCGAAGATTGGAGATGTCCGGATGGAAGTGAAGCACTGGACCGTCCATCATCCCCTGTATTCGGAACGTAAGGTGGTAGATGATGTCAATATCATTGTGAAAAAGGGTGAAGTAGTTGGAATCTCCGGACTGATGGGTGCCGGACGAACCGAACTGGCAATGAGCTTATTCGGAAAAAGCTACGGATCCAATATCAGCGGTGAGCTGTATATTAACGGCAAGATAGTACATCTGAATACGGTACAGGAAGCAATCAAGAACCATCTGGCATATGTGACGGAGGACAGAAAAGGAAACGGACTGATCTTAAGCAATCCGATCAAGATCAACACGACTCTGGCAAATCTGGATGCTGTCAGCAGCCATACAGTCATTGATAAAGACAAAGAGTACAATGTAGCTGTGGATTACAAGAAAAAACTGAATACAAAATGTCCTACGGTAGAACAGAATGTGGGTAATCTAAGCGGTGGTAACCAGCAGAAAGTACTTTTGGCAAAATGGATGTTCGCGGATCCGGATATCCTGATCCTGGATGAGCCGACCAGAGGTATTGATGTCGGTGCAAAATATGAGATTTACTGCATCATCAATCAACTGGTGGCAGAAGGAAAATCTGTTATCATGATCTCCTCCGAACTGCCTGAGATACTGGGTATGTGCGACCGGATCTATGTCATGAACGAAGGAAAAATAGTAGGAGAACTGGCGGGCAGTGAGGCAACACAGGAGCTTATCATGTCCAAGATATTATCAGCCGGTAAGAAAGGAGCATTGGCATGAATAAAACAAAAGGCCTCGATTTCATTAAAAGATATACCATGATCCTCGTACTCATCGTGGTTACGGCATTTTTCGCATGGAGAACGGGAGGAGCGATCCTGCTTCCCATGAACGTCAGCAGCTTGATCTCCCAGAATGCATATGTATTCATTCTGGCAACCGGTATGTTATTGTGTATCCTGACCGGCGGTAACATTGATCTGTCCGTCGGATCGGTAGTATGTTTTGTCGGAGCCATCGGTGCAGTCCTCATGGTGAACATGAAGATGAACATGTGGCTGGCAATCCTGATCATGTTCGTGATCGGTACCCTGATCGGTGCTTTCCAGGGCTTCTGGATCGCTTATGTGAGAATCCCTCCGTTCATCGTAACACTGGCAGGTATGTTGGCATTCCGTGGCTTGAGTAACGTAGTCCTGCAGGGTATGACAGTATCCATTAAGGATTGTACCACTTTCGTAAATCTGTTCGGTGGCGGTGCGGATTGCTATATCCCCGATTTCTTTGGGAACGGCCCCATCAATCTGACCTGTGTATTTGCAGGTGTGCTGGCAGCAGTGATCTTTGCAGTACTTCAGCTGAAGAACAGAGCAGATAAGGTAAAAAAGGGTTATGAAGCTCCCGGTCTTGGAGCTACCATTGGTAAGATAGCTGTGATCGCTGTTGTGATCCTGGCATTCAGCTATCGCCTGGCACAGCACAAAGGTATCCCCAGCGTGCTGATCTGGGTACTGATCGTCATCATGGTATACGGTTACATTACTTCCAATACTACTGTAGGCCGTTACTTCTACGCAGTGGGCGGCAATGAAAAGGCAACCAAGTTATCCGGTATCAATACCAACAAGGTGTACTTCTTAGCTTATATGAACATGGGATTCCTGGCAGCTCTGGCAGGTATGGTAACCATTGCACGTATGACTTCCGCACAGCCGACTTACGGACAGAACTATGAAATGGATGCCATCGGCTCCTGCTTCATCGGCGGTGCTTCTGCATACGGCGGAACCGGAACGGTACCCGGAGTTATCGTCGGTGCGGTACTGATGGGTGTTATCAACCTGGGTATGTCCCTGATGGGTGTAGATCAGAATATGCAGAAGGTAGTCAAGGGTCTGGTACTTCTGGCAGCAGTTATCTTCGATGTTGTATCCAAACGTGGTGGAAAATTAATTGCCAAGAATTAATTTCTACATATTATCTAATCAAAAGGGGCCCGGCGCTTTTGTGCCGTAGGCCCTTTTGATGGTATTTATTCGTTGCGTACAGGAGAAGGGTATGGATAAGGGAAAAAGACAACGGAAAAAAGATAATACAGGAAAGCGAAAAAGAGGAGTCGGTATCGGCATTAAGATCATGGGGCTGTTGCTGCTTCTGGCAATTACGGCGATCAGCTGTGTCGGAGTGCTGGTATGGACGCTGCAGAGTGTGATCGGGATGAGTGATCAGATCGTATCCGAACAGGTTGCAGAGCAGGAAAAGATAAGCACACTTTCCAGACAGTTCACTTATATCAACAGTCAGGTGCTCACCCATGTCATGACTACCAACAGTGTGACCATGGATACTCTGTCTGAGAAAATTTTGCAGGATATTGCAGATATGGAACAGCAGATAGAGGAATTCGGCGCCCTGCTTTCCGAGGGAGATGAGCGTAAAGAAGCACTGGACAGTGCTTCTGCAGAACTGGCAAAATACAGAAAGACGGTGGAGAGTCTGCTGGTCACCAGTGCCGAGAACAAAACCCAGGCATATGTATCTGCCACATCCAACCTTCCGATGTTTAATGAACATATCGAGAATTACATGAACCGGATGCTGGAGATCACAGCGCAGGAAATGGAACAGGCCCAGGGACAAATGGAGCAGAGTGCCGCCAGAGTGCCGGGGATCATCTCCGTGGCAAGTATTGCATTACTTGTGGTAGTGATCGTGATCATGCTGGGACTGCGGCTGTGGGTCATCGGCCCGGTGAAAAAGGCAACGAAACAGGTAGATGAACTGGTAGAAGGGATTCGTTGCAACAAAGGAGATATTACCAAAAGAATTCATGTGGGATCGAGAGATGAAGTGGGAAGACTGGCCATTGCCATCAATGATCTGGTAGCCCAGATGCAGATCATCATCAGAGCCATCACCGAGGGCTGTGGACAGATGGAAGAAAAGCAGGCTGACATTATCTCCAATGTGGAAAAAGTAAATGCCACTGCGGATCATACCATGCGGAATCTGGGTGTAATGTCCAGGGGAATGCAGCTGGTGACAGGGGCAATCGAAGGTGTACAGCAGGATACCGGTGTATTGGATCACACGGTGGAAAATATGCTGGAAGTAGCCCAAAACGGAAGAAACTACGCAGCGGATATCAAGGAAAAAGCCGGTAAAATGAAAGTGACAGCGGTGGAGAGCAAGCAGGAGGCAACCCTTGTCATGAAGGAGATTGACACGGCTATGACAGAATCCATAGCCAACAGCAGGCAGATCCACAAGATCACAGAACTGACGGAAGAGATTCTGGGAATTGCCGGAACCACAAATCTGTTAGCACTGAATGCGTCCATTGAGGCAGCAAGGGCAGGAGAAGCTGGCCGTGGATTTGCTGTCGTGGCAGAGGAAATCCGCAAACTGGCCGACAGCTCCAGAGAATCTGCCAACAATATCCAGGAAATCAGCAATCGTGTAGTGGAGAGCGTGGAGGAACTATCCGAGAACGCCACCAGACTGCTGGAATTTATGAATACCAGAGTCATGAAAGATTATGATGCACTGGAGGATACCGGCAGCAACTATCATGAAGCGGCAGATCATGTGGATGAAATGATGAACGAATTCGGACAGAAGATTGACGAACTGCTGTCGGTACTGCAGAATGTCAATACTGCCAATACACAGATGGAAGCAACTGTGGGAGACAGTACGGAAAAGCTGTCAGTGGTAGAGAAAAACAATCAGGGATTGCAGCAGGAGATGAAAGATATCTCTTATGCAGTGGAGGAACTGGCAGCCTCGGCAGGGCAGTTAAAGGAAAGCATTCGTTGTTTTACGGTGGTATAGACAGAAAAACAAAATGCACGGGATTCCCAATGGGAATTACCGTGCATTTTAACGTGCGCTTTGCGGCGTACGTCGTTGTATTTACATTTTAGGAATTTTCCGGTGCGTGATGCAGCTCCAGCGCCAGATAGGAATTGTGGTATTCCTTACAGTAAGTCACATCTTTGTCAAACCATGCGGGAGGGACAAATGCCTCTGCTGCTTCTTTACTTCCGAACTCCACTTCTGCCATGATCAGAGGGGCGAAGGGGGCGTCAAAAACATCCAGCTCGATGGTCAGGGAATAATCTGCGGGAGGAGTGGGAAAGCCTTCTTTGAATCCGGGATGCTGTAGAGGAATCAGATAGCGTCTCTTGGAGATCACGCTGCCGTCAGCTTTTTCCCGTAAATGATAATAAGATACTTCGTTCAGCGGAAGATTGCTCTCGTCTCTGGCCATCATGCCGCTGCCTTTGTAGGTAAGATAATACTCATCATCCTGTTTTCTGGCTCTGACCACAGGATTATAATTCAGATATACCTGCTCGATATGATGAGAAGGATAGCTTTCCAGATTATCAGGTAAGGATTTCAGGGTAAACTTTCGCTCGATTTCCATAGTATTAATGCCTCGCTTCTGTAATTAAGACTTAAAAATACTTCTTTAGTATAACATGATTTCCCTTGAAAATACAGTGAAATCTACAAATATCTGCCCATGGGAATTGAATTACGCCTCCAAATTGTGTATACTAATCATAACTGTGCAAAGTCAGAGTGTATGACTTGCAGATGAGACAGGAAACAAAACGGAAAGCGAGGGAAAACCATGAGTAAGATAGCAATTTTTCTGGCAAATGGGTTTGAAGAAATAGAAGGTCTGACGGTAGTGGATATCTGCCGCAGATGCGGCCTGACCATTGATATGGTGTCCATTACGGAAGAAAAACAAGTGATGGGATCACATAAGATCCCGGTGACAGCGGATATGACACTGTCGCAGGTGGATTTTGAGGAATATGATTGTCTGGTGCTTCCCGGTGGCGGACAGGGTACGAAGAATCTGGAGGCATGTGAAGTACTGATGCAGCAGGTCGATGCTTTTTACGCAGCAGGAAAATACATCGCGGCAATCTGTGCGGCACCGAGCATATTCGGGCACAGAGGCATCTTACAGGGAAAAAGAGCCTGCTCCTATCCCTGCTTTGAAGACCATCTGGAAGGCGCGGCAGTGACTGCGGGACCGGTAGAGATTGACGGGAATGTGATCACTTCCAGAGGTATGGGAACCTCCATTCCTTTCGGACTGGCGATCGCAGGCGTGTTCTGCGGACAGAATAAGGCAGATGCCTGCGCACACGGCATTGTATATCAGCCGTAAACAGGCGTGAGAAAGACGAGGACAGAGAATGAAAAAAGCGTTAATTACGGGAATTACCGGACAGGACGGCTCCTATCTGGCAGAGTTCCTTTTGGAAAAAGGCTATGAGGTGCACGGACTGATCCGCAGATCCTCCATCAGCAACACAGGACGTATCGATCATCTGATCCGGGAGAATAAAATTGTTCTTCACGGGGGGGATCTGTCGGATTCCTCCAGTTTGGTGCGTATCATCGGAGAAGTGCGTCCGGATGAGATCTATAATCTGGGAGCACAGAGCCATGTGCAGGTGAGCTTCGAAGCACCGGAATATGCGGGTGATGTGGATGCGCTGGGCGTGCTGCGTATCTTAGAGGCGGTACGTATCGTAGGACTGACCGAGACCTGCCGCATCTATCAGGCATCTACTTCCGAACTGTACGGAAGAGTGGAAGAAGTGCCGCAGAACGAGAATACACCGTTCCATCCCTACAGCCCCTATGCGGTGGCAAAACAGTACGGCTTCTGGATCGTGAAGGAATACCGGGATGCATACAATATGTTCGCAGTGAATGGTATCCTGTTTAACCATGAATCTGAGCGCCGCGGAGAGAACTTTGTGACCCGTAAGATCACACTGGCAGCCGGAAGGATCGCCTGTGGTATTCAGGACAAGCTCTACCTGGGTAATCTGGATTCTAAGAGGGACTGGGGCTATGCGAAGGATTATGTGGAGTGCATGTGGCTGATGCTGCAGCATGACAAGCCGGAGGATTTTGTCATTGCCACCGGGGTACAGCATACCGTGAGGGAATTTACCACGCTGGCATTCCATTATGCCGGGATCGAACTGGAATGGCAGGGAAGCGGCATTCATGAAAAAGGGATCAACAAAGCCAATGGCAAGGTGGTCGTGGAGGTCAGTGAAGCCTTTTACCGTCCTACCGATGTGGTAGATCTGTGGGGAGATCCGCAGAAGGCACGTACGGTGCTGGGATGGAATCCCCAGAAGACAAGCTATGAGGAACTGTGCCGTCTGATGGCAGAACACGATCTGAAGCTGGCTAAGGCGGAAGCGATCATGCTGCAGGAGACTGAGAAATAATAGGATAGATCAGAGAGGAAGCAGAGTAACATCATGGAAAAAGACGCAAAAATATACGTAGCAGGACACAGAGGAATGGTGGGAAGTGCCATCTGCAGAGCACTGGAGAGAAACGGATATACGAACATCATCACCCGCACCCATAAGGAACTGGATCTGTGCAGACAGGATGCGGTAGAGGAATTTTTCGCAAAGGAAAAGCCGGATTATGTATTCCTGGCAGCAGCGAAGGTAGGAGGCATCATTGCGAACAGCGAAGCACTGGCGGATTTCATGTATGAAAACATGATCCTGGAGATGAATGTGATCCATGCAGCATGGCAGAACGGCTGTAAGAAGTTGATGTTTCTGGGCAGCAGCTGCATCTATCCCCGTATGGCACCGCAGCCTATGAAGGAGAGCTGCCTGCTGACTTCTGAACTGGAGAAGACCAACGAGGCTTATGCACTGGCGAAGATCTCCGGTCTGAAGTACTGTGAGTTCCTGAACAGACAGTACGGAACCGACTATATCAGTGTTATGCCTACGAACCTGTACGGACCCAACGACAACTATCATCCGACTCACAGCCATGTGCTCCCGGCATTGATCCGCCGTTTCCATGAGGCGAAGGTGTCCGGCGCGAAGGAAGTGGTCTGCTGGGGTACCGGAACTCCCCTGCGCGAGTTCCTCTATGTGGATGATCTGGCGGATGCCTGCGTTTATCTGATGAATACTTACAGCGGCAATGAGACCGTGAATCTGGGAACCGGCAAGGAACTGACCATCCGGGAACTGACAGAGCTGGTGGCAAAGGTCGTAGGCTATACCGGAGAGATCAAATGGGATCCCAGCAAGCCGGACGGAACCCCCAGAAAGCTTTTAGATGTCAGCAAGCTGGAGAGTCTCGGCTATCATTATACGACGGAGCTGGAAGACGGTATCCGTCTGACCTATGAGGATTTCCTCAATAATCCCATGCGCGCGGAACGCTAGGGAAAGGTGTCTGCCGGTAGTGGGCAGCGGAAGGACTGGACGATTAACATGAATGATTTTCAGAAGACGGCGAAAGAAATGCTGGATTTTATAGAGAAAAGCCCCACCTGTTTTCATGCGGTTGCGAATATCGGAGCAATGCTGGAAGAGGCAGGATATGTCAGACTGCGGGAAAACGAGGAATGGAAGCTTGTGAAGGGTGGAAAATATTACACGGAGCGCAATGATTCTTCCGTGATCGCTTTTGCTGTTCCTACGGGAACTGTGAAAGGGTTTCATATGGCAGCGGCACATAGCGATTCCCCATGCTTTAAGGTGAAGGAAAAACCGGAACTTACGGTAGAAGATCACTATATGCGCCTGAACACCGAGAAATACGGCGGCATGATCCTTTCCACCTGGATGGACAGACCGCTCTCCGTAGCAGGCAGACTGGCGGTGCGCGGAACGGATGGCATCCAGAGCAGACTGGTCAATATTGACCGGGATCTCTGCGTGATCCCAAATGTGGCGATCCATATGAACCGGGAGATGAACAAAGGTGTGGAGTACAATCCGCAGGTAGATATGCTCCCACTGTTTGCGGATGTGGCATTTGATACCGATGCCGCAGGAACAGCTGAGACCGCAGACGGACCGCAGGAGAAGCCTGCGCTGCTTGGACTGGCAGCAGAGGCAGCAGGCGTGGATGCGGAAGCGATTCTCGGGGAAGACCTGTTCCTGTATACCAGGCAGGAAGGAAGATTCTTAGGAGCAGAGGGTGAATTTGTCCTGGCTCCGAGACTGGATGATCTGCAGAGCGCCTTTGCGCTGACCAAAGCTTTTACGGAGAGTACACCTGCGGAATATATCAATATCTGCGCGGTATTTGATAATGAAGAGGTGGGAAGCGGTACCAGACAGGGTGCAGATTCCACGTTCCTTGCGGATGTGTTAGACAGAATTACGGAGGGGCTTTTGGCAGATCACAGCACGTATCTGCGCTGGATCGCGGATAGCTTCCTGATCTCTGCGGACAATGCCCATGCGGTACATCCCAACCATCCGGAGAAGGCGGATCCTACGAACAGACCTTACTTAAACGGTGGAATCGTCATCAAATTCCACGGAAGCCAGAAATATACTACAGATGGTATCTCAGCTGCAAAAATGAAGGATTACTGTGAACGGGCAAAGGTGCCTTACCAGACCTATGCCAACCGTTCGGATATCGCAGGAGGATCCACCCTCGGTAATATTTCCACGGCACATGTATCGGTGTCCAGCGTGGACATCGGACTGCCCCAGCTGGCCATGCATTCCGCGGTGGAGACTGCGGGTATGATGGATACAGAATATGCAGTGCGGGCGCTGAAGGAATTCTGGGGCGAATGATGAATTATCCCGGAAAATCATTAAAAAAGTATAAAAAGCATTGAAAGCTTTGGCCGAAAAGTGCATAGTTAGAATGAAAAAAAGATTCAAAGAAAGAATCAAGAAATGATCCAAAAAGGATCCGAAAAAAATACGAAAGAAGGTTGAAGTTATGTTTGAAATGAAACCGGAATACTATATTGGAATTGATATGATCGATCAGGAGCATAAGCAGCTGTTTGACTATGCCAATGAGGCTTACGAGCTGCTGCAGGAGGAGTTTACACCGGATAAGTATGACAAGATCGATGCAATTCTGGAAAAACTGCGTGATTATACCGTAAAACATTTTACAGATGAAGAAGCGTATATGGAAT
>OHEK01000651.1_pt1 | contig 11049 bp, 6 predicted proteins | sample 1567301 | NCBI WGS metagenome assembly OHEK01 (sample SAMEA3879554, study PRJEB24766) | human gut metagenome | biome: human-associated habitat; feature: feces | place: USA | collected 1985/1987
TGGGCAATACGGTGACGGTGGAAGACGCTGCCCGCCTGGAAGGCATGTCTTTGTACCAGGGGGCCCTGGTGACGCGGGAAAACGCGTCCGTGACTTTTTCCGGAACGGAGGCCAAGGCGTCCGGACAATGGAACATTGGCGCGGACACGGAGTTGGCGCTGGAAAATGCCACGCTGGACCTGACGGAGGCGGGTGTGGACGGCGACGTGATTCTTTCCGGCTCTTCCGGCATTACCGGGGATAAGGGAACGCTGCGGCAGACGCTTCTGGATGATGCCCGGGTGACTTATACGGACAGGAATGTCAAGGCGGGGGAAATCCGGAGCGCAGGCAGCAATGTGACGATAACGCTGAATAACTCCTCCATGCATTTTGACGGAGAAATACCGGCGGTGGACCTGGTGGTGCAGGGCAGCTGCACGCTGGGCGGCAGCGGCGCCTTTTCAGGAACGATTACTTATGCGCCGGGAGGCACCCTGACTGTGGATGGGGATATTTCCCTGCCCAGTTCATCCCTGACGCTGGGGCGTCTCCATGTGGCTACGCTGGACGGCGTGCCGCAAAACTCCGCCGTCCGGCCGGAAACCCCTGCCCAGCAGGCAAGGGAATATGTGGTTTTGTTTGATTCCTCCTTTGAGGATTTGATTTCCGAATGGCCGGGCAGGCATACGCTGGGCGTGCAGTTCCGGCCGGATATGGGCGCCCCCGTCACCGTAAAGGAACTGCCTGAAGGGGCGGTTTCATGGAATTATGATGCCGCATCCGGCTGGCTGACGCTGCAGACGGATGTAGCGGAAAAGCCGGACATGCCGGCGCATGTTTCCGGAGCCAGGCCCAATATTATTTTTGTCCTGGTGGATGACATGGGCTGGGGGGATATGAGCGTCAACTGGACGCAGCAGGATAAAAACGGCAGGCAGGTGACCCGCAGGAATGAATTCAAGACGCCTACGCTGGACACGATGGCGGCGGAGGGCATGCAACTGAGGCGCCATTACAGTGCGGCTCCGGTATGCGCTCCGGCCCGCGCTTCCCTGCTGCTGGGCGTTCACCAGGGGCATTCCCGGGTGGTGCGCAACAATACGTTTGATTACCCTATCGAGAATTCCCATACGCTGGGAACGCTGCTGAAAAGCGCGGGTTACCATACGGCGGCCATCGGGAAATGGGGCGTGGGCGGAGGCGGACAGAGTGGCAAGGCTCTGACCGCGGCTCCCCACATGCGCGGGTTTGATTATTTTTACGGAATCATCAAGCATTTGGCGGGGCATTACCATTATTTGACGGCGGGTTCCCAGGATATTTACGAATATAATGACCAGGCCGCGGCTCCGGCGTGGGAGAGCGTCAGCGCGAAAGTTCCGGGCACCGCCTATGATACGGATTTGTTCGGGGCCCGCGCCAAACAGTGGATTGTGGACCACCATGAGAAAACTCCTGCCCGGCCTTTCTTCCTGTATCTGGCTTTCCCGGCTCTGTCCGCTCCCGCCTGTGCCTATCCGGCGGGGCTGGGAAGGGACGGCGGCCTCCAGTGGGAGAAAAAAGACGGCTATGAAGCCTGCAATACCGCTGCGGACGGATGGTCGGGGGTGGAGGGGGATTTTTCTCCGGATACCTATATCTACCCGGAACATGAGGTTTTTGGAAGAACGGAATCCCGCCACGCCACGATGATCCGCCGGGTGGATGACGTCCTGAAGGACATGATCCAGCTGCTTAAGGATTTGGGCATTGATGACAATACGATGATTGTCTTCACGTCCGACAATGGCCCCCATAATGAACCCGGTTCCGGCAATTACGGCAACGGCGCGCAGGATCCCGCGTATTTCATGAGCTACGGGATGATGGACGGCATTAAGCGCGATTGCTGGGAAGGCGGCATGCGTGTGCCGGCCGTGGTACGCTGGCCCGGTGTGGTTCCCAGCGGAATCAGTTTGAATGCCAGCCAGTTCCAGGACTGGATGGCTACTTTTGCGGACGTGGCCGGAGTGCCCGTGCCGTCCCGTTGTGACGGCGTTTCCCTGCTGCCTACGCTGGCAGGGGTGCCGGAACGCCAGAAAACGGGCGTTATTTATGCGGAATATGCCTATAGCGGGAGCACTCCGAATTACAGCGATTTCCTTCAGCAACACAGGGGGAGAGGGCGGCAGCAGCAGCAGATTATATTTGTGGACGGCTTCAAGGGGATTCGGATGGGGAATGCCGCCCCCACTACGGATTTTGAAATCTACGATACGGAAAAAGACCCGCAGGAAGCGGCGAATCTGGCGGCATCCCGTCCGGATCTGCAGGAGAAGATGAAGGCGCAGGCGCTGCGCTCCCGCCGTTCCTCCCCCATTGCCTCCACCAGTTTTGACGCCGGTTATATCGCGCCCGTTTCCGCCCCCGCTGGCCTGCGGGAGGGAAGGCTGCGCTGGCGCGCGTGGAACCGCTCTTTTGACTGGGTGCCGGATTTCCGGCAGCTGGAGGAGGGGCCCTGTTCTACGGGAGCGACGGATGTTTCCGACGTGCTCAGCGTCAAGGCGGGGCTTTCCGGTCAGAAGGGGGTGGAATTGACGGGCTATCTCAGGGTGCCTGTCACCGGGGAATATCAATTTTACCTTCAGACGGATTCCAATGAAGGCTCCAGGGCTTTTGTCCATTTGCACGATATGCAGCTCATTGATGCGGATTATGCCTATACTCCCGGAACGCAGGCTGCCTCCAACGCGCGGGAAGGCGTTTCCGGCGATGTGCAGCCCAATGCCGTTCAGACGGTGAAGCTTACTGCGGGGCTGCATCCCATCCGCATCGGCTATGTGGGGAAGGCGGCTTCCTCCTCCCTTTCCCTGCAATGGGAGGGGCCGGAAACCAGCGGCAGGGAACCCATTCCCGCCAGCGCGTTTTCCTATGAATACGTGAATCCCTTCAATCTGGAAAAGACGGAGGAAACGGTAGGATGCGCCGCCTCCGGTACGGGGCTGACCGTGCAGACGCATCTTCCCTGGACAGTTTCCTGCGACCAGCCATGGGTTACGGTTTCCCCCGTTTCCGGTTCCGGAACCTCAGTGCTGGATATTGCCGTGGAAGCAAACGGGCTGCAAACGGAGCGGGAAGCCGTTGTCACCGTCGTATGCGGCGGGGAGCAGAGGACATTCACGCTGCGCCAGGAAGCTGCTCCTGCCCCGGCAGGGTACGACAAGTGGAAGCAGGACCATTTTGCGGATGGGACGCCGGATGAGCAAATGGCCCCGGATGCCTGCCCCGCCGGAGACGGAATTTCCAATCTGATGAAATATGCTACGGGCATGGATCCCAACCAGCCCTGCGGGAGCGTGACGAAGCTGGCTGTCCGCGAGGAAGCGGGCGGGAAATACCTCGTGCTTTCCTGGTCTGTGAATCCGGAGGCGACGGATGTGACGTTCCATGTGGAAAGTTCTTCCGACCTGGAGGAATGGGCTGACGAAGGGGCCGTCACTCCGGACGGGGCCTGCGGGGAATTCCGCGATACGGTCGCGCTGGGAAAAGGCTCTCCGGAGCGCCGGTTTCTGAGATTAAAGGTGACGAGATAGGGAATCACCGGTTTCTCTTTCCGTTTCCCGATGATGATTCCTTACGGGAACAGGGACCTTCCGGCCCTGCTGCCTTGCCGCCCGTTACGGATTTTTTCCGGAAGCGTGATTCTGCGTGTTCCGGCCCTCCGCTGTCCCGGCGCATCCAGCGCGGTACGGCCGGGGACACCGTGCCTTAGCCAGGGGAAGAATATTACTCCCCGTCATTTTCCGCATCGGCAGGGGGAGCTTTGGGCAGGTTCTTGTCAATGTCTTCCAGAAGGTTGACCAGGTCAACGCCGCGTTGGGCGGAGTCGTCCAGACGGAAGGTCAGGCGCGGCGTATTGCGCAGCACCACGCGCCTGGCCACGGCGGACTGGATAAGGCCGTGACGGGAGTTCAGTTTTTCCAGCACCTGGGAGGGAGCCATTTTCCCTACGACGCCCACCCATACTTTCCCCTCTTTCAGATCGTCCGTCACTTCCACTTCAATCACGGTGACGATTGTTCCGGGAAATTCAAAATCCCGCTGAATGGTGGTGCCTATTTCCCGGCGCAGGAGTTCGTTTACCTTGTCAGTGCGTCTGCTCATATGAAGGGATAGAGTGATGAAGGGACCGATTGGTTCAATCGGAGAAGGAGGAATAAGGGAAAGGACAGGGACGGAGGTTTCCCGGACGCCCGGAGGAGCGTGCAAGGAGCTCCGTCCCTGTTGGATGATTTTTGTTTTGGGGGTTACAGCGTTTGCTGGATTTTTTCCAGCGTGTAGCATTCGATGATGTCGCCCGTTTCGTATTCGTTGAAGTCTCCGAGGCGGATGCCGCATTCCAGACCTGCCTTGACTTCTTCCACTTCATCCTGGAAGCGGCGGAGGGTGGACATTTTACCGTCAAAGACGGGCGTCTTGTCGCGGATGACGCGTGCCTCGCAGCTGCGGAGGATTTTCCCGTCCTCCACCATGCAGCCTGCCGCACGGCCCTTGTTGAGCTTGAAGACCTGGAGCACTTTGGCGTGGCCGATGATGGTTTCGCGCGTTTCCGGTTCCAGAAGGCCCAGCATGGCATCCCGCACCTGGTCAATGAGTTCGTAAACGATGGAATACAGTTTTACCTGCACGCCTTCCCGCTTGAGCAGTTTGACGGCGTTGGCTTCCACCTTGACGTTGAAGCCCAGGATGACGGCGTCCGAGGAGGAGGCCAGCAGAACGTCCGATTCCGAGATGGGGCCGGCGGAGGCGTTCAGGAAGACGCATTCCACTTTGTCCGACTGGATGTCCAGAACAGCTTTCCTGATGGCTTCCACGGAACCCTGCACATCCCCCTTCAGGAGTATTTTGAGCTGGGCTTTCTGGGTGCCGTCCCCCATCATGGCGAGCAGTTCTTCCATGCGTGCCTTGCGGGGCTGGGCCAGGCGCTGCTTGCGCAGTTCCTCCTGGCGTTCTTCCCCAAGCTTTTTGGCGGCGCGTTCGTTTTCCATTTCCACCAGTTCGTCCCCCACGTTCGGGGTTTCAGAGAAGCCGGTGATTTCCACGGGCATGCCGGGCCCTACCTTTTTGACGCGTTCGCCGTGGTCGTTGACCAGGGCGCGCACCTTGCCGGCGTAAGGGCCGCAGATGAAGGGCATCCCGACGCGGATGGTGCCGCTTTCCACGATGGCCGTGGCGGAGCTGCCCGTGCCGGGTTCCACGCGGGCCTCAATGATGGAGGCGCGGCAGTTGGCCTTGGGGTTGGCCTGGAGTTCCAGCACTTCTGACTGGAGGACGAGAAGGCCGAGAAGGTCGTCAATGCCGGCCCCGGTCAGGGCGGAGACTTCCACGCATTCCACATCGCCTCCGAAGTCCGTGGGAACCAGCCCTTCTTCCATCAGGCCGCTCTTGGTCTTGACGGGGTCTGCGGCCGGAAGGTCGCATTTGTTGATGGCGACGATGATGGTTTTGCCGGCTGCCTTGGAGTGGGCGATGGCTTCCCGCGTCTGGGGCATGATGCCGTCATTGGCGGCCACCACCAGAACCACGATGTCCGTGACGTCCGCGCCGCGGGCGCGCATTTCCGTGAAGATGGCATGGCCTGGCGTATCCAGGAAGGTGAGCGTGCTGCCGTTGTAGTCAACCGTATAGGCGCCGATGTGCTGGGTAATGCCCCCGGCTTCCCCCTTGGCCACGCGCGTTTTGCGGATGTAGTCCAGCAGGGATGTTTTGCCGTGGTCCACATGGCCCATGACGGTGATGATGGGCGTGCGCGTGATGAGGGTGGCTTTGGGTTCTTCCACCACCGGCACGGGTTCCGGTTCCTTGACGGGTTCCTGCTGGGCTTTCACGCCGCCGCCCTTTTCCCGTTTTTCACGGGCGAATGTGTAGCCGTGGAGGTCGCAGATGGAACTGACGGCGTCCGCATCCAGCGGCGTGTTCGGGTTGGCGAAGATGCCCATGCCCATCAGATCCTTGATGATTTGGAAGGGCTTGGCTTTCAGCATGCCCGCCAGCTCGGAAACGGAGACGGGCGGCTTGAGGTTGATGATTTTATCGTCTGCGGAGGGTTCTTCCTGGGGTGCGGGCGCGGCGGGTTCTGCGGCGGCCGGGGCAGCGGCGGGCGCCGGAGCGGCGTCAGCGGCGCGCGACGCTTTTTTCTTGTTGCCGGAAAGCAAGTCGAGAGCTTCTTTCTTGACTGGAGCAGGGCGGGAGGGCGCCGGTGCGGGGGCCGGCTGGGGTGCGCGTTTCTTTTTGGAAGATCCGCCGATCAGATCCAATACTTCCTTTTTGGGTTCTTTCTCTTCTTGTTTATTAGGCATCTTGATTTAAGGTTGTTAGATGTTGAGCGCCGCGCTCAACGGTTATTGGGAGATAAGGTCCCGGGCCTTGTCCAGAATTTGGGCGGCTTCCTCTGCGGGAATGCCCATGCTTTCCGCGATGTCGGAAGCTTCAAATCCGGTGAGGGCCACCAAGTCCGTTCCGCCCATGGTCACCAGGCCCATGGCGGTTTCTTCCGGGATTTCCAATTGTTCGCTGAGGGTTTTGGCCGCAGCCTGGCATTGGCGCATGACTTCTTCGGCCGCAGCCTGGCTTTGGCGTTTTTCCGCTTCCTGAACGTCAAAGACGCGCACCTGGACATCCCAGCCCATCAGGCGGGAGGTGAGGCGGGCATTCTGGCCCCTGCGGCCGATGGCCTTGGAGAGGTCTTTGTCGTCCTGGACGATAACGAAGATTTTTCTGGCTTCCTCGTCCACGGTGATTTCCCGCGGTTCCACGGGGCTGAGAGCTTCCCGGACGAAGGTGACGGGGTCTTCCGTCCATTCCAGGATGTCCACTTTTTCATTGTTGAGCTCCCGGACGATGTTTTTGACGCGGGCGCCGCGCATGCCTACGCATGCCCCTACCGGATCTACTTTGTCGTCATGGCTGATGACGGCCACTTTGGTGCGGTAGCCGGCTTCGCGGGCGATGCCGTGGATTTCCACGGTCTGGTCGCCTATTTCCACCACTTCCGATTCAAAGAGGCGGCGCACCAGGTTCGGATGGCTGCGGGAAAGGATGACTTCCGGGCCGCGTGCTTCCGTGCGCACTTCCACCACGTAGAAGCGCATGCGGTCGCCGACGCTGTAGTCTTCATTCGGCACGCGTTCGCGGGAGGTCATGACGCCTTCGAATTTGCCGAGGTCCACAAAAATATCCCCCTTTTCAAAACGGCGGATGGTGCCCGTTACCAGATCTCCGGCGCGGTCCTTGAACTCGTCGTAGAGCATTTCCTTTTCCGCATCCAACAGTTTCTGGAGCATGGTCTGGCGGGCGGTCTGCACCGCGATGCGGCCGAAGCCCTTGGGCGTGATGTTGGTGGGGAGCAGGTCGTGAAGCACGGCGTTTTTGTCCAGCTTGACGGCCAGGGAAAGGGGGATCTGGTTGAATTTGTCGGAATATTCTTCATCCGGCACCACTTCCAGGTCCGCAAAAATACGCACCTTGCCCTTGTCCACGTTGATTTCGGCCCTCAGGTAGTTGATGCTGCCGGAACCGGGAACCATTTTGCGGTAGGCGGAGAGAAAGGCGGACTCCAGAGCGAGGAGAATTTTTTCACGGGAGAGCCCTTTTTCCCTCTCGTAGTAGTCAATCAAAGCTTTAATATCGTTTGTCATGAGTGTGGAGGAGTGTGATGGATAGACAAAAAAGAGCGGGTCGACAGACCCACTCTCGAGTGCCTCTCGGGGTGTTTGCCTATCTAAGTAAGCACGAGGGGGAGGTTCTGGCAAGAAAAAACGCTTGTTCTATGCGGCATGCAAAAGACTGGGGATGATTCCGGAAGAAGAATTTTCCGGAGCCCTCCGGGAGGGGGCGGGACAACGGTGTTTGAGGGCTTGACGGACCCGTGAAAAACGGGAAGTATGCGCGCATGAAACTCGTCTCATGGAACGTGAACGGATTGCGGGCGGTTCTGGGCAAGGGAATGGCGGACGCCGTGGATGCCCTGGAGCCGGACGTCCTCTGCCTTCAGGAGATCAAGGCGCGTCCGGAACAGGTGAAAGACCTGTGGATTTCCTCCTGGCCGCACCAGCTCTGGAATCCGGCGGAGAAGGCCGGCTATTCCGGCGTGCTGATCCTCAGCCGGGTGCGGCCTCTTTCCACGTCCGTCGGAATCGGCTGGCCGGAGCATGACCGGGAAGGGCGCGTCTGCACGATGGAATTCGAGGGGTTTTACCTGGTCAACTGCTATACGCCCAATTCACAGAATGAACTGGTGCGCCTTCCGTACCGGGAGCAGTGGGACGCCGCGTTCCGCGAGTATGTGGCGGGACTGGCGGAAACCAAGCCGGTCGTTTTCTGCGGAGACTTGAACGTGGCCCATGAGGAGATTGACATTGCACGTCCCAAAGAGAACCGTTTTTCCGCCGGGTTCAGCGACCAGGAGCGCGCCGGGTTCACGCTGCTGCTTGAGGCCGGTTTTACGGATACGTTCCGCGCCCTGCATCCGGAGGAGCCGGGCTGGTACAGCTGGTGGTCCTACCGCGCGGGCGCCCGCGCCCGGAATATCGGATGGCGCATTGACTATTTCTGCGTTTCCAATCCGCTGGCTTCCAGGGTGAAGGATGCCGCCATCCATCCGGATGTGACGGGGTCCGACCATTGCCCCGTCAGCCTGGAGATTGACTGCTGAGCGCGGTCTTTCAGATGATTTTCAACTGTAAAAGATTGATGATTATGGAACAGGAATTGCCGCTGCTGGTGGTTGCCACGCGCAACGCCCACAAGACCGGGGAAATCCGCGCCATGCTGGCCGGGAAATGGGAAGTGAAGGATCTTTCCGACTATCCCCAGGCTCCGCCCGTGGATGAAACGGGAGTCACGTTTACGGAGAACGCCACGCTCAAGGCGCTTTCCGCTTCCAGATGCATCCCCGGCGTCCTGCTGGCGGATGATTCCGGGCTGGAGGTGGATGTGCTGGACGGGCGCCCCGGAGTCTGGTCCTCCTCCTTCGGCGGGGAGGAAGGGAACCATGCGCGGAATAACCTCCGCATGATGGAGGAACTGCGGCGCGCCGGCGTGAAGCCGGGGGACAGGCCTTCCGCGCGGTTCCGCTGCGTCATGGTGCTTGCCGGGAACGGCCGCGTGCTGGCGGAGTTTTCCGGTTCCGTGGAAGGCTACATGTTGACGGAGCCGGCCGGAGAAGGAGGATTCGGCTATGATCCGCTGTTTGTCCCGGAAGGGTATGACCGGAGTTTCGCCCAGCTTCCCATGGAAGTGAAAAATTCCATATCGCACCGCGCCCGCGCTCTGGCGCAGGTGGTGGAGTGGATGAAGGAACGCCGGGTCTGAGGTTTTTCCCGGACGCCTGGCGGCGGGGAGGTCAGTCCAGCCTGAAGGCGCATATCTGGAAGGGTGCCGGTGTTCCGGTGTTCAGGAGCTGGTATTTGCCGGCGCGCCAGGAATGATGGGGCAGGCGGGAAGGCTTCCACGGCTTCCGCTTCTTCCTTTCCTCCTTCGTGGCCGGGATAGCACATGACGCTGAGAAGCCCGTTCGGGGCAATGAGGGCGGCGGCCTGTTCCAGCGCCGCCAGGGTGCATTCCGTCCTGGTGACCGTTTTTTTGTCCCCGCCCGGCAGATAGCCCAGGTTGAAAACGATGGCCTTCACGGGGCCTCCGACCAGTTCCGCCAGGCGGTCATGGCTGGCAAGATGGAGCCGGACGGAAGGGGTGAGCAGCCCTTCCTTCTCCAGACGCTCCCTGGTGGCGCGGATGGCTTCTTCCTGCACGTCAAAGGCGTGCACCTGGCCGGAAGGGCCAACCAGCCGGGCCAGGAAAACCGTATCGTGCCCGTTGCCCGCCGTGGCGTCCACGACTGCGTCCCCGGGGGAGACGACGCGGCTGATCCAGTCATGAGCGCAGGTCATGGGGCGGCTGAGCAGGGAACATTTCATGACCGGGTTGTACAGAAGCCTTGCCTGTATGACAATTCGTTTATGAAATTCCGGTGCGGGAAGAATGACAGGTTGTTTTTTGGCAGGGCGTGTGTTAGGAAGAGGCATAACACCTTCTGCGTGTTCCCGCATGCGGGGATAAACCACAGACGTTGCCATGAAGATGACTGACAGACGCACTTTTTTGAAAAGGACTGCCGCCGCAGGGGCGCTGGCGGCCATATCGGACATGGATTCCCTGTTCGCCCAGGAGGCCGGAGCCCCGGCGGCTTCCGGCATCCCGGATCTGGTGGCCGTCCGCAACGGAACCCGTGCGGAGATGGTCAGGAAGGCCGTGGAGACGCTGGGCGGCATGCAGGCTTTCGTCAAGCCGGGCCAGACCGTCGTCATCAAGCCGAACATCGGCTGGAACAAGGCTCCGGAATTCGGTGCCAACACTCATCCTGAAACCGTCGCCACGCTGGTGGAGCTGTGCAGGCAGGCCGGGGCGAAGGAAGTAAGGGTGTTTGACCACTGCTGCCACAACGGCGCTTATGAGGGCAGCGGCGTGAAAGAGGCCGTAGAGAAGGCTGGCGGTGTGATGGTGGACGGCGGCAATGAGAGCCAGTACGTGCGGACGGAAAACCCGAAAGCCCGGAAATTCACCTCCGCCAAGGTGCATAAGGCCGTGCTGGAAGCGGATGTTTATATCACCTGCCCGCCCCTCAAGCACCACAGCGGTTCCGAGATGACCGCCTGCATGAAGAATGTCATGGGCACCGTCTGGGACCGCGGGGCCATGCATAAGAACGACCTGCACCAGTGCATCGCGGACGCCGTGTATTTCCGCAAGCCGGACCTGTGCGTGCTGGACGCCTATATGCCCATGGTGCGCAATGGCCCCGTGGGGAAGGATACGAATGACCTGGTGGAGCGCAAAACCCTTCTGGCTTCCCGTGACATCGTGGCCATTGACGCTGCGGGCGCCGCCCTGCTGAACAAGGCCGGAAAAATTCGCCATGTGCAGCTTGGGGAGGAAATGGGGCTGGGCGTCGCCGACCTTTCCAGGCTTAATATCCGCCGTATCAGCATGGCCTGACGCGGCGGCTCCTTCTCCCGTCTGCGGATGACGCGG
>OHEK01000658.1_pt1 | contig 10930 bp, 9 predicted proteins | sample 1567301 | NCBI WGS metagenome assembly OHEK01 (sample SAMEA3879554, study PRJEB24766) | human gut metagenome | biome: human-associated habitat; feature: feces | place: USA | collected 1985/1987
CCACTTTCAGCTTGTCGGCCACGGCGGGGTCGTTGTTGATCATCTTCGCGACCCGGTTGATATAGCGGATGATGGCCTTTGCCCGGGCGTAGCCGGGGGCGGACTTGGCGCCGAAGAGGTAAACCGTGGGATGGAAGTCCGGCAGGCGGCCTTCCTTCAGACGGAAGTAGATGTCCACGATGGACAGAATGTTCATCAGCTGGCGCTTGTACTCGTGCAGACGCTTGACCTGCACGTCGAAGATGAAGTCGGGGTTCAGCGTCACGCCCTCGTGCTTGGCGATGACGGCGCACAGCTGCTCCTTCTTCAGGTGCTTGATATCGTTGAATTCCACGATGGTCTCGTCGTAAATCTGATTTTTCAGCTCGCCGATGAGGTCGAGGTTCTTCAGGAAGTCGCCGCCCACCTTTTCCCGCAGCATGGCGGTCAGCTCGGGGTTGCACAGACCCAGCCAGCGGCGGGGGGTGATGCCGTTGGTCTTATTCTGGAACCGCTCGGGGAAGGCGTAGTACCAGTCCTTGAAGCAGTCGTTCTTCAGAATCTGGGTGTGGATCTCCGCCACGCCGTTGATATAGGAGCCGACGTAAATGGACAGGTTCGCCATGTGGGCGGTGTTGTCCTTCACGATGAACAGACCCGGATGCTCCCACTTGAGCTTCTGGTCAATGCGGCAGATGATGTCCACGATCTCGGGAACCACGCTGCGCATCAGATCCAGCGGCCACTTTTCCAAGGCTTCGCCCATGACGGTGTGGTTGGTGTAGGAGAAGGTCTTCTGAGCGACATTGAAGGCGTCGTCAAAGCTCATGCCCTCCAGCATCAGCAGGCGGATCAGCTCGGGGATAGACATGGCGGGGTGGGTGTCGTTGAGCTGCACCGCGTAGAACTCGGCGAAGCGGCTCAGATCATCGCCATGGGCAATTTTGAAGGTGCGCAGCATATCCTGCAGGGACGCAGACGACAGCACATACTGCTGCTTGATGCGCAGGCGCTTGCCCTCCCATGTGGAGTCGTTGGGGTACAGGACGCGGGTGATGTCCTCGGCCTTGTTCTTGGCTTCCAAAGCCCGCAGGTAGTCCTGATTGTTGAAGGCGTTGAAGTCCAGCTCCTCCTCGGCCTCGCACTGCCACAGGCGCAGTGTGCCCACGTTCTCGGTGCCATAGCCGATGACGGGAACGTCGTAGGGAACGGCCAGAACGGTATGGTCGGGGAACTTGACCTTCACGGTGTGGTTATAGCGGCGGAAGGACCAGGGGTCGCCGAACTTTGTCCAGTCGTCGGCGTTCTCCACCTGGCTGCCGTCGGCGTCAAAGCTCTGCTTGAACAGGCCGAACTTGTAGCGCAGGCCGTAGCCGGACAGGGGAATATCGGTGGAAGCAGCGCTGTCCAGGAAGCAGGCCGCCAGACGGCCAAGACCGCCGTTGCCCAGAGCGTCGTCCTCGATGTCCTCGAGAACCGCCAGATCGACCCCGTGCTCGGCAAACAGCTCCTTCATCTCGTCCAGAATTCCCAGATTAAACAGGTTGGAATACACCAGACGGCCGATCAGGTACTCGGCAGAGATGTAATACGCCTTGCGATTGGGCATACGGGTCTTCTTGGAATGGCTCCAATCGTCGGAAATGGCCATCATAACAGCCTGACCCAGCGCTTCATGCAGCTCCTGAGGGGTGGCCTCCTGCAAAGAAACGTCGTAGGTGTACTTGAGCTGTGCCTCCGTCCATTTCAGGATGTTCAGACAGTTGTTGTTCATGTTAGCTCTCCATTCTTAAAGCGGGTGCGCCGCCATGGCTTATTGATACGGTTCCTTCCAGACAGACTTTTGATAGTATATCATATTCCGATCAGCATGTCCAGTTGAAACCGCCCCGAAAACGGCAAACAGGAAACTTTTTGCCGGTATCCGTCTGAGCGTGGGTTCTCCGGAGGAAATCCGGGGGAAGGCGCCCCTGCGACGGCGGAAAACGACAGTTTCGGAAATTTGAAACGTTTCCAATTCTTGCAGATTCCCTTTTAGAATAATACCATTTTCCCATTTTGTCAAGTAAAACCGGATGAAAACCGGATGAATATTTTTCCTGGGATCTATGGATTCTGCCCGTTTTACTGCGCCGCTATCCCCTGCCCACCCCCGGCAGACGGAAATGCCCCGAACAATGTTAAAGGCACGTTCACATTTCGTCTATTTACTTTTCCCCGGAAGAATGGTATAATGAAAAGCCGTGATGGGAAGGAGGCGGTTATTTGAGCCGGTTTTTTGATGAATTAAAGGATTTTTGGAAAAAAGGCGACATATTTCTGCTGGTTTTGTGCCTGATCGTATCCGGCTTTGGCTGCGTTTTCATTGCCAGCGCCACTTCCGCCGACAAGTTTGGCGGCAATCTCAATTATATTATCATTCAGCTGGCGGCTACCGGTCTGGGCGTCATGATGTACGCGCTGGTGTCCTCCGTCGATCTGGACTTTCTTTCGGAACACCGGATGGTGATGGTGGCTTTCAACTGCGCGCTGCTCCTCATGCTGATAAGCCCTCTGGGAACCGACCACGAGTCCGGCAACCGAAGCTGGATCGACCTGGGCTTTATCAGCGTTCAGCCCGCCGAGATCTGTAAGATCACCTATGTCGTTATTATGGCGTCGGTCATGTCGGCGCACCAGAACCGGATATCCAGTCTGCCGTCCGTCATACACATGTGCCTTCACCTGGGACTGCTGGTGGGACTGAACATGGTGCTGTCCGGCGACGCGGGCGTTTCCCTGATCTTCGTGTTTATCTTCATCGGCATGGCCTTCGGCGGCGGCGTCAGCCTGTGGTGGTTCGTCCTGGCCATCGGCCTGATCGTGGCGGCGTTCCCGATCCTGTGGCAGTTCCTCGGCGAGTACCAGCAGAACCGGTTTCTGATTCTGGTTGACGACACCATCGACCCCATGGGCATCAACGAGCGCTACCACTCCATGATGAACCTGCGTTCCCTCACCGGCGGCGGCCTGACGGGGCAGGGGCTGTTCAACGGCAACCGTACCCAGAGCGGCAGCCTGTTCGCCCAGCACACGGACTATATTTTCTCGTCCATGGGCGAGGAGCTGGGCTTCGTGGGGTGTCTGGCCATTATGATCATGGAAATGGCCATCATCGCCCGGTGCATCTATGTGGGTATGCACTGCCAGGACTATATGCGCCGTCTGGTATGCTACGGCGCCGCGTCCGCGCTGATGTTCCAGGTGATGATCAACACCGGCATGTGCATCGGCGTTATGCCCGTTATCGGCCTGACCCTCCCGCTGATCAGCTACGGCGGCTCCTCGGTGGTTTCGATCTACGCCATGCTCGGTCTTGTTTCCGGCGCCCACGCGCGGCCGCAAAGCCTGAGCCATGAACGATACGTGCAGCCATACAGGTAGCTTTTCCGCGCCCCACCTTTTGGTGGGGCTCAAAAAGAAATAAGGAAATTCCGAAAAAGTGGTTGACTTTCCGGAAAAACGTGGTATAATAATCCCTGCTTCGGTATGGAGGCATAGCTCAGCTGGTTAGAGCGCATGCTTCACACGCATGAGGTCACAGGTTCGAGTCCTGTTGTCTCCACCAGGTATTATATAGAGGATTTGTGTAACGGTAGCACACCGGACTCTGACTCCGTTTGCGGGGGTTCGAATCCCTCATCCTCTGCCAGGTCCACTGTAGTCGTAAGATTACAGTGGACTTTTTTTGCATCAAGGGCGCTCCGCTTTCATCGGAGCGCCCTTGATGCTTCATTTGATTGCCGCGCTGTTGTTCAGCAGCAGCGTGCTGTAGAGAAACAGCACGTCCTGACCGTGAAAGTCCAGAAACTGCCCCAGATAGTCGCTTCGGATGTACCGAAGGTCTACCAGCGTCACCTTGGCGTAGTCGTTTACCAGCAGCGGAACGAGGCTGCTTCCGAAGGAATCCCGGAATACAATCAGCTCCCGGCCGGTGGCCGCGTTGGGGTTTTCGATGGTCAGCAGACTCCGGGCACCGGAGAGATACACGTCGTACAGGTCTTTGCTGTCTAGCTTGGTCATGTCGTAGACGGCGGCGGTCTTCCCCGTTTCGTAGTCGTACACCCGGCATTCGTCCAGCAGCTTGCTTTCCATCAGGTACATGGTGTCCGGCTGCATGGGCAGCGCCGCCTGACCGTAATACACGCCGTAGAAGGGCTTGTCCACCGGGGTGACGGTATAGTCCTCCTGCCGGGGAGAGGACACCCCCAGCGCCTGACACAACGTCTGCGCCGCCGGGAGCAGACGTTCCTGCCGCCAATGGGTATCGGTGCGGTAATAGTCCTGAATGGACAGGCTGTCCGTCAGGCGGATGGGAGTCGCCCAGGGCATTCCGCCCTCCACCATGGCAAAGAGCCGGTCATAGTCCAGGGACAGCTGCCCGGCGGACTGCGCCAGATAGAAGCCCTTGTCCGGGACGATGGCAAGGTAAATTCTGGAATCGGTGGAGGAAAGATAGGTTTCGTATACGCTGCTGAACCGTTCCAGGGCGTGGCCGATTGATACCTCGCTCAGGGGGTATTCCTGTGCCGCAGCATAGCCTTGGGAGATATAAATGCCGCTTTTGTCGCTTTGCCGCAGGACGAAGCGATGAAACAGAGACTTGGCCTCGCGGAAGGTGTCCCGCAGGGGGAACTGATCCAGGCTGGCATCCTCAAAATCCGTCATGAAGCTGCCGTCCAGCAGTTTTTTCCCCTGAATGGCGGGCTTCTGTGCCAATTGGCGGCGCTCCGCGACGGAAATGTCCCGGCTGGGCGCCAGCCATGCCCACGCAGCCAGCACCGCCCAGACAGCCGCAACAATGATTGCGCAAATTCGATTTTTCATACCTTCGCCCCCTTAAAACCGGAAATACAGGAACGGGCTGAAGGAGCCATCCACCAGATAGGCCGTGCAGACGATCAGCAGCGCCAGCATTGCCGCGGCTTCCAGCACGACGCCCGTCTTCGTTCCGTCCATGCGCCGCGCCGCGTTTTTCACCACCGGCGTGGAACCGAGAATGCCCAGCACGAACAGGACGGCGTAGCTTTTCAGGTAATACAGCGTTTCGGCGGAGGTCAGGCTCAGGCTGCCGAAGCCAAACAGTCCGGCAAAGTCCTGCCCCGCCTGCGCAAGACTGTCCGCGTTGAACAGGACGAAACTGAGGACTACCGCCAGCAGCACATAGCCATGGCGCAGGACGCCCGGCAGCCTTTGCAGGACGGGAATCCACTTTTCCGCCAGCAGCAGCGCGGCAAACAGCAGCCCCCACAGCACGAAATTCCACGCCGCGCCGTGCCACAGCCCCGTAAGCATCCACACGGTGAGGATGTTCAGAACCCACCGCCAGCGGCTGACCCGGCTGCCGCCCATGGGGATATACACATAGTCCCGAAACCAGCTGCCAAGGCTGATGTGCCACCGCCGCCAGAACTCCGTGACGCTTCCCGAGAGGTAGGGGTAGTTGAAATTCTCCACAAAATGGAACCCCAACACCCGCCCCAGGCCGATGGCCATGTCGGAATAGCCGGAAAAGTCGAAGTAAATGTTCAGGGCAAAGGCCACGGCGTACATCCAGTAAAACAGGACGGACGTTTCCCCGCTCTGACGGAACAGCCGGATCAGCAGGGCAAAATTGTCCGCGAGGATGACCTTTTTCCCCAGCCCTACCAGAAACCGCCGCAGACCCACCGCCGCGTTTTCCCAGCTGTGCTCCCGGTGCTCCAGCTCCCGTGCGATGTCCGCATAGCGGACGATGGGGCCTGCAATCAGCTGGGGGAACAGGGCGACATACGCGCCGAAGTTGATGAGGTTCTTCTGTGCCGGGACGCTGCCGCGATAGACGTCGATGGTGTAGCTCAGGCACTGGAAGGTGTAAAAGCTGATGCCGACGGGCAGCGCAAGATGAAGCAGCGGAATTTTCAGGCCGGTGACGGTGTTCAGACTGCCGATGAAGAAGTCCGCGTACTTGAAAACCCCCAGCAGCCCCACGCTGATGACGATGGACGCCAGCAGCCAGAGCTTTTTCCGCTTCCGGGAGCGCTCGATGCCCAGGCCGCAGACATAGCACAGCAGGATGGTGAACACCATCAGGGGCAGCAGCCGCAGCTCCCCCCAGCCGTAAAAAATCAGGCTGGCAAGGAGCAGAACGGCGTTTTTCCCCTTCCGGGGCGTGAGAAAATACACCGCCAGCACCGCCGGGAGGAAATAATATAGGAAGGGAATACTTGAAAAAACCATAGGCGTGTTCGCTCCTGATGTGCAGTTCTCTTAGAAAAATGGCAGCGACCGGAATCGCTGCCACTTTTGTTAAATCACAAATTCGGGTTCGCCGACGATCTTGCCGAAGGCGTCCACAAAGGACTGGGCGGTGAGGTCGTAGCTGGTGTCCAGCATGATGAGCATCACCACGTCGCGATATCCGGTGACCAGCATGTCGTCCGCTTCCACACAGACCCACTTGCGGGGGTTGATGCCGGACTTCATGGCTTCGGCGACGGACTTGATGTCCTCACCCGGCGCGACCCGCACCATGACCATGGAAAAGGCGATGGAGCCGATCATCGGCTCGAACACCGCGGCCTCCGTCAGTACGCCGGCGTTATCCAGACCGGTGCTGCTCTTGATGGCCCACTGCCCTTCCTCGCTGGTGTCGGTGAGGTCGATGGTCTCGACGCCGCCGTCGAACTCCACCGGCTGCTGGGCAACGATTTCGTTCAGCAGCTCCTCCACGGTTCCCTCCACCTGATCGGGGGAGGTGGTTTCCGTGGGCTTGGATCCGGCACAGCCGGAAAGCAGGGACAGCGCCATGGCTACCGCCAGAATTGCAGTTAAAAATCTTTTCATGTTTCATTTCCTCCTGAAATTATTTCGGGTAAATCGTCTCTTCCAATAAGCATGCCCCAAAAACAGCAGGAGCATACCGGCGGCCGCGCCGCAGCTGTCAATGCACACGTCCCGGATGCCGGGGCTGCGGCCGGGGACGAAGATCTGGATGGTCTCGTCGATGCAGGCAGCGGCCACGCCCAGCGCGAACGCCGGAAGCCGCTTTTTCCCCAGCATCCCGAACAGCCACCCAAGCAGCAGTCCCAACGCGCCAAATTCGGCAAAATGGGCGCACTTTCGCAGCAGGCCGTCGCCGCCGGAGGGAACCGCTTCGCCGGGGGTGAACACGCCGTCCAGCAGCGCCTTCAGCGTGCCGCTGATCTGCCCGGAGACTTCCGCCGGGAGCAGGGAATTGCCCCAGATGAAAACCAGATTGCAGATAAGCAGCACCGTACACACCGTCATGCGGCGTTTTGTGCGCTTCACGTCAGAACCTCCAGATGCTCCAGCAGAATTTTCACACCCAGCAGGATCAGAATAACGCCGCCGGCAAGCTCTGCCTTTTTCTCATACCGGCTGCCGAACACGTTGCCGATCTTCACGCCCAGAGCGGACAGCAGGCAGGTGCAGATGCCGATAAACGCCGCCGCCAGCCAGATGTTGACGCTGCCGACCATGGCAAGGGAAATCCCCACCGCCAGTGCGTCGATGGAAGTCGCCACGGCCATGAGGAACATGGTTTTGACGGACAGATCGGCGTCCTTTTCCGGGTTGTCGCCGGATTCGTCCTTCTTTTCCAGGGCTTCCTTCAGCATATTGATGCCGATGATGGCCAGCAGGGCAAATGCGACCCAATGGTCAAAGGCCTCAATGGCGTCCGCAAACAGCGCGCCCAGGAAAAAGCCGACGGTGGGCATCAGCGCCTGAAAGCCGCCGAACCAAAGGCCGCAGGTCGCCTCCGCCTTCAGCGTTGCCTTTTTCATGGCAAGACCCTTGCATACGGATACCGCGAAGGCGTCCATACTCAGCCCCACCGCCAGCAAGAACAGTTCTCCGATTCCCATAAAAAATCCTCCGTACCGAATACATGTCAGCACAGAAGACGCGAAGAGACTGTGCCGGCCTGCAAAAGTCTCGTCATTTCAGGCTGAACCGGGGCCTCACCAGTATGTCGATTCAGTCCCGCGTTGTGCGCCGACCACTCCCTCTTCACGGCGCATTATAACAAAGATTCCTCCGCTCGTCAAGGCGAAGCGGAGGAATACACAGTTATTTTACAAATGCTACGGAATATCTGATTAGAGCATATCAGAATTGGCATTTTGTCAGACAATATTAGTCCGTTGTACGTTTCTTGTCTCCCTTAAAATGGATTTTCCTCTTATATTGTGCTTCCTTGACCTGATTATTCAGACGGCTCGACTCTCAGCATTTCATTAACAATTAGCGCCAACAATTCTTGCTGATACGATGTTTTGAGATCATCGGAAACTCGGATAACCATTGTTCCGCAAACTACGCGTGCGCCAGGACTTCTTACAGTACCCTCTTGGGATTTCAAGTCGTCCGCTCTTCGTCGAGCGTCTTCCTCTGTCCTATATACTTCAATGCAACCACCGGCGGGATTTCCTACTTCATTCAAGGATAGCAACCCGTTTTCCAATCCGTAATGTTCTACATCTCGATGACGGAAGACAATTTTTGCAGTGTACCAACCGGCTTTACCGATATAGTTTTCCGGATCGCTATCCTCAGTTAATGCGATAACATCTGTTATTCCTGCCTGTTCACGTATGTTATCTACCCGTTCTAAGACGAAGGATTCACTGGGGCAAGTCACCTGTTTCATCTGCTTAATGCTAAACTCCAATGCTTCCCTACCTTTGTTCACTATCTCTATAGTCGCCGTATAATCGGGTACTTGCATTGATTCAATAATATCAGCCAGTTCGGCAACGTAGATCTTCACACTTTCCGCATCTTTACGCATTATGCTTGACTGAAATACATTATAGTCTTCGGCCGCCTTTATGTCTTTGCTTGACCATTTCGGAATATCAACTAGTGCAACCTTTCCTTCGCTGATTACTGTGTTTGCAGCGAGAATCACGTCGAGATCATAGGGCTTTTCACCGGATGAAACAATACTTTGCAGTTCTTCAATGGCAGCAGTCAGCTTTTCATTTTCTGCTGCAATCTGTGCACTTTTCGCTTCGTATTTGGCAATTGTCCCATTGTAAATAGTGACCGCGTTATCATATACAACGGTAGCTTCTTTATAGGCTGGCTTTATTACCAAGGAAAGCAGAAGAATGGCAACAATTGTAGTTGCACCAACCACGCAGGATACAATCATAGCAATTTTCTTCAGCTTTGCCTTGGTGATAACCTTCTTTGCAGTTTCACTTTTTGCTCTATCTGTTGCTATTTCCTCAGTCACTTCAACATTTTCCACAACCATATTTTCCATTGGAAAACCACAATGAATACAAACCGGTGATTTATCAGATATCTTTTTTCCGCATTCCGGGCACTTAATAAGGGACATATTACCTTCTCCTTCGTCAAAATCTTCTGCCTTTGTAAAAAGCGCATAGCCAAAACTGCGCATGAAAAGCGCACTGCTTTTAACTGCCACAACGCAAGCAACCTCACCCCAAGGAATGCGAAACGAAGAATGTATTTTCGCCGATGCCAAACATCCACCCCTAGGGCATTTTAGGGACTAACAATCATTATAGGAATATATTATCACAAAAATTTGAAAAAAACAAGGTGAAAAGATGGCTTTCTATCAATATTAGGCAGAAACTGCATCAAGCACCGTCACACTGGGTTAAAAAGCATTTATTGGACAGAAAATAGATGGAAGTGAAAAGATTCTCTGCAAAAACGAAGACTATTTCCCTAAACTAGGGTCATAACCCATTCCACCACCAGCACCGCGGCGCTGCTGCTGAGGGCGACCACGATCAGACTCTTGCCCCGGTAGGCCAGAATCACCGCTACCACCAGCGCCGCCGCGCCGCTTAAGATAGAAGCGGTGCTGCTGAGGATGGAGGGGAACGTCATGGCCGTCAGGCAGCAATAGGGAACGTAGTACAAAAACGAGCGCAAAAAACGGCTCTTAATGGGCTTGCGGAAGATCGTCATGGGCAGGACGCGGATAAGATAGGTCGTCAGCGCCATGGCGAGGATGTACAGATAAATGTTCATGCCGCTTCCCTCTCTTCCTTCACCGGGAACAGCACGGCGCAGATGGCGGCGGCTGCCACGGTGCAGATCACGATGGACAGTCCCGGGGAAACGGTTTTCAGCCCCGGCGTCCAGGAAAACAGGCTGCTGAAGATCAGCGCCAGCACCACCGCGACAAAAATGTCCCGGTTCTTCTTCGCGGGGGGCACCACGATGGCGATGAACATGCCGTAGAGCATGACCCCCAGCGCCGTCCGGATGGAGAGCGGCAGGATCGACCCGGCCAGTGCGCCGCACAGCGTCCCCAGCGTCCAGCCGATAAAGGGCAGCGTCCCCAGCCCCAGCAGGAACGGCACCGTCAGGGGTGCTTCCCGCGCCATGGCGAGGGCGAAAATTTCATCCGTATTGAAAAACGCGATCAGAAGCCGGGGCAGCAGGCCGATCTTCTCGCCCATCCGCTGGCTCAGCGCCAGACTCATCAGGGCGTAGCGGCTGTTGATGACCAGCTGCGTCAGCACCATTTCCCACAGCGTGGCGGCGGCGACGATGAGGGTCAGCCCCGCAAACTGCCCCGCGCTGGTCAGATTCGTGGCGGAGATCAGCACCGCGTCCAGCGTTTTCAAGCCCTGCGACACGGCCATAGCACCGAAGCCGAAGCTCACCGAAAAATATCCCATCCCCACAGGCAATCCACGGTTGACGCCCACGCGGTATTCATTGTTGTTCATAAATAACACTTCTCTATGTCTCTTTTTTCCGGCAAACGCCGCCGGATGGTCAGCGGACGCCCTGATATTCCATCAGCTCCAGAACGTCCTGTCCCCGTTTGGTCAGCGCCATGCTGCCCCGGACGGGGCTGGCGTCGTAGGCGGGGGTATGATACTCCTTCAGGGGTTTGTCATAGTCCAGGGAG
>OHEK01000661.1_pt1 | contig 10899 bp, 16 predicted proteins | sample 1567301 | NCBI WGS metagenome assembly OHEK01 (sample SAMEA3879554, study PRJEB24766) | human gut metagenome | biome: human-associated habitat; feature: feces | place: USA | collected 1985/1987
TGGCGAAAAAAGCGGGGCAGCACACGCCGCCCCGCCGATCCCATACGGTTATTCCATCGCCCGCATTTGTTCAATCAGGGATTGTTTTTTCTGTCTGCGGATTGTCCATACAGACAAGATCAGCTCCATTCCGAACAACACCAGAATGAACAGCCCCATTTCCAAAACCGGGAATTGATAAGGCACTACATTTCCGGCAAAAGCTCCTATACTCATTTTTCTGCAAGCAAAGATGGAAGCCGGAAGCCCAACGATCAGCGTCGCCAATGTTGCAAAGAGCGCATAGCACAGCCCCTCACAGATGTTCATTTTACATAGCTGTTTTTGTGTTAGGCCGATAGAACGCAGAATACTGTTTTCCTGCTTTCGGGCTATCTGGTTAGAGAGTGTCGTATTGATAAGGTTGATAACGCCAAAGAGAAATACCAACCATGAAAGTATCTCCATACTGCCAAACGCAAAAGAATTTGTCATTTCTTCATATTCAATCACTGTATTGATTTCATCTAAGGCAATATTACTATGGCTGGCAACAATATTTTTCAATTCAGCTCCCACATAGTCCGTTTTTTTAGGGTCATTTACAATGCTCCATGAATAGTCAAAAGAGGTGATTTCCGGGTGCAGTTCGTGGAACAACGCTTCTGGTGCAAAAATAGTTGCCCCATCGACATGCATTTTTCCATGTCCTGAATATACCTTGCCTGAATTATACAATCCCGATATGGTAACAGAAATAGGTGATTGCCCCTCTCCAAAATAAAAGTCAACGGTTGAACCAACCACAATATTTTCATTTTGACTTAGTACATCATAATAATCAAGTAAAATGCTGTGGGAATCTTTTGGCATGGTTCCCTCCATTAAAGCAGCTTCAACTGCTGCATAATTTTGGTCGGTCAGCATATCACACATACCAACGGTTTGGTAAATGTCCGTCTTTATGGTTGCATGGAGAGTGTGTCTGCTTGGAATTATATCTGTAACGCCATCAATAGATAAGATTTCCTGCTTTAATTCCTCATTCAATGGATTTCCCGCTGCCATAACCTTTTCTTCTGTCATTTCAGAATCCAAATAAATTTTATAGTCGCCGTCTGGGAAAAACTGTCTTGCAAGCGCCTCTGGTGAGCGCAGCAAAACAATGGAGGATACCACAAGCAGGATAATTCCGCCCAAACTCAATGAGGCTACAATAGCAACGGTCTTTTTTCGGTCACGCTTAAAATTCGCAATTCCCATTGAAACAGGATTGAGCTTGATATTCTTTTTCCGGCTGCGGATGTCCTTTTGCACCGGGGTAAAACGGACGGCTTCAATGGGGGAAATCCCTGCCGCAATTTTCACCGGCTTACGGATGGAAATAGACACCATGATCCAACTGCTTATGAGTGTCAGGGAAACCATAACGACATAGGAAACAGCGTTAAATCCCTTGGAAAACAGAAGAAAACCGCAGCATACGCCCAGCACTGTACCAACCAAAATTCCGATACTGCCGAGTTTGCGTCCCTCCCGCTTTACAATCCGCTTGATTTGCTTTGGCGTTGCACCAATCGTCCGAAGCTGTCCGTAGCTCCTGATTTTGTCATTGATGGAGATACGGAAGATACTCTGAATCACAATATAGCCGCCGATCAGAACAATAACAATCACACCAACAATCGGTAAAAAATCAAAGGATTTAGAAGCATAAGCAAAATACTTGTTGTTCATGCTGGGATTAGGAAGCTGATATTCCTCTGCAATCTCCCTGCAATAAGAGGTTATCAGTTCCTCGCCCAACTGGTCGCTGTTTTTGAAATGGACATAGGCGCGATACCCAGCCGGATCAAACCCTTTCCATTCTGTCAGGGCAGCTTTGGAAAGAATGATAGCGCAGGTATTCGCTTCTTTTTCATTTACGCTGTCCATAATGCCGGTAACGACATAATCACCATGAAAACTCTCGGTATCTAAGGTCACACTGTCCCCGATCTTGGCATTGTTTCCATAGGTGGAGAGAAAGTATTCGCTTACGACAACTTCATTTGCTTTTTGGGGCAGATTCCCCTCCAATAGCTTCATTTGGTCGCGCCCAATCTCCATCATTTCTGCGTCATTATATACATAAGAGGCATGATAGCCCTGTTCCGAAAGTTCCTCACCGAGCATATAGTAGCCGCCTACGCGCTCAAACTCCGGCAGTCCTTTCAGGGTTTCAATGTCGTTTTCCTCTACGCCCAGCCAGACCGCCTCATAAGTATCGACAACCTGATTGCGCTGCATTTGTGTCAGGGAAGTAGCTACAATTCCCGTAAAGCAGATCAGAAATGCCGCCAGCGCAACGGCGATCACTACCATCAGATTCCGGCGCTTCTCGCTTTGCAAACTTTTCTTTGCCAGCTTCTTTGTAATGGCGCTGGTATCATTCTCAAAAGGCCATGTCATAGCCTGCCACCTCCTTACTCCACAATCTTGCCGTCCTCAATGCGGACAATCCGATCTGCAAGGCGGGCAATGTCGTTGTTGTGGGTGATCATCACAACGGTTTGTCGGAACTCCGCACTGGTACGCTTGATCAGCCCCAGCACCTCGGCGCTGGTCTTGCTGTCAAGGTTGCCGGTGGGCTGTGTTAAGTTAGTACAAAATAGAAAACCCCAGCAAGGCTGCTGCCTGCCGTGGTCTTCTTTATTTTTATTTTGTCTTGTGCAGTTCTGGTGGGTGTTTTCTCCCATCTATCCACCCGGACAGTTTTTGCCCGCACTTCGGGCAGTTTTCCGGCTGTCCCATGTAGTCATCAATCCAGTTCCCGCACGTCGGACAAAATACACCCTCTATTGCTTTGTCTGGGTTCCATATCGCAGGTTTGCTTTCTTTCATCTGCTTTTCCTCCGTATTGACTTTATATGATTGTAACATACTTTCTGGCTAATTCCCAAACCGCTTCATAGTCCTGCTGCTCTTTATATTCTCTGTTCCACGCTTCCGCTTTTTCCTGTTGTCCTGCTCTTTGTAATGCCTTATTCACTCTTGAAACAAGCATAAACACATTGTCGCCGTAATATTCCGACACTTCGCACACTGGCTTTTCTAATACGCCCGGAAGAACTGCCACACTTCCATCATTCAACACCACCCAATCACAATTTGTGTCATTCAATATGCTTTCTTCCGCAACATTTGTGTGTTGTGGGTATCTCTCACAAAATGCGCTGATTGCATTTTCCATATTGTCAATTATGGTGTATCCCTCTTTTTCAAAATATTCTTTCTGGTACTCTTTCATTGTCTGCACCATTTGTACTACCTCCGTATTGAATTATATTGACCTTGCCACATTTTCTTGCTATTATATCTATATAAACAGTTTGGGGCTTTGGTGGCAAGCCCGCCGCCCCTCTGTTTGTACCCTGTCGGCTATTCTGCCGACTTTTCTTTTTTCTGGTCTTCTGTAAGTTCCTTTACCTTTGCTTTCGCTTCGTCAAGGTCTTTGCAGCCGTCCAAAATCATTTCAACCATTTTCAAGATTTTTTCAAACTGTTTATCTGTCATATTGTCTGCCATGTTTTCTCCTTTCTCTTGCCGTATTCGTTAAAGTATTGTTGCTTCTTTAACTATCTTTAGTATATACTTACGGAAGTATAAAGTCAATAGTTTTTTCACAGTTTTTCAGAATTATTTTGCACTGCTCTCATATAATCTGCCAGCGTATATTCCTTGCTACTGATAAAATACCTGTTTGCCCCGTACCCTTGTACTTCTTCCAGTGTCAGTGCTTTTTCCCCTTTATATATAAAGTTGTATATATTAGCAATCCCGTTTTTCGTCTGTCTATCGTTCATTACTTCAAGCCAGCCGTCTTCCTGCTTTGGCGTGTCGTTCCCAACTATCATGTGCCAGCAGTTTTCAATCACCTTGTTTCTGGTTTCCAGATAATTTTCTTCTATCCTCTCCACTGGCTCTATAATCATTCTTTCTGCCACGTCAATTCCTCCCCGGTGTCCCGCTGGTACTTCTCTTTTACTGCTTCCACAACATAGTTATTCTGTGAGGAATAGCCCTGCTGCTTTGCAATCTCTTTTATGCGTGCTTTCATTCCTTTTGGCACTGCAAGTTCCATGCGGTCATAATTGCTGTCACGGTATTTATTTTTTGCTGCCGTGGCTGCTGGTCCTCTGGGTATGGTCTTCTTTTCTGTTGTATCTGGCATTTTCTGCACCTCCTATGGTTTTTAATCAGTATATCACACTTTGTTTTCTTACGGAAGTATACATTTTATACAATCTTACGGAAGTATATTTGTGTATTTTGCCGATTGTTTTTATACTTCCGTAAGTATATAATAAAGACAGTTAAGGAAGCAACAACAATATTTCAAATATACGGAGGTACAAACCATGAACGCATTATCAATCAATATTCCAGCAAACTTCATTTTCTCTTGTGAGAACACACTTGCAAGATACGCAGCCGCTACCAGTGAGGGCGTAAAGCGTGCCATACTTGACCGTCAGACCTTGCATGGTATCAAGTGGGCAATTCAGTTTTGCAAGTCCCTTGACACTGACTACATGACAGACGCCCAGCTGAAACACGCAATCCGCTTGACCATGTTTCGTGGTCAGTCTTGCCCGGTATTCCGTGGCTAATACATTACACGGGCGGCGCTGCTGCCGCCCAGAAAGAAAAGGTGAAATAATATGGCAAAATCTTATAACAGACGCTTTAGAAAGAACGGGCTTTCATTCATGGTGCAGGACACGCACCCGGCAGACCGTAAGACTGATACTGATAAATATTATCTGACAGTCAACCAGAATGGCATATATAAAATTGTGTACGATAATATCACATGGGAAATTCCAAAATTCCCAACTATCCACGCTGCGCAGTTCTGGGCGCTGACCAGTTCTGATTTTATCGGCACCATGTAAAATGCTTTTATCTTACGGAAGTATACATATTATACAATTATACTTCCGTAAGTTTGTGCATTTCGTCTATTGCTTTTATACTTCCGTAAGTATATAATAAAGACAGTTAAAGAAATACAGAACACGGAGGGTAAAGCAATGACAGTAAAACTTCAAGGAATATATAACAAGCAGGAAGCAAAGGCAGTAAAGGAATTAAAGACCGGGGACGTTATCATGTGGAACTATGGCTATACAAGCACCGTGGTTGACCTTATCCCAAGCAAGACCGGAAAGACAATCACTTGTCTTCTGAAAAGCAATCAAGATGGCGTCGTCCGTGAAAGAAAAATGGGTGCTGAAAGACTGGTTGCTATTGCATAGCAGCCAGTAGAAAGAATGGTGAATGATTATGAAAACAGATATTGTTATTTGCAGCAAGTGCAACGGCACTGGCAAATATATTTACAAATCCGGTATGACTGGTCCTTGCTACCAGTGCAACGGCAAAGGCTCTGTGAAGCGCATACCTCACAAGTCTTTTCAAATTTCCATTGTGAACAATGACGGCGTGCGCATTGATTGGCTGAATGTTAATGCAGGAAGCGAAAATGCAGCCATCAAAAAAGCCCGTGTGATTGCCGCCCGTGGTTGTTATAAAAACCAGATAGAAAGTATCAAGGCTGTTGAAAATGGTATTGATTTCACATATAAACCGATATGACGCCGTATTTGCCCCGTAAACGCAAAAAGACCGCAGGTGGTGTATTTCTCCACTTGCGGTCTTTCTCTCTTATTCTGGCTTATTCAGCAAAGCGTCAGCGGTATTATTTGAGGTCTGCCAGTGTGTTTCCCTCTTCATCAACAATCTTCGTGACTTCTGCCGCCATCTTCTCTGCTTCTTCCTTTGTTACGCTTCCGGTAATGTTCCCGGCTGCGTCGTAAAGGTTCACTGTTCCGTCTGCGTTGGTTTCCGTGGCACCCTCTGGCACATTGTCTGTGGCAATAGCCACTTTTTCTGTGGTTGTCACTGGCGCCGTGGTGTTAATTACTACCGTTGCAGCTGGTGTGGCTGTGAGTGCTTCCAGCGGTTCTGCGGTGTTGCTTTCTTTCTCTCCGGCTTTCATGGCATTGTATGCCGTCTGTGCAATGGCTTTCAGCTGGTCTTCTGTGACATTCAGCCCGGCTTCATCAGCAATCTTCTTTAACTGCTCCACAACTGCTGCCATCTTCTCTTCTCCGGTCTTGTCCTTTTTGAACTCTTTTGCCCATTCCACAAACTTTGCTGCCCACTCTGACAGTTCACCCAGCTTGTCTGTGACTGTCTTCGGAATGTTTGGGAAAACGTACTTGCCAAGCAGGAACGCCCCCAGTGTTACGGCAAAATATACAGCTGCATAAATAACTTCATTCATGGTCTTTTCCTCCTGTTGATTATGCAGGCAGCTTCAATGTCTGCCCAGCGTAAATGGTGTTGCTTGTAAGACCGTTCATGGTCTTAATTTCATTGTATCTGGAACCGTCGCCCAGCTGGTTTGCTGCAATAGCCCAAAGGCTGTCACCGCTCTTCACGGTGTATGTACGCACGCCGCTTCCCGGAATTTTGATTTTCTGCCCAACACTAATGACGTTAGGGTTTGCAATCCCATTGTAGCTTGCTAACTTCTGGTATGTGGTTCCATACTTTGCAGCAATGCCAGAAAGTGTGTCACCTCTCTGCACGGTGTATACCTGTTCCCCGGCTGTTCCCTGCGCTGGCTGTGCAGGTGCCGCAGGCTTTGCAGGTTCGCTGCTGGTTGCTTTCTTTGCAAAATCCGGTACGCCATAACCTCTGATATAACGCCCGTTGACCTGCATTGTGCGGCGTCCAACCGCATTGGACTTGTTGCCCTCAATTACTGTGAAGCTGTTACCGCTTACGCTCTCAACAATTCCCACATGTTCTGCGCTGCCTGTGCAATCACCAGCGCCGTTGTCGTCCCAGTCATAATAGATAAAGTCGCCCGGTTCCGGTGCCTTTGCGTCATTCTCGCACCAGCGCCCCATCTGCTGCCACAACTTAATCTGGCGGTTGCAGCTACATTCAGTAGGGATAATGTCTGTGTAGCCTGCTTCAATGGCAATTTCACTGGCAAAGGTTGCGCACCATGCGTCCGTATAGGTCACTTTGTAGCCCTGTGCAAGTGGCTTGTGTTCATTGTAGCGGTCAATGATTGCGCGGTGTGCTGCGGTGCCCTCTCTGGCTCCCATGTGTGCTGTTGCTTTCGCAACAAAGTTCTTTCTTACTTCTGATACATTCATATTGCTTGTACCTCCATTCTTTTTATTGCTAACGGCTCCGGCTGCGTACTGGTCATAGTATTTCTGCCCATATCCCGCACGCTTTGTCTTCACCGTGTCGCTCTGGTCTGCCGGGCGCTCAAACTGTGTCAGCACTGCATTTGAAGCAGCAATGACGGTCTGTGCGCTCTTTAATACTGACAGTGTGGCTTTGTAGCCCTCTGTCAATTCTTTCATAAGGAACCCCAGCTGTGTTTCAAGGTCGCCAATAGACTTCCCGGCGGCTTTTGCATATTCCAGCAAAGCGGCTTTTCTGGTGTGGTATGTCCACTGCGCCAGCCCATAGCCTGCGCCGTCCCTTGCAAAGTTTTTATAGCTGCCGTTGTCCACGGCTGCTGTGTAGCTTGCGTCAGTGTGTCCCAGCTTCTTTTCATAGCTGTTCTGCAAGTTCTGCGGGTTCAGCCCGCTTTCCGCAAAAAGGTTCCCCATCAATCCGGCTGCCCCACAACTGGACAGCCCTTTTGATTTCAGAAAATTCCAAATCTTTTCTGGTGTTGTTTTTCCTATTAGTCCCATGTCTTATACCTCCCCGTCGCTACTGCGTCATACTTGAAAAGTCAGACAGCGTGCCGGACAACTCCGGGTATGCAGCTTTGATTTTCAGCAGGTTTTCTGCCTTTGCTTTCCAGCAATAGAACGCTACTGCGGCAGCAGTTACCCCGCCAACGAATGTCAAAAGGACTGATAACTGGTAAAAATCCTTTGTGACCACTACCCACACACCCACGGCAAATGCTATGTAGTAAGTCGCCAGAATTGAAAAGATAATGATTTTTGTTGCGCTGGTCTTTCGCTCCGGGTGTTCCTGCAACTCTTCTTTTCTCTTCTTCCTGCGCTGTCTGAAATACTGTAAATTCCATAAAAAAAGCACTGCTAATGCCAGTGCAAATCCAATGATAAAAAATATTAAACTTTTCATGTTGCTGTTTTGTACCTCCTATGGTTCTTCCGGCTTTGACAAAGCAAAATCATTTGTGCGCATACACTCTTTGTATATTTCCGTTATGTATTCATGCGCAACATCAACTTGCCCGTTTGTCAACTTGCGGTCTTTGATGTACTTGTCATACTTTGCCAGTATGTCAATGATATGGTCGAACTCTTCTTTTGTATGGCGTCTGTGATTTATGCAACTGCTTTGAAATTCCAGAATTTCCATACGCCAGCTGTCAACCTTGTGGTCTGTAAAGTCTTTTTGCAGCTGGTCCAGTTGTTCTTTCATGTCGTGGTTCATAAGATTTCCCAGCTGTTTAATCAACCAACGCACGGGCTGTACTTTAATTCCCGGCGTTAGGTCAATAACAATCCCAATTCCCGCAAGCCACGCAATGACTTTCTGTACCACTTCCCAGACGTCCGCTGGGTTAAGCGTCTGTATTGCTTCCACTGTCCGTCACCTCCTTTTCTTCTGGCTGCTTGATATAATCATCAGTGCTGCCGTAATATCCGCAGAATAGACCGCATTTGTTGGCTGGCTTCTTCTCCGGTTCTGGATATGACTTGCCCATTTCTTGCAAGTACAGTTCGTTTAGGCTCTGGCGCATACCGTAACTGTTGAAGTGCTGCAATATGCCCCGGTATGAAGCAACGGACCTATCCAGTGTATCTTTGTCAATCTCTCCGGCGTGATATGCTGCAAACATATATTTCAATCTACGTTTCAGCTTCTTTGCCGTCTTCTTACGCAATTTTACGTGTGTTGACCAAATACGGAAGCCCACAAACTCAATACCCATGCTGGTTGGTCTTATGCAGGTTTTCTTGTTAAGCTGTAAATGCAGCTTGTTTCCCAGAAAGTCCGCAATCTTATTCTTTATCTTTTCCAGATACTTTTTGTCTGGGTGTAAAATTATAATGTCGTCCATATAGCGTATGTAATAATGCAGGTGCAGTTTGTGTTTGCAGAACTGGTCAAGTTCGTTCAAATACAAATTCGCAAACATTTGTGAAGTCAGATTGCCAATAGGCAGCCCAACTTCTCCCAGCAATTCATCAAACGCCACGTCGCCAATGTCAGCACCCAGCGGCAGACCAAAGTTTGTGTCTTCGCAGTTTATTATTACTGACAAGACGTGCAACAAATCTTCATCAGCAATCTTCTTCCGCAAAATGTCCATCAATACTTTATGGTCTATTCTGTAAAAATACTTTGCAATATCCAGTTTCAAATAATAGAAACGCTGCGGTTTCCGGTCAGTCTGTTTCAACCAATCATGCAGGCGGTTGACTGCTTTGTGCGTTCCCCTGCCTACTCTGCAAGCGTAGCTGTCAGAAATGAACTGCTTTTCAAAATATGGGTTCAGCTGGCTATATATAGCGTGCTGCGCCACACGGTCTTTGAATGTTAGTGACATAATCATGCGCTTTTTCGGCTCATAAACATAAAATATGTTGTAGCGTCCCACGGTGTATGTCTGCCAGATAAATTCATTCTGTAATTCAATCAGATTTTCTTCTAACTTATCCGTGTACGCCATTACATCTGGTCTGTACCGTTTGCACTTTATCCCGGCTTTGTACGCATTGAAAAGATTTTCAAAGTCGTAAATCATAGGGAAAATGTTTTTGATTTTGTGCAATTTCTTTTCCCTCCTGTTGTTAAAATCTGCCGTACAAATCAAATTGCGGTTCTTCCGCAACTCAAACGTGATATATACATTCAGCGCCAGTCTTCCCGGCTCTGACTTTCAGCCCTGCGGCTTACTAACTATCTTTACGGCTATTCAATCTTTTTCCTACGGCTCCCGGCTGGCAGCCTTTGGAATGGAAATAAACCCCTTTAACCCAGACGCACTGGACATGTCCACTTGTGGGCACGACTGCTGGCAGAAATGGGGTGAAGCGGAACGCAAGGACACATTGTTGTTGACGTTAGAACGGGCGTTGTTCAAGTTCAGCGCACCAGCGCCACCGTTGGAAGTGTTGTTGAAACTCGAACCCCGGATAGGCACGGCAAGTCCCCTATTAACGGCTTATTCCCATAATATAAAAAGCAGGTGTTACCCTGCCTTTTACCAGTCTTATTTTGCAGCACTCCCATTCCCGGAAGTGCTGCCGTTCAGTGATTTATAATAGCCGCCCACCATGCAGCCTATTTCATTGATATATCTTGCCATCATTTCATATTTCTTCATTGGCAGACACGGTTTGCCGCTACGTGTGTATTTTGTACTCGCCGCAAGTCTTATCAAATGCCGTAGCACATCAACTTTCGTGTCCAGTTCTCCAAGTGTCGTTTTCTTATAGTGCTTGTTTTCAAGCATTATGACCAATTCCAAAATATCCAGCATGGTTCCGTCTATCTTCTGTGCAAGCCCTCTTTTTGCTCTGGGAAATTCTTCAAGCTGTGGTCCTGCATATTCCAGCATTTCCCACACTTTATTTTTCATTTTGAAGTCTTCCTGTGTGGCGTTATCTCGCACATTGTCCAGCTGCGGCGGTCTTTCTTCTGTTGTGTTTTCCGGCATTTCTTAAACCACCTTTATTGTATTTTTGTAGTATGGGGCTTACTGCCGTAAGCCCCGCAGTTTATCAGTTCCCAGTTTCCAGTTATTCATATAAAGCGGAACGCAAGGACACAAGGTAGTTGACGCAAGAACGGGCGTTGTCCAAGTACAGCGCACCAGCGCCACCGTTGGAAGTGCTGTGGAAACTCGAACCCCGG
>OHEK01000666.1_pt1 | contig 10796 bp, 6 predicted proteins | sample 1567301 | NCBI WGS metagenome assembly OHEK01 (sample SAMEA3879554, study PRJEB24766) | human gut metagenome | biome: human-associated habitat; feature: feces | place: USA | collected 1985/1987
TGGCCAGTGCCTTCCGGCACTGGCTCCTGTGTTGGGGGCCTTTTTTAACAGCCCCTTTTGCTATGAAAGCGCCCCCCAAAAGGGCGCAAAACAGCCCCCACCGTTTGATATGTTTCCCCCCCGATACTGTACCCCCAGTATTGGGGGGATATATATTAATGTGGTTACAGGGGGAAGAAACGACAGGAAGCTTGTAGAAGTTGCAAACTGCCCTTCTTGTGCCGTCCCTTTAAGGTTGTATTAACTTTTCAAAAAATCCTTGACTTTTCTGTCTACAGGCAGTAGAGTATAATTGTCTACTGACAGTAGAGCAAAGGAGGCAACTCATATGGCGGAATATAAGCTGGGTGAGATCGAGACCATTTTTGCGGATATTATCTGGGATAATGAGCCTGTCACTTCTCGCCGCTTGACGGAACTGGCGGAGGAACGCCTGAACTGGAAACGAACCACGACATACACGATTCTGAAACGGCTTTGTGATCGGGAGCTGTTCCGGAATAAGGATGGCAAGGTAACATCTCTGGTCAGCCGGGAGGAATTCTATGCACGTCAGAGTGAAATATTTGTGGATGAGACATTTCACGGTTCTTTGCCTGCGTTCTTAGCCGCATTTGGCAGCCGCAAAAAGCTGTCTGACGGCGAAATCGACGAACTGCAAAAGGTCATTGATTCCATGCGGGAGGATTCCCATGCGTAATCTGTTTTCTCAAGTGCTGAATATGAGTATGACGGGCAGCATCGTCATTCTGCTGGTCATGCTGGCCAGACTCATGCTGAAACGATCTCCAAAGATTTTTTCTTATGCACTCTGGTTGGTGGTTTTGTTCCGGCTTCTGTGCCCGGTGGCATTTACAGCACCCGTTTCCGTTCTGAATGCGTTGGAACCGGAAATTCGGGAGACATCAGGCGCAGCCAGCGTGGTTTATTTTCTTCCTGCCGAAGCCAATCGGAATCCTGATTTCACTTTCGTTCCGGCTGAAAATCAGTCAGGGTCGGAACTTGCGCAGGCAGGGGAGTCAGAGCATGCCGGATTGGATATTATGGCAATCGTTCCTTATGTCTGGATCGCCGGAACCGGCAGCATGATTCTTTACAGCATCGTGCAGTATATCCGCCTGAGACGGAAACTGGTGGGCGCTGTGGCTTACACAGGAAACGTTTATCGTGCCGATTATATTGACACGCCATTTGTTATGGGCATCTTCGCCCCCAAAATCTATTTGCCCTCCAATATCCCAACACAAGAACAAAAGTATATCATTGCTCATGAGCGGCATCATATCCGCCGCTGTGACCATATCATCAAGCTGCTGGCATATTGTGCCCTGTGCATCCACTGGTTTAATCCTCTGGCGTGGGCCGCATTCATTCTGGCGGGCAAAGATATGGAGATGAGCTGTGATGAGGCGGTGATCCGGGAAATGGGGCCTCAAATCAGGGCGGACTATTCCGCTTCATTGCTGAGGCTTGCAACGCATAAAAAGATGATTGCCGGGATGCCCCTGGCCTTTGGCGAGGGTGATACGAAAGGTCGCATTATGAATATGGCGAAATGGAAGAAGCCCAAGTTATGGGTAAGTATGATTTGTGTATTGCTGTGCGCCGCTGTTTTAGTGGCTTGCGCAGTCAACCCCCAAACGTCAGACGCCATCGACGACACCCCTACCGATGGCTCTACAACACCTACCGAAGAGCGTACAGCTGCTACTGACGGTTCTGCTGTCGTTACAGATACGAGGCTGGTTCAGTATGGGGCATTGAAGATGCTGCTGCCTTCCGGCATGGAAGCAGCGGACGAAGCCGGCAGCATCACATTGACTGTGGATGCCAAGACTGTCGGTGGTATTGCTCTGCGGCATCAGAAGCAGGCAAACAGCCCAGACACATTCTCTGCGGATTGGATGGCTGAAATCGGTGTTCCGGAAGCTTCTGATGCCGCCATGAGCTATATGAGCGGCAGTTCAAAATACGCAGATTACGAGATCATGTATTTCCCGGATATTCCGGTAAATCGGGACGCTAACGGCAATATCATTGCGGATGAGCAGGGAACATATGTACTGGAGAATGAAGTGACACACTATTTCTTTGTCAATGGTACAGATGTCTGTGATATTTGGTTCTACAACAATCAAATTCCGGATATTATGCGGGAAAACATTCTGAAAACCTGTGTTTTGGAAGGCATTACGGATATTGCGGTTACGCAGACTGCATTGAACGAGGAAAAGGAAGCTTTGCAGCAGTGCCGTTCCGTTCTGGAACAGATCCAAAGCAGCGACGCCTGCAAGATTGAAACAAAGCAGGAGAATGGGCCGGGTGCGCTGAACGATACTACGCTCTGCACTGACTGGATTCATGGTAAAGACCGGCTGCGTATCAGCATTATTCCGGAAAGCGGCGGCGCCTCAATGTTTGGTGGCTTGCTTGTAGATGGGAAACAATATGACTGTGATTCCGCACAGCAGTGGCGGGAAAGCTCTTGGTGGGAATGGACTGATCCATGGCTGGTAAGCTTTCAGTGGGATGATTCTGTTGTTGCCTATATGGATACGCTCGAAGACGAAAGCGGAATCACGGTAATGCTGCGGATCGACCAGCCTTTTGCCGAAGGTGAAAATGAACAGCCCCATTATTTCGTAAATTTCAATTTTGATACGGATGGCGCTTTCAGCAACGTCTATGTGCAGACCAATCTTTTCATGAATTATTCCACTTCAAGAACAGAATCTGTTGTATCGCTTGATTCTGAGTTGATTGAAGCGGAGATTCAGAAGGAATATCAGAAAGCGATCGGATAGCAGTCATACTGAACTCCTTGCCCTTCGGGCAAGGAGTTCATATGAGACTTGTTTTGTGATTTTCTTTCCTTATAAATCACAAAACTGGCAGCGCCATTAGGCGATGCCTTCCTGATTAAAATCAAAGATTTTAATCAGGAAATAGTATCAAAAACCTCGCAGAGGAAAGCAGCCCGCAGGCGGCCAGGGCGTGCGCGCAGCAGACTGTCAGACCCTTTATTTCAAAAGGCCTTTGGTCTTCTGAAATAAGCGAAAAAGCACGCCGAAGCGTGCTTTTTCTGGTGACCCGCCGGGGATTCGAACCCCGGACCCACTGCTTAAAAGGCAGTTGCTCTGCCAACTGAGCTAGCGGATCAGATTTGGCTGGGATGGCCGGATTTGAACCGACGAATGCCAGAGTCAAAGTCTGGTGCCTTACCGCTTGGCGACATCCCAATGTTGGCGCGGCGCCCTTCGGCCGGACACACAGAGCATTATAACATGCTTTGCACCGTTTGGCAATCCTTTTTTTGCGAATTTTGCGGTTTCATCCGTTCTTTCTTCCCCGATGGCCGCCCCGGAAGATTGGGACTTGAAACCTTCGCCGTTTTGCGCCATAATAACAGCAAATCCCGAATCTGGAGGAACCTTCATGAACATTCAAGATTGGACACTGTACTATGACAACTTCGGGCCCTTGCCCTGTCAGGCGCCCTGCACCATGTACAGCGTGCTTTACGACCACAAAAAAATCCCCGACCCCTTCTACGGCACAAATGAGCGGGAGCTGCAATATCTGGCCGAAAAGGACTGCGTCTTTGAATCCGTCTTTTCCGCCCCGCCCGCACTGTTCACGCGGGAACATATCGAGCTGGTATTTCATGGGCTTGACACCATCTGCCATATTTACCTGAACGGCACCCTGCTGGGCAAGGTCAAAAATATGCACCGGGAGTACGTCTACGAGGTCAAGCCCCTGCTGACAGCCGGGGAAAACACCCTCCGGCTGGAATTCAAGTCCCCCCGGCGCTACTTCGCCCAACAGCAGCACAAGCACTACCTGTACATGAACGACGGCGACACCCTCCCCGGCGCCGCCCATCTGCGCAAGGCCATGTACCAATCCGGCTGGGACTGGGGCCCCACCCTGCCGGACATGGGCATTTTCCGGGGCGTGGAGCTGAAGGGCTGGAACGTGGACCGTTTCGACGGCGTGGCCGTCCGCCAGCACCACGAAAACGGCAGCGTCTCGGTGGAGCTGGACGTGACCACCAAATGTCACGCCGGGTGCGAGATCTACGCAGACTTCGACGGCAAGCGCGTTCTTCTGAAAAACGGCCATGGCATTATCCAAGTGGATAACCCGAAGCTGTGGTGGGCAAGGGGCTACGGCGACCAGCCCCTTTATGATCTGGATGTGGAGCTGGTTTGCGGCGGCGAGGTCATCGACCGCTGCCACAAGCAGCTCGGCCTGCGCACCCTCACCGTCAGCACGGAGCCGGACGCGGACGGCAAGGGCAGCGAATTCTGCTTTGTGCTGAACGGCGTGAAAATTTTCTCCATGGGCGCGAATCTGGTTCCCATGGACAATTTGCTCAGCCGCATCACCGACCAGCGGTGGGAAACCATCGTCCGTCAGGCTGTGGACGCCAACTTCAACACCCTGCGGGTCTGGGGCGGCGGGTACTACCCCGACAGCCGCTTCTACGAGCTGTGCGATCAGTACGGTCTGCTGGTGTGGCAGGACTTCATGGTCGCCTGCGCCAACATCTATCTGACGTCGGAGATGGCCGAGGAGTTCACGCAGGAAGCCATTTGCAACCTGAAGCGGCTGCACCACCACGCCTCCCTCGCCCTGCTGTGCGGCAACAATGAGATGGAAAGCGGCGTCATCAACTGGGGTTCCCGGGACAATCAGCTGGTGCGGGACGACTACACCCGCCTGTACGGCCATCTGCTGCCGGAGCTGTGTGAGACCTACGCGCCGGATACCTACTACTGGCCGTCCAGCCCCTCCTCCGGCGGCGGCTTTGACGACCCGGACAACCCCGCCAAGGGCGATACCCACTACTGGGAGGTCTGGCACGGCGGCGTCCCCTTCACTGCCTACCGGCAAAAGCGCTTCCGCTTCTGCTCCGAGTACGGCTTCGAGAGCTTCCCATCCATGAAAACCATCCGCACCTTCGCCGGGGAGGAAGACCTGAACTGCTTCTCCCGGGTCATGGAGAACCACCAGAAGTGCCGGGGCGGCAATGGGAAGATTCTGCGGTATCTGGCGGACAACTACCTGTATCCCGCCGCCTTTGAGAATCTGGTGTACGCGTCTCAGCTGCTCCAGGCGGACGCCATCAAATACGGCGTGGAACACTTCCGCCGTCAGCGGGGGTACTGCATGGGCTCTACCTACTGGCAGTTCAACGACTGCTGGCCGGTGGCCTCCTGGTCCAGCGTGGACTGCTTCGGGCGCTACAAAGCACTGCACTACGCCGCCCGGAAGTTCTACGCCCCCGTGGCCATGGGCCTGTTCCTGGAAAACGGGGCGCTCACCGTCAACATTGCCAACGAGACCCGTGCCGGTTTCCGTGGCCACATTCATCTGGCCATGTGCCGGGGGAATCTGACCGTGCTGGACGGGCTTCGCCGGGATGTGGAGGTGGAAGCACTGTCCTCCCGGGATGTGCTGACCTACCCCGTGGACAGCCGCGACCCCTACGACACCTTCCTGTATGCCGACCTGTACGATGAGCAGGGCCGCTTCCTTATGCGTCAGGTGGAACTGCTGGTGCCTGCCAAGCATTTCCAGTGGCGCAAGCCGGCGTTTGACGTCCGGATCGCCCCCGTCCCTGGTGGGGCGGAAATTTCCGTTCAGGCCGATGTATTTGCCAAGGGCGTTTTTCTGGACTTCCGGGACTTTGACTGCGTTCTGTCCGACAACTTCTTCGCTCTCACCGCCCCCGCGCCCTACCGCGTGACGGTGCAGACCTCCCGCAGCGTGGAGGAGCTGGAACAGAATCTGACCATCAAGTCCGTGTATGACATCCGCTGACCGGTAAGGTCTGCGGATATCCCGGCAAAAACCGGGCGGGGCATATCGCCGCATTGCTGCGCGATATGCCCCGCTCTTTTTTTGCAATCTGTCGAAATTTGTGCTACGCTATCGGTGGTGCTACCAGTACCCCGGTAGGCGGTTCCCCTCGATTTTTTCGGGGGTGATGCTTCTTTTGCCCCCTGTTGAAAGGGGGGACGATTATGGTTACATGGGAAGAGTTACTCACTTTTTGCATGGTCATTGTCGCTATTATCTCTCTGGTTATCCAGATACATGATAACAAAAAGAAGTAGCTGCCTAAGCTCCCCAGCTCACAGCTACTTCTTTTAGCCACGTTGGGGAACCGACCTACTGGCAGCACCCCTGTATTCATAGTATATCCCAGAACTTCCGTTTTGTCAACAGCCCCGCCGGCCGGCGGGGCTGTTTTTGTCCTTATTCAGAGTCCACCATTTCCTGACGAAGCTCACTGCGGCGCACCAGGAAGCGGCGGATGGCGAACAGTCCCGCAATGCAGGCGATGCAGGCCACGTTGCTCCAGGGGTCGTCGTGGCTCAGAATCACGTGACGGGTGATGGCTACGGTGAGCACCTCCAGAATGTTGGCGGGGGTGGTGTCGATCAGCATCCGCACGAATTCCAGTCCCACCACGATGGACAGCAGGTTATGGAGCATGTGGCTGACGTCGGCAAAATATGCCGTCCCTTCGGTGACCATGTTCACTACCTCAATGCCCAGCGCGCCCACCAGCGCAATGAGGGTGATCCCGGCAATGATCCACTCCATGATCTTCAGCGCCCAGCGGAAAAACTGCTCAGTCTTCCGGTCGCGCTTGGCTAATTTGCCGATCTTTTCCTGTACATTGGGGTCGTCAGAGTGGGTTGTCTGGAGCATGGCAATACCTCCCGGCGATGTTGTATTGCCATTATACACGATTTTCCTCTGAAATGGAAGCCCTTTCTTTACCAAAACTTATATACTTTACTTCCGGTAGTGCTTCCGCATCTCCGCTCTTGCCGCTTCCACTTCCTCGTGAAGCTCCCGGGCGGACATCCGCAGAACGCCGCTTCCGAAGGAGGACAGCTGCACCAGTCCGTCGGAGGACGCCACCCGCACGGTGTAGTCCCGGCCGATCTCGTGGGCAAGCGCTTCAATGTAAGCATCGGCGGTCTGGCCCTCTTTGGTGTAGACCACCTGAATGTTGTGGAACTGGCTCTTTTCGCCGGGATTACCCTTCTGCTTGTAGCCGTCGAATACCACCACCAGGCGGCACTTGGTGAAGCCCGCGTAGCTGGAAAGCCGGTCGCACAGCTGCCGCCGGGCGGCGTCCAGATCGTCCTTGGCCTGCGCCGCCAGGTCGTCCCATGCGAAAATTATGTTATAGCCGTCCACGATGATATATTTCTGCCGGGGCGTCCGGATGGTGACGTCGTCGGCCGCCGGGCGGTTGGAGACGCCGTAGACGGGGCGGCGGATGGGGCCGAACTCCCGCTCCATGATCTTTTCCAGTTCCTTGTCGTCCAGACGGACGTTGCGGGTGATGATCTGGGGGGCTTTTTCCTCCTTCAGACCGCTTTCCAAGTGCATGTAGTCCTTCACCTGATTCCACTTGACGGTGAAGCCCGCCCCGTGGGCGCAGAAGACGGAGTCCGGGGTGTTGGCCAGATCGGCCTCCGGGTCGTATCCGGTTTCCGCGACGACGGCGTCGGTATTGTGGCAGGGGGCGTAGCCGTGGAGGGTCAGCTGCATCCGTCCCAGCCCCTGCGTATAGGCCGCCAGCGTGTCGGCGTAGTCCCTGATCTCCGACGCAGGGACAAGCCCCTTCAGCGTGGACAGCGCCCCGGCGGCCTCCGGCGCGTCGAATTCGCCGCCCATGGCGCGGATGTCCGTGATGGTGCGGCCGATCTGCTCCGTGGGCATGGTCAGGCAGAATTCATACCATGGCTCCAGCAGGACGGATTTCGCCTGCATCAGTCCCTGACGGACGGCTCGGTAGGTCGCCTGACGGAAATCCCCGCCTTCGGTGTGCTTTAAGTGCGCCTTGCCCACAAGCAAGGTGATCTTCATATCCGTAATCGGCCCGCCCACCAGGACGCCCCGGTGGACTTTTTCTTCCAGATGGGTCAGGATGAGCCGTTGATAATTGACATCCAGCACGTCCGTGGGACATACGGTGTCGAACACCAGACCGCTGCCGGCGGGCAGCGGCTCCAGCAGCAGATGCACCTCGGCATAGTGGCGCAGCGGCTCAAAATGCCCGACGCCCTCCACCGTGTTTTCAATGGTTTCCTTGTAAAAGATACGCTGATCGCTGAGAGTCACGTCCAGAGCGAAGCGCTGCTGCACCAGACTGCGGAAAATCTCCTGCTGCACCCGCCCCATCATTTGCACGTGGATCTGTCCGTTTTCCCAGAGCAGACGCAGCTGGGGTTCCTCTTCCTCCAGCTGCCGCAGCTTGGGCAGAACCTGCGCCGGGTCGGCGCCTCCGGGCAGATTTACCCGGTAGGTCATGACCGGCTCCAGCACGTAGGGCTGCCCCGCCGGTTCCGCCCCCAGAGACTGCCCCGCGTAGGTTTCGGAAAGCCCCGTCACCGCAGCCAGCTGTCCGGCGGCAACTTCCTCCGGGGCGGTGAATTTGTCGGCGGAGTACCGCCGCAGCTGTACGATCTTTTCCTCCCGCGGTTCGTTCTTCCGGTTGACATAACGCAGAATAGAGCGAACCTTCAGGCTGCCGCCGGTGACCTTTATCCAGGTCAGGCGGTTTCCCTGGGGATCCCGGGAAATTTTATAGACTTTTGCGGCGAATTCGTCGGGATAGGCTGGTTCCGGGGCGTATTTGTCCAGAATATCCAGCAGCGTCTCCACGCCCTCCAGCTTGAGACCGGAGCCGAAGCAGCAGGGAAACAGCTTCCGTCCGGCGATCAGCGCCCGGAGATTCCCTTCCGTAACGCCGCCGGTTTCCAGATAGTTTTCCAGCAGCGCCTCGTCGCACATGGCAGCGTTTTCCGCGATCTCCTCCGGCGGCGCGGTAAAATCCACGCAGGCGGGGCTGAGCTGCTGCCGCAGTTCGGCCAGCAATTTCTCCTTGCCCATTCCGGGCAGGTCCATCTTGTTGGGAAACAAAAACGTCGGTACCTGATAGCGTTCCAGCAGCCGCCAGAGGGTCAGGGTGTGGGCCTGCACGCCGTCGGTGCCGCTGATAACCAGCACGGCGCAGTCCAGCACCGGCATGATGCGCTCGGCCTCGGCGGAAAAGTCCACATGGCCGGGGGTATCCACCAGCGTGACGGCGCGGTGCTCCGTTTCCAGCAGCGCCTGTTTGGAAAAAATGGTGATGCCCCTTGCGCGTTCCAGCGCGTGGGTATCTAAGAATGCGTCCTGATGATCGACCCGTCCCAAGGTGCGCCGCGCCCCGGCTTCATAGAGCATCGCCTCGCTGAGCGTGGTCTTCCCCGCGTCCACATGGGCAAGTAGAGCCGTACAACATGGCGTCTTATTCACTTGTTCAGGCATATAAAACGCCCCCTTCCATGGATAATTACAGGTATTATACCATGGGAGGGGGCGAAAAGTCGATAGATTAACGCTGATTTTTCCGAAAAGTATGGTACTGCTTGCGCATTGACGGCATCTTATTTAGGCAGGTTCGGATAGATGTTGACTTCCAGTTTATCATCCGGCGAACGGTACACTGTAGCCTTTTTCATAACCAGTTTCCACATGCGGTTCTTTTCTTCTATCTCCAATAAGGGATAGCTTTCAAGGATATGCTGAGTGGTTGGTATGATCTGCGCTACCTGCTGCTCCTTTTGATTTTTCTCATTCTGCTGGCGAATCAGGTCGGCTTCCGCAAGCTGTAGCTGCTTAATTTCCTTGGACAGTGATGTATTTCGCTTCGTGAACATATCAATGGTGTACACGCCCTTTTCCAGATACTCGCAGATGCTCTCCTGCTGATGCTGCAGCCCTGCAATCTGTCCCCGTATGGTTTCCAGCGCAGCTGTGACAGGATCAGCCTCAGGCTGCTGGTCAGCTTTAATCTGAACCATATACGCATCGAGCCATTCTTCCATAGCCGTCTTAATTTCGCTTTCGACAACCGCACATTTTATGATCTTGCAATCGCATCCCCTGGTGGTGCAGCGATACCACGGCGTTGGATTCTTGTGTTTATCAGGGATCATGCGCTTCATGACCGCACCACACTTTCCGCAGAACAGAATACCAGCGAAGGGATTTTTCAGCTGACGATCTGAATTCACCGGATTATGATTGCGCTGCTTTTGTGCCGCTTTCACCCGCTCCCACTGTTCTTCGGTGATAATCGGCTCATGCAGGCCGTCATAGAGCTCATATTCATCGTTCTGAATCCGCTTCTTGGATAGCATACCATCCTTAATCACTTTCTTCACCGGCTCCCTGCGCCAGCGGATTTTCCCGAGATACACTTCATTGGTCAGAATATTGGCAACGGAGGTCTGGCTCCACTGCCCTTTCCGGGCGGGGATGTGCATATCGTTCAGCTTGCAGAATTGGACACCACCCGTTCTCACAGATATGCAGACAAGGCCATTGAAGAAATCCTCAACTCCGATCTGAATGATCTCCCGAAACGGAAGACGATTGCATTTCCAAAATGATGGGAATACGTCGCTGCGGCGGATTTGATATACCTTTTGCTCCCCCGGTGATGCCGCTCCATTCCAAGGCTCCGCTTCGCTGCACCTCTCCATTTCGCCGCACCACCTACACCCGAACAGGCGGATTTTGCCTCTGGGCAAATCCTGATTTTCAGCGCATGGCGCGCCAAAACCCGCCTGTTCTGTGGCTGACTGAAAGTGTTTGTTCCTGCCCCGAACAACCCCTTTCAGCCACCCATGATCGCCAAAGGTATAACACACTAGACTTTCCTACGGAAAATCGTGTGCCAAGGTGGACGCTGTCCCCTTTGGATACCCCTGCCC
>OHEK01000679.1_pt1 | contig 10722 bp, 8 predicted proteins | sample 1567301 | NCBI WGS metagenome assembly OHEK01 (sample SAMEA3879554, study PRJEB24766) | human gut metagenome | biome: human-associated habitat; feature: feces | place: USA | collected 1985/1987
GCGCCATTAGGCGATGCCTTCCTGATTAAAATCAAAGATTTTAATCAGGAAATAGCATCAGTCACCTTCGGTGACAGCTCTCCCAGAGGGAGAGCCAAGGGGATGTACCCCACTACATACGAAAAATGGAGCGTATCGTTTCCGATACGCTCCATTCACTATTTTACAACCACCCCTCAGACCGTTGGGTGATTTTTTACTGCTTTGGATTATTTCTTCAGGTATGCGTCAATGGCAGCCGCGCCCTTCTTGCCTGCGCCCATGGCGAGGATGACGGTGGCAGCGCCGGTGACGGCATCGCCGCCGGCGAAGACGCCGGTACGGGTGGTCATCTCGTTCTCGTCCACGATCAGGCCGCCCTTGCGGTTGGTGTCCAGACCGGGCGTGGTGGAGCGGATCAGGGGGTTGGGGCTGGTGCCAAGGGCCATAATAACGGTGTCCACATCCAGCACAAACTCGCTGCCCTCAATGGCGATGGGACGACGGCGTCCGGAGGCGTCCGGCTCGCCCAGCTCCATGCGCACGCACTTGATGCCGTTCACGCGGCCATCTTCGCCGCCCAGAATCTCCACGGGGTTGCAAAGGGTCTTGAACTCGATGCCCTCTTCCTTGGCGTGGTGCTGCTCTTCCAGACGGGCGGGCATTTCGGCCTCACCACGGCGGTAGACGATGTACACGTGCTCCGCGCCCAGACGCATGGCGCACCGGGCGGCGTCCATGGCCACGTTGCCGCCGCCCACAACCGCCACAGCCTTGGACTTGATGACGGGGGTGTCGGCTTCCTCGGTGTAAGCCTTCATCAGGTTGGTACGGGTCAGATATTCGTTGGCGGACAGAACGCCCTTCAAAGATTCGCCGGGGATGTTCATGAACATGGGCAGACCCGCGCCGGAACCGACGAACACGGCCTTGTAGCCCATCTCGAACAGCTCGTCAATGGTCAGCACCCGGCCGATGACCATATTGGTCATAACTTCGACACCCTGGGCTTCCAGCTTTTTGACCTCGTTGGCCACGATGGCCTTGGGCAGACGGAACTCGGGGATGCCGTAAACCAGCACGCCGCCGGCGGTGTGCAGCGCTTCAAAAATGGAGACCTGATAGCCCTTCTTGGCAAGGTCGCTGGCGCAGGTCAGACCGGCAGGGCCGGAACCGACCACGGCTACCTTGATGCCGTTGGAAGCAGCCTTCTCGGGCATGGCGTTGACGTTCTCCCGGTACCAGTCGGCGACAAACCGCTCAAGGCGGCCGATGGCGACGCTCTCGCCCTTGATGCCCCGGACACACTTGCTCTCGCACTGGCTCTCCTGCGGGCAGACACGGCCGGACAGGGCGGGCAGAGCGTTGGTGGATGTAATGACCTCATAAGCGGCCTTGAAGTCGCCCTCCCGCACCTTGGTGATGAACTCGGGGATGCGGACGTTGACGGGGCAGCCCTCCACGCACTTGGGCTTCTTGCAGTTCAGGCAGCGGCCTGCTTCTTCCATCGCCATTTCGGCGGTATAGCCCAGCGCAACCTCCTTGAAGTTGTGGGCGCGAACCTGAGGTTCCTGCTCAGGCATAGGGGTCTTGGTAAGGGTCATGTTAGCCATTTTGCATTACCTCCTTATTTGATCAGGGCCTTGCCCATGGACTCAATGCGGCAGACGTGGTTCTCTTTGACCTCGGCCTCCCGGTCGCGGTAGGTGGCGTTGCGGCTGGTCAGCTCGGCAAAATCCACCTGATGGCCGTCGAATTCGGGGCCGTCCACGCAGGCGAACTTGGTCTCACCGCCGACAGTGACGCGGCAGCCGCCGCACATGCCGGTGCCGTCCACCATGATGGGGTTCAGGGAAACCATGGTATGGACGCCGAAGGGCTGGGTGGTTCTGCATACGAACTTCATCATGGGCACGGGGCCGATGGCCAGCACCTCGTCGAAGGTCTCACCGGCCTCCAGCAGCTCCTGCAGGGGCTGGGTGACCAGACCGTGACGGCCGTAAGTACCGTCGTCGGTCATAAGAATCAGCCGGTCGGCTGCTGCCTTGAACTCGTCCTCCAGAATGACGATGTCCTTGCTGCGGAAACCGACGATAACGGTCACTTCCGCACCGGCTTCCTTGAACGCCTTGGCAGAGGGCAGGGCGATGGCGCAGCCCACGCCGCCGCCGACCACGCAGACCTTCTTCTTGCCCTCCACGGGGGTGGGCTTGCCCAAGGGGCCTACAAAGTCGTGGATGTAGTCGCCTTCCTTCAGCGCACCCAGGGCGTTGGTGGAGAAGCCGACCTTCTGGAAAATAATGGTAACGGTACCTTTTTCCCGGTCATAACCGGCGATGGTCAGGGGAACACGCTCTCCCATCTCGTCGATGCGGAAAATGATGAACTGACCGGCCTTTGCCTTACGGGCGACAAAGGGCGCTTCGATCTCCATCAGGGTGACGGAAGCGTTCAGCTCCTGCTTGCGAACGATTTTATACATGTTCTGATCCGTCCTTTTCAGAGTTTTTCAGGGGATAGAGTAACACACACCTATCGGTTTCATTATAAAGCGTTAGGGGTATTTTGTCAAATAAGAATGTTCCTTTTTTGTGGAAAATGCTTAGCCTGCCAGCGCAAAGTACACCAGCACCACAACGCCCAGGATGATGCGGTAAACGCCGAAGGCGGAGAAGGAGTGCCTCCGCACATATTCCATCAGTCCCCGGATGACCAGCAGGCTCACCAGGAACGACACCACGCACCCCACGATCAGCACGCCGATCTCTGTGCCGGTGGCGGCGACGCCGCTGAGCAGGAACTTCAGCCCCTTGATGGCGGATGCCCCCAGCATGGTGGGAATGGCCATGAAGAAGGAGAATTCCGCGCCGGCGCTGCGTCCCACGCCGATGAGAATCGCGCCCAGAATGGTGGAGCCGGAGCGGGAGGTGCCGGGGATCAGGCTCAGGCACTGGAAGCAGCCGATGAGCAGGGCGGCCTTATAGCCGATGGCGTACACGTCCTCCACCGTCTTGCCGCCCACGCGGCGGGCGTTGCGCCGCTCCACCAGAAGGAAGGCCACACCGTAGACGATCAGAGCAATGGCAACCACGGTGGCGTTATGAAAATGGGCTTCCATCCAGTCGTCAAACAGCACGCCCACGATGCCCGAGGGGATGATGGCGGCGACGACCTTGAACCACAGCTGCCATGTCTGCTTTTTCTCCCCCTCCGTCTTCCGGGGAGAGAACGGGTTGAGCTTATGGAAGAACAGGACGATCACGGCCAGGATCGCCCCCAGCTGGATGACTACGTCGAACATGCTCCGGAATGCGTCGGAAACGTTCAGGGTAATGAATTCGTTCAGTAAAATCAGATGTCCCGTGGAGGAAATGGGCAGCCACTCCGTGACACCCTCCACAATGCCGAAAAGCACGGCTTTTAACAGTTCCATCAAATCAGTCTCCTTCTTTCAGCTTGGGGGAAACGTTGGCAGTCCCCCGGTTTTCCTCCCCTATCATACCCGCAAAGCGCCGGATTTTCAAGTGCAACTTGTCCGTTCATAAATTGGGGTGGAAGTCTTTACAATTTGTTCACTAGAAAACGGAAATTCTCGCTATAATAAGGAGAAAGGGAAATTATAGAGAAATTGGATTGGGAGGAAGATAATCATGGCTGTTTCCGTTTTGATCGTAGAGGATGACCGCAATATTGCGGAGCTGCTGCAAATGTATCTGGAGAAGGAGGGCTACGCCGTCACCGTGGCGGCGGACGGCGGGCAGGGTCTTGCCAAATTCCGGGCCATCAAGCCCGATCTGGTGCTGCTGGACGTGATGATGCCCGTGATGGACGGCTGGTCGGTGTGCAAGGCCATCCGCGCCGAGGCGCAGACTCCCATCATCATGCTCACCGCCAAGGGCGACACCGAGTCCAAGGTCATGGGCTTGAAAACCGGCGCTGACGACTATATCACCAAGCCCTTTGAAATGAAGGAGGTTCTTGCCCGGATTGAAGCGGTTCTGCGGCGCACCTCCGGCGTGGCCGCGGAGAAGAAGGCGCGGCGGCTTGTATTCGACAAGCTCATCATCGACATGGACGCCTTTGAGCTGACCGTGGACGGCAAGAAGGTGGATACGCCCCCCAAGGAGATGGAGCTGCTTTACTACCTGGCCTCCTCACCCAACCGGGTCTACACCCGCAACCAACTGCTGGACGAGGTATGGGGCTTCGACTACTTCGGCGACTCCCGCACCGTGGACGTTCACGTAAAGCGGCTGCGTGAGAAGCTGGAGGGCGTCAGCGACCAGTGGAGCCTGAAAACCGTCTGGGGTGTCGGGTACAAATTCGAGGTGCTGTAAGCATGAAAAGTAGCTTCGGCCGCAGCTTTTTCACCGCCGCGGCGATCCTGCTGGTGGCCATGACCATTCTGGGTGCGTCCTTTCAGATAAAGGTCAACCAGTTCCTCACGGACACCACCGTCTCCGGGCTGCAGCAGAACGCGGACACCATCGCGGAGCTGGCCGCCGCCTATTTTAACAACGGCGGAATGTACAACCGGTCGTTTCAGCTGAACCTGACCGTGGCCTCTCAGGTATCCGGCGCCGACGCCGTGGTCTGCGACAGCGAGGGGAACGTGGTGCTCTGCTCCGACGCTCCCTCCGGCTGTGAGCATCAGGGCTTGCAGCTGAATCAGGCCTATCTGCAAAAGGTTGTCCGGAACGGCGGCGATACCGCCACCGGCGTCATCAACGGCCTGTACACCGACCGCCGCTACATGGTGTCCCGCCCGATTCTGGTGGACGGCAATGCCAAGGGCATCGTGCTGGTGTCCACCCCGGCCAATGAAATCACCCAGATCATGAACAAGATCTCCAATATTTTCCTCACTGCGGCGCTGTTCGTGGTGCTGATCTCCGTGCTGGCGGTCACTGCCTTTGCCCGGCGGGAGAGCCGCCCGCTGAAAGAGCTGGCGAAAACCGCCAATGCCTTCGGCCACGGCGATCTGGAAGCCCGGGTACGGCTGGACGACGATTACTCCGAGGAAATGGAGGAAGTGGCCGTCGCCTTCAATAACATGGCAGCCTCCCTGCAAAAGAGCGAGTACCGGCGTCAGGAATTCGTCGCCAACGTCTCCCACGAGCTGAAGACCCCCATGACCACCATTTCCGGCTACGTGGACGGCATTCTGGACGGCACCATCCCGGAAGACACGCGGGAGCATTACCTGCACATCGTCTCCGACGAGACGAAGCGCTTAAGCCGTCTCGTGCGCAGTATGCTGGACATCTCCCAGCTGCAAAAGGAGGGCGGCATTCCCGAGGAAAAGAAGATGCACTTCGACCTTGAGGAATGCGCCGGGCAGGTGCTCATCACCTTCGAGAAGAAGATCAACGACAAGCACCTGAACGTCAACGTGGATATGCCGGAGCACCCGGTGTACACCATGGCGAACCCGGACTACATCACGCAGGTCATTTACAATCTCATCGACAACGCCGTGAAGTTCTGCCCCGACGGGGGCAATCTGGGGCTGCGCATCAAAGAGGGCGGCAGCAAGGCTTACGTCTCCGTCTCCAACGACGGCGAGACCATCCCGCCGGACGAGCTGCCCCTGGTATTCGACCGGTTCCACAAGCTGGACAAATCCCGCTCCCAGAACCGGGACGGCTGGGGATTGGGTCTGTACATTGTGAAGACGATCGTATGCAGCCACGGCGAGGATATTTCCGTCAGCTCCAAGGACGGGAAAACCGAATTTACCTTCACCATGCCGCTGGTGAACTGACCTTTTCGAGGTAACCATATGGACGAACGTAAAAATAACAATCATCCCTGGGATGACAGCGTGTACGGCACAGGCCGTACAAAGCCGCCGAAAAGCCATGGCGGCACCGTGGCGTTGCTACTGATTTTAATTATCTTCCTGTGCGGCATCATCACGGTTCTGGGCGTTCTGAACGTGCGGCTGTTCCAGAAACTGAACACCCGGCGGGAAAGCGAGCAGTCCATTTCCTTCGCCACCGGCGCGGAGCTGCCCGCGGAGACCACCGCCCTTCCCACGGAATCCATTGACGCCACCTTGGGCGAGGACACTCCCACCATCGACTTGCAGAAATGCCCTCAGGGCGTGGAGAACGTCCCCACCGAGGGCGCGCTGTCCCTTCAGAAAATTTACAGCCGGAATATCGACTCCGTGGTATCCATCACCAGCACCGGTCAGGGCACAACCGCCACCGGCACCGGCGTGATCCTGACGGAGGACGGGTACATCGTGACCAACTGCCATGTGGTGGAAAACGGCATTTCCGTCACGGCGCAGCTGACCGACGGGCGGACGCTGCCCGCCATGCTGGTGGGCGCCGATTCCGTGTCCGACCTCGCGGTACTCCACGTGGACGCGACGGGTCTGACCCCGGCGCAGTTCGGAGATTCCGGCAGCCTGCGGGTGGGCGATACCGTGGTCGCCATCGGCGACCCCTTGGGCGTCAAGTTCCGGGGTACCTACACGGACGGCATCATCTCCGGCATCGGGCGGGACATGGATATGGACGGGCGCACCATGACCCTGATCCAGACCAATGCCGCCCTGAATTCCGGCAACTCCGGCGGGCCGCTCATTAACTGCTACGGTCAGGTCATCGGCATCAACACCATGAAGATCGGCGCCTTCACCGACTCCGCCGGTGTGGAGGGCCTGGGCTTCGCCATTCCCAGCTCCACCGTGAAGGAGGTGGCAGAGCAGCTGATCTCTCAGGGCTATGTCTCCGGCCGGCCCACGCTGGGTCTGGAGGGGGAGTCCCTGTCCTCTTTCGACCAGTATTACTACCGGCTCCCCGCCGGGCTGTATATCACCGACGTTGACCGCAGCAGCGACGCCGCCGCCAAGGGCATTGAAGAAGGCGACATTCTCCTCAGCGTCAACGGAACCAATGTGACCACCATGGACGCCCTGAACGGCGCGGTCTACAATCTGGACGTGGGCGACACGGTGGAGGTCGTGATCTACCGCAGCGGCAAGCAATACCGCGTCTCCCTCACCGTCACAGAGGATAAAGGATAAGATCATGCCGGCTTTCCCAAGGGAATGCCGGCAGAATCATTTGGAGGAAACATTATGGAACCTATTTTTCAGCAGGATTTTCAAATTCAGGGGCTGTGCGTTGACCGCTATGGCCGCCTGAAGCCATCCACCCTTTTATATTTCGCGCAGGAGATCGCGGGGCGGCACTGCGACGAGCTTGCGGACACCCTGGAAAGCCACCGGCTGTTCTGGGCGGTGACCCGGCACCGGGTGCAGATCAACCGTCTCCCGGAACTGGGTGAAACCGTCCACATTGAGACATGGCCCATGCCCAACACCCACGTCGGCTATCCCCGTTCCATTGTCATCTACGATCAGGCGGGCAACGAATGCTCCCGCTCCATCAGTCTGTGGGTTCTGATGGATCAGGATACCCGCAGCAGCGTTTCCCCAGACAAGAGCGGTATCATCGTTCCCGGCACCCTCCGGGGAACGGAGCTGGCACTTCCCGGCGGTCTTGTTCCCAAGGTGATGGAACACATCTGTCGGCGGGACGTATGCTTCACCGACCTCGACCGCAACGGCCACATGAACAACACCCGGTACTTAGACTGGATCGACGATCTTCTCCCCAGCGACTTCCACCGGGAGCATCCCGCGAAAGAATTTGCCGTGCGCTACCACAGCGAAGCGCGGGAGGGACAGCGCCTTGACCTGCACTGGGACTTTGTGGAGGACAACTGCCTCCGGGTAGACGCCCGCCGCCGAAACGAAACAAGGGACGAATTGGTGTTTTCCGCCAAAGTTCTGTTCGACTGAACCTCCCGGATACAGTGTTATGTAAATTAGAGATATCTCCACAGTTTTATGCAAAGCTGTGGAGATATTTTGATACGCCCCCTTTTTCCCCTTGTTTTTCAACCGTTTTCCCAGCCAATCCTGTGGAGAAACCTGTGGATAATGTGGATAACTCATTTTATGTAAACGTTACAAGTTGTTACAGAATATATTATGTTAACTTGCATCTCGACCAAAATCACTCTCATACAACAAAAACAGCGGTACCCGGATTTCCTTGGGTACCGCTGTTTTTCGTTCATACTGAACTCCAATTAGGGCCTATCTGAAAACCGGAAATATGACCAACAGCGAGGGATTTTTCGCCTGATGAAGCCATTTTTCCGCGGGAATACTTTGTGTATTGCAAGGGAAAATGGTGCACAGCAGGCGGAAAAGACCCGCTGTTTGGGCGTGTTTACGGTTCTCAGATAGACCCTAAGATAAAAGCGAGGGGATTTTTATGTCAAAAGAAACAAATCAGGACATGGGAACCGGCAGTGTCAAAAAACTGATGGTGCAGATGGCGGTTCCCGCGGTGGTCGGGCAGGTCATTAACCTATTATATAACGTGGTCGACCGAATTTACATCGGCCACATTCCGGAGATCGGCGGCGCGGCGCTCACCGGTGTGGGGCTGTTCACCCCCATTCTGATGCTCATCACCGCCTTTGCCATGCTGGCGGGAGCGGGCGGCGCACCCCGGGCGGCCATCGCCATGGGCAAGGGCGACAGGGACACCGCCGAAAAGATCGTTGCCAACTGCTTTACCGTGCTGCTGCTTCTGTCGGTGGTACTGACCGGAGTGTTTTACGTAACACTGCCAACGCTTGTCCGGCTGTTCGGCGGCAGCGACGTGACGCTGCCCTACGCCGTTCAATACGGAAGAATCTATGTCCTTGGCAGCGTGTTCGTGCTGGTCGTGATGGGCATGAACCCCTTCATCACCACCCAGGGCTTCGCCGGAACCAGTATGCTGACCACGGTCATCGGCGCGGTGATCAACATCGTCCTCGACCCCATTTTCATTTTCGTCCTTGACATGGGCGTGGCCGGGGCGGCCATTGCCACCGTTCTGAGCCAGGCGGTGAGCGCGGTGTGGATTCTGCGGTTCCTCACGGGGCGCAAGACCATTCTGCGGCTGAAAGCCCGGAATATGCTCTTGCAGGGGAAGATCATCCTGCCCTGTCTGGCGCTGGGGATTTCCAGCTTCGTCATGGTCTCCACGGAGAGTATTCTCTCCGTCAGCTTCACCTCCTCCCTGTCCCGGTACGGCGGCGACGTGGCCGTGGGCGCCATGACGGTGCTGACCTCCGTCAACCAGCTGATCACCATGCCCCTGCAGGGCATCTGCCAGGGCGGCCAGCCGCTGATCAGCTACAACTACGGCGCGAAAAAGTTAGAGCGGGTGAAGGAAGCCTTTTTCTGCCAGTTCCTTGTGTGCGTGGGGTACACCACCGTGTTCTGGCTGCTGGTACTTTTCCTTCCCCGGGTGTTCGCGGGCATCTTTACCAGCGACGGGGCGCTTGTGGATTACACGGCCTGGGCAATTCGGATTTTCCTTGCGGGGACGTTTTCCGTGGGCTTTCAGGTCAGCTGTCAACTGGCGTTTATGGCGCTGGGGCAGGCGAAGATCAGTCTCATCATGGCCTGTCTGCGGAAGCTGATTCTGCTGATCCCCCTGATCTTCATTCTGCCGAACTTCTTCGCGGACAAGGCGTTCGCGGTCTTTCTGGCGGAGCCGGTGTCCGACATCCTCGCCGCCGCCGTGACGACCATTACTTTCTTTACGTTCTTCCGCAAGCTGCTGAAAGCGGGGAAACAGTAACATTCACGCCGTACCCGGTTTTGGGTACGGCGTAAACTTTTATCCGTTCAACAGCTGGGAAATGGGCTGCATTCCCTGATCGACGCGGGAATATTTTGCCAGAATCGCCTTGGCGTCGGCTTCGGACATGGGGGTGCCGTAGTAGTCGGACTGCCAGGAGGCGGTTGCTTTGTTGTAGGCAACAAAGTCCAGCTCTTCCCGGTTGAAGCCGTTGTAACGGAAGAAAGATGTCCCATCTATCTCAACGCCTTCCCCCCTGCGAACCAATTCATCCCGCTCCATAATGTTGTCTTCGCACAGGTAGAAATCACACGTAACAAGGTTCATCAGGATGCCATAGCGGTAGGTCATGCCCCACCAGTAATATTCACCGTCGCCGCTGAGCAGAAGATCCTTTACCCCGTCGCCGTTGATGTCCATGAGCCGATAGTGGGTATAGAAGGAATCCTGCTTGTCGGCATAGTCCCTGTAGATCCGGAGCAGCTCATCGTCAGAGGGCTGAACATCCTTCGCGTTCATATAGTCTCTCAGGGTCTGTCCGCTTTCGTCAAGGGGATAGTCCATCAGCGGCTTCCAGTCCAGCTGGAGTCGAGGATATTTTGCCATGATGGCCGCGGCCTCGTCCTGAGAAATCTCTGTACTTTCCCATCCATTGGGGTCCGGATACCGATACCATTGACTGCCCCGACGTTGAATATTTGCAATTACGTTCCCCAATCCCCCGTCATCCTTGAATGCCGCAGTGCCGTCTGCAAATGCAAAGTACGTATGCCTTTCACCATCCCAATACCTGTCCGGTGCCTGATATTGTTCCAAAACATTTCCCTCGCACAGATACGATTCTCCGTAACCGTGAAACATCACTTCACCGTTCTCCATTTCCAGCCAGTCAAGGAACGCGCCGTCCTGCCCAAGCAGCAGCTCGTCCACGCCGTCACCGGTCAGGTCATAGAAACTGTATTGTCTGGATTCATCGGGAATATAGACATTTTTCTTCAGATACTCGGAAAAGTCCGTATAGGTTTCCGGAACATAGGCGTGTTCCGCCTGATAGGCTTCCTCCGCTGCGGCCAGCTTC